>Ga0114997_10000800_pt1 | contig 26111 bp, 26 predicted proteins | sample ArcticOcean_MG_C_2_FD_87045 | JGI IMG/M metagenome (GOLD analysis project Ga0114997, IMG submission 87045) | Marine microbial communities from western Arctic Ocean - ArcticOcean_MG_CB4_136 | ecosystem: Environmental > Aquatic > Marine > Oceanic | place: Arctic Ocean: Canada Basin | collected... | reverse complement strand
GATTATTACGGTCGGCTATATAAAGATTACCTTTATCAAAAACTAAACCTGCTGGAAAATTCAAAGAAGCCTCTAAAGCAGAGCCGCCATCGCCTGAATATCCTGCAATACCATTACCAGCAATCGTGGTAATAATTCCACTGGGTGTAATTTTCCGAATTCGATTCTGAGAACGATGAGAAATAAAGATGTTACCCTTTTGATCAGTTGCTACGCCATCGACTAGTGTCAGTGGAACTGAATTACCTAATTTGCCATCTCCAATCGATGGATAAGGGTATTGATCTGCTCCCTGAACAGGTGTAGACACACACAATAAAATATATAAGCTTATAGCTATAGTTATTTTTCTATTAATAAACATTAAATTAAAAAATAGATATTTTAGTTTACCGAATAATAATTTGTATATTTCTATCCTTACTATGAGTAAAAATAGCCTTTGCTGTTTCTAGCCCTAAATTATTTTTCACCATGTCTAAAACCCCTAGCTTTGGAAAAGAATTTGACTTAATAAGCGCAACTGCACCTATATCCGAAATATTATTTTCTCCTAAATAGATAGCTCTCAGGTTAATGAAAGGTTTTGAACGAGATAAAATAAGTGCACCCGCATCGCCAATAGAATTACGAAATAAGTTTATAGTTTCAATTTTAGGGAAAATTTTGGGATCTGCCAAGTAACCAACCCCAATAGGGGTTACCATATTATCATTTAACATAAGAGTCTTTAATAATTTAAAATTTGGAGATGCCACCAATATTTCTAAGCTATCATCCCCTATTTCATTTTTCCAAATTTTAAGAACTTCAAGCCGCTTAATATAAGGCGATTCTGCCAGTGCCTTTAAACCTAGGTCACCTACCATATTTCCCCAAAGATCTAGTTGCTTAAGATTCCTGGCATGAGGGGACCTAGTAAGTGCCTTTAGACCTTTATATTTTATCTTATTACCTTGCAAAAGAAGGGTTTCAACTGAAGTTAACAACTTCATTTCTGCTAATACTTTAGCCTCTCGCGGGCCAATATTAGTTCCACTAAGGTTTAATGTTTTTTTATCTGCACTGAGCCTATCAAGTATCAATTGATCGAAAGATGACCCTGAATAGCAAAAGGTAGGAATTAGTAAAGCTATCAAGTTGAAACTCAAACAGTTACTAAATAATAATAAGTGCTTTTTAAGGAAGGTCAATTGAGTTTCCATTTAAAATTAGACCTGCATGAGTAACTAGACTAACAAATATTTGAAGATCGTATACATTATTTTTACTCCTGCCTTAAATGTCCCAGAAATAGTTCCGGTAATCTTTGATATTCCAATACGTTTCCTATAGTGAACAGGTATTTCTTCAATTCTCAAATTATTCTTTATAGCTTTTATTTGCATTTCAACAGTCCAACCAAAATCAGTATCGACCATATTTATTTGTTTCAGTGAATCAAAACGAATTGCTCGAAAAGGTCCAAGGTCAGTAAAGCGATAACCAAAAAAAATATAAATAAGAAATGTTGCCAACTTATTTCCATATCGCGCTTGTGGCAAAAGTGCCTCTCGACTTTCAGGGTAAATCATCCGACTACCCAACACAAAGTCAGCCCGGTTTTCTGTAATAGGTTTGATTAGTTGGTCAAGTTCTTCAGGATAGTCACTATAGTCTCCATCGACAAAAACAACGATGTCAGAATCACTAACTACAGAGATACCTCTAAGGCAAGCAGCCCCATAGCCACGACATCTTTCTTCTACAACTGTAGCTCCATTTATGCGCGCTACCTCTGCCGTATTATCAGTTGATGCATTATTAACAACTATAATTTCTTTTAGTTTTTCTTTAGGTAGATCGTTGAGAACGCGACCTATTGAATTCTCTTCATTATAAGCGGGAATGATGACTGATATAATGGGGGTCATAGGTAACTCCCCTTCAATTAATCTCGTTGATCGCCTGTTTGATTGAGCCTACAAACTCAGATAAACTTTTGGACCGTTGTGACGGATCAGAATTTTTTTCAATCAGGTTCACAATAGCACTGCCAACAATAACACCGTCCGAGACTCTAGCAGCATCACGTGCCGTTTCAGGAGTAGAGATACCAAATCCCACAAGCACTGGAATATTAGCTGCTTGTTTGATTGAGCTAACCTTATCAAACAGGTCCGCTGATAATTCAGTCCTTGCACCAGTAGTTCCAGTTAGAGAAATGTAATAAATAAAGCCTCTAGCGCACTTCGCTACTATTTGCACACGCTCATCTGTGCTTGTCGGGGCCAATAGGTGAATCATATCAAGCCCTTGTTTCTCTGCTTTTACCGAAAATTCTATCGCTTCCTCTGGAGGAAGATCAGGGATAATAACACCATCCACTCCGGCTGAAACAACATCTTCTATAAACTGGTTTTCTCCGTACACAAAAACAGGATTAAAACTTGTCATTAATATAATAGGGAGGTTTCTATTTTTTCGAATAGTTTTGATTAAGGCAATAATTTTTTTCAATGTAGTGCCACTTTTAAGTGCCCGCAAAGCCGACGCCTGGATTACCGGTCCATCAGCCAACGGGTCAGAAAATGGAACTCCTAGTTCAATGATATCTGCGCCACTATCATCTATCACATTAAAAATATTCTTAGTTGACTCTATATCTGGGTCGCCTGCTGTAATAAAAGCTACAAGAGCCTTTCTATTTTCAACTTTTAATTTATCTAAACATTGTCCTATCCGAGTCACAAATTTATCCCCATGCGGTCTGCTACTTGGTTAACATCTTTATCTCCTCTTCCTGACAGGCAGACTACTATAATTTCTTCCTTTTTCATCTTTGGGGCCACCTTTGCAACGTGAGCTATCGCATGAGCTGTCTCTAATGCTGGAATAATTCCCTCTAGATTCGATAACAACTTAAATCCCTCTAATGCTTCATTATCAGTAATACTTTCATACTGAGTTCGCCCAGTTGATTTTAGATAACTATGTTCACATCCTACCCCAGGGTAATCAAGACCTGCAGAGATAGAGTGCGCCTCTTGAACTTGACCGTCTTCATCATGAAGAAGATAACTCATCATTCCATGTAGAACCCCTGGACTTCCATGGCTTAGCGTTGCTCCATGTTTCCCGGTTTCAACACCAAAGCCAGCAGCCTCAACACCCACAAGCTTAACTTTTTCATCTTGAATAAATGGATAGAAAAGCCCCATTGCATTGCTTCCACCACCTACACAGGCCACACACATATCAGGAGACCGTTTTTCAACCTCCATAATTTGTTCAATTGTCTCGTCTCCGATGATGCGTTGAAAGTTACGAACAATCATAGGATATGGATGCGGGCCAACTACTGAACCTATTATGTAATGCGTCGTCTCGACAGAGGTAATCCACTCTCGAATAGCTTCACTAGTAGCATCTTTTAAAGTTCGCGTACCAGCAGATACAGGAATCACTTGAGCTCCAAGAAGTTTCATCCTAAATACATTTAGAGACTGTCGCTTAATATCTTCCTCGCCCATAAAGATGTCACACTTCAAACCAAAAAGAGCTGCAGCGGTAGCTGTTGCAACTCCATGCTGCCCGGCGCCAGTTTCAGCAATTACTCGTTTTTTCCCCATACGAACGGTTAATAGGGCGCTTCCAATGGTATTATTTATCTTATGTGCACCAGTATGGTTAAGGTCTTCTCGTTTTAAATATACCTTTGCACCACCAAAGTGTTTTGTCAGTCGCTCAGCAAAATATAATGGGGTCGGTCGCCCCACATATTTATTAAGATAATACTTTAGATCTTGTTGAAACTTTGGATCATCACGTGCTTCATTGTATAATTTTTCTAAAGATTCCAAGGCCGGCATCAATGTCTCAATCACATACTTCCCGCCGAACTTACCAAAATGCCCCCTTGCATCCGGTAAATTAATATTTTTAGTTTTATCGTCCATAAATAGTCTCTATATATTTTTTACTACTAATTTAAGAAAAAAGAGGCTCAAAATTATTAAACTAGCTTTTGTATTTATATAATTATATTAAAACCTACGAACTGATTTAATAAACTCTCTTATTTTCTCATGGTCTTTTATTCCAGGAGAGTTTTCAACCCCGGAGCAAACATCAACACCATATGGTTTCACTCGATGAATAGCTGTAAAAACATTATACGGGTTTAATCCCCCCGCAAGAATAACAGGGCCTTGTTTTTTTACCCTTAGTGCCAGATTCCAGTCAAATACTTGTCCAGTACCACCCTTACTTCCATCATTATACGAATCAAGTAAAAATCCACTAACATCATAAGAAGATATACTTTTCAGTGAATCCGCATTTTTTACCCTAAATGCTTTAATAACCTTTCGTTTAACACGTCGACATAAGGCTGGCGACTCTTCCCCGTGAAGTTGAATTGAGTTTAATTTACATTGTTCTGCTATACGATTTATTTTGTCGGATGTCTCATTCACAAAAACACCAACCGTTTCAATAAATGGCGGCAACTGCAAAATAATCTCTTTAGCTTCTTTTTGGGATATGTTTCGTGGACTCATTTTATAAAAAATAAAGCCAATTGCATCTGCACCATTCTCAACAGCAAGAAAAGCATCTTTGAGACTGGTCGTACCACATATTTTTACTTTAATTCTTGGCTGAAATTTTTCTATCACCTATAAATTCCTTTAATTTTTTACCAATATCCTCTGAAGTCATTAAACTTTCACCAACCAAAAATGAATGAGCTCCAAGTTCTTCAAACTCATCAATCTCTCCCCTGGAATGAATACCACTTTCGCAAATTATTAAACTACCAGCTACTTGAAGAGCCATAGGAACCAAGCGTCTTGAAATATCAAGATCAGTTTTTCCAGTGGTTAAGTCTCTATTGTTAATACCGAGAATAGAAGCACCTGCCTCAACAGCTTTTTCCATGTCTTTTTCATTATGGGTTTCGACAAGTGCAGGCAAACCTAATTCATCTCCAAGTAACAAAAGGTCAGCTAAGTGATTTTTATCCAACCAGGTTGCTATAAGAAGAAAAAAATCTGCACCAAAAGCCTTAGCTTCGTATACCTGATAATCATCGAAAATAAAATCTTTACGCAACAAAGGTATATCAACGTGCATCCTCGCTTTTTCTAATATCTCAAGACTCCCACCAAAATGAGTGGACTCTGTCAAAATAGATAAAGCCACAGCTCCATTATCAGCATAAGTTTTTGCTATGTTTATAGGGTCAGTATTTTTCAGAAGATCCCCTTTAAAAGGAGTACGAAGCTTGACTTCGGCAATAATAGATGAGCCAGCATTTGATTGAAGAAGTTTTTTAACATCGCGGACTTTAAAAACACTATTAGCGATTTTAGTTTTAACATCCTGAACGGAAAGTTTACGTTTTACAGTTACTAGCTCAACTTTCTTATCCAAAAAAATTTTATCAAGTATATTAGACATTATTAAATAATAATAAAAACAACTAACTACGATTTATAAAACCTACAGATTAACTATAGCTTCGATGGCAAAGATCATTGAGTTTTTTTTCAGCTAAACCGCTATCTATAGAGTGCCGAGAGAGAACCATTGCTTCTTTTAATTTTTCTGCCCTTCCTCCAGCAACTATAGCAGCTGAAGCATTCATTAAAACAATATCTCGCTGTGGCCCCAATACTCCCGATAAAATACTTCTTATGATACCTGCATTTTCCTCTGGGGACCCTCCTTCAAGGTCTTTAGACTTACAAGCAATTAAACCAAAGCTAGCAGGTTCTAAAATGTATTCATTTACCTTGCCATTTAATAACTCACAAACTTTGGTCGTACCTGTAAGGGTAATTTCATCTAATCCGTCATCCCCATGAACAACAAAAGCATGTTTAGTTCCTAGAAGATTTAATACGTTAGCAATTTGCTTCAATCTATTAACATCATAAACCCCTATTACCTGAGCATGCGCCCCTGCAGGGTTGGTCAATGGACCCAATAAATTAAAAATAGTTCGAAACCCAAGTTCCTTCCTTACTTCTCCAGCATGTTTCATAGCTCTATGCATTAGTGGTGCAAAGAGAAAACCAATTCCTATATCATCAATACATTTTTCAACCGTTAGTTTATCTGCTTCGATATTAACGCCAAGAAATTTTAATACATCAGCACTACCCGAACGACTGGAAACGGCTCTATTCCCGTGTTTTGCAACTGTCAGGCCACAACCAGCCACAACAAAGGCAGCCGCTGTGGATATGTTAAACGTATTAGCACTATCTCCTCCCGTTCCACATGTATCTACTACATAATCAGCCTTTACCTTGATCTTTTCTGATTTATCTCGCATAACAATTGCTGCACCAAGAATCTCTTCCATGCTTTCCCCTTTAACACGAAGAGCCGTAAGAAAAGCAGCTAATAGGACCCTTTCAGCTTGACCCTCCATAATTTGAGTCATCACTGAAATCATTTCATCTTTTTCCAGATCTCTCTTATCAATAATTTTAATTAAAGCTTCCTGAATTCTCATAAAAAAATGACTTAAAGTATGTTTAGTTCTTAGGCATTTTTAAAAAATTTCCCAACAAATCTTTACCACTAGTAGTTAAAATAGACTCTGGATGAAACTGCACTCCTTCAATAAATTTTGTTTTATGTCTTATTCCCATAATTTCTCCATCATCGCTCGTTGCAGTAATTTCAAACTCATCAGGAACAGTATTTTTATCTAACACTAAAGAGTGATACCGCGTTGCTTGAAATGGGTTGGGCAATCCATTAAATAAGTTTTTATTATCATGTTTAACCATTGATGTTTTCCCATGCATTAGTTTTTTGGCTTTTATAATTTTTCCACCAAAAGCACTAGCAATCGACTGATGGCCTAGGCAAACACCTAAAAGAGGAATCTCTCCAGAAAAGTGATGCACTATCTCAATAGAAATACCGGCTTTCTCTGGGGTACAAGGTCCAGGTGATATTACAATTCTTTCAGGTTTTAGTTGTTTTATTTCTTTAATAGTTATCTTATCGTTTCTATACACAACAACATTCGCGCCCAACTCTCCTAGATATTGAACTAAGTTATAGGTAAATGAATCATAATTATCGATCATTAATATCATTAAATGAGCCCCTTTTCGGACAATTCAATTGCTTTGAGAAGTGCCCTCCCCTTACTCATAGTTTCTTCAAATTCATTTTCAGGTATCGAATCTGCTACAATCCCGGCACCAACACCCAAATAGGCTGTGTCACCTTTAACCAAAAGAGTTCGAATGGCAATAGCTGTATCCATATTACCGTTAAAACTTATATAACCAACAGCTCCTCCGTAAAGGCCTCGCCTTGTTGGCTCCAATTCTTCAATAATTTCCATAGCTCTTACCTTGGGCGCCCCAGATAGAGTGCCTGCTGGAAAAGTGGCTGCTAAAACATCATAACTATCTAAACCTTTTTTCAGTTTACCCTCCACATTAGAAACAATATGCATAACATGGGAGTATCGTTCAATTGTGAACTTTTCATTAACAACCACTGAACTAATTTTCGCTACACGACCAAGATCATTACGCCCAAGATCTACCAACATTATATGTTCGGCCAATTCTTTTTCATCACTAAGAAGTTCCTTTTCCAAAGATCGATCCTCTTCTTCAGATTTGCCTCGTTTGCGTGTTCCAGCTATTGGCCTCACTTCTATCTTCTCATCCTCCAAACGAACCAAAATCTCAGGAGAAGAACCAACAATTTTCAAGTCTCCAAATTTTAGATAGTACATATAAGGAGATGGGTTGATCGATCTTAATGCCCGATATATAGTAAATGGATCTTTAGTGATTTTAAATTTTAGTCTCTGAGATAACACCACCTGTATGGCGTCACCTTCATGAATATAATTTTTTATTTTCCGAACAGAATCTAAAAAATTTTCTTTCTTAAAGTTAGATTCAATCGTTGTTATATTTTCTAAATCCTCTAACTCTTTATTGTGCAAGTTAACAGGCAGGTTAGTTCTTAGTTTTTCTTCAATCGCTTGGATATTTTTTATCGCTTGACTATATGATTCTTCAACATTTTTATTATCTATATGTGCATTAGAAACAATTTTTATTGTTTGAGCGACATTGTCAAATATCAGCAAAGTATCGGTAATTACAAACCTTGCATCTGGAACTTCAAGATCATCCTCGGTTTCCTGTGGCAAATCTTCAAACGAACGAACCATGTCATAGCCAATAAACCCAACTGCTCCACCAGAAAAACGAGGTAAACCTTCATCTTCAACAGGTTTATATTTAGCTAAAACTTCTTTAAGCTTAACCAGTGGATTACCTTCTTTAACTAAAATCGACTTTATTTGACCTTTATTGTTTATTGTAACTTTATTATCTTTAATATTTATTATGATCGATGGATCAAATCCAAGAAAACAATATCTAGCCCATTTTTCTCCACCTTCGACGCTTTCAAGTAAAAAAGAATAATCCCCTCCACTCATTTTCATGTACGCAGAAACAGGCGTATCTAAATCAGCAAGAATCTCCTTATATACAGGAATCAAATTACCCTTCTTCGACTTTTCTTTAAATTCTTTGAGCGTAGGTTTAAACATAATATTTCAAGAACAGTATTTTTTATTAAAAAATTCTAATTAGATCAAATAACTACTTTTAATATCAATAGGTTATCTGCCAAACCGCAACATCCAGGACAAAAGAGTCTCAAGAATTTTACTACAAAGAAAGTGGCATTAAAGGGGGATCTAACACTAAACGCAGGCTGACCAATTTTCACCATTCCAGTGAAGAATAAGTCCATTATCACCAACAGCATACATATCTTCATCAGAACTACCCCACAGAGCGGTAAGGTATTCTTCTGTATTAGATTCAATACGGGTCCATTGCTCCCCGTCATTAAACATAATCATTCCAAGGTCACCAATTGCAAAAACCATTTCTTTGGAGGGGCCCCAAATATCAAGGAAAAAATCCTGTGTTCGGGTTGGCATTTCAGTGATATCATTACCATTAAATTTGTATATAATTCCATCAGATCCGCATATATACATATCATCGGGGCCAAAACCATAAAAACCATAAAACTCATGATTTGAATTAATAGTTAGGCGTTTCCATTGATCTTCTTCCTGCCTCAAAATCAGTCCATCAAACCCAACTGCATACATTTTTCCTTCTGGGCATCCCCATAGTCGCGTCACATCAACATCAGTTCCTGTTTTCAAAAACTTCCATTCATTCCCATCATAACGAAGAATCCGTCCAAGACGCGAACACGCATATACTTCAGTTTCTGACAGACCAAAAACTCCTGTCATAGGTGGTAATTTTTCTGTATCCTCCACAGACCATTCATTGCCATCGTAATGAAGAATTCTGCCATCCGTAGCAACAGCAAACACATTATTGGAAGTGGCACCCCATATATTTTTTATGGTCCAACGCCCCTTTAAATCCATTGAGTCCCATTTTGTTCCATCAAAATGAAGCATGGTTCCCTCTGCCCCTCCAACAAAAATATCGTCTTTGCCAAACCCGAATATTGAAAGTAAATGACTCTCCGTTAAATCAGACATTTAAGAACCCTCCCCTAATGACATATCATTCCATTTTTCGCCATCGAAACGAATAACGAGTCCATCATCACCAACAGCGTATACACAATTTGGTCCCAACCCTCGTACCTTAGTTAAATATTTATCAGTTTTAGGATCCATCGAACACCATTTATTTCCATCGTAATGAAGAACAGTAGCATTATCTCCAACGGCAAAAATATTGCTGGGCGAAGAACCCCATACACCTAAAAGATATTCCTCCGTACCAGACTCCATTAATTTCCATTCTCCTTCTTCATTACCATCAAAGTGAAGGATGGTTCCATGCGAGCCTACAATATAAACATCGTTATCACCAAATCCCCAAACCCCATATAAAGATATCTCTTCACTAGTCAGTTCATCTCGTCGTTGGAATTGTTTTCCATCATGGAATCGATAAGTCCCTTCACCTCCCACCGCATGAATATTATTGATATCCGTCCCCCACATACAGAAAAGATCGTGAATAGTATTTGGTTCTCTATAATGCCACTGATCTCCCCCCCAATATAAAAGGCGACCCCCTACTCCATAAATAAAGATACTATTTTTATCGTATCCGTATGCAGCGTTCAGAGAATCATAGCTACCTGTATCAATTTGAACCCATTTCTTATTTTGATAATGAAGGACCACACCCCCAACACCAACCGCATATATATTGTTTTCATCTGAAGCCCAGATACCCATCAATGGATTAGCGTTTTCGGTGCGGACAGGAAGCCATTCAGTCCCATCATAATGTTGTGGAATACCATCCTTGCCAACCACATAAATACTATCTTCACGGAAAGGCCACAAATCTAATAAATCAGGTTGTTCTCCTGTAAACATTGGTTTTTTGTTTCCTTATACATTAATAGTTAAGAATATTAGCACTATCCTTGCGATACAAAAACACTCAAAAAAAAGGGACTCCTCGTAGTTTTGAGAAATCCCAATATAAGTAAAAGAACCCTCTAAACCGATCTAGAAGGTCTATAGCTTTAACCAAACTCTAGACTACTAAAAAACCGACAAACGTAACTTAAGTTCAATAATATTACTCTTCGGCCTTTTTTGCTGGTTTAAAAATAACTTTATTCAAACTTGGAAGATTTTTTGAATTTTTAACTAATTCTTCAACATCGTCGCTAATATCATTATGAATTAAAATCAAAGTTTCTAATTTAGAAAGATACTTAGATTCAGCTAATGCCATCGCACCATTATCTCCTAAGTTTGTTTCATAAAGATCAAGAAGCTTTAGATTTTTAAAATTCTCTGAACCAGCTATTATTTTTGCACCTTCTTCTCCAATCGGGTTATATGTCAACGTCAACGTCTCTAATTGGGTAAGCGTTTTAGACTTAGCAATGGCTTCAATTCCTTCAGCCTCAATATAATTCCAATTAAGATTAAGCTCTGTCAGTTTAGAGAGATTTTTAGACTCCGCAAGTGCTATTGCACCAGGATCTCCAATATTATTCCGATAAAGAGTTAGTAGGTTAAGCCGAGTCAAGTACTTTGATTCAACTAATATTTTAGTGCCTTCATCACCCAGTTGATCGCCAACCCAAAGCGACACTAAATTAGACAGGGTTTTAGATTCGGATAATGCCTTGGCACCTTCTACCCCAATCATATTATCGCTCATAACAAGTTCTGATAAATTGAGTAGCGTTTTTGACTTAGCCATCTCTATAACACTAACATCCGTAACCTGGTTTTTAAACATGTTCAGTGCGGTAAGATGTTTAAACTTTTCAGAATCCAAAATAGCCTGTAGACCTTGATCACCAATTTCGTTATATTCTAAGAAAAGTGCAGTGACACCTTTAAGCTTGTCCGATTTTACAATGAGTTTAAAGTCTTCATCGTCAAGCTCTCGTTCGCGGAGATCCAGTTCACCCTTTTCAACATTTAAACCTTCAACTATTAAATTATCCAGATTTTCCTGAGTTTTATCAGACATTCAAATCCTCTTTCGATAACAAATTTCTTAGTGTATTTATTAATAACTAAGTTGGTTATTTTATGGCACTTAACCATTTTGTAAAGCTCAAACTACTAAATAATAGCTATCAATATAAATTAGTTGCACAAACAAGCACTAAATTAAAAAATTTTAATCAATTTTCAACGAGGTAATCTATTATATTAGACTGATTAAAATTAATAACAAATAAACTAAGAGTACTAACCTTCTAATAGAATCGATAGAAATGACTCAATCAATTGAAGAAATTACCCAGCAAGTCAAGCAAGCAGGAGAGTTTATTCCACTCTTAAAAAAAGAAATTGAAAAAACAATAGTTGGCCAAAGTTATCTAACAGAACGACTTATTTTAGGTCTCCTAACTGGTGAGCACATATTACTAGAAGGAGTGCCAGGGTTAGCCAAAACCAAATCAGTTAACACTTTAGCCAAAACAATAAATGCTCAGTTTAAACGAATTCAATTTACTCCAGACCTCTTACCAGCCGATCTCATAGGCACGCAAATTTATCAGCCTAAGTCTGGAGAGTTTACTATAAAAAAAGGACCTCTTTTTGCTAACATCATATTAGCAGATGAAATAAACAGAGCTCCCGCAAAGGTACAAAGCGCTTTATTAGAAGCAATGCAGGAAAGACAAATTACCATCGGCGGGGAAACTTTTTCATTATCCAAGCCATTTATGGTTATTGCTACACAAAATCCGATTGAGCAAGAAGGGACCTATCCACTTCCAGAAGCACAAATAGACCGGTTTATGCTCAAATTAAAAATTGACTACCCTTTAAAAGAAGAAGAAAAAATAATTATGCAGCGGATGGCTTCCACTAAAGGAGACGTACAAACTCAAAAAATAGTGGAACCCGAAAGTTTAATAAAAGCTGCAGAGGTAATAGATTCAATCTATATCGATGATAATTTGGAAGACTACATTCTAGACTTGGTAGCAGCAACTCGAAATCCAGCAGTCCAAAATTTACCTGAATTGACTAATCTAGTTCAATATGGAGCTTCTCCTCGAGCTTCAATTTTTCTACATCGGCTTTCAAAAGCTTATGCCTTTATGCAAGGAAGGGGATTTGTAGTGCCACAGGATATTAAGTCGATCGGTTTTGATGTATTAAGGCATCGAGTTATTCTTACATACGAGGCAGAAGCTGAGAACGTATCTACAGATGACGTGCTTCAAAAAATATTTGACACAGTCGAGGTACCTTAAAAATCAAGCCTTAACTAAAGCTCAATCCTTAGGTAGAAACTAATAGTTAAACCAAAAATAAAAGTCTCATAAAACACCCATTAAAATAACTACAGATGAGTTTACTCTCAAAAATTATTTCAAGCTTTAGGGAACCATCAATAGCGCAAAAGGAGAAAAACCTTTCACCTGAGTTAATGCAAAAAATACGCTCCATACAAATCAAAACAAGTCATATGGTAACCGATCTAATGTCAGGGGAATATGCATCAGCATTCAAGGGTCATGGGATGGAATTCAATGCAGTAAGAGAATACACTCCTGGCGATGATGTGAGGCTCATCGATTGGAACGTTACTGCACGCATGAACCAACCTTTCATAAAAGAATTCATAGAAGAGCGAGAGCTGAATGTAATGCTTATTGTTGATGTCAGCTCATCTGGTGAATTTGGATCCACAGGAAAGTTTAAAAATGAAATTGCCGCAGAAGTAGCGTCCATATTAGCCTTCGCCGCAATTCGGAATAATGACAAAATTGGACTCATCATTTTTACCAATAAAATAGAACATTATATTCCACCAAAGAAAGGAAAGTCTCATATTTGGAATGTCATACGTACTATTTTAAGCTATCAACCAGAAGAAAAACTAACGGACATAAACATCCCACTAAAATTTTTATTAAAAATTCAAAAACGAAAGTGTATAACATTTCTTATCTCTGATTTTCAAGCAAAGGATTACGCAACTAATCTAAAACTAGCGAAACAAAAACACGAGTTAGTGGCTATAAACATATCTGACCCTAGAGAAAAAAACCTTCCAGACATAGGTTTTATCAACCTTAAAGATGCAGAGTCAGGTGAAACAATATTAATAAATACGAGTAACAGAGAAATGGCTAAGCGCTTTACTTCCTATGAACAGAAAAGACAAACAAATCTTAAAAAGTATTTTCATTCAATTGGAGTTGGCACAATAAACATTGATACGGGAAAATCACTAACAGATCCGATTATAAAATATTTTAAAACACGAGAAAAAAGGCACTAAAAATGGATGAAGAGAATACAGACATAGGACTGAGCAATAAAATCAAGATACCCATTATCATTCTGACATTTGTAACTATTTGTGCGATGGGAGGAATGTTTATCAAAGTCGTATATTCAATAAATAAATCAGAAAAATCCCCAGACAGTCTCCAATATTTGCGTACCATTGGAGATAAGCTTCAAGATAAAGGTCTCTATGAACAATCAATTGAACAATATATAAAATATTTAAAAAATACGAATATAGATGAGTCATCATATTCGGAAGTCGCTCACAACGTAGGTGAACTTTACATGAGTTTGAGCAACTGCCAGGAAGCATTGGTCTGGTTATTTCATGCTGAAACAATAGGGACTCAATATGCACGCGCAGAAGAACTAAAAATTCATATTGATACTTGCCTAGTTAAGATTAATTCGCCAAAGCCGACTAACCTTAATACAAAATGACAACCAAATATAAAGCGACAACAAGTATTATTTTTTTTATATTATTTTCTTCAGTTATTGCATGGGCAGATTCGCCGATCACAGTAAATACAAAATTAGACAAACCAAAAGCTACGACAGGTGACATTATTCTCTACACAATAACTGTGACCCACGATTTGGATATAAAACCATCGAAACCCGATTTCACAGTAATAAGTCAATTTGATATACTTGAGACCGTAACCACAAAACCCCTACAAATAGGGAATAAAAGTGAGCAGGAATATTCCGTGAAATTACGAGCTGACAAAGTAGGAATCTACACTATCCCTCCGATCCCAGTATCATTTGATGTAATAAAAAAAAATCAAAGTAAGCCTATTTCAGGGAAAATAACCGCTCCTAAAATCACAATTGAGATTGTATCTATACTAAGAGATCAAGGCGAACCAACCGACATAATCGACATTAATGAGTTGCTTGAAGTTGATAAAGATTGGGTGCCTATCATTTTTTGGGGGTTAAACTTAATTCTATTAATCATAGTTTTATATGCCGCCTGGAAATATCGTGGAGTAAAACAAAACAAGAGTAATGTGCGCAATCTAGATATTCCGATACACGAAATTGCGCTAAATGAATTGGACGCACTAAAACTAAAAGACTTTCTGAATAACGGCGATTCAAGAAAACATTTTTTTGAAATCTCAGAAATCTTTCGCCGTTACCTTGGCAAAAGGTATAAATTTCCTGCACCTGACTGGACAACCGAAGAGATCACCACGTATTTTCAAAAAGAAAATGAACTCGAACTGATTCAAAGAGATGAGATAATTCGCATTCTAGATAAATCAGATTTAATAAAGTTTGCAAAGATTCAAGTTAAAGCAGATGCCGATGAAATAGAATCAGTTCGTAAGATGATAGCATCTACTCGTGAACAGTTGGACATAGGACTTTATTCAAATTAATTTAAAAAACGTATGACATTTTTAAAATTTGAGGATCCTTGGTTACTATTAATTCTGTTACTAATTCCCATACTAGTTTGGCGGGAACGAAGATCAGTAAATGCTATTCTCTATTCATCTATTAGTCCTTTAAAGGAAGTCGGGTTCCACCGCTCGGAAATTTTAGAGATCATCCCAACTATTCTTAGGTTCATCGCTATTGCTCTTTTCATAGCAGCTTTTGCACGGCCTCAACAAGGAAACAAAAAAACCGAAATCATATCTCAAGGAGTTGACATAGTTCTCGCAATTGACACGTCTGGGAGCATGCAGGCGTTAGACTTTAAAGAAAATAATTCCCCTGTTACACGACTTAAGGTTGTTAAAGATGTAGTCTCTGATTTTATTAAGAATAGAGATAAAGACCGCATAGGGATGGTCGTTTTTGGAGATGAAGCATTTACTCAATCCCCACTCACCTTAGACCATCAAATACTAGATTCTTTCCTTAGCAAACTTAAAATTGGAATGGCAGGAGATTCCACAGCCATTGGATCTGCAATAGGAATTTCAATAAAAAGACTAAAAGATCTAAAGTCTAAATCCAAAGTAATTATTCTACTAACCGATGGACGCAGTAATTCTGGGAAAATCTCTCCTCTGCAAGCGGCAGAAATCGCCAAAACTTTAGGCATAAAAATCTACACCATTGGCGTGGGTAAAAAAGGCAAAGCACCTTTTTTAGTGGATACGATTCTTGGAAAACGACTCATTTATCAAAATGTTGATATAGATGAAAAAACATTAAAAAATATTTCTAAAATGACAAATGCACAGTATTTCCGTGCTACTGACACAGAAACACTAAAAAGTATCTATGAACATATCAACTTATTAGAAAAATCTGAGGTGAAAACGCTCGATCATTCGGAGTACACAGAACTTTTTCATTACTTCTTAATCCCAGGTCTTCTATTGCTTATCACTGAAATAATTCTTTCAAATTCTATTATAAGGAAAATTCCGTAATGCGATTTGGGAGTCCAGAGTATTTTTATCTACTGTTGCTATTTATACCGCTGATTTTTTTTCTTGTTTGGTCACAAAAGAAAAAAAAACAACTACTTAATTTGTTTCTAAGCAAGTCACTTGTCTACCGTCTCTTAGATCCTCTTACACTAAAAAGGCTCAAAATAGATACCATTCTGATAGCGTTTGCGGTTTTTTTTCTAATACTTGCCCTAACTCAACCACGATGGGGCTACTACTGGAAAGACCTTACGCAGGAAGGGGTCGATATAATAATAGCGCTAGACGTTTCTAATAGCATGCTCGCACAAGATATTAAACCAAATAGGCTAGAAAGAGCAAAACACAAGATAATCGATTTATTAAACATGCTTGAGGGTGATCGCGTTGGGCTTGTTGCTTTTGCTGGCACATCATACCTACAATGCCCACTGACCTTAGACTATTCTGCTGCTCACATTTTTTTAAATGCTATCGACACAGATTTAATCCCAGTACAAGGTACAGCAATAGGCCATGCCATCCGAACATCTGTTGAGGCATTCAATAAGGAAGATACTCAATCACGAGTTATTATTCTTATTACTGATGGCGAAGACCACACAGGTGATGCTCTCCCATCAGCAAAATGGGCCAAAAAAAATGGAACTAAAATTTTTGTAATAGGTATAGGCCAAAAAATTGGGGCCCCCATTCCTAATAATGACAAAGAGAATCCAGGATTTAAAAAAGATGAGTATGGTGAAGTAATACTAAGCAAACTCGATGAACCTACTCTTCAAGAAATGGCCTTACACACAAAAGGAAGCTATGTTCGTTCAGTATCAGGTGACATGGATTTACAAAAAATATATCTCGAAAATATTAAACATAACGTTAAAAAAAAGAAAACCAAAACCGAACGAAGACGTGTTTGGAAAGAAAGGTTCCAGTGGATGATTTTCGCATCACTATTATGCCTCTTATTACGCTACGCTCGAAAACAAGAATTTGAAGAAAAAACTAGAATACTTTAATTTTTATTATACTTTATTTAAATATCTCAAAACTTCTCAAGCATGACAAAAACACCAAAAAGTTTAATATCTAATACGCTAACAAACCAAAGTTTGATATAATATATATATAAATAGCTTCACCTGACAAAGCGAAAACTTAATACCATTTATATAATAAAATTAATAATACAAAGGACATACAAAAATGCAAGAAAACCAAATGAGAGCCACCAGTATTGATTCCGTCGCCGCCGAGCAACAACGTTTCATGGTTCGCGTTTATAACTGGATGGGCGCTGGATTGGGAATCACAGGAGCAATGGCTTTTTATATTGCCAATACTCCAGCAATCTTTAATGTTGTAATGGGAAATCCCATAATGCCTATAGTTCTTATCATCGCTCAGATTGGTTTAGTTTTCTGGCTAGCTACCAGAGTCATGCAAATGAGTGTAAGCCAAGCCACCGGTGTATTCTTATTATACGCGGGTCTTACTGGCATTACATTTTCCACTTTATTTGTGGTTTATACATCAGCATCAATTACATCCACCTTTATAGTAACTGCAGGCACATTTGGAGCAATGAGCTTTTATGGTTACACGACAAAAAAGGACCTAACATCCTGGGGAAGCTTTCTATTCATGGGACTAATAGGGATAATAATAGCTTCGCTCGTTAATATTTTTCTACAAAGTCCAATTATGCATTGGGTAATAACTTATGCAGGTGTTCTCATTTTCGTTGGATTAACAGCTTACGATACACAAAAAATTAAAGAAATGAATATTTTGGGAAATGAAGGGACCGATGAAGATACAAAGGAAGCTATTCGAGGAGCACTCACCCTGTACCTTGATTTCATTAATCTTTTCTTAATGCTCCTTCGAATAATGGGTGATAGAAGATAAAGCGAAGTTTAGATATAACTTAATTAAAATATATTTTTAAGTTCATAAGAATAAAGCCCTCATCTATTAATTTAGATAAGGGCTTTTCTTTTTATACAAAATAAGAAGGTATGATATAAATTTAAGCTTCTCGTAAACTTTTAATAGCTTTTTTATAGTCTTTGCTATTGAATATAGCAGAACCAGCAACAAGAACGGTAGCCCCTGACTCTTTTACATCCCCTGCATTATCAGGCTTTACACCACCATCGACCTGAAGTTCTATATCATTTTCATAGTTACTCATGATGTCACTCAGATTCGATATTTTACCTAACATTGAAGGAATAAAAGTTTGCCCACCAAAACCAGGATTTACTGTCATAATAAGTACCATGTCGAGTTCATGTAAAATTTCTTCCAAACTCGACAAAGGCGTAGCTGGATTAAGAACTGCCCCAGCACGAACTTTATTTTCCTTAATAATTTGTATTGTCCGATTAAGATGAGGACAGGCTTCAACTTGAACTGACAAAATATCTGCTCCAGCATCAGAAAATGATTTAATATAACGATCTGCATTTTCTATCATCAAATGGACATCAAGTGGCAGACTAGTGACCTTTCGAATTGATTCAATTACAGGAGGACCAATAGTAATATTAGGGACAAAATGACCATCCATTACATCGACGTGGATCCAGTCTGCTCCAGCATCTTCTACGGCCTTAATTTCATCACCGAGCTTACTAAAATCTGCAGATAGAATTGAAGGTGCAATTATAGCCATATAAAGTTTCCACAAAAAGAATAACAGAGTTTTAAAAAATTCTAAAATACTGTAAAAAATTAAAAATCTAAATAAAGAATAATAACATATCAATTTAGAAAAGTACTATACCCATTTAACAAAAAGGCCTAATACTGAAAGTCTGGTTATTACGCTATTCATCATTTATAATTTAATTTCAAAAAATTAAATTATTTATTTCCCATTATTATGACCACAGTAACTGATCAAGTTAAAGAAAAATTACGAGCTGTTTTAGTGTTTGATCAAAACATGTTAATACTTGCAGCAATACTTGGATTTTTTGCCGGTTTTGCCTCTACGTTTTTTCGCTGGATGATAGAATTTTTTGAATCTATTTTTTCTATTAAAGGACTTTCACTTACTGGCATTCCTCCTCAGTTTTATCCATTTTTATTACCATTAATGCCAATGTTAGGCGGATGTTTCATTGGACTAATCTGCAAATATTTCCCTAATGCTGTAAAGGAAAATGGTGTCCATAAAGTTATGCACGCTGTCGCAATGGATGACGGAAAATTACGTAAGCGTACTATTACCTCTTGCGCTATCACTTCATCAATTACGATTGGTTCAGGTGGTTCTGCAGGAAGAGAAGGACCAACCGTTCAGATTGGCTCAGCAATCGGATCTACCATCGGTCAAATCCTACACCTATCGACAGAACGAATAAGAGTACTAGTTGGGTGTGGAGCAGCGGCTGGAATAGCAGCTTCGTTTAATGCTCCTTTAGCAGGTGTGCTATTTGCACTTGAGATTATTCTTGGTGATTTCACCATTCATACATTTAGCCCAATTATAATCGCTTCAGTAATAGGGACAGTAACAGGACGTGCTTTGGAAGGAAACGAAGTGACGTTTAATGTCCCAGTACATGAACTTGTACATCCATCAGAAATAATTTTTTATTTAGCGCTTGGAGTTTTATGCGGAATAGTAGCGCGGTTATTCACTTTTTCATATTTTTACATTCAAAAAATATTCGAAGAAAAAATTCCTACTCCTGATTATATAAAACCAGCGATTGGTGGTCTCTTAATAGGAATAATTTCAATATTCATACCACAAGTTCTAGGCAATGGATATGACGTGATGGAACAAGCGTTAACAGGAGAAATATTTTGGGGTTTAGCCTTTATTTTAGTTTTTATGAAAATAATGTGTACCTCTATTACCCTAGGGTCTGGCGGCATGGGTGGGGTATTTGCCCCATCACTATTTATAGGTGCCATGCTAGGTACAGCATTTGGCTCAAGCGTGCACTTTATTTTTCCGAGTCTAACCGCCTCAGCGGAAACATACTCCGTGGTTGGTATGGGCGCTGTTGCCGGAGCTGTTATGCAAGCACCTCTAACTAACATTCTCATGCTGTTTGAATTAACTAATGATTACACCTTGATTCTTCCAATAATGGCCACTTGTATAGCAGCCTCATATACATATCAGAGATTCACCAAACACTCAATCTATGTACAAAATTTGATTAACAAAGGAATAAATATTCGTCATGGTCGAGAGGCATCGATAATGAATTCCATAAAAGTCCGCGATGTCATGAGTACTGATATCACAACTATTGCCCAAGAAATGCCATTTCGAAAAATTCTTGAAACCATCTCCTATTCAAAAAACTTCTATTTTCCCGTCATTGATAACAAGGGAGATATGACTGGAATTCTTTCTTTTTCAGACATCCGTGAAGTAATATTCGAGGAACAGTTAGGTGACCTTCTTGTAGCTGAAGAGTTAGCTAACAAAAACGTATCCGTGCTAACACCTGAACAAAACATAAATGATGCGATGGAAGTTTTTTCTAAATTAGATGTAGATCAACTTCCAGTAGTTAGAAGTGAAGATAAATTAAAAGTGATTGGTATGTTAACTCGAGGCGATATGATGGCTGCTTATAACAGGGAAGTCTTAGTCTCTGGGTTTGGCCGATAATTAACACCCATAAAGTTAATCAACAACTCTTCCTAGAACCACTTAACTTTAATTTCTATTAGCTGCTATAATTATTTATTTTCTAAAACGAATATTTTTTAATAGCAAAGAATTACTAACCACAGATACTGAACTAAAAGCCATGGCAAGCGCAGCATATATAGGAGTTAGTAATATTCCAAACGTTGGATACAACATTCCTGCCGCAATTGGTATACCCAAACAGTTATAAGAAAATGCCCAAAATAGATTTTGTTTAATTTTTCGCATCGTCATTTTACTTAACTCAATAGCGTCTCCCACCAGCCTTAAATCATTCGCCATAAGAGTTATATCAGAAGCTTCAATAGCCACATCTGCCCCTGCCCCCATAGCGATACCAAGATCTGCTTGGGCAAGTGCCGGAGCATCATTAATTCCATCACCAACCATTCCCACCAAAAGTCCTTTAGTCTGGAGTTTTTCTATTTCTTTGGATTTTCCTCCAGGAAGAACTTCCGATAAAATATTTCTAATCCCTAGTGATCTACCCACAGCTTCTGCCGTATAGATATTATCTCCAGTAATTAATCCAACCTCCAATCCAAGAAACTTCAAACGCTCAATCGTCTCTTTTGCATGGGGCCTAACAGAATCGGAAGCAGTAATTATGCCTGCTATTACTCCAGAAATAGCTAACACCATAACTGTCTTACCCTGGATAGAATATCCGTCTATTTTTTTCACCCAAAAGCCCATATCAATTTGATTCTCGTTCATTAATTTTAGATTGCCAAAAACTATTTCCTCACCATTTAATGAAGCAGTCACTCCGAAGCCTGGCAAAGCTCGAAAGTCTTCGACTTTCTTCAGCTTTAAATTTCTTTTTTTTGCAGCCCTAACCACTGCTATAGCTAAAGGGTGTTCTGATTTTTTTTCTAGCGACGCTCCAAATGTTAAAATTTGTTCAACAGAAAAATCATTATTTGAGTCTACGATCACATCATTTATTTCGGGGATACCTGTAGTAAGAGTGCCTGTTTTATCAAAAAAAATAATATCTAGTTTTCCTACTTGTTCTAAAATTTCACCTCCTTTAACAAGGATACCAAGCTCTGCTCCTTTACCAGTTCCGACCATAATAGCTGTAGGAGTTGCCAAACCTAACGCACAAGGACATGCAATAATCACCACTGACATAAATATTATAAGAGCAAATAAAAAAGGTGACGTTGGAAGATTTAAAGAACCGCCCAAATACCACCAAAAAACAAATGACAACGATGCCAAACTAATTACGATAGGCACAAAAATACCGGAAACCTTATCTGCTATTTTTTGGACAGGTGCCTTTGAGCCCTGAGCTTGTTCGATTAAATGAACGATCTGTGAAAGCATTGAATCTTTTCCAAGGTTTGTAGCCCGCATTTTAAAAAAGCCATTTTTGTTTAAAGATCCTCCCACAACAGAATCACCAAACTTTTTATCTACAGGAATACTTTCTCCAGTTATCATAGATTCATCAATCGACGAAGAACCAGATATAATTAACCCATCAACAGGAATTTTGACACCAGGTTTAACAATAACAATGTCTCCCTCTAATATATTCATTATAGGAATATCAACCTCTGAACTATCACGTTCTATTATTGCTGTTTTAGGTTGGAGTCCTGTTAATCGACGAATAGCGCTCGAAGCTTTATTTTTTGCATTCATTTCGAGATATCGGCCTAATAGAACTAATGAGATAATCATCACTGAAGAATCGTAATAAACCATAACTTCTTGCCCTACCCCCAACAAATACTCTGGGTACATAGTTGCAACAAAGCTGTAAAAATATGCAGTGGATGTCCCAAGAACAATAAGTGTATTCATATCTGAATAACCATGCCTTATTCCTGCCCAAGCACCACGATAAAAAATCCACCCTCCAAAAAACTGAACAGGTGTTGCCAATACAAGTAATAAGAAATTATGATCAATTGTAAGTACGTCATAAAGTAGGTTTCTAATTGACTCAATATTAATAAATGCAACTACAGCCGCAATAAACACACTAAAAAACAACCTTTGAACATGAAAAGTTGTTGCGTTTAGATTAGAATATTCTGTATTTTCTAAAGATTTTTCTTTGGATTTATCACCAATATGCAAAGTGAATCCAATCTCTTTAAGAGAATCACGGAGTTCATACAAACAAGACTTAGAAGGAATGTAGTCAATTAATACCATTCCCGTGACCATATTGGCCTTAACATCTAGGACTTCATAGAATTCACGCATTTTTTTTTCAACACGTATAACACAAGACCCAGAAGTCAAGCCATCAACTACAAGAGACGCACGGGTTGTTAAAGTTTCAAAACCTAATTGCTTAATAATTTTTCGGATTTCTTCAGGAGATATTTTGTCAGGATTACAATCTATAAATACTTGTTCAGTAGCAAAGTTTACATTTGCTTCTATAACCCCATCAAGCTTGCAAACTTTTTTTTCTATCCGAGAAGCACAACTATTACAGGTCATTCCTCTAACTGGGAAAATTAGATGTTTAATATTTAAAACAGTATTAGCCACAATAGGGGTTTCAATTTATCAAGATAAACATATAAAACTCTTTACACTATAATTATTATAAAGCGAAATTATCCCAATTCAAGAATCATAAAAAAAGAATCAAACTTAAGAAAAAAAAAGGGGGCGAGAAACTATCTGCTAATGAATACTGACTTGAGAGTAAAAAAACCATAAAAGAGAAATAACATGCCGATTAGGCCGCTAGAAAAGGAGCTATCAGTTAACCCAGTGGAAACAAAGTAGAGACCAACCACAAACAACAACAAACCAACAACAAAATATCCTAAGTTTTTTAGAATGGGTAAATATGATTGAGAAAAACCATTAGCTTTATCACGCCGTTCTTTAAGTTGCCAGCGCCAACGAAGAATAAGGTAAGTTTGCCTTATCCAAGAGAGAAGACTAGCCTCTTCAAATAAGCTAGTTTTGCAGTACATACAAAGTTTATCTGACGCCCGGTTTGGAAATCCACAATTTAGACATAACCTAGTGTCAGGCTTATGATGAAGTGAAATTGGTTCTTTTTTAGACATCTACGTTTATAGTTAAATTAATCGTAGTAATCACTTGAGTCACAAAACTGTAAACTTGATCCAAATAACCATGAATTTTATGCCAGTAATAAAAATATAATACTTACTTGAGTTTATCTGTCAATAGATGTGAATTATTTATCGATAACCAGTCTAATTAAAATATTTGAATTTACATAGCTATATTTCTATAATTTTCACTAAACTGAAGTTAATCCATCGTAGGAAAATTATAATGAGAGTGTTTACAACTTTTACAATATCTTTTTTTTATTTATTTACATCAATTGTATTTGCAAACTTATCGGACCTTAACCCATACAAGGGAATGGCTTTAATACATGAGGGAATTTATCCAATGGGAAGCTATAAATCTTTAAAAGAGCTACGTCCAGGAGATTTATTTAATACCGACAGACATGCCCTTGGTCCAGAAAATCCAGCGCATAATGTATATATTGACTCTTTTTATATTGATGTTTTTGAAGTTACCAATAGTTCGTATATGGAATTTAGCAAGGCTACCGAATCAAGAAAGCCTCTATTCTGGAAAAACCCTGATTTCAATCAACACAAACAACCAGTCGTTGGAATAACGTGGAAAGAGGCACAGTCCTATTGCAAGTGCAGAGGTGGACGGCTCGCTACTGAAGCAGAGTGGGAAAAAGCATCTCGGGGGAAACGACCTATCTCATACCCTTGGGGAAACGAAGTCCCAGATAATTCAAAAATAAATTTTAATCACATATTAAACAAGACCGCCCCAGTTGGTTCTTATGATAAGGGTAGATCTGATTATGGTATCCACGATCTTTCTGGAAATGTTTCCGAATGGACCTACGATTGGCACCTTCCAGAATATTACATATTTTCAACAAAAATGAACCCAACTGGACCCAAAAAAGGCATATACAAAGTAATCCGTGGAGGAAACTGGAGAAATAAAACAGCGGATGTAAATATGACTTACAGAAATGCCACAGTACCATCAATTCGCAATAAAACTCTGGGATTTCGTTGTGCTAAGGGCTCAAATCCTATAACTTCAAGAAAATACTCTATCCCAAAATAAAAAAAACCGACAGAGCTTTAGCTCTGTCGGTAAAAAAGATTAAATTTATTTTGGAACTACATTGGAAGCCTGAGGTCCCTTTTGTCCATCCGTTTTCTCAAACTCCACTTCTTGCCCCTCTCTTAGAGTTTTAAAGCCATCACCCTGAATAGCAGAAAAATGTACAAAACAATCTTCGCCATCATCAGATTCGATAAAACCATAACCCTTGCTATCATTAAACCATTTTACTTTTCCAGCAGCCATACTAATCAATCTCCTACAAACAGGCGGAAACAAAATACGCATCAAACACGATATTGCACCCTAGTTGAAATCAGATTGAGTGTAATCCGGATAATTATGAACATAATAAAAAAACAAAATGTTTTAATACTAACAAAAATATTCATTATTTATCCAGCAAGCTAGGCATCAAACCATCACTTGCATTGAAACCCCCAACCACTTTAATACACTAATTATATCACGAACTCCCCAAATCTAGCAAAATTTATATATCAAATATTTAATCAATTAACACTCAATATAATTAAAGGGCTACCAGCATACTTTATAAGTAATACATTAAAAATGTGATATCAACTTACCGTATTAACGTAAAATCATACAAAGTAATCACAATCTAATTTTAAGAATTAGAACTAAATCCTGAAAGGGATGGCCTAATAACGTTTAGTAAAATATCGGCAATTTCAATTTTAGGTAGAGTTGGTAGTTTTTCAATCTCTTCATTTCTTTTTATTAGGGTTACTTGATTTGAATCCGATTGGAAACCAACTTCAGGGGAACTAATATCATTAGCCACAATAAGGTCAAGGTCTTTATTTCTAAGTTTTTCTAAGGCACTTTGAGTCAAATTCTCAGATTCAGCAGCAAAACCCACCACAAATTGTTTAGTTTTAAGTCTTATAATATTCTTCAAAATATCTTCAGTAGGCAATAACTCGAGAGTTAAAGTAGACATATTTTTTTTCTTAATCTTCTCTTTTTCGATTTGGCTTGGTGCAAAATCACCAACTGCAGCACTCATTATCAACACATTACAATCTAAAAAATG
>Ga0114997_10000799_pt1 | contig 26113 bp, 20 predicted proteins | sample ArcticOcean_MG_C_2_FD_87045 | JGI IMG/M metagenome (GOLD analysis project Ga0114997, IMG submission 87045) | Marine microbial communities from western Arctic Ocean - ArcticOcean_MG_CB4_136 | ecosystem: Environmental > Aquatic > Marine > Oceanic | place: Arctic Ocean: Canada Basin | collected... | reverse complement strand
TTAGCAATCGCCCAATTTAAATACTCATTGTTTGGATCTAACTTGGTCTTTTGGTCAATGAGACTTAAGATGCGTTGATGTTTTCCCAAATGTTTCAGAGCCACCAATTGGGCGTAAAAATTTTCGCTTTCTGAATCCTTATAAGATTTATAGTTAGTTATATAAGTATAATAAGAAAGATCTCCTTGAACTTCATAAGCTCGCGCAATGATGAGATCTGCGAGTCGATCATCGGTACGATAGGGTTTGCCAACGCCGAGATTTTGTGGCCAAAGTTTTGCCTTTTTTGCGTAAGTAGTAGCCGCTTGATAATCCTTATTTTTAAAGGATTTTAGCGCCAGCTGTATACAAATAGTACTGTATATTTTTTTTCCTTCTGTTGAGCCTTCAAAAGGTAAAAGGTTAAATTGTTCTAAAAATATTAAAGCCTCATGATGTTTTTCAGCTTTTAGTAATGCCTGGGCATGTCGAAGACCGATTTGTGCATTTTCAGGATAAAAATCTTTGAGCTTTTCACTTAAAGCCAACGCTTTGGAGCTCTCATTATTGAGTAAATGGTGATCCATCAAGGCAATACCCGCGCGCCAATCTTCTGGATTCATAGATTGCGCAATTTGAAGATTTTCCTTTTCTATTATTCCTGCGTCTTGTAGAAGGGCATGTTTAGTGAGATAGAATGTAGCTAGGTTTGGTTCGTTTTGACATTGATCAAAAAGATTTTTTGCCCGATCTATTTCCCCTTTCTGCCAGTAAATGAGGCCTAAATAATATTTAAGTTCCCAACTTGCATCTCCTTTGCTAAGCGTTTCTAGAAACTGGGCAGTTTCGACTCGATAGGGAAAGGTCATTTCTACCGATGATTCCCTGATCTTATTTATGTATGATTGGCGATGATTGACCTCCAAATAGGCCAGCCAAACATTAATTATGGGATTTTCAGGACCTTCTTTTAGAACCGAGATGGCAGTCGTAGGATTATTAAAATGATAATAAATAGAAGCAAGCTCTAAATATGATTCGTGGGGTAATTCATTGGTGATGGCCTTATTGAAGTACGACACGGGTTTATTGTTCCACAGATATTCTTCATATCTCGCGAAATCAGATAATGGATCTAAAACATAAACCTCTGCTAATGCCGCCATGGCGGCGGGCTTATCTTTGAGTTTTCTGTTTGAATAGCTGATAATCATATGGGCCATGATATTCTGACGATTATAAATGAGGGCTTTTGAAGCAAAATGCAATGCTTTGGTCATATTGTCTTCATTAAGAAATAATTTGGCCAAGGCGACGTAAGCTGCAGACGCCAGTTGGGAAGATTGTGCAGCAATGGAAAATCCTGATTTGGCTTCGTTATAATTTCCCAAAGCTCTATTAGCTAATCCAAAAGCATAATTACATTCTGGATCATATGTGTCTATGGACAGTCCGATTTGACTGTACTTTAAGGCATTTGTGAAATCCATTTGTCTAAAATAGCCCAATGAAAGTCTACTTAATGCAGGCATGAAAGTTGCGTTTTTTAGTACTGACTGATGATACGATTCCATAGCTAATGAATATTGGCGTTGTCTTTCGAGTTCCAGACCCTTGACATATAGACCATACGCAGATGCCCAATTAAAATCCGATGGTGTGGTCAAGGGTCGGTCAACTGAAAGATCGTTTAAGGGGGCTTTATAGTTTAACAGATCAGGGCCTACTTTAATTTTAAAAAAAGCATCTTCAGGTTTGGCTAAAGTCCATTTAGTAATTTCTAGGGGTGATAGGTCTACTGAATAATTAATTTTTTTATTCCCTATTTGCATATATATGGTATCCTTGAGATGCTGTAAAGCACTCAGATAAATATGTACAGAATCCCTTTCTTCTTCAACATTTAAGACGGCATATTTGGACGCTGCTACCATTCCTTTGGTTGATTTTAGTGGAAACCAAATCTCCTTCATGACGTCCGCAACATGAGGTCCAAAGGAGCGATGCTTAAAAGGTGAGTAAGCGCTTTCTTCGGCGGCTTGATTAAATAACTTTCCTGATTGATACTCTACGTATTGACCATCGTTATCGGTAAGTAAATCTTCCCATATCATGCCTTGTTGTGATAAGCCCCAAATCCAAAGTTTTTTCCCCGGCTTGACATCATAATCCGTATGATGCCCAAATCCAAAATCATCCTCTTTCCAGTAGCCTCCAAAAAAGTCAGCATAGGCATTGACCACATGATACGATTTATAACCTCCAAAATCATTGTTTTCATATTTTGACAGGTCACGTCCACTAGATATTGGCCAACTACTCGGTTCCCCTCCGTGGCCGATAAAGTCTTTTCCAGGATAAAAAAATTCTAGATTTCCGGATGCTTTTGCTGCCGCATTCATCCAATGGTAGTAGGAAGTATACTCATCTGTGAGGTTGAACCAAGAAACCGTAGTCTCAAGAAAAGCTTTGTCTTTTGGAAGTGTGATTTTAACATTCCAACGCGTTCTAGAAGGCAAATCATAAGCTCCAACGATGCAGGACACACTGCCATCGTCATTTTTTTTCAAGCTATAATCTACTGGTGTGGAGCAAGACGGCGCATGTCCGATATCTCCAAAATTGAATTCTAAGCCACCAGATGTCCATGGGCCTCTCATGGCAATGTTTCGAAATTTTACAACTTCATTTTTATATAAAAATTCTTTACCTGTTGATTTTTCGATGGCTCCCCAAATTTTTCCCCCAATTTCGGGAGAGATGAACACTTTTAAGTATTCATTTTCCATAACCACCATTTTCCATGATTGGTCAATCGCATGGTTAGTATATCCATCAAACTTAAAATAAGGATAAATTCTACCTATATTGGGAATTGGATTTGGATCTGAAAAAGGATATGTTTTTAAGATTTGAGTTTCCTCATAAATGACTGCTTTCGATGGATTTAAATAGCTGAATTGACCACTTTTTTCACAACTAAAACATCCTACAACAAAAAGAATAAAGACAATAAAAAATGATTTATAATAGCGCATTATTTTACGGATTATTCTCCTATCAAGGGCAGTGATTTTAATAAGTTCTTAGCCTGATTTAAACCATCAATCAATACTAAAAAACTGAATATTTTGAATGACTGGCAAGCAGCTATTCGTACTGAATAAGATATATGCTTATTTAATTCATTTATCATTAGGGTAAGCTAACCTATTCCGCGTTTAGATCAAAAGTGTATATGATTAGTGGAATTCGCCTTTATTTTTAACCCCTCACCTATAAAGAACCTAGTACTTCAATCCATAAAGTAGGTTTGAAGATAATCGACCTATCTAATCTACTCCCTCTAAAAAAGAATGAATAATCACTTTCAAAATATTGGGGTTTAAATTTGGAAAATATTTAAACCAGAAAAATCAAACGCACTAAATTGATTTCAAGAGTGCTATAACCAGGGATCCTTAGTTTTTACTAACCACCCTTCTAATTCTTTGGTCAGCGTCTTCCTTATCTCTGTTTGTTTTTCACTAAGATTATTTAATTGAAAGGGGTCTTTTTGGTTATCGAAGAGTTCGACTTGATCTTGTTTATCAAGATCTTTTTGGATCATTAAAGTATATCGGTGGGTCCGGACGCCACGTGCACCCAGCGCTTCTTTGCCCACATTGACGGACATGAAGAGTTGCGAATTAGGTCTTTCTCCATCTCCTGTTAAAAACAGGTTTGAGTAATCTGTTCCATCAGTTCCTGGAGGGATATCTTCATGAAACCCCATCAATCCAAGGAGGGTTGGAGCAAAGTCGGGAGTAGAAATTAAGAGATCATCAATTCTCGGTTGAAGATGCTCCGGCCAGCGAATCAAAAATGGAATCCTCATAGATTCTTCATAATGGTTGTTTTTTGAGATCTCATCATGAATCCCCAGACAGTTCCCATGGTCAGAGGCGAATAGCACAAGCGTATTTTTTTCTAATCCTTGTGATTTCAAAGTAGCCATAATTCTTCCAAGTTGGTCATCTACACCTGAAATCATGGCGTAATAATTTTTGATGTTTTTGCGATAATAATCCCCCCATTTCGTTCCTTCGTCTGGAATATTTGGGAATTGTACCAACGAATCAAGGGGCACTTGATCATACAATGATTTGTATTTTTCAGGCACTAAATTGTAAGGCATGTGTGGCGGATTCATCGAAACCATAAGGGCAAAGGGCTTATTGGCGTCTCTGAATTTATTTTCCTTATTTTTCAAATAGGCGATAGCCAAATCTGTTTCATGTTCTGGACCCCATTGATCAACAAAATGAAAGAAATCCCTGGAAGCTTCGTTTGACCAATACATAGGTCGATTATGGTAATCATAAGTGCCATAAGCATACCAAAAATCAAATCCATGTCTTCGATCTGGGGGAGTCCATTCGTTCCATTTAACGCGACCTTGATTGTTTTTAACATCAATGTAAGGAACCCGTGGGTTGTCGAGGTGCCATTTCCCAATATATCCGGTATCGTATCCCTTTTCCTTTAATACATCTGACCAACATTGTGCATCGGTTGGCAGCTCATAATTAAATGGACTTGACAATGAATTACAGTTAGACCAAACACCATGGCTCTGAGGATATTGGCCAGTCATGAAACTAGCACGAGTTGGGCTACAAATGGGATAATTGCTAACGGCTTGATTGAGCACCAAACTTTGGCTAGCAAATTGATCTAAATGAGGGGTTTTTACATGTTCGAGTCCTAAAAAACCCATGGCTTGACCACGCATTTGATCCGGATATATGATGAGTAAATTAACGGGAGGGTTGGGTGACTCCCTATGACAACTCGCTAACCCCATCAGTAGAATTAAACAAGCAATAGTCACATGATATGGTGTTTTCTGGATCATTTTATTTTGTTAATTAAAACCAATTAAAAAATTAATTATCTAAAATCTCCTACATAAATTTATACAAAATATGGGAGAGGATAAAATATGAGTGCCATTAGGGTTCAAACCTCCCACAATAACATCTGCTTTTTTAATTGAAATTAACTTATATGTCAATGCCCAACGGAGAGATATTCGAAACTTTCGAGTTGAAAGAAATACAATCTATACATAGATAAAACGGTCAATATCGAGTCCCTCGCTAACGTCATTAAAATTGATTGGATTACGCAGAAGGTGTTAAACAAAGAATAAATCTCTAGATTAATGGACCACTTGCCCGCTCATTTCATTAGGCTTCATCAATCTTTTATTGTGACCAAAAATTTCGTGAAGTCATTTAATCCTAAAACGGAAGCATTGAATATGCTTGATGAGGCCCTTCCTATCAGGAGGTCATTTAAAAAGAGAGCCCTAGAACGACTTCTTCGGCCATAGTCCCCTTTTATCATGCGATTTTTAGGCATTCGTTGTCTGTATTATTTGTTTCTCTTTCGTTTTTTTTGAATAGATTAGTAGTAAAGCTTTTAACCAAAAAAATCAATGAGGATTTTTAAATTTCTAAAATCTCCCGCTTTATTAATTGCTATGGGTATGATTATCCTTGCCTGTCGAGAGCAACCCGAGGTGCCTTGGATATCTTTATTTGATTCCAAAACTTTGAATGGTTGGACACAAAAAGGGGGCGAAGCGCTTTATGAAGTACGCGAGGGCGCGATTGTGGGTGTCACGGTTAACCACAGCCTAAATTCTTTTCTAACCACTGAAAAGACGTTTGATGATTTCATATTAGAACTTGAATTTAAGGTAGATCCCACCATGAATTCAGGGATTCAAATCAGAAGTAACAGTTATGCTCATTATCTCAATGGCCGGGTGCATGGCTATCAAATTGAGATAGATCCATCCGAACGTGCTTGGAGTGCTGGCATCTATGATGAAGCACGACGCGGGTGGTTGCATCCATTAACTGATGAGAACGTACTTGCCAAAAAAGCCTTTAAACAAAACGATTGGAATCATTACCGAATCGAAGCCTTGGGAGATACATTAAAGACTTGGATTAATGAAATTCCGGCGGCACATTTGATTGATGACCAAACTTCTAGAGGATTTATAGCTTTACAAGTTCATTCCATCTCTGGAGACCAAAAAGAGGGCACTGAGATCGCTTGGAAGAACCTTCGTATACTGACCCAGGATTTACAAAAATATGCCCAAAAGAGTCCGCTTCCTGCCTTAACCAAAAAGAATCGTTTGACTTCCAATGAACTTGAAGAGGGTTGGGCTCTGCTTTGGGATGGCCTGACAACTGAAGGTTGGGTGGGAGCCAAATTAAAAGGGTTTCCCAATAAGGGCTGGATCATAGAAGATGGTGAACTGACCGTATTATCAACGGGAGGCAAAGAATCTGAAGAAGGAGGTGATATTGTGACCCTTCAGCAGTACGCAGACTTTGAGTTGATGCTTGATTTTAAGCTGACACGAGGGGCTAATAGTGGCATCAAATATTATGTGGATACTGCGATAAATAAAGGTTCAGGTTCGGCCATTGGTTTAGAATATCAAATTCTAGATGATGAAAGACATCCTGATGCAAAGGAAGGAAATCATGAAGGCAGCCGGACACTGGCTTCACTTTACGATCTGGTTCAAGCAGATTCCAACAAACCTACAAAGCCTATTGGTGAATGGAACACCGCTCAAATTATCTCGAAGAATAATCAGGTAGTACATTACCTCAATGGAGCCAAAGTACTGACCTATAATCGAAAGAGTAGGGCCTACAGAAAACTTGTGGCGGCTAGTAAATATGCCAGATGGCCCAACTTTGGCGCGTTGAATCGGGGTCGTATTTTAATACAAGATCATGGCGATCGTGTAAGTTTCAGGAATATTAAAATTAAATCTCCTATCAAATGACCACCAGAAGAAATTTTATAAAGACAACAGGTCAATTAGGGCTGGGCATGGCTGCCATAACATTCCCTAGTTTAACCCATGGACAAATTTTAGGTGCCAACGATCATATTAATTGTGCTGTAATTGGTGTTAGGAGTCGTGCTAAAGCCCATGTATCCGCTATTAACGCGCTCAAAAACACAACCCTTCTATACAGTTGTGATGTGGACGATATTATTTTGGAAGCGCACAATATTTGGTGTCAAAAAAACATAGGCTATGTACCTAAGGTCGAAAAAGATTTTCGCAAAATTCTCGAGGATAAAGAGGTAGATGCCGTATTTATAGCCACCCCCGAACATTGGCATGCGCCCATGGCTATTTTGGCAATGCAAGCCGGCAAGCATGTATACCTAGAAAAGCCTTGCAGTCACAATCCATATGAAAATGAATTATTGGTTGCTGCACAAAAAAAATATGGAAAGAAGGTGCAAATGGGCAATCAACAACGCTCTGCCCAAACTTCAATGATGGCCATCAAAGACATTAATGATGGCGTGATCGGAGAAGTTTATAAAGGAGAAGCCTATTATTCCAATAATCGCGGTTCGATAGGGCAGGGTAAAACCGTCCCAGTACCAAAAACTTTGGATTGGGAGTTGTGGCAAGGTCCTGCGCCACGCGAAGCCTATCGGGACAATATTCATCCCTACAATTGGCATTGGTTTAGGAATTGGGGTACTGGAGAAATACATAACAATGGCACCCATGAGATCGATATTTGTCGCTGGGCGCTGGGCGTTGATTTACCCGAAAGTGTTACTTCATTTGGAGGGAAATATACATTTCAAGATGATTGGGAGTTTGTAGATAATCAACAAGTGACCTTTCAATATCCTGACGATAAATTCATTACTTGGACGGGGCACAGTCGAGGATTGATCCAACCCACTCAACCGGGTCGAGGCACCACCATTTATGGCAGCAAGGGGACCTTGCAATTGGATCGTAATTTTTATAAATTGTTTGATTTGCAAGGAAATTTGATCAAATCTGAATTTGAAAATGCGATCAGCGCAACCACCGATACCACCGGTCAAGGCCAGTTGGATGTAAACCACATAAGTAATTTTTTTGATGCCATAAGGTATGACAAATCGCTGCATGCTGAAATCAAAGATGCCAGCATTTCTACCCTGTTATGCCATTTAGGTAACATGGCACAAGACGCTGGAGAGACCCTAAGGATTGACCAAAATACCGGTAAGGTATTGAACCATAAAAAAGCCATGAACGCCTGGAAAAGGGAATATGCACCTGATTGGGAACTGAGCTTATGATTAAGTGAACCCCCAGCCGCTCAACTAAAGAAATAAAAAGTAAGTAAAATTAGTAATCATACAGGATACTGCATTTAAGCTTGAAGATACCGCAATTCATATCCGTTGGTATAAAGGTTTTTGCATTCCTCACATGGCTCCGTTAATTTGGTTAAGGATAAATAGGATGCCGCTTAACGATCATTCTCTGTTCCCTTCATGGTCATTTCGACCTCCTTGATCTTTTCATATAGTAATTGATTCAACATGAAAAAAATAGTCAAAATCTCTTTATTACTCCCCGGATTTCTTTTTGTTGCACTGCTCAGTATGGCTCAGGTAAAGACTGAGGACAAACCAAGCAAACTATTGGTGCGTGCGGCTGAACTTGAATTAAATACGCCCTATAAGGCCCCTCCCGGTGATGCCCTATCACACCATACCGCGGGCTTTGCCAAAATAATGTGTTCGGCGGTCTTCATCACAGGATTGACCCCTGAGTTTGCTGCGGAGCATGTGGGCTATTTCACTTCGCCCTACGCAGAACGAAAAAAAGTAGGCAAGCCGACCGTAGATTATGAAAAAAAATCGGTCTCGATTGCACTTCCCAATGGCATATTGCGAACGGCCGTTTATACCGGTGATCAAGGTTGCGTTTGTTTGCCCGAAGGAGAAAATATACTGTATTTTAAACCAACCAAAATATTGCGTAAGCCATCGAAGCTGCCCCGCACCTCTTGGCCGATGGGTGACCTCATGATCACGGATGAGCCTGATGAAAGTTTGAATATGACAAAAATTCAAGCGGCTGTTGATGCCGCTTTTGCTCCCGATGAAGCATTGACCGCGGCCCTGGTCGTAACCTATAAAGGCCAAATAATTGGGGAGCGCTACGGCGAAGGCATCACTCAAAATACCGCTTTAGAAAGCTGGTCAATGGGTAAAAGTCTTTCTGCCACTATCATGGGCGTCTTGATGCAAAAAGGAGTGTACACCTTGGACCAGCCCGCCCCCATTCCTCAGTGGCAAGAGAAAGGCGATGCACGTGCCAAAATTAAAATTAAAGACATCATGCACATGTCCAGTGGTTTGTATTGCAGGGCCCCTCAAGACCCTGATTTTGATCCTTCGGTCGGATATCCAGATCATTTGTATCTGTATACAGGAGGCGTCAATTCATTTGAATATGCCGCTAATTTATCCCAACAATGGTTGCCAAATACCGTAGGGCGTTATCGCAATTCTGATCCTGTCCTCATCAATTATCTCAACCGTTTGGGGATAGAAAGCTTAGGTGAAAATTATCATGCCTTTCCCCAGAAAGCATTGTTCGATAAAATAGGTATTCGAAGTATGATTCTAGAGACCGATCCTTAAGGTAATTTTCTAACCCACGGATATGAGTTCGCTTCGGCGCGTGATTGGGCACGAATAGGTAATCTTTATCTACAAAACGGCGTTTGGAATGGGGAACAAATTTTACCCAAAGGATTTACAAAATTTGTAAGCACACTGGCTGAGCCCTGGTTGGCAGACGGTCGCCCCATCTATGGGGGCTTATTTTGGATCAATGGAGACGGTCGGCTGCCCATCCCAAAAGACGCCTACATGATGCTTGGGGCAGGGGGACAATCCGTAGTCATCATCCCTTCCCATGAGTTAGTGATCGTCCGACTTGGACAGTACAAAGGACAAAAGGCAGGAGGACAAGCCTTGAATAAAGCCTATAAGTTGATCCTTGAGGCCCTCTCTGAATAGGGGGAGATGCTCGGAAACTGGATAGAACTAAAGGATCAGCAACTTAAAAAAAGAAAATCCAAGACTTTTGGACCCTCTCATAAAGCATTGTGAGGTTACTGGCCTTTAATCACCCTAAAGGTCTTCAAGAGGGCTTCTTTATCCTTTTAAATGCCAATCATCTTGATCAGTAGCCTATTTGTAATCATCAGTAACACTTAAAGCATGGCCAAAAAAATTCATGCTTTTTAATTATCTTTAGACTCAACTAAACCTTACTTTTATGAAAACGCTCTTATCCTTTCTTTTCACTTCTTTATTTTTCATCACTGCTTTATGGGCCCAAGATTTAGCCAACCCCAAAGGAGGTGGCACACTTGATGTTGTATCTATCCATCCAGGTGATGGCTTTTCAGATATTGATTTTGAAGGTCAAATAAGTGGCTATGGCAGTGTTTATATTACTTTCAAGGTTTCCTCTATCAATACATCAAAAACAAGTGGTGTATTAGATGGACAAGCGAGAACCATATTAAATGATGGTACGCTTTTATCAACGCCACTGAAAGGAACTTGGAAAAGAAGTGGTGCCCTCCTTAAGTTTTATTTTACCGATGCACTCAACAATGGTGCAATGAACTTTGTAATGTGGGATGTAGACCTTTTGAAGAAAACAGCCGACGTAAACTACTATGAATTGCACAGTGCCAATGAATAATTATGGACAGAATGCACATTCAATTGAACCCCACTAGACTTAACCATTTTTAAGATTTCAAGGATGCGGAGGTAAGCATCTTTAATTATGGGCTCAAAGATCTGCGAAAGCTCTTGTGATTCAGATATAGGACTGTCTGTTGGGTTTTTCATGTGTTATTTTGCACGCTAATCACCCTTGTAAAGCTTCTCTATAATGCCTCCTGGTACTCAAACTGTAAAAATCAACAAGCTCAAATTAAAAATCCCCTCTGCTAAGCTTTGTAACTAATGAAATTGGCATCACATCTGCATTCTACTCATCTAAGTACTCTTTGGCCTAAGCATAAAAAAACCTCCCAATACTAGGGAGGTCGTAATCATTGATGAAGGTTCTAGTTACCCATAAATGACATTTCAGGGACTAACTTCATCGTTTCCACATAATCACCATACATCTGAGTAGCTCCCCACAAAATATCCATATCAGTTCGATAAGAATTAAATCCAAATTTTGTGTTGTATACTTCTTCAAAAGTATGTTCTTCATTTGTCCATTCTCCTCTCGCTTTCATGGGATCATCGAAAAAAGTACACCAACGGAAAGTAGCTAATTGATCTCCAGAACTAATCTTAAACACTGCAGTTACCCTTGTAGAATTATTTTCATTTAACACTTCAAAATAGCGTTGCATGACTCTTCTAAAATTAGTCTCTCCTCCTCTTATAGTCATGGTGTTTACTTCAATATAATTGAAGGGCTTTCGTCCATCTACCCAATTGGAGGACCAATCTTTAAGTATCCACCAAACTTTTGAACCTTCCATGTCCGCTACGTATTTACCCACATTTTCAGACCAGTATTTCTGTTCAGCTGTATTTTCGCTGTAAATTTGTTCTAATGTTTTTGCCACATTTACCCTTTCAAATTTCCCTTGATCGGGTCCTGTCATGATTTGATAGGTGACCATGGCGGTTTCTGGCGAATTATTGAACATTTTGGTCTTTTTACCCGCGGCATCCCTAAACGCTTGTTGCTTGCCTTTGACCGCTTCCCATCTGTTGGTCCTATAATATTCCCAATTAGAGTTTGTTTGCGCATAACTGAATACAGAAAGCGTAATTAAAAAAAGTGTAATTAAATTTTTCATTTTTATATAGATTTAGTTTCAGTTACAAGTATAAGAAAATACTAATAGATCGGATGATTCAACTCACTAAAGTCATGTTTTTTTTGGTTTAAATAACTCGAAATTATCAGCTTAATAAATAATAATCAGAGATATTTAAGATTTGTTTTTCCCTTTTTATTCTCATAAAACTGGAATTACACCCTCATTATAGAAAATCATTTTAACTCGGTTTCTAATAATAATTAACTTAGGTTTATGTCAAATAAATGGGCTCTTTTGAATATCAACCCTCTCCTAACCTTATAAGAGAGATAAATGATTAAACAATTATATCATAAGATAAAAATCGAGCTAAGGAGATATGTATAAATTTGAGAATGAGTAAGATCAAAAGAAGAGATTTCATTAATGGAACCTTGATGGCTGCTGGGGTAGCAATGCTTCCAGTTGGTTGTGATAACAATACTGTTTTGGATCATATCGACCCACTTTATTATCCTCCATCACTTACGGGACTTAGAGGAAGTCACCCAGGATCAAACACACATGCCCATACCAAAGCATGGGCACAAAAAACGAATTGGGGCGTGACCACAGATTTAAAAGAATCCTATGATTTAATTGTAGTCGGTGGAGGGATCAGCGGTCTTGCTGCTGCCTATTTCTATCAGCAAAAACATGGGCAAGACAAGACCATACTTATTCTCGATAATCATGATGATTTTGGTGGGCATGCTAAAAGAAATGAGCACATGATTGATGGTCAAATGCGCATAGGTTACGGTGGCTCTCAAACCATAGTAGAACCAAAACATGGGAGCCCTGCGTTTCATTCTCTACTCAAAGATATTGGTATAGATCTTGAACAATTCAAGACCGCTTATGATAAAAGCTTCTATGAACGGAATAATTTAGGTGCAGTAACCTACTTCAATAAGGAAGTATTTGGTACTGACAAAATTGTCAAACATCCCTACTGCAATTATCCAAATTATGTTGAGGGCCTTTCAATGGGAGGTAAACTTTCCAATGAAGCCGCTGCCCAACAGGCCCCTTTAAGTAAAAGGGGTCAAGAACAATTACTGCGGGTCCTCAATGGGGGCCTTCATGAACTCAATATCCCGAAGGATAAATTAGGTAACTACATTAATTCCCATTCCTATTTCGACTATTTAAAAAATACTTTGGGTGTAGATGATCTAGGTGTTTTGAAAATGGCTAGAAACTCTGGTTTAGATTGGGCCCTCACAGGAACCGACTTGATGACCATCGCAACAGCCAAGAATGTTGGAGCTATGGGTTTCATCCCTAAAAAAGTATATGATATAGAAAATCCATACATCCATCATTTTCCAGATGGTAATGCGAGTATTGCCCGAGCTTTGGTGAAAAAAATGATCCCCGAAATTACAAAAGAAGACAATCCTGATGCCCTTTTATTATCAATTTTCAATTATGCGGAATTGGATAAATCAAGCCACGCAACCCGCGTCAGGCTGAACAGTACCGTTGTCAATGTAAAACATAGTAGCCTACCGAACAATTCGAGTGATGTTCTCGTAAATTATATCAAGGAAAATCAATCGTATCAAGTCAAAGGAAAAAATGTGGTTATGGCCTGTTATAATATGATGATTCCGCATATAGTTTCAGATCTTCCAGAAGAACAAGCCTCGGCGTTGAGGCTTCAGTCAAAATGCCCTTTACAATACACGAGCGTAGGGTTAAAGAACTGGAGAGCCATGAAAGAAATGGAAATCGGAATGGCGATGTCGCCTGGAAATATGCATCAGGCCGTAATGATGGACTTTCCGGTAAGTATGGCAGGTTATGAGTATACCAAAACACCTGAAGACCCTTGTTTGATTCAGATGATCAGTTGCCCTTACGGAACGACTATCGGCGCACCGGCAATGGAGCAATATCGTGAAGCAAGGTACAAAATGCTAGGCCTGCAATTCAAAGATTACGAGAATGAAATCAGAACCCATCTAAGTGGCATGCTCCCTAAAGAATTATTTGATTTCGATAGAGATGTTCAAAGTATTACGGTCAATCGTTGGGGTCACGGCTATACCGTAGGGGGGCCGGGCGATTCTGTGGAAGTAGGGCGGCAGCCTTTCGGACGCATTACCATAGCCAATTGCGACTCTGCTCCTGGTGCCGATGCCAAAACAGCCATCGAAATGGCCTTAAGGGCTGTAGGCGAACTGAGCTAACTTTTTTTGTTGAAATCCGGGATTAAAAAAATATATCTATTTAATTCCGAGAGATGCCTTCATCCTTTTTTATGAAGACGACAAGCCCATTTAATAAATATTGATTTTTTTGTTTTTTCAGCTGTTTTATATCTTATAAAGGAATAATTGATTCCTCAACCCTTTTTTAGATGTTTATATCGTCTTCAGTTAACTTATTATAAATGAGTGTAAAGTTTTTTATTTTGGATCGAAAATGAGATATTTAATCTGTAAAAAAGATAAAATCCTTGTTTACTAAAAGTGAATAGATTTACATTGTTTAAAATAACCAAATCATAAAAAAATGAAAAAAATATACTTAATCACATCCGCCTTATTTTGCACTTTGCTGCTCAATGCTCAAATAGCAACCATGGAAGCTTATGTCATCAAAGACGGCATGACCGATGACTATGAAGCCCTCGAAGACTTTGTCTCTCCCCTTAAATCAATGGCTATCAAGGAGGGTAACCTTCAGGCCTGGATGGTAATGAAAAGAAAGTCCGGAGGAAATTTGCAAGAAATTGATCCACAGAAAAAAGTAGCTGATTATTTGGTGTTTAATATCTACAAAGATGAAACTCAGATGGAAGCAGATATCTGGAGTACCTATGTAAAATATGCCTATGCCCATTACAAAAATAAAATGTCAAAAAAGAATATCGACAAGAGATTCAGTAGCAACCCCAAGGAATCAGCAAGAACTTATGTGATCGAAAATGTCTATCAAACGCCGAGCTACAGACCTCAAATTGGCGATGCCATCAATATGGGTCCCATGGAGGCCTTGAATGATGATTATGAGCAATTTGAATTAGAGTTCTTTATGCCGATGTGGCGTAAAATTATAGAAAAAGGAGGTTTGAGAATGTGGGGGCTCGCTCGGGTCAAATCATCTAGCGATAATGCCTATAAAAACTTAACTCATTTTGTTTTTCAAAATCCAACAGGTATGGAATATACTTTTGATGAATCTACATTCATTGAACAAAAGGTTCAAGAAATGGGCGTGGCATCTAGGAAAATGTATGAAATGGCTGAGATGGAAATTATATTTTTAGCGAACTAAGGATTTAATCCTTTCGTATGCCTAAACTTAGGCATACGTTTGGGCAATCTCACCGTTAGAGGTTATTAAGTTCGATCACATACCATGGTTAGGATGTGGCAGCTAGGCCATCATTAAATATTTCTAAAAAACTTAATCATCCGAGCCATCGTTGTACTCATGGTTATCGTTAGTTTTTGATCTAGAGAGGGTATTTAGATAATATGAGAGGGAAATACCCCCCCTTTTTTAGTCTCGTATTTAGAAGCGATTACCCTTTATAGAAAGTTCTAATTGATTTACTCATCGTTCTTTACCCTTACATCTAAAGGTGCGCATACCTCACCAATCATCATAAAGGACCCGTGGCTCATTAATGCTTTTTTTCCAAGAATCAATAACTTCGATAAAATTAGATTCAACCCTGTTTTGTAGCTGGACCATGCGTTTACTGGTTAAATGTTTTCCTTGACAATAATACAACTCAATTGCAGAGGTTATGGTGCTGGACTGCCTTCCATAAGCTCCCTTCCTTTTTTTCTGAAGCCGATAACTTTCAATGTTTTCAATAATCATCCTTGCGCTATCATCTTTAGCTAAAATGGTTATCCTAAAATCTACCCACCTGTCCATGCTAAAAGAAGCATAAAGCTCAAAACTAGACGCCCCTACAAGTCTATCCTCACGTTTCATTTCACGTGCATAGGATGGGTTTTTTAGTGCATCGATGAGCCCCTCAGAACTCAAATCAATAATTTTCTTTTTTGACAACCCCTCAAATCTTACTACGGTATCTATGGTGATGAGCTGCTTTTCGAAATCAAAATTGAATAAACGTGCGGCTTGAGGCGATTGGGGACGTGCGGAAAATCCTATCAGCAAAAAGGAAATTATTATTATAGGTTTCATGTAAAGCAATAATAATCATTATTTTTTTTATAGAAAATAACATCCCCCTAAGGCTAGTAACCGCCCTCTACTGCACGAAGCGGGTCCGAACGATGACCAAATCACCATAAATGTATCCCTTGTCGCGTAAAATGAACTTATATCAAGATGGATTCAGAAAAACTTCCTATTTAACCAAGTCGAAAAGCTCATCTCACCCATATTTGGTTCTTGCTTTTATTTTTAGGTGGGTGGACATTGATTAGACTCTTTACCCTCTAATGGAGCAATAAAAAAGGACAATCGTGAAATAGCTGCTCAAGTGGGTTTAGATATCCGAGAAATGGCCTTCCTTAATTTGATACAATGTATTATTTTGATAGGTCAGATGTATTCAAAAAAAAGGAGGTTTATGCCCCTCCTTTATAAACATTCCTACAAAAACACATCTCCTTTTGAGTGGTAGCGCTCCAGAGACTACAGATGACCAGATTTGCCGCTAGGTAAGGATTGGTTGGGTGATGAACCCAGGAACTTGCGGCCTTTTATATTAGACGCGAAGTCTCTAACCCAAAAAACTATTTAAACCAAATCTACTCTCGTACTATAAATCTAGAGGTCCATAACAGTTTTCTTTATGCAATAGTCACATACGGCTAATTTGGAATGAATTAGTTATAAGTGAAGAATAGACCTCATTTGGTAAACTATAAATATTCTCTTGAAATCAGGAATAAAAAACTAATGGCATCAGCAAATGCTCATCCCATTGAATCTATCATTTCTATACGGAGAAATAGGTGTTGACGCCCCTTTAATACTTGAAGTGGCCAACGAAAATAAACCCAAATAAGGTAACCTAATCTATCATATCCGTTCCCTGAGCATGAAGAAAATAAGATCTATACAAGAATTTAAAATGGAAACATATGAGTTGTATTAAATCAAATACACTTGAGGGCGATATAACCTTTTATGCAGAACAATTAGTGATGAACTTTTTTAAAAGTTCTTCTGGAAGAGGGAGTCCCCTATTTTTTTAAATGAAAGTCTTAATTACAAAACCAACGACTGAAGATTGCTATTCCATACCAAAAACTTAATTAATCAATTAAAAAAATAGTAATATGAAAAAGTTAAAATTATATTTTTTATCGATCTACCTACTAATGGAAATGGCTGCATTAAGTCTATACATTAATGTCTTTGGGGAAGATTCGGCAAGTAATCTAGAATTCTCACTCGCCTGGAGTGGCATATTCGTACTCCTTCATGGGGCTAGATTATGCCTCTTAATAAATGGGGCATTAAGCTTCATGCATATTGTAAAAACCGTTCAATACAAATGAAAACTGTAAGCTGTATGGTTTAGTGAAAAATCGCTGCCCTTTCAGTGATCCATTGAGATGACCTTCTCTATTTTTTCTTCTCAACCTTGAATAATTTCCCCTTTTTGAACACTTTGAAAGCAATTAAAAGATCTTGAAAAAAGTTGCCCTTTTTTATTGCTAAAAGAAAAAAAAGAAGACGGGGTCACTGAAATAATTTGATTATTTATCTCATTTTTTCAGCTTAGGTATTGGCCCCTTATTGGGATCTCTAAATGTCCTGGTCGCATCCCAATCTTTATGGATGGTGATTAATTCTTTATGATTGAGATAGTATTTATCGTGGTTATAAGATTGTGCCTTCCCGTCTTTGGTCTGGTAGGTAAGTAGTAATCTGCGTCCCAACCAAGCTTCATTGATGATGAAATGATCTGTCTGTTTGGTCTCCAAGATAACCCATGGAGGTAGTGGACTTTCTGAGGGCACACTAAAAAGTCCTTCCTCAGTCCATGAGGATTCTTCTTTTTCAAGCCAGCGACTGTTGTACTCTACCACTTTATCATGATCATAGGCCAACGCAATCATATATCCCTCCTGATTGATGATGCAACTGATGATCTGACCTTTCCCCAACCATTTTTTATCCAACTGGAAATGTTCTTTTTCTTCTGCCATTGTATTTATGCTTTATTACCAAACTTATTAAATTTCCGATTTCTTTCACCAATTTTATTTTATTTTTTAGAGTAATATTTGAGAATCCAACACTTTGTACTTAGCTGATGAATAGGGTTCTATTAATATTCTGTATCAAAAGAAAGCCCTTCTATTGAAGGGCTTTCTTTTATTTTCCAATGAACCCCTTGATTTATCAAATGGTCCCACTATGATTTATTTCATTAAAGCCGTAATCTCGGCAATCATTGTTTTGGCATTACTAGCAGCTGGATAGTTGTCCAAAGCCATTTGATAATGTAATAGCGAATTTTCATAATCCTTATCATTAAAATAATACTCTCCCATAGAGTCATGAGAATTATACCCATTAGGCCGAATCTGGCAATATCTTTCAAAATATTCTTTGGCTTTGTCCATATTTCCATTTTGCATATAGAAATATCCTAGATTATTCAACACTGGGCCGTAGTTACTCCCTTCATTTTTGAAATCTTCCAACATTTTGAGTAACGCATCTTCTGCTCCTTCTTCTGCTGTCATCCCAAAAGTGTACCAGAACCTCATGAACCTCCCTCTAGGCTCATTTTCGTACATTTTTTTCCAAATTAGATGATTGTCAGCGCCTAAAACCTGCCTCTTTCCTTTTTCATTTTTTTCGTCCAAAAGGGAAACAAATAATTTTGAGTTGACGTTTTTGTCCGCTGCCAAGACTTTGGCTCTTGCATAGTGAAATTCTTGATTTTCAGAATTTGCATTAGAAAATTGGGCCAACATGACATGTGATCCAAACAAGGTGCTATCAAGCTGCGTGGCAGCTTCAAAAAATACAAATGCCTTATCAAACTCAACATTCATAACATGTTCCATTCCACGAGTTACCATTTCATTGGCGACCTCGTTGTCTCCATACCATTCTATATAAAGACTAGGTGCTTCTGGTGATTTTTGATTGCAAGAAAGGGCAATCAAACTAATAAAAAATAGATAAAATAGATTTTTCATTTGGTTTTAATTAAGTGATTTGATTAAAAATAGCTACTTCCTTCTCCTTTGAAGATACATCCCCCTTGTTTTATGCCCATTGAGGATTTAAGACTCCGTCCAAGTAATTCATTTTAAGCTTGATGAGGGGTCTAGGGTAGCTTAAGTTTATTTGTTTAAAAAAATGAATTTTTCTAAAACGACCCGATCCGTTAAATCTCGCAGTTTCATCATTTTTTCATAGGCTTTATCGGCATCTTTTGAAGGTTGTGAAGCTTCTTTGAGATAATCAGAATACGTATCATACCAATCTACGGTAAAATGAGTCCAAGACATTTCTGTCCCTATTCGGTCAATTCTTTTGGCCAAACTCCATCCTTTTCGGGCAGCATTTTCAGGTATTGAAGGCGTCAACGATTTTTCTAAGTCTTCATAGGATTTATATTTTCCATGCTTGGCTTTCATTAAATTCATCACCACAACATCAGGATATTCAGTGACCCCTTTTTGTAAAACCTCGGCGAGATTGACTACGGTAGTCGTTCCGACAATTTTTCGATTCTCTCCAATATTTTGCCCAATCATTTCTCTGTGACTTTGCGTGATATTTGGCATCCGCTCTGCCCAAGTATCTGAAGTATAATCATCATCCATTTTATCTAAGTCATAAATAGCAACGACCACATGGGTAAAGGGCTCTTGAGGGCCATTGATGACCTTCCAAACATGCCAGCCCATTATTTGTCCGTCATCAATCAGCTTTTGATTATATCCTTTGAAATAGGTATTTAAATGGTCGTCGTAAACTCCTGGATTTTTAGCGTCTATAAAAGAAAAGTCAAGGGCCATATTTTGACCGAAGACGACATTGACTTGGAACAGAATAATAAATAAAATAAGTAGTTTCTTCATAATTGGTTGTTTTTAGAATTAAAAATATGAAAATCTAATTATATATGAAAAAGAGTTCTTTATTTGCTCTGAAAGCTAACTTTTACAAAATTTCTCTAGCTAATTCCCCTTAGCTTATTTTATCAAAGACACTTAATTGTGCTTTTTAAACACTGCCATCAGGCAACATTTGGGTAGGGATCCTACTATTCATCACTCGAAACCACATCGGGGGAACCAATGCCAAAAGCATGGCTGCAGGGTAACCAAAAGGAAGCTGTGGACTTTCTTCTTTATGTTCTAATACTTGATACTTCTTATTTGACTTGAAATGGTGGTCACTGTGTCGGGTCAGTTCATATAAAACAATGCGCCCCATGATGTGATTTGAATTCCAGGAGTGAAGGGCCGTGATCCGTTCATATTTTCCAGAAGGCAGCAGTACCCGTCGCAAGCCATAATGCTCGATGTAGTTGATCGTTTCTAAAAACAAAAAAGAACTGATCCCCACGATCAGACCCATAACTAAGCCATCCGTACCCAAGTAGGTAAAAATCAAACCTAAATAGAGCCCCTGAAATAGTAAATAAAACAGCATGTCATTGTCAAAAGAAAAGAATGATTTGTGTTTTCTGGCTAGAAAACCGAACTGAATGTTCCACGCATTTTTATATTGGTTGATCACCGAACTGATCCAAAAAGAATAGAGCGGTTGATTGTATCTTGCCGTAGCCGGATCATTGGGTGTGGCCATATGTTTATGATGGCCATAGTTGTGTTCAAGAAAAAAATGCATATACAAGCAAGGCATGTAAAGCAGCTTGGATAAGGTGCGTTCAAATCTTGATGATCGATGGCCCAGTTCGTGAGCAACATTGATCCCATTAGTGGCCAATAAAATCCCCAAAGAAGACAATATTCCTATCTGTTCATACGTCCATAAAGCATCTTGATGCAAGGTTACCAGACCATAACCGAGCAGGCCAAAAACAATGGGTACATTGAGATAAAGCATCAAATCAAAAAGTTTCTTTTTAATTCTGTCTTCCTTTTCTTGGTCAGAATAAACCGTACTGGATTGTTTCAACCAAAATTCCAACAATGGAATGATCACAAAAGCATAAAAAACTGAGCTATACGCCCATATACCCTGAAAATAAATCGAAAAAAAAGTACTCAGCGGGATACTATAGGCAAATAAATATTTTAAATCACGCATAGCTGCAAATTGTGTTTAAGAGTAAATTACAAAAAAAACGATACTCTCACAAAAATCTTGAACATCTTTAGATAGGCTAAAAAACAGATATCATTATAAATTTACTTTATAAAAACCATATTAATTTTTATAAATAATGGGAATAAACTATATTCAAAGACAAATGAACTTCATCAGTCAGTGTCTTTTTTTAATAGTCCTCCTAAGTTATTCTTTCAAAACATTTAGCCAATATGATATAATAACGAATAAAAGCAACTCTCCTCCATGCCTCAAAGAGGCTTCGGAAATCTACTCAAGTGATGGACTTATCAGCTGGCCTCATTTCAATGGGGGCGATCTGCTTAAAATCAATTCCCTTACCGCTCTTGAATATCCCAGCGCCGTTACAACTCAAAAGTTATATTACCGAGAGGAAGACATCCCCGAAGGTTTTAATCGGTGGTGGCGAGAAGGAAGGATTAAATCTTGGTGGATGAAACCTAGATTGGATCCTTGGAGTAAAAAGCCCTTTTGGGGAGAACATTATGAACAACCTACTCATAATTTTGAAGCATTTATTGATGACCATTTGAGATGGAGGTGTGGGTATTCTTTCGTTGTTGAGTTACCGAAAAAATACTCGCACTCCAAAAAATACCCTCTCATTATTTACCTTCACGGGAGCGTTACCGCAAAATCTAAACATTTTATATCGAGAGACCATACTAGAAAGATCTTTTACAAGTCAGAAGAGGATCCTTATGTATTTGTCGCCCCTATTCGATTAGAAATTGATTGGGATCCCAAGAAGATCCTTGACATCATTGAAAATATAAAAGACAATGTAAATATTGATGTGAGCAGAATCTACCTTACGGGCCTAAGTATGGGAGGCCGAGGGACATTTATAGTTGCTGCCCAAGAGCCCGATATCTTTGCTGCTCTGATGCCTTTATCCCCTCATCACGGGCCCTTTAATTACCTTCCACTGGCTGAAAAAATTAAGGATATTCCTATATGGATGAGCCATGGGGACATCGATCAGATTTCTTCGTATGACTTAGCGAAAAAAATGGCTGACACGCTGCATTCTTACGGTGCAAACATCAAATTCCGTACAGAAGAAAACGTTGGTCATTGGGGCTGGGACGCTATTTATAGTGATTCTAGTGCCATAAATTGGCTATTATCATGGACTAAATTATAAAAAATCAATCCTCAGTTCCCTTTTATAGTCTTCTTGATTTTATCCCTTTTTTCCATAAAGGCAAGTGATTCCAACCCTCCCTAAATTTTCTGCAGTGAGCGCATTACTCAAGTATGGCATGAGTCCAGAAGTAAACATAAAAGGATGCCTTAAAGAGATTGATGGTGGCTGCGCTTTTGACCCTCCTGAATTTGATATTCACATGAACTCATTTTTTAATGCACGTAGTATTGATTATTTTGGTACTAAAATCTATTATTGATTTAAAACTATTCAGATGAAAAATCTATTATATGTCCTTTTTATTATTCCCTTTTTTAGCTTTGGACAATTTAAATACAGCAGTGAATTTCCTGTCCATTTTAAAATAGACAATGTGACCTTAGGTGTCGCAGAGGATGTTGTCAACGTTTCAGGCGGAACCCTGGATGGAAAATGGGTCATAAAAATGACTTGGACATTCACTAACCTCTACAAAACTACAGACAGCGGCGAATATACTGCTCTAGGATGGGCTCAAGATGGTGAAGTTTTTTTAGAAACCACCGTAAGAGGCGTTTGGAAAAGAAAAGGAAAGGTATTTGAGGTAAAACATTTTGAGAATGGAACAGATGGCAATCAATTACTTACAACCGGGGTCTTTGATTTTGTAAATGATACTTATCATTGTACTGTTCGAGTCATTCAAGATTAGACCTTTGATCCTCATTCATTGGCGATTATCTTTTGTCACAAACTATTGATTTTCCAAACATGAGATTTTTAATGTGACGCTTTTAGGCAAAGGATGAAGTGTTCATTTCATCGTTCAAAATGTAGATCAAAATGTGGTTACAAAAGAAGCGCTCATCGAATAACAGTCATTGAAAATAAATACCGATTTAATTTTTCTGTGACCACGGGAGTTATGCCGGACCCCGCCTCCACAGGATGAATTTATAAACTCTGCTATATAGATACTACTCTTTGGTTGGGGATTTAGTAGGATAGGCATGCCAGTCAATTTTTCGAGAGAGGTACATGGTGATGGCCAAAACGAATAACAATCCTAAACTTCCCACAAGGAGTGCATAGTCCTCAATTTGAATAATTAAATAAATAAACGCGTAAAGCAAGATTAAAATCCCACTAATGACTTGAGTCAATTTTCTTTTTTTTGAAAAAATATGGGCAAATAAAGTAATCATCAAAATGATGGTTACACTGCTCACCAAATAACTGAGGCCAAATGAGAGGTGCTCACTCAAGGCAATCAAAAGGGTATAAAAAACACAGAGTGCCAAGCCTACGATCACATATTGCACAGGATGAATACGCAATACATTGAGCAATTGAACAAAAAAGAATAGTAAAAAAGTGAGGGCTGTAAACAAAGAGGCATATTTTGCTGCCCGCATGGTCTGCTGGTAGTCATCGGCCGGCACCCATAAGTTGACACCAAAAGCAGATTCATAAATGCCTTGAACCTTTCCTCTAAAACTTTGGGGATATGATCGATTTAAGTTTAACACCTCCCATGATGCATGAAAACCCTCCTAACCAATCGTTCGGTCATCTGGCAAGAACGCACCATCAAAACTTGGACTTGGCCATGATGAATTTAATTCGACAAGGGTTGATTTTCCTAAGGGGACCATGCTCAAGCTTGTGCTAGCATTAATGCTGAGGTCAAGTGAAAAGGCCCCTAGTTCATTTGAACTAGGGGGTATAAGAATTCGAGTACTGATCCCCTTCTGAATCACCTCATCTGATTCAATCCCTGGCTTAAAACGATAAATATCATTTCCCCAATGTAGGGTTACTTCCTCTTGTATGCCCCTTAAATCAGACAATCCCAAAGCAGCATAGGCCTCCTCCCAGAGGATATCCTCTACCAGGATTTTCCAATCCTCAAAATTTGGAGGTGAAAATATCCCTGAAATTTTCATTTTGGAACGATAAACGGTTACCTCGTAAATCCCTCGATACCTCATTTCAGGCAACATTTCACCCTCAATGTTTAGTTGATCAGGTAAAAAATGGGTGTACGCTCTGGATTCAACCCATTTGATCATTTCGCCATCGTTGTTGTAAAATTTGGAAGAAGTGGTGTAAGGCACCGTCAGTACTAATCCTAGAAGGGTTTGGGTACTCCCCCACTTGTCGCTGACCTCTTTTATGGCTTCCTCTTGATGTTCATGGCGCTCTTTGATTAAATCTTGCACCATTGAAACAGGAATGAGCAACAACAAAATAAGCAACCCAATGGTCAGTAATCTGATACTAATAGATGCCTTCAACCAAGCATTTGTTTTTTAAATCAAAGTAACGGCTTCAGGTTCCTTTATGGATCATTCGTTCATTAATAATAACTATTGAGTCGTACAAATACTTTCGACAGGACCTTTTGCTGTGCCTTCCCAATCTGCATCTGCGACCCCCGTCCAAAGCTGAGTCATCTCGTCATAGCGCAAAGCATGAACTCGGGCAAAAGCGCCATAACGCTCGAGTGGGTTCACCTCAAAACCAGCATCCAACCAGAGCAATGAATCTGCTGCGGTCCAACCATTATTGGGCGTAAATTCGGCATTGATTTGAAGTCCTCTGCCCACATAACTGCCTGATAGTGAATCAAAGGCAGACATGGGATGTACTCGTGGTGCCAAAACTGCGGCTTGTAAAGACATTCCTTGATCAATAAATCGAGAGATTGTTTGTACGATTCCTGACAAAATTCTTAATCCTCCAGCTGCACCCAGCACCATCACTGTTTTCCCATCTTTCGTGACAATGGTCGGTGCAATGGTCGTTCTTGGCCGTGAACCTGGGGCTTGATCCGTTCCCGATAAATACGCCCCCATAGTGGATGCGTAAACAAAGCCCAATCCAGGCGTAATCACCTTAGAACCAAACAGTGGGCCTACGGTTTGGGTAATTGAAACCACCATACCTTGACAATCCGCCGTAGTAAAATGCGTGGTATGATGACTGTCCTCTCCCCAAGTATCTCCTGACCAATCGACATTGGTTACGCGAAGGTTTTGTGCCTCCTGATAGTAAAGGGTCGCCTCAGCAGCAGCCCGTTCAGGAACGATGAAGTCTTCAGACGCTTTTTCTGCCCATTCTTTGTCTTGTACGGACAGTAAATCTAATTCATAGTAGTCTTCATATCTGCTGTTCGCAGCAAGAGCCAAGGCTTGATTGATGACCAAGGCCCATTCAGCAGGATTCATAAGGGATAACTCAAAGGGTTCCAAAAGATTCAATGCCTTGATCACCAAGCCGCCTCCTGCTGGGGCCGCAATGGAGTGAATGTCATACCCACGGTATTGGGTAGTCACCATACGTCCATCCAACACCTTGTATTGCGCCAAATCTCCCATCGTAACAAATCCCCCATTAGCTGCCATGTCTTCGGCAATGCGAAGAGCCGTTTCCCCTTCATAAAAATCTCGGCCCCCACTTTGGGCAATCCGCGTAAGGGTCTGTGATAAGTCGGCCTGAATCAATTGCTCTCCTGCTTGATATAGCACAGAATCTCCCTTGAGCATTTGTGCACTTAAACCGACATTTCCCCGTATATTTTCATAGGCTATTTTATGTCGCGCCGCCTCTCCTGGCAAAATTTCAAACCCTTTGATTGCCAATTCAATGGCCCCCTGCATGAGTGTTTCCAAAGGCAATGATCCGTGAGCCTCATGCAATTTCACCAAACCTGCGACCACTCCTGGAATCGCAATTGTACCATGACCAGAAGACACTACTGAATCAGTTATCCTATAACTAGCAGGTATTTCCGTCATAGCATTATAAGATTGAAAAGAGCCATCCGTTTTTCGAACCAATATTTGACTCCTCCCTCCAATGCCATTCATCGTAGGCTCAACCACTGCCAAAGCGAAGCCTGTTGCCACCGCAGCATCCGCAGCATTCCCTCCTCTTTCTAATATTTTATTACCTACCGCCG
>Ga0114997_10000798_pt1 | contig 26146 bp, 10 predicted proteins | sample ArcticOcean_MG_C_2_FD_87045 | JGI IMG/M metagenome (GOLD analysis project Ga0114997, IMG submission 87045) | Marine microbial communities from western Arctic Ocean - ArcticOcean_MG_CB4_136 | ecosystem: Environmental > Aquatic > Marine > Oceanic | place: Arctic Ocean: Canada Basin | collected... | reverse complement strand
TGAGGCCGATGTGGTTGTTCATATTATTGATAAAAATCGGTTAGACATATTAAATAGATTAAGAGAAGCTGAAGATTTAGGGTTAATTATTGACAAGAGTGATGAGGATGATATCTATGAATTTTCATCGAGATCATTGATGAAAGAAATACGGAATTTCGGAATACAAAAAGAATCGGGGAGTCCTGAAATGAATGTTTCTCAAATCGTTAAAGAATATAATGAACGTGTCATCAATTTTTATTTCCCTGAAGATGATGATTCTAGTTTGGACAACTTGAACATTAACATCCTCATTTCGTTAGCAAATAGATCTTTTGAAAATAATTATTTTAGGAAAGAACATAAGCCAAGATGTATTAAGCTAAATAGAGTTGCTGGAGAAAGGACGTTCTCTATGGGCAAATACCAAACTGCCCTAAAGATGTACTTGAATTTGTTTAAGTTGGCTAAGAAGTTTGATGATCTAGAACTAAGATTAGAAAGTCTCTTATTTATTGTGAGGTGTTATATAAAAACAGAAAACGTAAAAACAGCTCTTGATGAATACGAAGCTGAATTAATTTCACTGCCATATTATGGTGGAAATGTTATTGAAAGAGACTTGTTAGTTGCAAAATTATATTTTGAATCATCTCGTGAAGCAGAGGCATATGAAAAACTACAATCCATTCGGAAAAATGATAATATATCAAAATCTCAAGAAATTAGATTAAAAATGTTGTTGGCTGAATCACATGATTATAGAGAAGAAGATGACGAAGCGTTAAAAGTGTATCTTGAAATCCTACAAGAAGTAGAATTAGATACAAATACGGAAACAAATATTAGATATCAATTGTGTGATCTTCATATTCAGCATAGCAGAATACATGAAGCGTTCAAAGAGGCTGAACATGGATACAAAGTCGCAATTGATCTTAATATGTTAGATTGTCAGATTAACTTTTTACATGTGTTGTTTACTATTTCGCTCAAAACTGGGAATAAGAAGGACTACGAAAAGCACCAGGAAAACATACTGCTTTTATCCGAAGAATCCACCGTAAATATCACTAGTAAATGGTCTGCATTGTTATGTACGTTTACTCAATATATTAACCATTCTATAGAATTTTCTGACATCAATCCAGAGATAGATAGATTATTAAAAATGGTTAGATACAAGAAGAATGCACATGCCGAAATTAAAATATTTATATTAAAAGTTATTGTCGATGTTTTAGAAGGCAATACTTCTAATTGTATAGGTCTAATAGAAGATGAATATTTAGCAAATAACAAATTGGAAGGTGATGTTAGAATGAAATTAATTTTGACTCTACTTTATACAGATTTATCCATATTAAATGGAAATCGTGATTTTAATTATCTTCACCAAATCGACAATAACATTGTAAAAGAAATCCCTACTTTGTTACCTAAGTATAATTACTTGATTGCTTTAAAAGATGGCACTAATATGATTGATGCTTCTCAAAGTTATTTAAATGACATCAATGGTTCTGAAATTTATTTTATGCCCGAAGAATTACCTTTTAGCATTAAGTTAAGTAATGACAAAGTGCTTATTAATGATGTTGTAAATAAGTTCTTTTTATCGAAAAGAATCCAACATTTCTTTAATGGTTAGATTAAATAATAACATTTGAATACTAGTATTACAGCGCACTATGTACTTTAAAAAGTATTATAAACACTTAGGTTGCCAAAAAATATACTTATCTTGCAATTGAGTGGAAACGAATTGATAAATATTTTTTTTTACTTTATTTATCTAAATGACTAATAATTGATCAATCGAACAAATTTTCTTAATAATATTGCTTCAAAAAAAGTAGATTACAATTTGGGCGCTGGAAACCCTCCATTGAGTTTATATTCAGATTTCAATCCTGGTAAGTTATTTGGAAACGAAAATGTGTCGTTTGACAGCAAATTTATCAACTACCATGAAACAAGAGGTTTGATCAATGAGGAAGCTAGTATTTTCTTCCAAAAAAACGAAAATGTTCTTGTTGATTCAGGGAATGTTTTAATTACAAATGGCGTTCAGGAAGCGATATCGCTTGCAATTTCTTGTTTTAAGAATCAAACGCTAGCATGCATTGAACCATCTTATCCAGGTTTTGAAGATGCCGCAAAGACCTTCGGGTGTACAACCTTGAAATTGAACCAATCCACATGGCTTGAAGAGATTGAAAAGTTACCTGCGGGTAGTTTGTTTTATCTATCTGCGGACTTTTCAAATCCTCTAGGTAATAGCCTAAATGAGGAGGAGAGAAATAGATTAATTGAAATTGCAAGTAAAAATAACTTCTATATTTTTGATGACGCCACATATAGATTGTTCTATTTAGATGCTCCCCTTCCTTCCCTTCTTTCTTTAAATTCAGAAAAGGTAATTCACGCGATGTCTTTCTCCAAAATATTGGCACCAGGTCTGCGAACTGGATTTATTGCTATTCCGGGGGAACTGACAAAAGATTTTATCTCTGCTAAATCGAATCTTAGTCTAAACAATTCTGGAATCACTCAAAAAATTGTAAAGGAATGGTTACAGAAGAATAACTATGATTTAACCGAACATTTATCGAAAGTAAAAGAACGACTGAATAGAAATCGAAAGATTTTATCCTCACATGGCATTGAATTTAATGGAGGGTTTTTCTGTACTTTAAAGTCAAAAAAGTCAATAAATTACGAATTTTGTGAGCGCTTATTGTTATCAGAAAATATTAGTGTCATTCCAATGATGCTTTTTTCCGAAAATTCCATTTATCAAAATCAAATGCGAATTTGCGTGGCGAATATCGAGGATATGGTACTAGATGATGTTTTACTGAAAATAAAAAAATTCGAAACTTGAAATAATGAATATTAAAGGGGTATTATTTGTTGAGATATATGTAGGAATGGCAAAAATGGTGTCTTGGTGGCACCAAGTGGCCTTGGGATTTACATTAAAGGGCGTCAAAGAAAAGAAAGGCAAACACGGTCTTGAAATTACCTATTGGCTACAAAACGGAGATGTGAATATTCTTATAACATCGGCCCTAGAACCTGCGGCGCATGATGTTGTTTCGTTTGTTGATCGTCATGGAAATTCAATCAAAAGATTCGGAATTGAAGTAGATTCTATTGATGAAACCGAACGCTTATTAAAAGAGAATGCGTCTATTATTTCCGCTCAAAGAACTACAGAAACTTTTGAAAATGAATCAAGTTCATTCATCAGCATCAAATTATTTGATGACAACGAATTAACTTTTGTCGAACGCAAGAATACTACAGCACCATTTGCTGGATTCAAAAAACTGAACAATGATTCAAGCAATGAATTTCTAAAAAGAATTGATCATTTGGCATCTGTCGTTCGAGTCAATGAGGCTGAATTTTGGAACAACTACCTAAGTAGAATATTAAAATTAAATCTTATCCAAACCATTGGTGAGGAGTTTTTTGCCAATCTAATGTCGGGAATGAAAATGTTTGTGCTTAGCAGCCCTGATAGTAAATTTAACAAAGTAATCGTTGAGCCGTTACCTGAAAAGAAGAAGAAATCACAAGTTGATATTTTCTTAACCAATCATATAGGTAATGGTATTCAACATATTGCTTTTGAAGTGGATGACTTAATTACAACAGTAGAAAAATTGAAAAAAAATGGCGTAAATTTCACCCAAGTTCCTGCAAAATATTATGAGGATCTTGCATCTCAAGCTCCTGAACTTCCAATCGAAATGTTGCAAAAAGCAAATATTTTGTGTGAAAAAGAAGGCGATAAAATCCTCTTGCAAGTATTTACAGAACCATTCGGAGATCGGCCAACGCTATTTTATGAGTTTGTGCAACGAATAAATGATTACAAGGGATTCGGCGCATCTAATGTGAAACAACTCTTCAAATCACTTGAATTGAATTTAAAAGATGATTGAAATTAAGGACCATTCTGGTCTATCTGGCTACCCTATCGAGGTTTTTACTCCAAATAATTCGGAAGAATTAATATCATTTCTCTCTCGTAATCGATCATCGAAATTTCGAATTGGAGCAGGATTAAGTGGTGTGAGTGGTGCAGCGATTCCAAAACATAATGAGATTTTTATCGATTTATCAAAGTACAAATCGATTGAATGGATTGACAAACGTGAAGGTGTTTTTTCGGCAGCGGCAGGAAATACTATGAAGGAAATTAAAACCTTTATTGAATCTGAAGGATGGGGTTTCCCTGTAATGCCTGGAAGTTTAGATGTGGCCACACTGGGTGGTATCATCGCATGTAATGGTGGCGGACCATATTCATTAAAATTTGGTAAAATTGGGCGATTTATACGAGGTATTGAAGTGATCCAAACTGATGGTACAAAGCTTCGATTTGGCTCTCAAACAAAGAAAATATCTGAAGGACCTGACTTTACGAAACTTTTTATTGGATCAGAAGGAACCTTGGGATTTATCAGTAAAGCGATTTTATCGTGTACACATCTTCCTGAAATTGAGATGTTTCGGATTTCACATTCTTCATTTAATGAATTGACTAACGCGATACCAGATTTCCTGATGTATAACCCAATTTACCTCGAAATGGCAGAACCGGATGCATTGCGTTTTAGTTCTAAAGTAAGTGAATCCGTAATTTGGCTCGGTGTTGAAAAAGGAACCGAGATTACATTTAAAAAACACAACAAATTTAAAATTGAAGTTCGTCCAAATACAGATATTTCTGAACGATTCGATATTGGATACAATCTCCAAGACTACAAAAAGTTCATTGATCTAGACATTAGTTTTCCATTGAAAAACACAACTAATTTATTAACGGAGTTAAAATCACTGTTAAAAAGAAAGCAACTTGAATCAGCATTTTTTGGACATGCAGGAGATGGAAATTGGCACATTCATGTTTTTCACGAACAGTTTGAAAACATTAAAGAAGAAGTGATAGAAGAATTCGATATGCTTCTTAAAAAACATGATGGACATATAAGTGGTGAGCATGGAATCGGCGAAATCCATAAAAATCGATTCATCAAAATGAAAGACAAATCGCATCAGGATTTATACAAATCCATCAAATCGCATCTGGACCAGAACTTTCAACTTCCATCGCTTTATTAAATGGAACCATATCTTTATCTCGAACATCATCATACTTCACAGTTTGAATTAGATGAACTTCTATGCTTTTCGGATGCATGGTGTCAAAAAATAATCGATTTGCCACGTAAAAAAGAAAGTTTACTTTCACGTTTACTATTGGACAAACTTTGTAAATCCTTGGGATATAGATCAATTAAAGAATGTGGATTTAAAAAAAATGAAAAAGGAAAACCATATTTTGCAAACGAGCCGGAAGTTCACCTTTCGATTACGCATAGTAGTGGTTATGTTTGGGTAGCCGTTTCAAGCTCACCGATTGGAATTGATTTTGAGAAAGTAAATATTGAATACAAAAATGAACTAGAAATCGCATTTAGCAAGTCTGATTGGGAATTTGTTTCAAGCGATGTTCAAAAAATATATCAATACTTTTCATTAAAAGAATCATACTCAAAAATGACAGGCACTGGTTTCACTATGGAACCAGCTAAAATTAATTTGAAACTTCTGAAAAAAAACTGCTTTTATACTTTTTTTGAAAAGAATGAAATTATGTACGTCTTTACCGCAATTGCTTTACATTTAGAACCCAATAAATTCCTTGATTTACATTTAAATTCATTGCATTTAAATTGAATCACCATAGACATATCATCGAGATTTTCCGTTTTGGTATTCATCCTTTTCAAGCGTGGATTTTTTAGTAGGAGGATTTTTATCTTAACATTTAATACATTCGATAATCCACAAGAAACACCTTTTACAAGACCTGATTATCTATGAGCGAAGGATTTCAAACCAATTCAGTGACAAAATTAAAATGTGTTGTAATTTGACAGAGAAATGATCCTTGAAATTTTAAAATCCTATCAACAAGAAGAATGCTCTGACGAATCAGTAATTGAGCGATACATTCGTTTAATTATGGATGAAGATTCCAACTACAAATCAATCATCCATCTTAGTCAAATTTCTTTACTAAAAGCCAAAGAACTAGACCATAACTTCAAAAATACACGAAAGTTAAAAGGAAGATTACATGGGATCCCCGTTGTAATAAAGGCAAATATTTATACGAATGACGATCTTCCAACCAGCTGTGGCTCAGTAGTTTTAAAAGATTTTTATCCAAATCGTAACGCAAATATTGTTGATTGGTTGATTCATGAGGGGGCAATTATTATTGGAAAAAGCAATATGAGTGAATTTTCCAACTATGTGTCAAATCATGCGAAAGATGGTTTCAGTTCTTTGGGAGGACAAACAAAAAGTGTTTTTGGCGAGAATTTTTCTGTCGGGGGTTCAAGTTCAGGTTCTGCAGTTGCTGTATCTGCATCATTTTGTTGTTTAGCTGTCGGGACTGAAACAGATGGTTCGGTTGTATACCCAGCCGCTCACAATGGTGCTTTCGCTTTCAAATTCAAACCCCAAGAAGTGTCAACAGATGGTGTAATCGGAATATCTTCTTTTTTTGATTCTATCGGCTTAATGACTCGTAATTTATCAGATTTACAATATGTTTTTTCTCTTTTAGTAATTAAACCAAAAATGAATTCCGGCATTAAAAAGGTTTTCATTCAGGATAAGTCATTTCAAATAAAAGATTCTGAGATTAGTTCACAAAAAATATTGCTCAAGATCAAAGAATATCTCTTGCAAAAAGAAATAGAATATGTTTCAGGTGAATTTATCGATGATATTGACCCCTATTTTGACATGATGGATATAATTTGTCAAACTGAGTTCAAGAAGGCAATCACAGAAAATACAGACTTTTCAGAAGAAGAATTCCTACTTTCTTGTCGCCGAGAGTTATTAGGTAGCCACTATGATGATATCGATGAAGTCGAACGGTCTTTTAGTTCGGATTTTCATGAAAGTGGACACTATCAAAAAGCAATAAATACTATTCCGGTATTGAGAGAATCCAAAGCGGAACAACTTAAAATCAATGGAATCGACTTAATTATTTCGCTAACTTTAGGGCCAGATGATATAGCATCAACTGCAAATCTGGCAGGTTTAAATCATTTAGTTATCCCAATTCAACTTGACGATAACCTGCCAATAAGTCTATCAATTATGGCTGTTGAGGATAAAGCGTACTTGAGTTTTATTTTCGCTGAGAATTTATTAGATTTCCTAAAATTTGAGCAAACATGAACCTAAATAACAATCTGGTTTTTCATAAGGGGAGATTGAAAGAAAATATTGATTTTATGAATGAATTCTTTTTAAAAAATGAGATGACATGGACCTTTGTTATAAAGGCTTTTAGTTTGTATCCAAATTACTTCATTGAACAACTTTCCGAACTACCCTGCTTAAGTATTGCTAGCGATAATGAAGCCCATTTAGAAATTTTAAAACAACGAAATTCAAACATAGAAACATGGTTTCTAAATTATTTAGGTGTAAAGCAAACCAACGATTTTATTGATGTGAATTTGACTCATGCTAATGAATTCTCAGCTGACAATGCCTGTTTAATGATATCTCTTGATTCTGAGCGAGAAGGAATTGATTTCAATCCTAATTTTTCGTGTAAAAAATATGGAGCTTATTTAGATTGCTCAAAATTGCCAAATTTAAAATTCTTTGATGAGTGGGTTAACTTCAAAATTTCACCAGAAATAACCCAAAGTCTTGGCACATCTATTTTATTCGAAAAAATTGACTTTCTAAAATCAAAAGGTGTCAATCACTTTCGATTAGGTGAAATTATTCTGACTGGAAAGAGTTTAATCGATGGATCAAAAGTTAATGGACTGAGACAAGATGTTTTTGTAAGCAAAAAAAATGTTTCATATCATTTAATTTCTCAATTATATTTGTAAAATGCACGTAATTAACAACTTCATAAGTCCAAATTTCATTAATGAAATTTTACACGAAAATAAAGAATTAATCGATGATAATATATGGCGTTCAAATTTGGGCTGGCAAGATGACATCGTCTCTCCCAATGGTGTGGTTTTGATTCGACCATTGAATGAAAATCAAAAAAATGGAATAGTGAAAGCACTTAAAATGCAAGGTTTAGTTCCAAAGGATAAGGAGATTGAACTCGATGCCCAAGCGTACATGTGGTATAAATTTAGTTATATCCCATGGCACAGTGATAAAGAAAGTGATGATGAGGTTAGATTTGCAGCTACCTTGTATCTGAACAAAGAATGGGATGATAACTGGGGAGGATTGTTTTTATATAAAAAAAATGATCAAATTCACGCTGAAGCACCGCGATTTAATAAACTCGTATTTAATGACAACAACTACGCTCATGCAACAAGCATGTTAACGTCCAATGCACCTTTTAGATTTACTGTACAACTATTTTGGAAAATATTATAATGAAAAATCACACTTACATCAGTGGATTAAAACCAGAAGAAGATTCTTTTGGAAATAATATTTTTGAATCGTTCAATTCAGGCAATCTTTATAGTGGTTACGAAATTGAAGAAAGAAGTGACGGCAGATTCATTCTTTATGGAGATAGCAATTCTTACTTTGAACCTTTTGAAGAGTGGACATCTATTCAAAAAAAAATAGCTCCAAAAATCAATGGGCGAATTCTTGATGTAGGCTGTGGTGGAGGGAAACATGCTCTATATTTTCAAGAAAATGGTCAGGAAGTATACGCGATGGACAATTCACCGAAATCTATTGAAACATGTAAAATACGCGGAATTCTCAATACCATAGTTTGCGATGTGGAACAGTTTCATTTAATTGAAAAGTCGTTAATATTTGATCACCTCATTTTCTGGGGGAATAATCTAGGTTTATTTCAAAGTCGTGACTTCTTTTTATATTTAATGGAGGTTCTAGAACATTATACTCACTCTGAATCTATCATTCACCTTGAGTCGATGAGTCCATATGGAGAGGGGTTTTTAGATGCAGACACAGTCGAGTATGTTGAGCATAATTTAATGCGCAAAAGACTAGGTGGTCAAATGAATGTGCGCATTAGATACAAGAAAGTTGTCACTCCTTGGACCGATTATTTATTTCTATCAATTGAAGAACTGCGTGAATTATTAAATCTTACGAATTGGGCAATTGTGCAGGTCTTAGAAGATAAGGACACAAATCAGTATATTGCACAGTTGAAGAAAAAATAGGCAAGTAAAAAAGTTGGGTAATGGATGGGAAATCTTATTGGTTAGATTATTTTCAAAAAATTGATTTAGGGATTCAACTAACATCAAGTGATCCGACTGAAATAGTAAAAAAAGTCCAATTTCCTGCCGTTTTCGACCAGTGGTGCAAAGGCAATATAAATAATGGTAAAATCTTATTTATTAGTATTATCCGTGAACTTCTATTTGAACAAGAATTAAATTTCGCACTTTCATTAAATCATAACCATCAGGTTTTCCCAATTGGCTCCAAAGGAGTCTGTGACTTTCGAAATGGTGCAAAATCTCTGCTTCAAGATGCAAGATTACATGTGAATCATATAGACCAATTGCCCGCTATTGAGTTTTCTGGAATCTTTGTTTCTGATTTGAATCCCGATCAGAAAACCAATCATCCAATTCGATTCTATCTCTCCTCTGATTTAGCCTCGGTAACACTCACATGCAATACCTACTTTGAATCGTTTTCTTTGGTGTTAATAGAAACCCTCATCAATACAATTGATTCACGAGAACCTGAGTCATCAAATGGACTAAAACCTCTCGGAGAAGAGCTCCTTCGAAATGAAAAGACAAAACAGCAAACGAGAAAAGACATAATTTTAATAGCATGGGAAGCTGTATTTGAACACAATATTGAATGGAATAAGAATTATTATGCCAACGGGGGAGATTCAATACAAGCGATTCGTTTCCTTTCAAAATTAAAGGCACAAGGAGCTGAAGTAGATCTAACAGGATTAATCAATTCTTTTTCATTGTCTCATTGGATTTTTGACATTTCGGAAAATACAAAGCAAAACAAAGAGTTAATTCATGAGCCGACGTCATTTCCTTTGACAGAAATGCAACAAAAGATTTGGAGCCATTATAAATCATTTAAGGATCATGGTGCTTATCATGAGCAATTTCTTTTTGAATTAAAATTGGCCCCAAGTAAGCAAATCATTGAATCTTGCATAAATGCCATTTGGAAAAGTTACCCGAACATTAGAATCAAAGTTCAGGAAACCAGCAATCAAATAACACAAAAATTTGTCGACTCCGAATTAAGCGTTTTAGAATACACTTTCAGCTCTATAGAGGAAGCATTAAACGAAGACCGCAAGCAACCCTTTGAAGATTCGCTTCTTCGATTGAAAATCATTTCAATTGACCGTAAAACCTATTTACTTTGGTCGCACCACCATCTCATACTAGATGGTTGGAGTGTTGGAATTCTCATTCATGAGTTCATTCAACGAATTACAACCAAAAATTATGAGCCAATCCTTAATCCAAATTATCAATATCAACTGCATCGTTTCGAAAACGATTTCCCCGCTATTCAGCCAAATAAAGAGATTCTACCAGTCGTTTTTCCAATAAATGAGTACCACAAAGAGAAGTCATTCCAAACTATTCAATTTGAAAAATTAGCAATTGATTTGTCAAAGGAAGATCAAATTACGAAAGATTTTCAAATAACAAAACAACTTCTTTTCTGTGGGATTTCAGGCATTGTACTCCATTCTGTTTTCAATAAAACGAACTTTTATTTCAATGGAATTTCTTCCGGCAGAGATTTTTTAGAGGGAGAAATCGATCAAGCTGTTGGACTATTTATTCGCAACATCCCAATACCTATTTTAATTGGTGAATCTGAAACTTGGAATTCATTTTACCGCGAATTAAATTCTAATTTTCAACAATCGCTATCTACAAAAAATCGAATTGAACTAAACGATGATTTTGCAACAAATTCAGATTTCCTATTTATTTATGAAAACTATCCATATACAGATCTTAAATCAGATGCTATTGAAGCAGAGTTAATTCATGTAAATGAGGTTACTGGTTATCCAATTACATTTTGTCTATTTCCAAAATCTAATGGATATGCATTGCGAATTGTTTATGATGCTAGAAGATTCAATGAACAATTTATTATGGGTCTTAAAATTAAATTTGAAAAGACATTTAACCTCATTGTAAACGCACAATCTAACGACTTCATCTTTGAAAAGAAAAAGGTCATCAGCCAATCTTATGATGCATTAGCCATCGATTCTTTCACGAAGGAAGATTTGAATGAACTCCGCGATTTGGATATGAAAGTTAGACCAGTTGAAGGTCCAGGTTGGAATGAATTATTTGATCCCTACAGTTTGTCCGACGAAAAAAATCAATTTGATGGCATCAGGTTTTGGGAGAATCAACTTTATAGCCATCTGCAGGGACAATGGAATGATGTTTTTGTTAAGGAGAAAAAACTTGAACTAAAACATACAATTTCATCAGATGATGAAGAAAATTCATTCTTAGTTTCGTTTATTAAATTCCTGAAATTTGCTTGTTGGGACGAAGACGAGTTTCAACTAAACATTCAAAGAAATAATTGCATCTCCCCTCTTATCATCAGGGCGTGTAAAGATGATGATCAACTTGTTGATCATATTGAAAAGCAACTTCAAGACACCTCGCTTTATCTGCCAGAATTTTTGAAACTTTTCGCAGAACATTGGTCACCTACTTCGAACTTTTTAGTATCCTTTGATGATTCAGTTTCCCTAGGAAATTTGGATGGATTCGATTTCGTTTTAAAATGGAATCATGGAACGCTAGAAATTTATTCGAATGAAACCATTGGTTCTGGCTTCACAGATAAATTTCTCCGTTTTCTTACAAAACCTGAATCAGTTAAATTCGACAACAACCTAAGTTACATCCCCAATCTGAATAAATCAAATAAAGAAAATTTCAGATCATTTAACCAACTTTTTAAGGATCAAGTAGCTAAAACGCCAAATCGATTGGCTGTAGATGATGGTAATTATAAACTAACATATCAAGCGCTAGACGCTTATTCAAATCAACTCGCAAGATTTATTAGTTCTACGTATAATTTAGGTGATTCAAGTTTTATAGGACTTAGACTGAAAAGAAATACCGACCAACTAGCGTGCATTCTTGCCCTTATTAAACTTGGAAAAGCGTTTATTCCTTTGGATTTGAATTGGCCGGAAAACCGCGTGAGTCAAATCGTTGAGAAAGCTGAATTAGAGCTAATCATTGATGAACAAACGTTGAAAGGAATTCAACTCGAAAATTTACCCAGTAATTCATTAAATTTTGAAGCAAAGTCAATTGATTCAACTTTCTACACTTTATTTACTTCAGGTTCAACAGGGATACCTAAAGGATGTGTGATTTCTGAATTTGCCTTTTTGAATTACCTTGACCATTGTAAAAACGTTTATTTTCAAAGCGCAGAAGATTCAAACATTCATGTATTCACTCCCCTTACCTTTGACTTTACGCTTACATCTTTACTAGGAGGCATCGTATTTGGATGTTCTGTGATTTTGCATTCAGAGGATGACAATGTCTATGATTCTCTCAAAATCGCTTTAACCGATGATCATAGTTCAGTTTTAAAACTCACACCATCACAGATTTCTTTAACGGAAAAAGAATGGTTTTCTTCATCTACATCCAAAACATTAATTGTTGGTGGCGAATCCTTAACAGAATTTCAAATTGCGAAATGTTTAGAAGGAAACACAAATCGCTTAATCAATGAATATGGTCCAACAGAGGCTACTGTAGGATGTGTATTTCATGAAATTCAACCAAATGACGTTCCTTTTATTGGACTTCCGATCAATGGAATGGGCGTAATTGTTTTGGATGAAAACAATAAATTAATCACAAAAGGACGTGAGGGAGAGCTCTGTTTATTTGGGAATGGTTTAGCGGATGGCTATCTAAATGATGTAATAAGGACCAATCAATCATTTGAAGACTGGAGTAATGATTCCTCATTTCGAATATATAGAACCGGCGATATTGTCAAAATGCAACATGACGGGCGATTGCAATTTATTTCCAGAAAAGACGGACAAATAAAACTGAATGGTTACCGAATTGAAACGGAAGAAATCAGCTTTGCCGTTCACGAAATTTGCGGGTTGAACAGCCAAAGTTTGGTTATTGAAAATGAACATTCGAAACAACTCGTAATTTTTGTGGAAGGTCGATTGTCAACAATTAACTTAATTGATGAACTTGGAAAATGGCTCCCAACCTACATGGTGCCTTCCAGAATGATAGAATTAGACAAATTTCCAGTTACATCAAACGGGAAATTGGACCTTCAAAAACTAAAGCTCAATCATCTCAAAGAAAATACGCGAGAAGCTTTTGAGGGGAATGAAGTCTTGAATATTCAAGAAATTTTGGGCGACTATCAGAAGTTGAGAACGGAATTTCAATCGACACTATCTTGTGCTTCATTAAAAACCGAAGGATGGAATCATTTCCAAAAGCAAATCCATTTTCTGATCCAAGTTCAGGCGAGTGATGTTCCGATTCTCATTCCAAAATCTATCCTAAAAAGGGTTCCAGAGGTTCTTTCTAATGTAGGTTATTCAAAAAACACTTTCGGAAAACCAGTTCTAATTTGTAAGGAAACTTCCTTTTCAATCGAAGAATTAACGGAGTACGCCCAGTGTTTAAAATCATCGGAAATAAAATTACCGGAATCAGGCTTTTACCTTTTTTCAAATACTGTTAACAACATCGTTGACTCATTGGATTTTGAGAAGCCACTTGAAATAGAAAGTGAATATCTTTCTTATTTAGAGGTAAAAGAAAAAGCACTCGTTCGAGATTGGAGCATAGAATGCGGTTTTCCGTTTGTTGTATTTAAAAACGCCTTAGGTGAATTAATTTGTCTGTTACCATCAAGTTTTAAAAACAAAATCATTGACGCATTTGGGATTAATCAACCTGAAGAATGGGAAGGGGAATTGCCGTTTATAAATAGCAACCAATTCTCCTTTAAATACTCAAATGGTCAATTAATCCTAATTAAAAGAAACACAATAGAACGTTTTTCTCAGAACATTAACCTGTCCATTCTGGAAACACTCATTCATAAAATCAACGGAAACATCGAATGCGTAAATGCAAAAGAATCGGAGAACCGAATTTACGTTTACATTCAATCTCAACAAGCCATTGACCTCAATGAATTTGAACAGTGTCTTTCACTAGAACTACCCAATTGGTTACAGATTGAAAAAGTAATTCACACAAAAAATATCGCGAAACTTGTTGTCGGCAACGACAATCAAAAAATTCAAAAAATATCTACTTCGTTTATAGATTTCTTGGAGACTAATCTACCTGAATATGGGTACCTTAATGGTTCCCAAAGTTTAATTGAACAAGGTGGAGATAGCATTACAGCCTTAAGAATCGTCGGGAAATTAATCACGAAAGGATATCAAATTGAAGTTGGTTCCTTATTGAATTCCGAAAAAATATCCGATTACTTTTTGAACTTGAAAAAAGATTTTTCATTGGAAACTAAATCCAATGAACTTCAACTTACACCAATTCAAGAATGGTTTTTAGAGGAATACCCTGGAGATAAAAATCACTTCAACCAATCCATCCTTCTTGAGATACTGCTGGACATTGAACCTCTCGTTCTTTTTTCTGCATTAGAAACAACCTTAGAAAATCATTCGATTCTTTCTCAAGTTTTTGTTGACACATGGGAAAACGGATTAAAACCTCAAATTCTTCATGTTCGCTGTGAAACGGAAGAATCTGTTACAACATTTTGTTCTGAAATTCAAGAATCTTTTGATTTGAAAGTCGGCCCTGTTGCTTGTGGGGCAGTGATCGAAGTCAATAATCAAGTGCTTCTTTTTCTTTCGATACACCATTTATATTGCGATGGATACACTTGGCGAATTATTCTAGACGATATACAGGAAGTATTACAGGGTCGAGGAGTTAAACGGGAAAGCTCTTTAGTTTATGGTAAAATCCGAAATCAATTTCATAAAATTTCCGCGAAAAATCAACAAGAATCAACTTCGTTTTATGGAACTCAAATTCAAAACCCGTTTAGTGAATTGACACCTTTTTCGTACAAAGATTCAAATTATTTAGAATGGGAGTGGTCGGTTGAAGAAACGAAATGGTTTCAGTATTCTAATGAAATTGGAAGAACAGCGAACGAAAAGTTCTTGTTTTTATTTTTGAATACGTGGCTCGAATTAAAATATGAAGCCTCAACCGTGTTTTTTGAAACGCACGGTCGATTCTACGAGGGAATTCCTGAGCTTACTGAAACCATTGGTTGGTTCACGCAGTTCTACCCCCTTTTCTGCGCGAGTTGGCCAAATTTAGAAACTTTAAAAGCAGACATAGCAAGTCAATTCGAACAACTTCCTGAAAATGGGTTGACATACATGGCGAATGACTCCTGGCACCCCCCGCCCTTTCCAGTTTTGCTCAACTATCTTGGTAATTTTGATGAAAATCGAGGTGCCATTGCTATTCCATCTGGTATTTCACAAGGGCCTATGACTTCGGTCGATAATCCAGTATTAAGTATCGTGGAACTGAATGCACTAATCGTTGAAGGGAAAATGAAGTGGATGCTTCGAATGCACCCGCTATTTGATCCTTCCACCTTTAAAAAACAAATGAATCATAGCTTGAGTAAGCTAATGGAACACAAGCATGAATCTGATTATATTGCCCAATCGATTGATCAGGATGATTTAGATGCGATAAATAATTTATTGGGAGGATTGTAAAGAACCTTGAAAAACATTAAATCGATCGTCCCCCTTTTACCCGCGCAGCAACTGATGTTGTCGGCTACTTTAATAGACAAAAACGAACTTTACATCCAACAACTTCTATTTGAAGTGAAGGGATATTCGCTACCTGAAATTTTAAGAGCGCTTGACAAGCTTATTGATAGTTATGAATGCTTTCGGTCTCTCATTCTTTACGAAGGCTTAAAACAGCCTGTTTGGGTCTCGAATGATGATGTGAGACCCCTATTTAATGAGCACAAAATTGTAACCGATGAGTTGTTTGACTTCATAGATGGAATTCGAATCCAAGGATTTAATTTTCAAAAAGAGGCTTGCATTCGATTTGATTGGATTGAAACAGAAGATAAAAATTATTTATCTATAACAAACCATCACATTTTATATGATGGCTGGGGCAAGCAAGTCATTCTTAGTGACTTCATCCGCGCGTTAAAATTCCCCAATAGTTATTTGATTGAAAAACAAAATAAGTCCTGGTATGAAGCTTGGTCAAAATTAGACCATCATAAAGCAATAAAAACCTACAAAAATTACCTGACTCAATTTGACGATTTTGCATCAATCAGTCAAATTTCTTCTTTGAAAAAAGAAAATTTGGAATACAAAACGAGCGTATCCTCTGAAACGATTCAACAAGCCAGTAAAAACCTCGGATTGACTGGTGCAGAATTCGTTAATTTCTGTTGGTCTATTTTTATTTCGATATGGACCCAAAACGAGCGAATTCAATTCGGGGTCGTGAAACAAAATGGTTTAATCGATCTAGTCAAAAATGGTTTCGGAATGGGGATTCAAACACTTCCTTTCCAATTTCAAGTTGACTTTAAAGCGACAATTCGAGAACAATTAAGTCATTTTAAAAACAGGGAAAGAGAAGTTTCTTCAGCCTCATATGCAAATAACTTAGACCCGATTTTTAGCAAATTAACCTTTGATTTTTTAATCGCTTTTGAAAACTACCCTTTAGATCAAAGCCTCGGTTCAGCCGAAAATAACTTTCACCTTTTATATTCATACGATCGATCGGAGTTTCCATTAAGTTTGGCGATTTCACCTAATCCAAACACATATGATTTTGACTGGCACTATAACACAACCTTTCACAGTTCGGGTCAAATTACATTTTTGGCAAATCAGTTCATTTCTTTTCTCGAATTATTTGAATCGAATGTGGAATCTAGTCCACTAGAGCTGTGCGGAAATTGGTTTCAATCTCTGAATAAAATAAAAACATTTGAAGCGACTTTTGACAAGGATTCTTTTGCCAAAAAACTTGAAGATCATCTAAACACCGAACATCGAAAAATTCATGATCGTCTGTCAGCATATTTTAAAACATCGATCAATCGAATTTGGATATACGGGGATAAGCATGAAAACATGGTTCCAGTCATCAGCGCTGCTTGGAGTCATCATGTGGAAGTATTGACAATTAACGAGAAAGAATCATCTTCATTTTTAGAGAAACTGTTTGAGTATAAAAATCCAGATCTTATTTTCTCATCCCTTGATGACAATCGATTTGAAGATTCTATTTCTCTTGATGACAATTTAGCTGAAATTATTCTGGAGCCAAAAAGCGGAAAAAAGGCAAGCAATAATGCCTTATCCATTTGTACTTCTGGATCAACAGGAGAACCTAAGATAGTTCAATTAACCATTGAGAATATCAGTTCATTTTTTCATGCGTGGGATGATAAATTACCATGGAGGGACAGCGAGTATTTTGCAGCTATCGGACACCCCGCATTTGATGTTGGGGTTGCAGAACTAATGTTTCCTCTGTGGAAAGGATGGAAAACAAAGCTTTTTGATAAAACTACTCTATCGGATTCAACTCTACTAGATCGAGAATTAATCAATATTACAGCATTCCACATGGTTCCTTCTTTATTGGAAGCTTGGATTGATCGAGCAAAATCGGATGAGAAGGAACGTATCATTATGACGGGAGGAGACAAGGTCCCTCCTCATTTACATTCAAAACTTCAACAGAAATTCCCAAAGGCAAGACTCTTTCAATTTTACGGACCATCTGAATGTTCCGTTCTTGCAAGCGGATTTGAAAATCAAGGTCAATTCGAGAAAAATCTACTTCCACTTGGAACCGCTTTCAACCATGCGGAAATTCTACTTTTTGGGGATAAAAATTTACCCATTCCACCTTATCAAGAAGGTGAAATCATTGTGGTTGGTCCGGCTGTTGGAATCGGATATGCCAAACAAGATAATGAACCAAAGTTTTTTAATATTAACAAAGAACGCGCATTTAAAACGGGAGATTTTGGGTTCAAAAACGCAGATGGAAATTTATTTTTTAGAGGAAGAAAAGATCGTCAAATAAAAATAAATGGTCAACGAATTGAACTAACACGAATCGAATCGGCACTTTCCGAATGGTCTTCTATAGAAAACTGGGTGGTCATTCAAACTGGCAATATGCTATTGGCTTTTGCAAAATCGCAGCAAAAAAACGCACCTGAAAGAGAAAAACTACAACACTGGCTGCCATTTTACGCCATTCCACAGCATATAGAAATTCTGGAAGAATTTCCATTAAATAAAAATGGAAAAGTCGATCAGCTACAACTTTTGCAACAAGGGATTTCTAAATTAAATAAGATTCAACAATCAGGCACAATTAACCCGGAAATTGAATCGTGTATTATTGACCTTTTTATAGATAGAAAATTAGATTTTTCAATTGGTTGGTATGCGAATGGACTTAACTCGATTGATGCCTTAAAACTCGCTGGGAAATTAAAAACTTCACTCAAAGTTTCGATGGAATTAAATGAAATTCTTGGAATTGAAAATTTATTTAAACTTTCTCTGTCGAACGTCAATTCAATTAAACCGGAATCAGACTTAATGGTTATTGAAGTCGGTCATCAGGTATATTCAACTGCTGCAAGGCTTATCTTCTTATCCGAATCAGACGAGCAATTTTACAAAAGCTACTGGATTTCTAGCGGAGTTAAATTGCCCGCCGATTTCGACTTAAGCAAAATAAAAAAATGGGTGAATGACCAAACCAATCTTCACCTGGGAGTTGACTTTAAAAAAAGTGAGTATTATTGGAAAAGAGGTGAGGTTCAAATCCACGAATTCGAGGTTCAGAATGAAGTTGATTTCATAAATAAAGTGGACAATACGTTCTCGGAAATCGATTCATCTCTCTTCATGACTTTTATCGGGCAATCAAAAGATGAAAACTACCTCGCCTTCAAAGTCCACCATTCTCTACTGGATGGTTTGGGATTGGAATTGGTTTGGAAAAAACTGTATGATGACTTAAAAAATGATCAACTAAAACCAATAATATTAATCGCTCCAAAAGAGGATAATATCAACTTGAATTTTTGGGGAAATTATTTAAGAGATGTTGAAGTCAAGCCATTGGCTTTTGAAAGACCAAACTCGGCTATTCCAAGTGCAAATCGCATAAAAATTGAGTTATCTTTTGAGGAAAAGAGGATTTTAGACGATTTGTGCTCAAAACATAATTGTAGTCTTTTTGAATCTGGACTCATGCTTTTCTCGAGGATGATGACTGTTTTCAAACCTAAAGATCAAGCCATTGGAATACCTATAAATATAGGTGAATATTTTGACTCAAATCATATTTCGGCCATGTCGGTCAACATACTTCCTTTCAAAACCGAACATGAAAAAATCGAAGACATATTGGCAAATTGGCGAGAAATCTTCAGTCAACGTTTTACGCCTTTTTCTGAAATAGCTCAATTGGATAAAACGCAAAAAAATGGCATTCCTTATTTTAATTGCACGTATCTATATCATTCACAAAAATCTGATTTTAAAGAATTTAAACCTATCGAATTTAAAAGAGCCACAACGGATTTTAATTTCGCACTTGACTTTGTAGAAGAAAACGATAAATACGTCTTTGCTTGGGAATATCGAAGCGATCTTTATTCTGAAACTGCCATTCGTAAATTTCATCAACTTATTTTTAATGGCGCTGAGAATCAACAATCAAAGTCATTCAACAAGGAACTCAATTTACATTCAAGATGGAATGATGTCGTTCAGGATTGTTCTAATAAAACGGCTTTAATAATTGGCACTGAAACATGTAGTTATTCAGAAATTAACAAATCAATCTGTGAAATCCGAGATCTTTTCATAAGAACCGAAAAGATGGACGTTTTAATCCTTGAGCGTAACAAAGAATCGATTTGCAACTTACTTTTTCACCTGATCGATGGAATCCCTTTCATTCCTGTTGATTCTGAAATTTCAGCGGATAGAATTGAGCAAATTCAACTTATTTCAAAGGATATTCATTCTTCACAAAAAGAATTCGATGATCTACAATACGTCATCGCTACATCCGGCACAACGGGTGTTCCAAAACTCGTTGGGGTATGTAAATCAGGTTATGAATCCGCTGTGAAAGCATGGGTTGAAGATTATGGGATGAGTCATGAGGATTGCTGCTTACAGGCTGCATCTTTTTCGTTTGATGTTTCATTGGGAGACATTGGAAGATGTTTTTTCAATGGAGCTAAAATGGTTTTACTCGACTCATACGAAAGAAAAGACCCGACATTGATGTTGGATAAAATCAATGAATTTTCTGTTACAGTTTTTGAAACCACACCACTCATCATTCGCTGGTGGTTAGCGGATGATATATGCTTAAAAGAATCACCAAGTTTACGCCTTTTGATTGTCGGGTCTGACAGTTGGAAAATAGGTGAGTTACGAACCTTATCCGAATCAAAATCTGAAAACCAACGAATTATCAGTTCGTACGGACTTTCTGAGACGACCATTGACAACAGCTTTTTTGATCCTGAAACGGATGATCATGTTGAATATCCAAATGAAATGGTCGTCCCAATCGGGAAGGCTATGAACCACTGTGAATTAAGAATTTCAGATGCTGATGGAAACGTGATAGCTAACGGAATGGAAGGATTCATTTCTATCATCGGTCCTGCCGTTGGGTTAGGTTATTTAATGGATGGAATCTGGACAAATAGAAACGACAAAATTTGGCAATCCAAGGACCGTGGAATATGCGATGAATGGGGGAATTTTCATTTTAAAGGCAGGTCCGATCGACAGGTTAAAATTCGAGGACAACGCATCGAGTTGGAAGAAATTGAACGCGTATTATCAAGCTTAGGCACAAAGATAATTTGGAGTGTTGTCGATTTTGAGCATGAATTTTCGTCTGAAATGGCCGCTTTCCATGTAGGTGAATTAGATGATCTTTCGCTTCAACAAATTAGGTCGACCATTATTGATAAATATCCAACCTACTTCCTTCCCACACTATTCATTGCGATAGAACAGCTGCCATTAAACACGAATGGAAAAACGGATCTTGTTCAACTTAGAAAAATCGCAGTTGAAAACAGTGATACTTCTACATTAATTCGCGATAATTCTGATACAATTGGTAGGCTGATATCACATTTCCGTCAATGCTTTAATCAACAAATAAATGCTGAAGACAACTTTTTTCAATTTGGTAAAAACAGCTTCGACGCTATGCATTTTGTTCGTAGTTGGAATAAACTTTACCCAGAGAAAATGGCCGTTCATCAACTTTTCTCATCTGAAAATTTCGAATCTATAGCACGATTAGTTGACATCCGAACAGAAATTCAAAAACCAAAAAATTCTGTTCAAAAAATATCCAAAGCCCAAGAGGCCATATGGTATGAAATAATAAATGGAGATTCTTCGTTATTCAACTTGCCGCATTTTATTGAAATCCCAAATAGCTACAATTCAGAAAAGATCAAGTTGGCTTTTGAACAAACCTTAAAGATCTGCTCTGCCCTCTTTACCCGTTATGAAGAAACGGAGATTGGCGATGTGATTATACACCCTGTCAATTCTTCCAATTACGAAATATCGATGTTCGATCTTGACGATTTGGATAATTTTAAGCAAAATACATTTACCAAAAAGTTTGACTTTTCAAATGGCCTGCCTTTCGAAGCCGCAATATTAAATTTTCAGGATAAGAAAATTCTTTACTTCAACCCGCATCATTTGGTGTACGATGGTGGTTCAGATGCTCATATAACCAAATTGTTTTTAGAATTTTACGAGGGTCGTTATGTTACCGAAGAGAGCTTGTCATACACTGAATCGAGTGAAAGAATTTCGTGGACAAATTATTTTCAATTGCTTCCTCCACCTGAAATACATTTCCATAAAGCGAATACAGATCTTCAACCTTCTTTAATTTTGGCTTGTGATGAAAGCGAATATTCCAAAATTAAAGAGTTAACACTGGAATATCAATGCACGCAAACAACCATAATTTCTCATTTACTCTCTAAAGCTCTATATTCAATTGGAATAGAAATGAATTGGATTTCACTCGCACTTGACCACCGAACACAAGATTGCGTGGGCATGCATATGAGGGCCTATCCTTTTCCTGGTTACGATCCTGAGTCTGAAACTGATTTAAATATCGCAAAACAAAAATGGGCCCTAGGTCAACTATTTGCTGCTTCGGAACAAAATATAATTTACCCCGATTCAACTCCTATAGAAGGGTATAATCAAGTTGGTTTGATTATTCAACACCCCTTTTATATAGAAGATTTAAAATTGGTGAGGGAGAAAATAGAGTACGCGAGACCAAGACTTCCACTTAGTCTGTATGTAGAAGAAATCAACGAACATCTTTACTTTAGATGGGAATTTGACAATGATCAACTATCAAAAGAAAAAATAAAAAAACTTCATCAAAACTTCTTCAAATTGGCTGAAGATTTACACTCAAAGAGCAAACAGATAATCAATTTTAAACCCGAATTAGATAACGTTACAAAACAAAGCTTTAATGATGATGTTCAGCCTGAATTATTGAAAATATGGTCCAACTATATTGGTCATTACAGAAATGATTCAACCCATTTTTTCGAAGCGGGAGCAAATAGCATCAAAGCACTGTTGATGTTAAAAGAAATAGAAAAATCTATGCAAATTCGGATTTCGCCAGCTGAATTCTTTAATCAGCCAACACTTAGTTTTCTGAATCGTTCCACAACAAAATTAGAAAGCAACAATTTGATTTGGCAACTTAAGAAAGCAAATGAAAACGAAGAGTTGTGGCTATTACCTCCAATTATGGGTTATGGTTTTATTTTTAACTCGCTAGAATTACCAAAAAAGAACGTTCTCGCCTTCAATTATCCATTAGCATTGGGAATAAATGGCTCATCTCGCATTGAAGAAATCGCAAGGGAACTAATCCATGAGCGTCAAACGATGGGTAAGCTCCCTAATCATGTCACAATTTTAGGGTATTCCATGGGTGGATTAACCGCCTTTGAAATGGCTAAATGGCTTGAAAACAATGGGGTAATCGTTGACAGACTGATCATTTTGGATAAAACAGCACAACCTGAACCTGGAAATAAAATAAAAAGAGTAAGTCTAAAATCTGAATTAATAGATATTGCAAAACAAATAGCAACAGATGATATGGATTTTGACAGAATGATTGCTTATTTAAAGACCCACGAACAAATGATTGAAGAATATCAACAAAGCGGTTATTTGAATTGTCCGATTAATATTTACTATTGTTCAGATGGATTTCAAGAAAGCGAATTTTTAAAATGGAACCGATTCACGAAACAAAAGGTTAGTTTAACTAAAATCGAAAATTGCAGCCATTACGAAATTCCTAAAATTTGGAATGACATGAATCTAATTTATTGATTATCTTTGTTTTGATACAGAATTTTCAGACCATTCCAAAGCCATGATTGAGCAACCCCTTAGTCCTTATCAATTGTTGTTTTTCAATCGAGAGCTTAATTTTGGAAGTCCTAAATCCAACATCCTTAAAGGAAATGTGAGGATTTCAGGTGCGGATTATTCAAATTTAAAAAACGCGATCACCGAAGTATTAAATGCTTCCGAATGGGCTTTTTTATCCATCAACAGTATTACAAAATCGTGGAATACAACCGAAACATGGAATGGGACTGTTCAGGAAAATTTGATTGAACCAGAAATCTCATTAGATGGGAAATTATGGTCAGTTCAACTTATTGTAAAAACAGAAAAAGACATTTTACTTAGGTTATGTCTTCACCATTGTTTGGGTGACGCACATTCATTCAATTTATTTTGGAATTCTGTTTATTCGCAATATAAAACACAAACATTCCGTCATCTAGACACCGTTAAACAAACGCGTTCGGAAGTTTCGGTTTTAACTGATCAAGACGAAAGAATAGAATTACCTGTCGATCTGGGAATGGGTAAGGTAAAAAGATTAAGCTTCGATTTCAATTCTAGAGTTTTAAACCATTTAATTCCGATTGCATCTAAAAATTCTGGTTCAACAATGGCTTTTCTTTTAGAACAATTGGAAGAACAATTAGCTGAAACAGAAAAACATCTTAAAATACCTTTAAAAATTGGAATTGCCCTTCGAAATAGAAAAAATAAAATTCAAAAGAATTCATTTCTCACTTGTGTCAATTTTCTGCCTTTGGTTAAAGGTGCTGATTTAACTATGCAGAAGAGGATATTAAATGTATTTCGCCATCAGGATTATCCGCTTTTGGATTACCTCGTTCAATACAATGAGCGCGTCGCGTTTAATACCTTATTCTCTTACCAAAAGGAATTATATGAATTTTCAGATGACCTAGAATTGTCTTTCAATTTTGAACCAAGTTCAGCCGATGACAATATTTTAGGGATTCATTTATTAGAGTATGGCGATAATCGTTTGACAGTGCACGTTGATTATCGCGAAGATATTGCCTCTGAACATTATTGGAAAACTTTTATCCGCGTAATCATCAGAAAAATTACGGGGCTTGTTCTAACAAAAACCGATGTTAAACCAATCTTCAAAGAGGCAAAATTACTACCTAAACATTCTCATAATTTAGATTTTTGGCACTGGTTTGAAAAAGCGGATCATTCTAAAACAGCACTCGTATGTGAAGATGTCAAAGTGAATTTCGGAGAATTGAAGCGTAAAATTGAAGCGATTAAGTTTGATGCAAATCAAAAACTTGTTCGGTTAAACCCGGAAAGAAATCTTGAAAATATTATACGTTTGCTTGCCGCTTGGCGAAAAGGATTGGCCGTAAGTTATCATGACGTAAATAACAATTGCCTGGATCATTCTTTACACATTGCTTATGTCGCAAAAACAAGTGGGACTTCAGGAACGAATAAAACAATTTTAATTTCCTTTGATTCGCTTAAAACTCTTATTCCTGATTGGAAAAAAATCTTTCAAACAGAAAACAGTGTTCATTTGAGTCTTGCCGACCAACGTTTTGATGTGTTTTTTGGAGATTTACTGCGAAGTATACTCAGCGGTGAAACACTCGTTTTAGCAACGGAGGATGAGCGCTTGGATTCAGATAGAATTTCCAATTTAATTGAAAAACACCACATAACCCATTTCGAATCAACACCTTCCTTTTTAGGATATTTGCTGAATAACCTGAAAAAACCAGATTCTATAAAAACAATCATTTGCGGATCAGAACCAATTCAAGATAGCTTCTTTCGAATAACCAAAAGAAATGAATTTAAGGATATTCGCTTTTACAATAGTTATGGTTTGACGGAATGTAGCATAGATTCTACAATTTCGAATCTTAAAAAGAATGAAGATGGGTTATTTCCTTCTGGCGTCAACATTGGAGATCAACTTATTCGCATTAAAGATTTTGAAGGCTCTCCAAAACCGATGGGTGTTTGGGGTGAAATTCATATTGAAGGTGAATGTGTTGGAATCAATATTGAATCGAATAATCGCATCAAAAGATATGCGACTGGCGATCTTGGAATGATTACTCCTAAAGATGGTTTGATTGTCGGTGGAAGAATCAACAATGATTTTATTAAAGTAAACGGAAGAAGGGTTCCAGCAGGATTAATCGAATCTATGGTTTCTAAAATTGATCAGGTAGATTCTTGTTTGTGTTTAGAAGTTGAGCATTCAGCTGTCCTCTTTATTAATGGCCAATCAAAAGAGGATGACATTCACCTAATATTGTCAAATACGCTCAGTAAATATCAACTTCCGGACGCGTACTTTTTTTGCACAAAGTGGCCAATCAATCAAAATGGAAAGGCCGACCGAATTCAATTAATTGATTGGTATCGGGAAGATTTTCAATCAAAACCTTCTTGGAATCCATCAAATAATGAAAAAGAAAAAATCATTTTTGAATGCTTAAAGGCTCGAAATAAATCATTTGGGGCCGCAGAGGATTCGCTCATTTC
>Ga0114997_10000796_pt1 | contig 26194 bp, 26 predicted proteins | sample ArcticOcean_MG_C_2_FD_87045 | JGI IMG/M metagenome (GOLD analysis project Ga0114997, IMG submission 87045) | Marine microbial communities from western Arctic Ocean - ArcticOcean_MG_CB4_136 | ecosystem: Environmental > Aquatic > Marine > Oceanic | place: Arctic Ocean: Canada Basin | collected... | reverse complement strand
TCACCTTTTGCTTTAACTTTTAAATCAATCAGTGAATGCTTTGATAATTGTTCAAGCATGTGATCTAAAAAACCTATTCCGGTATCAATTTTATATTGACCTTTGCCATCAATATTAACCTCAACACTAATGCTGGTTTCTTTGGTTTTTCTACTTACTTTTCCTTTTCTAGACATATATTAAAGGTATACATTGATAATTTTGCTATATCAATATCAGCAATCAACTCTTGAAGAATAAAAATTAGTTACCATTTATCAATCATGACAACAATTGTATTGGTTAGAAAAAACAATGAAGTAGTAGTAGCTGGAGACGGTCAAGTCAGTATGGGAAATACTGTTGTTAAAAGTACAGCTTCAAAAATAAGAAAAATCGAAAAAAGAAATGTTGTAGCAGGCTTTGCAGGATCAACGGCGGATGCACTCACTTTGTTTGAAAGATTAGAGGCAAAAATTGAAAAACATGCCGGTAATTTATCAAGAGCAGCAGTTGAATTAGCAAAAGATTGGCGAACAGATAAGTATTTAAGAAGGCTAGAGGCGCTAATGGCAATTGGTGATAAAGATAATAGCTACATAATTTCTGGGACAGGAGATGTTTTAGAACCTGAAGGTGACGTAATAGGAATAGGTTCTGGTGGGAATTATGCATTAGCTGCTGGGAAAGTTTTAATGGAAACTGACAAGAGCGCAGAAGAAGTTGCCAGAAAAGCTATCAAGATTGCCTCGGAAATTTGCGTATTCACAAATGATAACATTAAGATTTTAAAAATATAATGGAAAATTCAAACGTGACTCCTCTAGTGCCAAAAGAAAAAAACTCTAAAGAAAAAAATTCTTTAGTAAGCGCTCTATCACCCAGGGAAATCGTTTCTGAATTAGATAGGTTTGTTGTTGGACAAAATAAAGCTAAAAAAGCTGTTGCTATTGCATTACGAAATAGATGGCGAAGACAGGCACTAACAGGTGAAATGAAAAATGAAGTTTTACCTAAGAATATTTTAATGATCGGGCCAACTGGAGTTGGTAAAACAGAAATATCTAGAAGACTCTCAAAGCTTGCTGAAGCACCTTTTGTTAAAGTTGAGGCTACAAGATTTACTGAGGTGGGTTATGTTGGAAGAGATGTAGAACAAATAATAAGAGACTTAATTGAAATTGCTATCTCAATGGAAAAAATTAAAAAAAGAAAAGAGGTACATTCTCAAGCTCAAAAAGCTGCTGAAGAAAAAGTTTTAGACACCTTGGTTGGTAAGAAAGCAAGCCTTGCTACAAGAGAAAGTTTTAGAAAAAGACTTAGAAATGGTGATTTGGATGATAATGAAATAGAAATCTTAATTAATGATACCGGATCTAATAACACCTCGTTTGAAATTCCTGGAATGCCTGGTGCAAATGTGGGCATGATTAATATTGGTGAAATGATTGGTAAATCAATGGGAAACAAGGAGAAGAAAAAAAAGATGAGTGTAAAAGAATCCCATGAAATTTTAATAAATGATGAGGCTGATAAATTAATTGAGGAAGATAAAATTATTAATTTAGCAAAAACATCAACTGAAAATAATGGAATAGTTTTTTTAGACGAAATAGATAAAATTTGCGCAGGAACTGATAGAGTTGGAGGGGACGTGTCTCGTGAGGGTGTTCAAAGAGACTTGCTTCCATTAATTGAGGGGACCACGGTAAACACTAAACATGGTCCGATTAAAACCGATCATATTTTATTTATAGCTTCAGGGGCATTCCAGCTTGCGAAACCATCTGATTTATTACCTGAATTGCAAGGAAGATTGCCTATTAGGGTTGAATTAGAAGCTTTAACTAGTGAAGATTTTAAAAGAATTTTAAGAGAACCTGACTTTAGTTTAATCAAACAATATGTTGCTCTTTTAAAAACTGAAAACGTAGAACTTGAATTTTCTGATGATGGGATTGATACCATTGCAAATATTGCTTTCGAAGTAAACACAACAGTTGAAAATATTGGTGCAAGAAGATTGCATACAATAATTGAAAAAATTTTAGATGAGATTAGTTTCACAGCAACTGACAGATCTGGTGAAAAAATTTTAATTGACAAAGAGTATATTAATAAAAACTTAGATAATTTAGTTAAAGATACCGATCTTACAAAATTTATTTTGTAAATTTATTTTTTTTTAAAAAAATATAAAAAGCTCCCCCACCGCCATCTTCTATTTTTGCATTTTGCATTTCATTAATAATTTTCATAAGATTTTTATTTTTTAAAATAAAATTAGGAACAGAATATTTTAAGATACTTAAATCTTTAGAAACATAGGGGTTTTTTTCATTTTGAGAGTGTAAACCCTTGCCAGTTACAACAATAAGTTTATTTATATTTTTTTCATAAGATTTATTTATAAAATTTTCAATAGTTTTGTTGGCTTGCTCCAGAGTATATCCATGCAAATCTATTGACTCTGTTTTTAAAGATTTTCTTTTTTGAAATTTTAAGTCTTTAATGGGCAGTTTTTCTTCACTTAAGATGAAATTTTCCCAATCTTTTTTATCTTTATCTGAGACGTTATTATTCAATTAAGTTAATGTATTAACTAGCTGCCAGTTTGGGTTTACAGACGTTATATCTTTTGAAAATACCCACGTATCATAAATTTTTTTAATTTTATCTGGGTCACCAGATATTATTTTTTTATCCTTATCTCTAATGCAGGTTATTACCTCTGCAATAAAATCCACAGTTACATTTAAGATTATACCTATTTTTTTATGTTCTTTTATAACAGCAGAATTAATACCAATAAAAGTAATTTCCGCATAGTGATCCCTTTTACTTCTATCTTTAAGAGCCTCATTAAACTGATTGTACATCTCGTCATTTAAAAGAGGTTTGCTAGTTGTTATTTTATTATCATTATCACTGAAATCAGTAATAATAGTTTCATAAGCAATTTGAGCCCCTTTTAAAAATTCTTTTTGTGCCTCATCATTAAAATTTTCGTTAATTTTTGTTACTTTGTTAGTTTTAACATTTTTTAAAACTTCTTCGAATTGGGGTGGTACTTTTCCTTCAAACCCTGTTCTTTTCCCAAGAATACCTCTTAATCTTAAGAAAATGAACCCAGCAATCATCGCCAGTAAAATTATATCTATATATTCAAAACTATATGTCATTAGTCTATAGTAATTACTATGTTGATTAATTTCAACCAGCAATTTAGATTAAAGGCAAATGAACTCAATTTTATTATTAATTGTACTTATTCCTGCGGTAGAAATTTATTTATTAATTAAAATAGGTTCGCAGATAGGAGCAATTACTACAATTTTACTAATAATTACAACAGCTATAGTCGGGGTCTACTATGCTAAATACGAAGGTTTAAACAATCTAAGATCCGGCTTTGCTCAATTGAACAGAAATGAGCCTCCAGCTTATGAAATGATATCTGGAGCGGCGATTGCATTTGCTGCACTGCTATTAATTATTCCTGGATTTGCAACTGATATTTTAGGTTTTTTAATAATTTTTCCGATAAGTCGAAGATTTATTTTTAAGAAATTTACAAAAAATTTTAACAATAAAAAAACTAAAAAAAATAATTTTATTGATGGCGTTTTTGAAGATATAGAGGAGGATGATGACAGAAAAATTTAAAATTCTTACAAAATACATTAAAGATATATCTAGTGAGACACCTGATGTTGAAACATATATATTTGTTAAAGACAATATATCTAAATATAGTTTAAATTTAGATATAACTTCTAAAGTCTTAAAAAATAAGCTTATCGAAGTTAATACAAGTTTAAAATTTGAGGATAAGGGAGTAAATGAAAAAAAATCTTATTTTGAAATAGTTTTTTCTACTGTAATTAAAGTTGATGAAAACATTAAAGATAAAAAAGATTTAGAAAAAATAATATTATGCGACGTTCCAAATGAAATTTACCCAGATATTGAGAAAACTTTTCATGATTTAATTCATAATTCTGGGCATCCACAAGTTAAGCTAGAGAAAAAAATAGATTTTGAAAAATTATACAATCAAAGATTTAACTAAAATTATTTTTTTTTAAATTTTTTTTTAAATATTCTTTATGACTTTTAGATTCTTCGTTGGTAGGAGAAATTATTTTTTTAAAATATTCTACATTTAAATATTTTTTTTCATTAATGTCCTGATCTTGATTTTGGAAATTTAAGGTTGGCTCTTTTTGATCAATTAAATTAATATAAACTTTTGCTAATAAGTCACAATCAACTAGAGCAGTATGTTGTGTTCTTTTGGAGTTATCAACTCTATATCTTTTGCAAAGAGCATCAAGACTAACAGCTGAGCCAGGAAACTTATCTCTAGCCAAAATTAAAGTGTCGATTACGTGATTGGTTATTTTTTTTTTTCCTAATATAAAAAGTTCATTGTTTAAGTGACCAAGATCAAATTCAGCATTATGTATTATAAGCCTCTTATCTTTTATAAAATCTAAAAACTCCTCTCCTACTTCACTAAATTTTTTTTGTTTTGATAAGAATTCATCGGTATATCCGTGCACTTCCAGTGCTTTTTCTGACACTTTTCTTTCAGGATTCAGATAGCAATGAAATTTATTTTGAGTTGGAATTAAATCATCTAGTTCAACGCAACCAATTTCAACTATTCTATGGCCTTCTTTTACTGATATACCCGTTGTTTCTGTGTCTAGAACTATTTCTTTCATTTATAAAATTTTATTTAATATATTTTTGATACCAACTTTAACAGATTTTTCTGTAAAATTATTTTTAATAATAAATTGAGATTTTTTTTTTTTGTAGTGAGATGATAGCTGAATATTTCTAAATTTTTCTAAAAGTTTTTGATTGAAATTATTTCTTTTTTTGAGTCTTTTTAAAACTTCACTTTTTTTTGAATCTACAAATACCAATATATCTTTTTTTCTATTCATTTTATTTTCCAACAAAAGTGGGATATCTAAAATTATAATTTTTTTGTTTTTATTTTTTTTTAAAAAAAAATTTACTTTTTTTCTTATTTCTAAATGAATAATTTTAATAATTTTGTTTAAATTATTTCTATTACTTAATATCGCATTTGAAACCTCTTCTTTATTTACTGGGAAAGAGTAAATATATTTTGGTAAAACTTTTTTTAACTTGTTAAAAATTTTCCTATCTTTTTTATATATTTTTCCCACTTCATTATCTGCATTAAATACCGGATAACCAAAATTTTTAGCTACATAACTTTTTCCAGACCCTATCTCACCCAAAATTCCAATTTTAATCATATGTCCAACAGTTTTATAACGTCATTATTAATTTCAGGTTTAATTCCATGCCACACTAGAAATGCAGAAAGTGCTTGATAAACAAACATCAATTTTCCATTACTTATTGTGTTGTCCTGTTCTTTGCCTGTTTTTAAAAAATTAGTTTCTTCGGGATTGTAAATTATATCATAAAACAACTTATCTTTACCTACTTTAGAGAGGTCTAAATTTATTTGATCACCTTTTTCTAAACCTACACTTGTTGCATTAATTATCATATCAAAGTTAGGAACATCCCCCCAATTAACTACATTTAAATTATTAAACATTTTTTTTAAATTTATAGCTTTTTCTTCAGTTCTATTGCTTATAAAAATTTTTGCTATTTTCATTTTATTTAAAGCAAAAACTATAGAAGGCACCACACCTCCCGCACCTAAAATAAATACCTTTTTGTTTAATAAATTAAATTTTATTCTTTTAATACTCTGCTCAAAACCCTCAATGTCGGTGTTGTGTCCTATTATTTTATTATTTTTTAAATAAATAGTATTTACTGATTGAGTACTTTTTGCTTCTAATGTCAATTCATCCACATATGAAATAATTATTCTTTTGAAGGGGACGGTAACGTTGATTCCATATATTTCTTTTTCTCTAGTTTTTAAAATTAAATTTTTAAGTTCAATCTCATCCAATTTTCGCTTTTCATAAATTGCGTTTATATTATATTTTTTAATCCAATAATTATGTAGTTTAGGAGACAATGAATGTTCGATGGGATTTCCAATTACAAGAAATTTTTTCATCTAGCAGTTTCTAAGTACTCTTTAATTTTTTTAATTGGTAAACCCATTATTGTATCGCTGTCTCCTTCTATTTTTGAAAACAAATTTTTTCCCTCACCCTCAATTTGATAAACATTGTAGGAGTATAAGTCCTCATCGGTTATTTTTGATAAGTATATTTTTAGCTCTCTATCAGAAAAATTTTTCATTGTTAATGCTGCTTTATCAGTATAATGCCAGACCATAGAACCATTCTTTGAAATACAAACGGAGCTAACCAAATAATGTTTTTTACCATTTAGTTTCTTTAGAATATCTAAGGCTTCTTCTCTGTCTTGGGGTTTTGAAATTAACTCACCTTCTAAATCAATTACACTATCTGCCCCCAAAACTATTTCTTCTAATAATTTTAAACTGACCTTGTTAGCCTTAAGTTGAGCTAAATTTTTAGAGATGATAAGAGGTGTGGCTTTTTCTTTCAAAAAACTTTCTTTAAAAGCCTCTTCATCTATATTAGATGGTTCAACTGTGTTAGGTATATTGTTTTCATCTAGCAGTTCTTTTCTAACTTTACTTTTAGATGCGAGAATAATCTTATTTGACATTATTTAGATATATTTCGTGTATTTTTATTATTGAAGCGGCCGTTTCTTCAACAGATTTTCTGGTGACATCGATTGATGGCCACTTATATTTTTGAAAGGTTTTTTTAGCCTCCAACACTTCTTTTCTAATGTTTTCTATATTTATATAATCTTTGTTTTCTGTTTCTTTTAGAGAGCTCATTCTATTTTTTCTTATGTCAGCCAATCTCTCGGGTTCCGTATTTAAACCTACAACACAAGATAGTTTGGGATTTTCTTTTAAAATTTCAGGTAGAGAATTTTCATTTACAAGTGGTATGTTTGAAGTTTTAAACCCCTTGTTTGCAAGATAGATTGCCGTCGGCGTTTTGCTGGTTCTGCTAACTCCGACCAAAATGATATCTGATTTATCGATATCATTAACTAAATTTCCATCGTCATGATTCATAGTAAATTGTATTGCCTCTATTCTTTCATAATATTCATCATTAAGAACATGTTGCCCGCTAGGTTCGTGAGAAGCTTTTTGATTAAGAATTTTTGAGAAATTCAAAATTAAATTTCCGAGAACACCAAAACAAGGAATTTTTTTTTCATTACTCACACTGGCTAAGTACTTTGCTAAGTTATTGTCTACAATTGTGTATAAAATAACTGCGTTTTCATTTTTTCTGGCATCTTCTAAAATCTTAAGAATTTGATTTTCTGTTCTGGTGAAAGAATAAGAGTGAACTTTATATTTGATATTTTTAAATTGTGCCTTCAAAGCTAAAAAAATTCTATCTAAGGTTTCTCCTGTTGAGTCTGAAATTAAATAAATTTGATATGTATTACTCATGAATAATATTGTTAATAAATATGTATTATCTTAATAAAAATACACAATTTAAATATTGTTTAATTATCATTGTAAAATAAGGGTTTTATTAACAATACTAAACAGATAAATCAAATTATACATTAAATTTAATAAAGAACTAAAAAGCATCAATTTAAACAATATTATTGATAGTGAGATGTTATTAAAGTGTTAATATAATGTTAATAAAAATTAATCATCGTTATTCACATTACATAATACTAATACTATAATTATATATATTATTTTAATATGACCCCACTCCATGAAGTAATAATTAATAAAAATACAAAAAAAAATCCAATATGGATAATGAGGCAAGCAGGTAGGTATTTACCTGAATTTAGAGAAATTAGAAAAATAAATTCAAATTTCATAAAATTATGTTTAAATGAAAATTTGTCATCTGAAATAACATTACAGCCTATCAAAAGATTTGATTTAGATGCTGCAATAATTTTTTCTGATATTTTAATGTTGCCATATGGTTTAAATCAAAGCGTTGAGTTTAAAAAAGATTTTGGTCCTTTATTAGGTGAACCAAACATTAAGAATATGGCAAAACTAGATGAGATAGATTTTGTTAAAAAGATTTTTCCTGTTTACAAAGCAATAAAAAAAGTAAGCAACAACAAGCTTACTAAAAATAAAAACATAATTGGTTTTGTTGGTGCCCCATGGACGTTATTAGTTTATATGATTAACCAACAGTCACCAAAAAAAAATTTAAAAAAAGATTTTTTTAAAGACGATTTTTTGATTAATAGAATTTTATTAATTCTCGAAAAATTTTTAAAAATTCACATTAGAAACCAGATAGAAAATGGTGCAAACGTCATTCAAATATTTGACAGCTGGGCCGGCTTGTTAGAAGAAAAAGACTTACCAAACTATGTTTATTCACCAACATTAAGTTTAGTAAATTATACCAAGACCCTAGGGGTGCCAGTAATATGTTTTCCTAGAGAAATTAAAAACTATAAAGAGTTTTGTGAAATTGTAAAACCCGATGCTATCAGTATTGATTATAATGTTAATCCCAAAGACATCTTAAACAATCTTAAAATACCAGTTCAAGGTGGGCTTGATCCAAAAATCTTACTAGCTGATAAAGACACCGTAAAAAAAGAAACCATTAAATATTTGGATATTTTTAAAGACCACCCTTATATCTTTAATCTTGGACATGGTATTTTACCAGAAACCAATCCGGAGATTGTTAAGTACTTAGTAAATATTGTCAAAAATTATTAATGAAAAAAGCTATAATTTTATTTAACTTAGGGGGCCCAGATAAGTTAAAAAATGTTGAGCCATTTTTATTTAATCTTTTTAACGACCCTGCAATACTTAATTTACCTAGTTTTTTTAGGTATCCGCTTGCTAAATTAATTGCAAACAGAAGGGCACCAATCGCTAAAAAAATTTATCAAGAATTAGGTGGGTCATCTCCAATTTTAAAACTCACAAAAGAGCAATCAAAAGCTCTTGAGCAAAAGCTTAATGAGGATGACGATGACTCTGAATATAAATCTTTTATAGTGATGAGATGTTGGCATCCAAGAGCAGAGAATGTAATAAAAGATGTTAAAAATTATAATCCGGACGAGGTTATTTTAATGCCTCTTTATCCACAATATTCAGCGGCAACATCTGGATCCTCCATTAAAGAATGGAAAGATGTTTGTGAAAAAAATAATTTTAAAACAAAAACATCCACAATTTGTTGTTATCCGACAGATAATAATTTTATCTTGAGTCATGTGGTGGAAATAAAAAAGAAAATTAATGATTTAGAAAATTATAAATTAATTTTTTCTGCACACGGCCTGCCTCAAAAAAATATTGAAGGAGGTGATCCTTATCAGTGGCAAGTAGAACAATCAGTTAACAAAATTGTTAAAGTTTTAAAAATTGAAAACTTAGACTGGATTTTAAGTTGCCAAAGCCGAGTAGGGCCTTTAAAGTGGATTGGCCCATCCACAGAAGACATAATTATAGAAAACGCAAAATTAGAAAAACATATTGTTCTAGTCCCGATCGCTTTTGTTTCCGAACACTCTGAAACTTTAGTTGAACTAGATATAGAATATAAAGAATTGGCTAAAAAAAATGGATGTAAAAATTACACAAGAGTCCCCGCACTAGGCACCAATAAAAACTTTATAAAAGCTTTGTCAGAATTAATTATTAAAAAAGAAGAATACAATTTTAATAATAAACTCTATCCCCCAAAAATTCGTTGCCCAAACAATTTTAAAAAATGTCCATGCTTGAATTATGAATAGTTATTTGTTATTTAAAAGCTTACACCTAATAGCAGTTATTTCCTGGATGGCAGGGCTCCTATACCTACCAAGAATTTTTGTTTATCACGTCGAAAACAATGAAAAAAAACAAGCCACAAACATTTTTGAAGTTATGGAAAGAAAGTTATATTTTTATATTATGAGACCAGCCATGATATTAACCTGGTTATTTGGGGCTATTCTAATTTATTTAAATGGCTTAGAAACGTTTTCCCAGTTATGGTTGCAGTTAAAACTTATTTTAGTAATTATATTGTCAATTTATCATGAACATCTGGGAAGATGTCTTTATGCTTTAAAAAACAACACAAATATAAAATCAGCAAAATATTTTAGAATAATAAATGAAATACCGACAATAGTACTAATTTTAGTTGTATTTATTATAATTTTTAAGCCAATCTAGGGTTGAAATAAGATACAGAGTATATATATTAAATAAATCTATAAAGTCCCTATCAAAAATCATGAATATTCAAGAATTAAAATTAAAAACATCTGAACAGTTAATTACTCAAGCCGAAGAACTCGGGATTGAAAATGCTAGCACCATTAGAAAGCAAGAAATTCTTTTTGCTATTCTAAAAAAAGTGGCAGAAAAAGAAGAAATTACAGGAGCTGGAGTACTACAATTACTGCAAGATGGTTTTGGTTTTTTAAGGGCAATGGAATCAAATTATTTACCGGGTCCAGACGATATCTATGTTAGTCCCAGCCAGATTAGAAAGTTCGGATTGCGAACTGGTGATACAGTTGAAGGTCCTGTTAGAGCACCTAAAGAAGGAGAAAGATATTTTGCACTGCTACAAGTTAGTAAAATAAATTTTGAAGAACCTGAAAAATCAAGACATAAAATTGCATTTGAAAACCTTACGCCTTTATATCCAGACAAACAATTAGTGATGGAAATTGAAACCAATAAAATAGAAAAAAAAACTGACCTGACACCAAGACTAATTGATCTTGTCAGTCCGATTGGAAAAGGCCAAAGATCTATAATAATCTCGCCACCTAAGGCCGGTAAAACAATGATACTTCAAAGCATTGCAAACTCTATCGCAAAAAATTATCCTGAATGTTATTTAATTGTCCTTCTAATTGATGAGCGACCTGAAGAAGTAACAGACATGCAAAGATCTGTGAAAGGTGAAGTTATAAGCTCAACATTTGATGAACCAGCGCAAAGACACGTTGCTGTTGCTGAAATGGTAATAGAAAAAGCTAAAAGGTTAACAGAAAACAAAAAAGACGTAGTCATATTATTGGACTCAATTACAAGATTGGGAAGAGCCTACAATGCAGTAATCCCAAGTTCTGGAAAAGTTTTAACAGGTGGTGTTGATGCGAATGCTCTGCAAAGACCGAAAAGATTTTTTGGTGCAGCAAGAAATATTGAAGAAGGTGGATCTTTAACGATCATATCAACAGCCCTGATTGATACTGGAAGCAGAATGGACGAAGTAATTTTTGAAGAATTTAAAGGAACGGGAAATAGTGAAACAGTTCTGGACAGAAAGATTGCTGATAAAAGAATTTATCCTGCAATTGATATTACAAAATCAGGAACCAGAAGAGAAGAATTATTATTTGATAAAAATGATCTTCAAAAAATGAATGTTCTTAGAAGAATAATTGCTCCCATGGGAACAATGGATGCTATTGAGTTTATAAGCTCAAAACTAAAAGACACTAAAAGCAATGCTGAGTTTTTTAACTCAATGAACAAACCTGCTTAGAATAAATGATTCGTCTTAGCGACAATCAAAAAATTAAATTAAAAACCTTTTACGAAAATAAAGAATATTCAAATTTTGAAATAGAAGTTGAGTCTCTTGGAGACTTTAATGATTTACCTGAATTCTTAAAAGTAGGTTATGCGGGATCAAAAGTCTTAAATCCAAATTCAAAAAAAAAAGATTACATGTTGGCTGTCTCATTATTGGATAAAGTTGTTAAAGAAAATAACAACAAAGAGGCCCTATATAATTTAATAGCTGCCAGCATAAAGTCCGAAACATACCATCAGACCATCCCCCATCTTATTGAGCATTATAATTTAGATAATAAAGATCCAAAGATTCTAGAAGGACTAGCAAAAATTAACTTTGATTTAGGAAATATTGATGTTGCTATAAAGTATTACAGTGAATTAGAAAATCTCAATTTAGATAAAACAATAAATGGAACTAGATTAACTTGTTTATTTTCTAAAAATTATCTCTCAGAGATTACTCAAGAAAAATACTTTGAAGAAAGCTCTAAAATACAAAATGTATTTGATAAACAGTCTTTGTTCTCAACTTTTAAAGATATTAATAATAACAATAAAAAATTAAAAGTTGGTTTTTTATCGGGAGATTTTAAACAACATTCTGTAGGAACATTTTTTAAAGGTTTTATTTCAAGAATAAATAAAAAAGACTTTAATATTGTGGGTTTTAGTAATCTTGGAATTAATAAGCATGACGATGTAACAAAAATAATTAAAAGTAATTTTAATGAGTGGCATGATATATTGCATTTATCAGATGAAAGATTAATTGATTTTATTAGGTCACTAAATATTGATATCTTAATTGACTTGTCTGGATATTCGCTTGGAAATAGAATTAATATATTTGCTGCAAGATGCTCACCAATCCAAATTATATGGTTAGGCTATAATAATTCAACAGGATTAAAAAATATGGATTATATCCTCGCAGATTTTAATTTAATAAAAGAGAGTGAAAGACATTTGTATGTAGAAAAAATTTTATATTTACCAAAAATATGGAATGCAATGGAGAAACACAATAACTTACCAGAATTAGTAGAATTAGCTGATTTAAAAGACAACGTTTTTAATTTTGGATCATTTAATAACTTTAAAAAAATTTCAAGTGAGACGGTTTTAGTGTGGTCAAAGATATTAAATACTTCAAATTCTAGATTATTTCTAAAAAATTCACCTGGTTACAATGAAGAGGTTATTAATAATCTTAAATCTAAATTCCAAAAAAAAAATGTTGATCTAAATAAAATAATTTTTTTAAAAAATAAAAAAACCTACGAAGAGCATCTGCAAGACTATAATAAAATTGATTTATCCCTGGACACATTCCCCTACCCTGGTGTCACAACTTCATTTGAATCAAACAGCATGGGTGTGCCAGTCTTAACTTTGAAGGGATTCAACTTAAATTCAAGGTGCGGAGAGAGTATTAATAAAAATTTAAAGCTAGAAGATTTTATTGCAAAAAATTATGATGATTATCTTAATAAGGCGGTACTACTCTCAAAGAAAAAAAAAAATACAATTCTTCTAAGAAGACTGCACAGACAAAAAATAATGGTCTCAAGTTTGTTTGATATAGATAATTTCACAATTGAACTAAGTAAGATTCTCAAAAGCTTAAAAAAAATAAAATAAATATTATTAAATTGTGAAAAATGTTTTATTTACATAACATAAATGATATTACATATAGATCATGACAATTTATGCTTTATCAAGTGGACCTGGTATTTCGGGAGTTGCAATAATCAGAATTTCTGGACCCGAAACGTCTCTGGTAATCAAATCTTTGACAAATAAAGAAATTCCCAAGCCAAGGGTTGCCACACTTAGAAAAATCAATAAAATCAACACTTCTGAACTAATAGATGAGGGTATAATTTTGTGGTTTCCTGGCCCACAGAGCTACACAGGTGAAGATATGGCAGAAGTGCAGGTTCATGGGAGTAAAGCAGTGATTGATGCTTTGCACTCTTCTATTTCTAAAATTAAAAATTGCCGCATAGCTGAGCCTGGGGAGTTTACAAAACTAGCATTTCTAAATGGAAAAATAAATTTACTAAAAGCAGAGAGTATAGCTGATCTAATTTCTTCTGAAACTGAAATCCAAAGACAGCAAGCAATTAAAATTATGAATGGTAAGTCAGCCGATCAGTTTAACTTTTTAAGAAAAAAACTCTTAAAAACTTTATCTTATATTGAGGCCAAAATAGATTTTCCTGACGAGGACCTACCTAATGATATTTTAAAAGAGATTAGAAAGAGTTCTGATGAAGTTTCAAAAGGTATTGAAAAAATTTTAGATGACCAAAAAGTTGGAGAAAGAATAAGAGAAGGTTTTAAGATAGCAATACTCGGACCTCCGAACGCAGGTAAATCGAGCCTATTAAATTATTTGTCCAAAAGAGATGCCGCTATAGTTTCAGAAATTGCAGGAACAACAAGAGACGTAATAGAAACACACCTTAATATTGATGGTTATCCAGTAATACTCTCTGACACCGCGGGAATAAGAGAATCTAAAAATGAAATAGAAAAAAAAGGTATTAAATTATCCTTAAATAGAGCTGAGGAAGCAGATTTAAAGATTGTTGTTGTCGATGTTAAAAACCTTGATTTTAGTGATATTTTGAAGGGTTTGTTAGATAAAAATACGATTCTAGTCATAAACAAATCAGATCTTTTAGACAAAGATATTAATCCAGAAATTAAAAAACTAAATTATGTGTTAATCTCAATAAAAGAAAATTTGAATATTGAATCATTAATTGTAAAGATAAAAAATATTTTAAAAAATAAATTTATAACAAGTGACAATATTTTAATTACCAGGGAGAGACACAGACAACATCTTAAACATTGCTTAGATCATCTCAAGAATTTTGAGAAAAAAAATGAGGTTAAAGATTTTGATAAAGCTGCTGAAGATCTAAGGCTTGCAACACGTCATTTAGGTATGATTGTAGGAACAGTTGATGTTGAGGAGGTTTTAGGAAGTATTTTTAATGATTTTTGTATTGGAAAATAAATAGTAATTTATAAATTCAATTCTCCTTAAATAAGTTAGCATTATCAACAATTTTTTTTTTAGGAAATCTCTGCTCATTTGCTTGATTTTTCATCAATTTTTAACAATTAACGTTGATAAGCAATGTTTATTTTAAGTAATTAAAACTCATTTTATTTTTTTTATGCTCTAATGGTCACTAAATCTTTTCTGTCTGTTTCAATTTTGTTTCCTGAGAAAATTTTATTATTTATAAAGCATTTTTATTATTATCCACTCTAATCTTGTAAATTTTTTTATGACCTATAAATTTAAATAATGGAAAAAGATTTAACATTTGATGTTGTTATTATAGGTGGTGGTCATGCTGGTTGTGAGGCAGCAGCAGCTTCTGCTCGTTTAGGGGTTAACACGGCTATGTTTACTCACAAGATAGAAACTATTGGTGAGATGTCATGTAATCCTGCAATTGGTGGATTAGGAAAAGGCCATCTAGTAAGAGAGATCGATGCACTTGATGGTGTTATGGGTGAGGTTGCTGATAAATCAGGTATACAATTTAGATTACTAAATAGAAGTAGGGGTCCAGCAGTTAGAGGTCCTAGAACTCAATCAGACAGATCACTATATCGTAAATATATGCAAGAAAAACTGCTAAACTATTGTAATTTAAGTATTTTTTCTGATTCTGTAACAAAGTTTATTTTTAATAAAAACACAATAAGTGGTTTTGAAACAAAAGAAGGAAGAAAAGTTTTATGTGCCAGGCTAATACTAACAACAGGCACATTTTTGAATGGTTTGATACATATTGGTGACAAAAAAACACCTGCTGGGAGGTACGACGAGAAACCCTCAACTGGTCTAAGTGAACAACTAAAAAAATATAATTTTAAAATTGGAAGATTGAAAACAGGAACGCCACCCCGACTTGACTCAAGAACTATTAACTATAAAAATCTAGAGGAGCAGTTCGCAGATAATGAGCCTTATTTTTTTTCTTTTTTAACAAAAAAAAATATTAACAAACAAGTTTCTTGTCGTATGACCTATACCAATGACAAGGTTCATAAAATTATTGAAAAAAATTTATGTAGGAGTGCAATGTACTCTGGTAGTATAAAGGGAGTCGGACCTAGATACTGTCCATCTATAGAGGACAAGATAGTTAAATTTGCCGATAAAGACCGACATCAGATATTTTTAGAACCAGAAGGTTTAAATGATCATACAATTTACCCAAATGGTATATCAACATCGCTTCCAAGTGAAGTACAACAAGAAATATGTAATAATATCAATGGTTTAGAAAATGTTAAAATTATTAGACCCGGATATGCCATAGAATATGACTATATTGATCCAAGAGAGCTATTTTTAACCCTTGAAACAAAGAAAATAAATAATTTATATCTTGCCGGTCAAATTAATGGAACTACTGGTTACGAGGAAGCTGCAGCCCAAGGTCTTATTGCTGGTATAAATGCTGCGCTATCATTTAGAAAACTTGAACCATTTATACTTGATAGATCAGATGCTTATATCGGTGTAATGATAGATGATCTTGTTACAAAAGGTGTGGCTGAGCCATATAGAATGTTTACATCGAGAGCTGAATATAGATTAAGTTTAAGAGCAGATAATGCAGATCAGCGTCTTACAAATAAAGGTATTTCCATAGGTTTAATTGGTGATGCAAGAAAACACCTTTATGAAGACAAGTATAAAAAAATTAATCATATTTTAAAAAAAATGGAAAAATTAAGTATTTCTCCCTCCAAAGCACAAATTTTTGAGATAAAAATAGCTAAAGATGGTGTTTTGAGGTCTTCTAATGAATTATTAACCCAAAAAGGAGTTGATATGAAAAAAATTAGGGAAATATGGTCTGAGGTACCTTTTTTTAATATAGAAATTGATGAACAAATAGAAATTAATGCTCATTATAAAGGTTATTTAAAAAAACAAAAAGCAGATATTTTAGCTTTTAAAAGAGATGAAAACCTAACAATCCCAGATAAAGTAAATTACGACAGTCTTTCTGGTCTATCAAATGAGGTTAAAGCTAAATTTAAAAAAATAAAACCCAAAACTATGGGGCAAGCACTTCGTATTGATGGAATTACCCCAGCTGCAGTATATATTTTGTTGTCACACATAAAAAGAAAGTCTATTAAGCATATAGCTTAATGGAAGAAGAAATTTTAAATTCATACTCTAAACTTGATAGTTTAAATGTTTCACGTGAAACATATTTTGACTTTGAGCTATTGATATCGATGATAGTTAAAAAAAATAAAGAAATTAACATCATAAGTCGTAAAACAGTAAAAAATCAAGTTATAAGGGATCGTCATATAGTAGATTCAGCGCAAATTATTGATTTAATTGATTTAAATTCAAATACAACTACAGATCTAGGCACTGGTGGTGGAATGCCAGGCCTGATTGTAGCAATTCTTTTAAAGAACATGAAAAAAGATATAATGGTACAATTATATGAGAAAAGTCATCATAAAAGTATTTTTTTACGTGAAGTGTCAAGAAAATTGAAATTAAAAACAGAAATATTTGAAAAAAATGTATTTGAATCAAAGAATTTAAAAACAGGAACGATAATGTCGAGGGCATTTAAACCAATGCCAGTTGTATTGGACTTAGTTCATAAAAATTTTTCAAATTATAAAAATTTAATTTTTTTTATGGGTAAGAATGGAAAAGAAATGTTTAGAAAAACCCTAAAGGATTGGGACCTAGAGTACACAGAAAAAAAAAGCTTAAGTAGTGAAAATTCATTTTTACTAAATATAAAAAAGATAAATAAAAAAATAGAAAAAAATTAAATGCAAATAATCTCTATAATAAATCAAAAGGGTGGTGTTGGAAAAACAACAACTGTCATTAATCTTGCGGCAGGACTATCTCAACAAAATAAAAAAATTTTAGTTATAGACTTAGACCCACAGGGAAATGCAACAACAGGTCTCGGATTATCTAATATGGAAAATTCAACTAATACAATTTATGGTGTGTTAAATGGAACAAAAAAAATTACAGAGGTAATAAAAAAAACTCAGATTAAAAATCTAGATCTTGTCACTTCAAATGTAGATTTGTCTGGGCTTGAAGTTGAAACAGCAGATGATAGTAATAGAGCTTTTATACTTAAGCTTAAATTAGCCGCTTATTTAAATAACTCTACGGGATCATATGATTATATATTAATTGATTGCCCACCTTCATTAAGTTTATTAACGGTTATGGCACTAGTATCCTCAGACTCTCTTGTGGTGCCTCTTCAGACTGAGTTTTTTGCGCTTGAGGGATTAACTCAATTAATGAAAACAATAGAAAGGATAAAAGTTAGTTTAAATCCAGAATTAAAAATAAGAGGGATACTTTTAACAATGTACGACAAGAGAAATAAACTTTCGTCGCAAGTCGAGAAAGAAGCAAGAGATTACTTTAATGATAAAGTTTATACGACGGTGATTCCAAGAAATGTTAGATTGTCTGAGGCGCCTTCACACGGTATGCCGGTCTTAATTTATGACAAATCTTGTCCTGGGAGCAGGTCATATTTTAGTTTTACAGATGAGTTTATAAATCAAGAAACAATAGTAGGGGGTGTAGTCTAATGGATTCAAATAAGATTAAAAAGGGACTAGGACGTGGTCTATCATCGCTAATAGGTGAAACAAAAGTAGCTGTTCAAAAAAATAAATTATCAATAAGTGATATTGTGCCAAACAAATATCAACCTAGAAAAAATTTTGATGAGGATAATTTAAATGACCTCACAAACTCCATTAGGGAAAGAGGAATATTGCAGCCAATTATTGTTAGAGAATCTCAAGACGAAAAGTCAAAGTTTGAAATAATAGCAGGTGAGAGGAGGTGGTTGGCCGCACAAAGAGCCGGACTTCATACTGTCCCGGTAGTTATAACGGAGGCTGATGATTTGAAATCTTTGGAATTTGCTATCGTTGAAAATGTCCAGAGACATGATTTAAATTCACTAGAGGAGGCACAAGGATATAAGCGTTTAATAGATGAATTTTACTATGATCAAGACAAAGTTGCAAAATTTATAGGTAAAAGTAGAAGTTACATAACTAACTCATTAAGACTCCTTACTTTACCTGGAGAAGTAATAAATTTGATCGAAACGCAAAAATTAACCGCTGGGCACGGAAAAACTTTAGTTGGATTAGAAAATGCTATTTTTGTTGCAAAGAAAATTATTGAAAAGAAATTTTCGGTAAGACAAACAGAAAGTTTTGTAAAAATATTTAAAAAAAAAAATAAAAAATTTAATAGTCAAAAAGACTCTAATATTAAAGATCTTGAAATATCTTTTGCAAGCCAAGTAGGTTTAAACGTTGAAATTAAAAATAAAAAAAATAATAAAGGTAAAATTACTTTTGAATATAAGGATTTAGATCAATTAAATAAAATTATTAATATAATTAAATCTAATTACTAGTTTACGATAGCGATTGTTCTAAAATAAAATCTGTAACAAAATTAACAGAATTATCTAAATTTTTCTTCAAGAGAAGCTCAATATCATTTAATTTAAAGATTAATTTTTTTATACTTTCTGGCGACCATTTACTTAATTGCCGTTTTGTGATTTCTTTATCTTTCCAAAAAATTGGAGGTTTTGCAGATGATATTGTTAAATCCATATTATTATTATTTTCAAATTCACTAGAGAGCTTTAGTATTCTTTTGGATTTATTTAAAAATGTTCTAGTAATTAGAATGCAGTCTTGATTGCTAAAATTATTTTCATTTAAAATATGAATAATTTTCTTTTGATTTTTTGCCAAGCAATTATCTATGAGATCTATAACGCTATAATTTTCTACCAAATTAGTTAATTTTATTAAATTTTCAGCTGTAATTTTTTTTCCACCCTTACTAAAAGATTCTATTTTTTTTAATTCATTTAAAAGATTTTCTCTATCCCCATTACATTTATTTACTATTAAATTTATATTAGATGGAGATATAGATATATTTTTTTCTTTCAAAAAATTATATGTTAATTTAGATAGCGTTTGATCACTATCTGGATAAAAAGCTACAGAAATAAATTTTTTATCTTTCTCAAAAAGTGATCTCAACTTTGATCTCTTATCCAAATTATCAGAATTTATGATTATAATCGTATCTTCAATATTCTTTGAATTTAAATCATCTATTAATTTTACTATTTTGTCAGTTGCTCTTTTGATAATAATAATTTTTTCTTCTTCAAAAAGTGACTTAGAAAATAAATTTTCTAAGAAAGTATGTTGATTATCTAAAATTTCTTTCTCTTCGTATTTGTTAGTTTGGCTTTTATGTTCTATTAAAACATTTGTAGCTTCATTTTTATACCCTTCATTTTTTCCATGAAAAAGTATAAATTTATTTTGTTCAAGATTAATCTTATTTATTTCATAAGATTTTAAAATCATTAAATCATTGCTAAGTTGTTATTAATTTCTAAAATAATATCTTTGACTAAATCTTTAATTAAAATTTTTTCATATTGTTTCAACTCAAATTTACTAGCAAGATTACTGTAGCTTGTGTCTTTCTTATAAATATTAGAAATTAATTCTTTTCCATTTTCATTGACAATTATTGATATTTCAATTTGCATTTCATATCCGGTCGCTTCACCGGAACTATTTTTAGAAGTAATCGATTTTGTTATCTTACTACTGCCAATTACCTCTAAATTTCTTGTAGTATTAACTGTTTTTTTAAATCTATCAAAATTTAACTTTAAATATCGATTAATTTCAGAATTTCCATTTAAAGAATACTTTGTTATTGAAACCTGTTTGTCGGATATTTGATTTATTGGATTATAACCACAGCCATACAATAAAGTGAGTATTAATATTATTAAAATTTTAAGTGACTTCATTCTGTAATTAAATTTATAATTTTATTTGGTACAAAAATTTTTTTTACTATTTTCTTATTTTTAATATAGCTATTTAGTTTTTCATTTCCATTGATCATTTCAAGAATTTTTTTTTCTGCTAAATCTTTTTTAATAATTAAAACATCTCTCTTTTTCCCATTTATTTGTACCACAAAATTAATTACCTCATTTGTTAAAAATTGCTCTTTGACCTCTGGCCAATTATTAGTTTCAACAACTTTAAATTGATTAAGATGATTTAAACATTCTGATGAAAAATGAGGAATAAATGGATTTAATAGTTTTAGAATTTTACTGTAACTATCAATCAAAACATCTTTGCTTATTTCGTTTTTTAATTCTTTAATTAGAAAATTATACATTTCATGAAAATTGGCAATTATTACATTATACCTAAAATTTTCTAAGTTTTGAGTAATTTTCACAATTAATAAATTTATAAATGTAACTAGCTGTTTATCATTGATTGGTTTTTCTTCTAAATTTATTTTTTTTATAAATATTTGGTGTAGCGTCCACAGTTTTTGTAAAAATTTATATGAACTTTCCATCCCTTCATCAGACCACTGAACATCCTTTTCAGGAGGGCTGTCAGACATTATGAATAGTCTTACGGCATCAGCTCCATAATCTTTAATAATTTCCTCAGGATCGATAGTATTTTTTTTTGATTTTGACATGGACTCTGATGGTCCAACTATAATTTCTTCTTGTCTATTATCTTTTTTGTAAAATTTTTTTCCATCTTTGGAAAAAATTTCATCAGGACTTAGCCAAGTATTTTTTTTATCCTTATAAGTTTCGTGACAAACCATCCCTTGAGTAAAAAGACCTTTAAATGGTTCTGTAAAATTACATGAGTCGTTTTTATAATTTAATGCTTGCATTAAAAACCTTGAATAAAGAAGATGTAAAATTGCGTGTTCAACACCACCAATGTATTGATCAACTGGCATCCAATAATTAATATCATCTATATTAAACCCATCTTCTTTATTCTGTGGTGAACAAAATCTTAAAAAATACCAAGAGGAATCAACAAATGTATCTAATGTGTCAGTTTCCAATCTATGTTCTTTGTTGTCAATCTTTATAGTCATCCACTCTTTTTGATGATCAAGAGGGTTCCCTTTCGTATTTAGGTTAATATTTTTAGGTAGTTTTAAGGGCAACATTGTTTCTGGCACTTTTACAATTTCATCATCTTGATTATATGCAATAGGAATTGGGCACCCCCAATACCTTTGTCTTGAAATTCCCCAATCTTTTAATCTAAAGTTAATTTTTTTTTTCCCAATCATTTTTTCTTCTAAAATTTTGATTGTTTCAATTACAGAATCGTCTGGTGCTTTTAAACCATCTAAAAATTTTGAATTAAATATTTCCCCTGGCCCTGTATAGGCTTTATCTTTAATATTAAAATCTCCCCGATGATCAAAAGGTTTTACTACTGGAATTACTTCTAGGTCATATTTTCTTGCAAAATCCAAGTCTCTTTGATCGTGTCCAGCACTTCCAAAAATCGCACCAAATCCATAATCCATTAGCACAAAATTAGCAAAAAAAACTGGGAGTTTAATAGTTTCATCCAGTGGATTTTTTGCAATTAAATTTGTTTTAAAACCAAGCTTTTCTGCTTGTGCAAGTGCCTCCTCTGTGGTGCCAGTTTTAGCACATTCATCTTTAAACTTTTTAAATTCAGAATTCTTTTCATATAATTTTGATATTGGGTGATCTATGGATAGTGCTAAAAAGGAGCAACCAAAAAGAGTATCAGGTCTGGTAGTAAAAATTTTAATTTTTTTAAAAGCTTCACTTCCCTGTATTTCAAAATCCACCTCACAACCAAAAGATTTTCCGATCCAATTTTTTTGCATAATCTTAACTTTGTTTGGCCATTCATCGAGTTTTTCTAAACCATCAAGTAAATCTTCAGAAAATTTTGTTATACTAAAAAACCATTGATTTAATTTTTTTCTTTCAACTAAAGCTCCTGATCTCCATCCTTTTCCATCAATAACCTGCTCATTTGCTAATACAGTTTCGTCAATTGGATCCCAGTTTACATAATTCTCTTTTCTATAAACTAGACCTTTATCATAAAGATCAAGAAAAATTTTTTGCTGATGTTTGTAATAATCTGGCGAACATGTTGAAATTTCTCTTGACCAATCTATTGACAGACCCAATCTTTTCAATTGTGATTTCATGCTTGAGATATTTTTTTTTGTCCAATCTAGAGGATCTAAATTATTTAATTTTGCAGCATTTTCGGCAGGCAAACCAAATGAGTCCCAACCCATAGGATGAAGGACATTAAAGCCTTTCATAGACTTATATCGAGCCAAAACATCGCCTATAGTATAATTTCTAACATGTCCCATGTGGATTTTTCCCGAAGGATATGGAAACATCTCTAAAACATAAAATTTCTTTTTGGATTTATCTATTTTAGTTTCAAAAGTTTTATTTTCATCCCAAAATGATTGCCATTTTGTTTCAACTAAATTGAAATTATATCTTTCCATATTATTGTAATATAATTTTATTAATATTAATTTTTTGGATAAGATTTATAAGTTTTAAAATTCACTTTTTTACTCATTTTGGCAAACCTGTTAACTTATTTTTATTTTTTTTTATTACCTTATTAGTATTTTCAGTCTTATAAATTGCAGCTTTTTTTAGAATTGCCAACTTAAGTTCACCAGAAATATTTCCTTCATCTATGTTGGTTGTACAATTGTTTGGATTTTGAACGCTACATGTCTTGTTGTAAACAACTATTTTTAATCCATCAGCCCTGACATCATTTGATAAAAACTGAACCATAATTTTGATCGAGTCATTATTTTCTGTTTCTGTATACCAATCTGTAATTATTACCCCGCCACCATAGTCAGCATTACTTAAAGGGATAAAATCCAAAACATCTATTGTTGCTCTCCACATTTCATTAGAAGAAGCAAACTCAAAAGTTCCCGAACCTCTATTTGTGAGTTGGCTAAATGATAATCTTTTACCCTCTTCTAAATTTTTTTTAACTCTTTCATTTGCATTGACTGGAATTTTTCTTGAGTCAGTTTTTTTATAAAGTCCACATTGACTTAATAATAGCAAAGTCACTATTAGTGATATAAATTTAGTAAAATTAAAATTTAAAAAGTTAGGTAATTTCATTAGTAAAAAGCTTATTGTTAATTGTCTAACATAATTAATTCAACAAATAATCTAATTAAGCGTGATATTTTTACCACAATACTAAAAAAAGTCGACTTATATTGATCTTTAGGGATAAAATATAACAAAACCTGATAATTAGGAGCTTCATAATTAATTAATTAATTAACTAACTATAAAGGAGTAATTATGAATAAATTAACAAAAATCGGTGCATCAGCATTAGCTGGTTCATTAGTTTCAGTATCTGCATTTGCTGGTGAGCTATCAGTATCAGGTATATGGGAATTAACATATAAAGCTGACGACAACGCAAATGTTGGAAACCCGTTTGGTTCAAAATCTGCAATCATGTTTAATGGTACAGGTGACGTTGACGGTGTTGGAACTGCAACATGGTATGCTGCAATCAATGATAACAATCCAGCTGGATTCTTATCTCACCTAGTGACTATGGACATGGGAGATATGGGTGTATTTGGTTTTGACCAAGGTGTTGGTAATTTTGGTGCTGGTACAATTGATGATAAGTCTCCAACTGCATGGGAAGAGTCTTGGCACAATACTGCTAATTCAAGTGGTGGATTAGTTCACAGTGGTGGATCTACTAATGTATTGGGTTATTCTAATACTATTAGTGGTATCGACGTATCTTTTGAATATGCTCCAGAAATCAACTCAAGTGATAACGGAGATGGTGGTTCTAGTAAAGGTACAGCTTCAATCGCTGGTGGATCTAACATGAACATCTCAATTAGCTCATCTACTTTACTTGATGGTTTAACTGTTGGTTTTGGTGCTGGTGAAACGGAATATGACGACACGGCTGTCGTTGGTCAAGAAGATGGTTCTTCTGTTGTTGGTTTCGCTAACTACACAATGGGATCAGTAACAGCTGGTATTACTATGTCAGAGTCTAACAATTCTAGATCTACAACTGCTAATACAAATGCTGGTGGTAGAGAAGTTGAAGCTTACGGTATCGCATTTGCTGTAAACGATGATTTGTCTGTATCTTACAATCAACACAACATGACGTACAAAAACAATGGTGCTACTGCTGATGTTGAACAAGAGTCAACTGGTATAGCAATTGCTTACACTATGGGTGGAGCTAAAATTGCAATCCAAAATAATGAACAAGACAATACAGGTGGAACATCAGGAACTAATGATGAAATCACTGAAATTAGCTTATCATTAGCATTCTAATTTAATTAGAAACCAAATTATTAAACGGCCCTTTTTATTAGGGGCCGTTTTTTTTTGTGCTAAATTTAGTTGAATAGTTGTAAAATATCACATGGCTAATAATGATTTAAATCACTCAGAAATTGACAAAGCTTTGATCAAATTTAAACAAGCAAAATATCAAGATGTGATCCAAATTTTAGAAAATATAGGCGAAAAAAATCTCAATTTTCTTGCATGTTGGTATTTAGGTCATTCTTATTTCAGAATTTATGATTATAAAGCTGCCGTAAAATATATAAAAAAATCAATAGAGCTTAAGGGTTCTGATGAATTAAACCAAAGTTTTTTAGGTGAAATTTTACTACAATCTAATCAATATAAGGAATCTACAAAAATATTTAAAAGTATAATTAAGCTTAATCAAAAAAACCTTAATTCTTTGTTTAATCTGGGTAATATTTGTGCTCAAGAAGGAGATTTTAAGGAAGCTGAAAATTATTATTTAAAGATTCTTAAAATAGAGCCAAATAATTTTGAAGCATTGTATGAATTAATTAAAATTAACAAAAAATATATTTCTACTACTCCTATCAAAAATATAAACAACATAGAAAATAAAAATAATTTAAACGATATATATAAAAATTTTATTTTAGCTGAAAGTTCAAAAAGTTCTAAAAATTTCAAAGATGAATTAAATTATTTAATCAAAGCACATGATGATTACCTAAAACAAAAAAGAAAAGCATCTATCCAAGAATTTAATTATTTTACTAATTTGTTACCTCAATTTATCAAAAAAGTTAAAGACATAGAATTAAATTTGAATTGTAAGTATAATCCAATTTTTATAATGGGCCTACCAAGATCGGGAACAACAATGATTGAAAATCTTATTTCATCAAGTGAAACTAAAATAAATCAAGGCGATGAAACAGGTGTGATGGGTAAAGTTTTTTTTTCAAAACAAATAATTTCAAATTATGATGATTTAAATTTAAATACTAATTTTGATTTTAAAAAAAAAGATTTAGAAAAATTAAAAAATTTAATTATTGATCAATATGCGCAAGTAGGCATAAATGCATCAGAATCTTTTTTTACTGATAAATCTTTAGAAAATTTTTTATATATCGATATTTTATATAAAATCTTTCCTAATGCTAAATTTATATATTGTAAAAGAAATAATTTAGCTAATTTACTTGGAATTTTAAAAGTTTTTTTACCTAATCTACTTTGGTGTCATTCAGTAGAAAAAATTATGATTTTTATGGAACTTTATAAG
>Ga0114997_10000794_pt1 | contig 26200 bp, 18 predicted proteins | sample ArcticOcean_MG_C_2_FD_87045 | JGI IMG/M metagenome (GOLD analysis project Ga0114997, IMG submission 87045) | Marine microbial communities from western Arctic Ocean - ArcticOcean_MG_CB4_136 | ecosystem: Environmental > Aquatic > Marine > Oceanic | place: Arctic Ocean: Canada Basin | collected... | reverse complement strand
GCAGTAGCAACAGAACCAGTACATCCAGAAACATAATCAACTGCAAGCATACTAGAAACAAAGTCCATACCCATACCTCCATATTTTTCTTCTAAGGAAACTGCTAATAATCCAAGGTCTCCTATTTTTTTCATAGCCTGGACAGTTAAATCATAATTTTTTTCTTCATACTTCATTTTGTCTGGCCAAATTTCTCTATCCATAAAATCAACTATTGTTTGTTTCATCATTAGTTGCTCTTCTGAGAAATCTTCTGGAGTAAAAATTTCATTTGAAAGAGATTCTTTTAAAAGGAATTCTCCACCATTAAGCTTTAATTTATTTTCTGTAGGCATATTTTTTTTCTTAGAATTTAAATTTCGTTTTTTTAATATTTACACTTTTAAAATATTATTAATTTTTACAACAGTCAAAATTGATTTTAATTTATAAATACTTAGTAGTTAACATTATATAAAAAAATAATAACTATTTCTAGATGTAATAAAAATTGAATTTAAAATTTAAATGATTTTATTTATTAACCATTCATAGCTATTATTGAACACTTTTACCCATGGTGAGTATAAATCGTCTCTATCTCCAGGATAGTATGCCCAATTATGAGGGTATAATGATCTTTCTATATGAGGCATCATAACAAGATGTCTCCCATTATTAGACACTAGCATTGCAGTATTGAAATTTGAACCATTTGGATTACCAGGGTAGGAATCATATGAATACTTTCCTGAAATTGAGTATTTATTTTCATTATAAGGTAAAACAAACTTTCCCTCACCATGTGCAGACCATACTCCTAATCTGGACCCTTCAAGACTTTTTAACATTATAGAGGGAGATTCTTTAATATCAACAGTTGAGAAAACACATTCAAACTTATTAGAATCATTATAAGTCATCTTTGGCTTTTCTAAATGATCTTCATTGATAAGTCCAAGTTCAATAAATAGTTGACATCCATTACAGACTCCTAATGACATTGTGTCTTCTCTATTAAAAAAATCATCTATAGATTTTTTAGCGATTGGATTATGAAGAAAAGATCCTGCCCAACCTTTAGCTGATCCAAGAACATCAGAATTTGAAAAGCCACCAACTGCTACCAATAAATGAATGTCCTGAAGATTTTCTTTACCAGATATGATATCAGTCATATGAATATCTTTAACATTAAAACCAGCTAAAGACATCATAAAAGCCATTTCTCTTTCCGAGTTACTACCTTTTTCTCTAATAACTGCAGCATTAACTTTATTAGCTAATAGAGAAGAATTATTATTTCCATCAAATCCACTTGGAAATTTATAGGTTAGAGGTTGAATTTTATAGTTATTAAACCTTTCAATTGCTTTATTTCTTTTAGTTTGTTTTAGATCAAAATCTTTTGAAGTAGAATACCATATATCTCTATAGTCTTGAACATTAAAAGAAAAATTATTTTCAAAATTTGCAATATGTAGAATACCATCTTTATTGGTTTTACCAATCTTCAGACATTCAACATTTATAAACGAAAACTCCTTTTGTAAATTCTTTTCTGATTGAAGAATAATTCCAGCATTTTCAGAGAACAGTAATTTTGTAGAATCTTCACATCCAAGATCGGTTAGGTTAATATCCATACCTATTTCGTTTGAGCTAAAGCAAATCTCGAGTAAGCATGTAATTAACCCACCTGAAGAGATATCATGACCTGATAGAATTTTATTATTAGATATAAGGTTTTGAACTAGATTAAATGACTCTTTAAATTTTTTAGAATCTTTTATTACATGAGTTTCTGATCCAATTTTATTAAGTGTTTGAGAAAAAGATGAACCACCTAACTTATAATCATCAAATGATAAATTTATATAATATATATCCCCTCTTTTTTTATTTAAAACAGGTTTTACAACTTTTCTAATATCGTTGCAATGACCTGATGCTGAAATAATAACAGTTCCAGGAGATTTTACTTTTAATTCATCATATTTTTGAACCATTGAAAGTGAGTCCTTTCCAGTAGGAATATTAATTCCTAATTCAATTGCAAAATTTGAACATGCATCTACAGCTTTATATAATCTAGAATCCTCTCCTTCATTTCCACATGGCCACATCCAATTGGCTGATAATGATATTGAATTAATCCCATCTTTGAGTGGAGCCCATATAATATTAGTTAAAGACTCACCAATTGAATTAATACTTCCAATGCTAGGGTCAATTAAACCTGAAATAGGAGAATGGCCTATAGATGAGGCTATTCCATTAAAATCAGTGTAGTCTAAAGAGACTACTCCACAATTTGAAAGAGGTACTTGAATTTCACCAACTGTTTGTTGTTGGGCAACTCTTCCGGTTACACATCTATCAACTTTATTTGTAAGCCAGTCTTTACATGCAACAGATTCAAGCATCAAAACATTTTCAAGATATTCAGAAACTTTATCTCCATCGTATTCTATTTCTTTGAATTTAGTTGCTATAGTTATATCATTTACAACTTTCTTAGGTACATCACCAAACAAACTGTCTAAATCTAAATTTATTGTCTCTGAATTATTTTTTCTATCAATTACTTTAAACTTATTATCCCCAGTAACCTTTCCAACTTTATAAACAGGAGCTCTCTCTCTTTCAGCAATTTTCTTAACTAGCTCATAATCTTTTTCTTTAATTATTAACCCAATTCTTTCTTGAGATTCATTTCCTATAATTTCTTTATAAGAAAGAGATGGATCACCAATGGGTAATGAATCCAAATAAATTTCTCCTCCAACATCTTCTACTAATTCAGAAAAACAATTTAAATGCCCTCCAGCTCCATGATCATGAATAGATACTATAGGGTTCTCATCCATTTCAAATAAAGATCTGATTGTATTGGTAACTCTTTTTTGCATTTCTGGATTTGATCTTTGAACGGCATTAAGTTCTATTGCATTATTATAACTTCCTGTATCAGTTGATGATACGGAGGCACCACCCATACCAATTCTATAATTATCACCTCCCAACAAAACAATAATATCTCCCTTTATAGGTGACTTTTTCATAGATTGTTTTAACTCTCCGTAACCTACACCACCTGCAAGCATTATGACTTTATCGTATGAATATAATTCTTGATTTTCGTCATGCTCAAATGTTAATAAAGAACCAACTATTAGTGGTTGTCCAAAACAATTTCCAAAATCAGAAGCACCATTAGATGCTTTTATTAAAATATCTACAGGAGTTTGATATTTCCAATCTCTTTGTGGTATTTTCTTTTCCCACATTTTGTTGTTGTTTAATCTTGAATATGGCGTCATATAAACCGCAGACCCAATAAGGGGTATAGAGCCTGTACCTCCTGCTGCTCTGTCTCTAATTTCTCCCCCTGACCCTGTTGCAGCTCCATTATAAGGTTCTACAGTTGTTGGAAAATTATGAGTTTCAGCTTTTACTGATATAATACTTTCAATTTCTTTAGTTATAAAATAACTTGATTTATCTCCTCTTTTTGGTTGAAATTGACTGATTTTAGGGCCATTAATAAATGCAACATTGTCAGAGTATGCAGATACAATTGAGTTTTTATTTTTTTTGGAAGTGAATTTTATAAGATCAAATAAACTATCATTTTTTTCTTTTCCATCAATAATAAATTTTCCATTAAAGATTTTATGTCTACAGTGTTCTGAATTTACTTGGGAAAATCCATAAACTTCTGAGTCAGTTAATTTTCTTCCAATTTTCTCTGAAAGACTCTCTAAATATGATATTTCAAAATCATCTAAAGCTAGGCCTTGCTGATCATTATACTTTTTTAGATTATCTATTAGATATATTTTCTCAGGAGTTATATTATTATTAAATATATTTTGATTTAAAGCTTCATACTCTTCATGAATCATTTTGTCAAAGTTTTCAGAGATTTCATGACAAATAAAAACTTCTATTCGATTTATATTTTTAACCCCCATATTACGAGTTATCTCAACAGCATTTGTGCTCCATGGAGTAACCATAGAAGATTTTGGTCCAATAAATTTTTCAGTTATTTGCTTACTATCAATAATTCTTGAGTCAAGTACCCAGGATAATTTTTTTAAATCTTCAGTCAATAATATTTCAGAGATTTCAACTGCAAATATTTTTAATTTTGGGTTACCAAAAAATAAAATCATTATAGATATTTAAGCTGTAAATTTAATTGATTTAGGATTAGATTTGAAGCTCATTCATATTTTTATATGAAGAATTTGAGTTGATAAGTTCTTCATGGGTTCCCTGTGCAATAATTCTACCTTTATCAATAAGTATTATCTTATCACACTTCTTAATTGTTGAAAACTTATGTGCAATTATTAAAGATGTTTTTCCATGCATTAGTTTATCAATTGCATCCTGAATTTTTTTCTCAGATTCACTATCTAATGAAGACGTTGCTTCATCTAAAATTAATATTGAAGGACTTTTTAACATAGCTCTAGCTATTGTTAATCTTTGCTTTTGACCTCCTGACAAATTATTTCCATAATCTCCGATCATTGTATCATAACCATTTAGCTGCTCTTTAATAAATTCATGAGCATTTGCCTCTTTTGAAGCTTCAATAATATCCTCTTTTGAAGCTTCAAGATTACCTATTCTAATATTATTTAATATGGTGTCATTAAATAAAATTGATTCTTGAGTTACAATAGAGATATTTCTATAAAGTGATTCTTTTGTAATATTTGATATATTCATATCATCAATTAGAAGATTACCAGAGGTTGGACCGAAGAACCCGTTTAAAAGATTAGCTATTGTTGTTTTACCACTTCCAGATGAACCAACTAAAGCAACACTCTCACCTTTGTTTATTGTAAAACTTATTTTATCTAATATTTTTACCTCACCGTAATGGAATTTAACATTATTAAAAGTGATGTTCTTTTCAAACTTTTTAAACTCTACAGTTCTTTTTTCATCATATTTATCCTTATTGTATTCAATAATCTCAAATACTCTTTCAGCAGCTGCATTTCCTTTTTTTATACTATAAAATGACTTACTAAGATTTTTAGCTGGGGTAAGAATATTATATGCGAGACCCATAAATACTATAAATGTTGTTCCAGATATAGTTTCACTAATTAAAACCATTTTTCCTCCAAACCAAAGTAATACACCAATTACAAGAATCCCCATAAACTCACTAAAAGGACCAGCTAAATTTTTTCTATTAATTACCTTATTTGAAAATCTATACAGTAAGTTATTTATGCTTTTAAACTTATTGTGAAAAAATGTTTCTGATAAAAATGATTTAATAACTTTTTGACCACTAATCGTTTCATCAATAATTGATAAAAAATTACTTTGTTGTTGTTGAACCTCCTTAGAATCTTTTCTAAGCTTCCTACCAATTATTGAAATTATAAAACCTGATACAGGAATAAATAGGGTTACAAATAGTGTTAATTGAGGGCTTATTGCAAACATCACAACCAAAGTAAATATAATGGTTAGCGGCTCTCTTACCATTAATTCTAGGATTGAAAGATAAGATGTTTGAATCTCTAAAATATCTGCTGTTATCCTAGACATTAAGTCACCTTTTTTCTTATTTAAAAAATATGAAATAGGCATGTTTAATACCTTAGAATATAAGTTTTCTCTCAGATTTTTTAATAGACCATTTTTTACAAATGTTATATTGTAAAGTGCGAGATAGTTGAATAAATTTTTCATTAAAAAAAAGAAAATAACTATTCCTACTACTATTATTAATGTTGATGAAATATCAGTTTCAAGTTGATTAGATAAATAATAATTAAAATAATCTTCTGCATATTCTAAAATATTACTAAACCCAACATATTCAGGTTCTGTATAAATTGTTTTAGTTTGTTTAAATAAGACATCAAGCATTGGAATAAATGATACAAAGGCTAAAGCACTAAAAATTGCATAAAGAACATTAAATAATATATTCAATACTCCATAGTTATAGTATTCAATTCCATATTTTAGAACTCTTGTGAAATAGCTCATTTAAAATGTTTTGTTTTTTATTGAAAATTCATCTTTATTAATATTGAATTTTAGAACAATTTCAGCTATAAAACCCCCTATAAAGAATTGAGCGCCAAGAACCATTGTTATTAAAGCAATATAAAACTCAGGTCTAGTTGTGATTAGCCTAGAGTTAGTGTCAATAAATAATTTATTATAACCGAGATATATAGTAAATAAAATTCCAATAATAATCATTAGTGTTCCTAAAGATCCAAAAAAATGCATTGGCCTTCTTCCAAATCTATTTGTAAACCAAAGTGTTATTATGTCTAAAAATCCTCTTACGAATCTTTCATTTCCAAATTTACTTTTACCATATTTTCTAGACTGATGTTTTACTATATGTTCTCCAATTTTGTTATAACCTTCATTTTTTGCAAGAATTGGTATAAATCTATGCATATCAGCATATAGATTAATAGATTTAATCACCTCTTTTTTATATACTTTAATTCCACAGTTGAAGTCATTAAGACGTATGCCGGAAAAAAGTCTAGCAACTAAGTTGAATAATAAGGAAGGTAATCTTTTTAAAAAAAGAGAATCGTATCTTTTCTTTTTCCATCCTGAGATCATATCTAGATTAGATTCTATTAGTTTATTAATCATTATTGGAATTTCTTCAGGTGAATCTTGAAGATCTGCATCTAAAGTAGCTACATATTGACCTTTAGCCTCAGAAAACCCTACTCTTAAAGCTTGAGATTTTCCATAATTTCTATTAAATGAAATACCTTTTACATTAAGATTAGACTTAGCGATTCCTTTAATTATATCCCAAGATGAGTCATTACTTCCATCATCAATGTAAATGACTTCAAATTTAAAATCAGTATTAACAAATGTTTTAAATATCCAGTCATTGAGTTCATTTATCGACTCAGACTCATTCAATAAAGGTATGATAATAGAAACGTTCATAGGTTTTTACTATTCTGGCCTGTTTTTTTTGACAGCTAGTCCGGTAAGTAATGAAATGAGACAACCAAAAAATAGTGAAACAGTTATTCCTATTGAAGATTGAAGTAAAGGATTAGCAAAGAATTCGAATGCTCCCTCAATTGCTTCTATCATTTCATCTGTAAGTTCTGGATTTTGCTCAATTGCTTGATTTATTGCATAATCCATTGCCTTACTCATAGTCTCAGGATCTAATACATAACCTTGAAATAGCCCATAAAGAATTCCTATTGAAGATCCTAAAGCAACGATTCCAATACCAATTTTTATTCCTTCTCCAAGACTAATAAATCCATCATTTAATTGTTTGTAAGCCAATTGTCCAAAAACTATAGATCCAGCCATTATTAAAAGACTAGTCCATTGTTGAATAGACGAATTTTGATAATGTAGATCCATAAGAAAGAGCATTACAGTAAATGCAACCGACAATCCACCCATAATTAAACCGTAGTTTAAAACGGTAGATTTAAGAGCATCTTTAGATTCTGACATTTTAATTGTATTATGCGTTTCAAGTAAAATTAAGCAATTATAATGACAGGATATATGAAAAAAATTTTAAATTTGCAGTCACTTTAAAATTATGAAGAGTAACACACACCCTGAGAATTATAGACAAGTAGCATTTAAAGATATGTCTAATAATGATATGTTTATTACAAAATCTACTGTCGAAACAAAGGAAACTACAAAGATTGATGGTGTTGAATATCCTCTTTTTAAGCTTGAAATCTCAAGAACCTCTCATCCTTTTTATACTGGTAAATCTAAACTTGTGGATACAGCTGGTAGGGTAGATAAGTTTAGAAATAAATATGCAAATTTTAATCAAGCCTCAAAGTCAGAGTCAGCAGAGTCTGATGAAGATGTTAAAGCTGACCAGTTGCCTGAAACTCCTGTTGTTGAAGAAACTCCTGTTGTTGAAGAAACTCCTGTTGTTGAAGAAACTCCTGTTGTTGAAGAAACTCCTGTTGTTGAAGAAACTCCTGTTGCTGAAGAAACCCCTGTTGTTGAAGAAACTCCTGTTGTTGAAGAAACTCCTGTTGTTGAAGAAACTCCTGTTGCTGAAGAAACTCCTGTTGCTGAAGATACTTCTGCCGAATCAGAAGATTCTAATCCTTCATAGACATTCCTTACTTACTTTTTTCTTAATACTCTGAAAGGGATAATACTCATACAGTAACTTTACCTAATGATAGTTAATTCAAATATTAGATCTAAAAGAAATAAACTTTTAAGACTTCTCTCTAATAGAAAGGCGGCATTCTACAATATAAATACATGTACAATTTATAAAGTACTATTTGAGTCTGAGGATAGTAATGGTTTTATTGAAGGATTTTCATCAAACTATTTGCGATTTAGAAGAAAATTGGACTAAAGTTTACTAGATTTTTAGTAGAATCAAAATTTACTGAAATTGATTCTGAAGTTTTTGAAACCTAAATTTTAATTATAATTTGATTCCTACAGGAAGTAAGTGTTTGAAATCTTTGTTTTTTCGAACAAATCCTGCGATTCTAGGGGAGGTAGGAACAACTCTAAGGTTTTTACTTTCAATAAATTCTAGCACTTTAATTATAAAGTTTTCTTCAAAAGATTTATCATTAACAGAGTCAGGAATATGAATTTTAGTAAGGAAGATTTTTCTTTCTTGTTCAGCATATTCTATTCTAGCTAATGAGTCTGAAGTCTTCACTTCAAATTGTCTTAGAAACTCATTATTTTCTATAATTATTTCATTCATAAATAAAAATGCTGAACTGCAAAGATAAAAAAAAATCTATTGTGGATAAGAAAACTTGATGTTAAATTCTTTTCATCTGTTCCTGCATCAATTTAATTTGAGCAGATAACATGTTTTGTGTGTCATAAGATTTAGCTTCTGTGAGAAGTACTTGAGCTTCTCTTTTTCTTCTTTTTTGCATCATAATTCCTGCAAGACTTAATTTTGCCATTGCTAAATCATGCTTCATACTCAATCCTAGCTTTAGAGATTCACGAAAGTGTTTCTCTGCAATTGTTAGATTTTTTTGAGATTGAATTAAACCATGAAGATAATAGAAGAAGCCTTGTTGCTTTCTAATTAAAGCTGACTTAGGGTTTTTTATTAATTTTAAAATTTTCTCAGTTCTGTCAAAATTTTGATTTCTTAAACTGAGGAATGCAAAAATTAAAACTTCATTCTTAAAATAAAGAATAACTAAAAGTATTGAGAGAATAATTAAAAATATTCCGTTACCAATAAAAGTTTCAGTGATTTGATAAACTCCATATGCAAGGAGTAGTGTCGAAGCTATGAGCTTAATTATTTTTGGTATCATATATCCTGCTAATTTACAATTTAAAAATATTTATATGATGTTGAATAAAAAGATATTATATTTGCCACCGATTAAATAGACAATTGTGAAAAGGACCTATCAACCATCTAAAAGAAAAAGAAGAAACAAGCACGGCTTTATGGACAGAATGGCGACAGCTAATGGACGAAGAGTGCTTTCAGCAAGAAGAGCAAAAGGTAGAAAAAAATTATCTGTTTCTGACGAATTTCGTCACAAGAAATAATTTTTAATAACTTTTTAAAGATGGTGCTTTTACAGCACCTTTTTTTTTATATTTTAGTGTGATTTTATGCCCAAGGATAAAAATATCAAATCAGTTCTAATAATAGGTTCAGGACCTATAATTATAGGTCAAGCTTGTGAATTTGATTATTCTGGATCTCAAGCTTTAAGATCTCTTAAGGAAGATGGTATAAAGACTATTTTAATAAATTCCAACCCTGCTACTATTATGACTGACCCTTCAATGGCAGATCATATATATCTCAAACCACTTACTACCAAATCAATATCTGAAATTCTTGAAATTCATGATGATATTGATGCTGTTTTACCAACAATGGGTGGTCAAACTGCTCTAAATCTTTGTATTGAGGCTCAGGAGAAAGAAATTTGGACAAAACACTCAGTTAAAATTATTGGTGTAGATATTGGTGCAATTGAAATAACTGAGGATAGAGAAAAATTTAGATTACTATTAAATAAAATAAATATTCCTGTAGCTCCTGCAGAAAGTGCTTCTTCATTTTTAAAAGGTAAAGAAATAGCGCAACGATTTGGTTTTCCTCTAGTAATTAGACCATCATTCACTTTAGGAGGTACAGGAGCGTCAATAGTTTTTGAAGAAGACAAGTTTAATAATCTTTTAACAAGAGGTCTTGAATCATCACCTATACATGAAGTGCTTATAGATAAAGCTCTTATGGGGTGGAAGGAATATGAGTTAGAATTACTTCGTGATAAGAACAATAATATTGTAATTATTTGTACGATAGAGAACATGGATCCAATGGGTATTCACACTGGAGATTCTATAACGGTTGCTCCTGCTATGACTTTATCTGATACTACTTATCAGAGAATGAGGGATATGGCTATAAAGATGATGAAAAGTATAGGAGATTTCTCAGGTGGTTGTAATGTTCAATTTGCAGTTAGTCCAGATGAAAACGAAGACATAGTAGCAATTGAAATAAATCCTAGAGTTTCTAGATCATCTGCTCTTGCATCTAAGGCTTCAGGTTATCCTATTGCAAAAATTGCTGCTAAATTAGCTCTTGGTTATACTCTTGATGAACTAAGTAATCAGATTACTAAATCAACCTCTGCTTTATTCGAGCCAACACTAGACTATGTTATTGTCAAAATTCCTAGATGGAACTTTGATAAGTTTGAAGGGTCTGATAGAACTTTAGGTCTTCAAATGAAAGCAGTTGGAGAAGTAATGGGAATTGGTAGATCATTTCAAGAAGCTCTTCATAAAGCCACTCAATCACTTGAAATAAAAAGAAATGGACTAGGAGCAGATGGAAAGGGATACACAGATAAGGATATAATTATTAGTAAGCTAACAAATGCAAGTTGGGATAGAGTTTTTGTCATATATGATGCTATTCAAGCTGGAATTTCACTAGACAGGATTTATGATATAACAAAAATTGATATGTGGTTTCTGAAACAATATGAAGAACTATATCAATTAGAAAAAGAAATTTCTCTTTATAAAATAGATGATCTAGAATATGATATTCTTCTTGAAGCAAAACAAAAAGGTTTTGCAGATAGACAAATAGCTTTTATGTTAAACTGTTTAGAAAGTCAAGTTTATAAAAAAAGAGAAGAATTAGGTGTTAAAAGAGTTTATAAATTAGTCGATACCTGTTCGGCTGAATTTCCTGCTCAAACACCATACTATTATTCAACTTTTGAGGAAAAAATTAAAACTAAAGATAACCATGAATTCTCCGAGAATGAAAGTATAGTATCAGAAAAGAAAAAAATTGTTGTATTGGGCTCTGGTCCAAATAGGATTGGACAAGGTATTGAATTTGATTACTGTTGTGTTCATGGAGTTCTTGCAGCCAGTGAATGTGGTTATGAAACTATAATGATCAATTGTAATCCAGAGACAGTTTCTACTGATTTTGATATTTCTGACAAGCTTTATTTTGAGCCTGTTTTTTGGGAACATATCTATGACATTATAAGACATGAAAATCCTTATGGAGTTATTGTCCAACTTGGTGGACAAACTGCATTGAAACTTGCTGAAAAATTAGATAGATACAATATTAAAATTATTGGAACAGAGTATAAATCTCTTGACTTAGCAGAAGATAGAGGAAGCTTCTCAACTTTATTGAAAGAGATTAATATACCTTATCCTGATTTTGGGGTTGCAACAAATGCCGAGGAGGCAGTAGAGTTGTCATCAAAATTAAATTTTCCTATTTTAATCAGACCTTCATATGTCCTAGGTGGACAAGGAATGAAAATTGTAATTAACAAAGAAGAATTAGTAGAACATGTAGTTGATCTGTTATCTAAAATACCCAACAATAATCTTTTACTTGATAACTATCTTGATGGAGCTATTGAAGCAGAGGCTGATGCTATTTGTGATGGAGAGGATGTTTATATAATAGGTATTATGGAGCATATTGAACCATGTGGTATTCACTCAGGTGACTCAAATGCAACTCTTCCTGTATTTGATTTAGGTGAACTTATAGTTCAACAAATAGAGGACCATACAAAAAAAATTGCCTTAGCATTAAATACTGTTGGATTAATTAATATTCAATTTGCTATTAAAGATGATATTGTGTATATAATTGAGGCAAATCCAAGGGCTTCAAGAACTGTTCCATTTATATCAAAAGCTTATAAGGAGCCTTATGTTAACTATGCAACTAAAGTAATGTTAGGAGAAAATAAGTTAAAAGATTTCAAATTCAATCCTAAGTTAGATGGATATGCAATAAAACAACCTGTTTTCTCTTTCAATAAATTTCCTGATGTAAATAAACAACTTGGACCTGAGATGAAAAGTACTGGTGAAAGTATTCTTTTTATAGATGATTTAAATGATGATTCTTTCATTGAACTTTATTCAAGAAGAAAGATGTACTTAACTAAGTAATTATTCTATTATTTTTTCTTCGACTATAATTCTTTGTAGAAAATCCTCATCAGGTTTTGTAATTTCCTCGTAATTTTCACTACTTAAAATTGATGAATAATTTCCATTTATTTGATCAATAGCAATCTTTAGAAGAGGTTCATCGTTATCTCCAAGAACTCCAGGGTTTGATAAAGATTCTTTGATAAAAACATCTGGTTCAAGACCATCTGGAAAATCAGTATATCCAGCAACATTACCGATCTTAAGAACTATTGGTTGCATAGCATACATATGGTTAGGATTTTTATCTCTTGAATCATTTATATAGTCATAAACAGTAATTGATCCTTGATTTTTTCCAACAGTAAAGTCTCCAATATGTATTACATCTATGTATGGATCAAGACCATTAATTAACAATTCACTAGCAGAAGCTGTTCTAGCTGATGTTAGAACAAATACTCTATTTAGGTTTAGTGAGGATATTGATTGATCATTATCTAGTTTATTAGTAAACTTATTTAAAAGTGATTCTGGACTATTCTCATTCCAATAATCCATAAGTTTGGAGTTCCATGTTTCTTTAGCAAAAACTTGATTGTTAAATTGACCAGTTATCATTGAAGCTAGATTTATAGATGTAGAGATTCTACCACCGGGATTATATCTCAGATCAATAACCAATTCTTCAACACCACTAGATAAGAAATTTGCAAAAACATCATTAAGCTCAGAATTATAATCTTTATTTTCTGATTCAACTACTCCAACAAACTGGTTGTACATTAAATATGCTATTTTTTTACCCTCGCTCTCAATAACTTTAGAAATATGGACAGGATTTTTTACAATTCTTGATTTGACAAGGGATATGCTTTCTTGTCCTGGAATTATGTTAGCACATTGGTTAGTTTCGTTATAACTAAGTTCAGAAAATGTAATTGTATAAGTATTGTTCTCATTATTATATAGAAGATCTCTATAGTTATCTCTAGTTAACCTAGAACCATTAATCTCACTAAATAACATACCTCTTTTGACTCCTTTTGACTCTGCATCTGAGTTTTTACTTACATATCTAACAAATCCAAATATATTTTGGTCATTACATTCAACATACAAACCGAACTCCATTCCATCAGAGTTATCAATACCTTGAAGCATATTTTCAAGTTCAATGTAATCATCAACAATCCAGCTAAATCTATCATCTGGATGTTTAAGCGAATTAAAGAATGATTCAGGATTTGGATTTTGACTAAGGTAGTAAGCGTAATCAGATTCATTTTCTGTTTTACTATCAGACAAACTCACAACTCTTTCTTGCCAATAATAATATTGGTTGAGACCTTTCCATATAAAATCACTTATCTCAAGATCTGTTTCAAGTCTAATTATATTTGGGTCATCATCATTCTCTTTTGAACATGAAATTAATGTCAAAACTGTAAATAAAATTAAATAATACTTTGAATATTTTTTCATTAATTTAAAAGTAGAACTATATTCCGGTGTAATTATAAGGTGATATTTGTTTTAACTCATTTTTAATATTGTCATCAATATCAAGTTTGTCAATAAATTCATGTAGAGAATTTTTATTAATTCTTTCATTACTTCTAGTGAGTTCTTTCATGATTTCATAAGGATTACTATAGCCTTCTCGTCTTAAAATTGTTTGTATAGCTTCTGATACAACAATCCAGTTATCATCAACATCTTTATTAATCTTTACTTCATTAACATAAATCTTTTTTAATCCTTTTAATAGAGATTCAAAAGAAATTAGAGTGTGACCAAATGGAACCCCAATATTTCGTAATACAGTGCTATCTGTTAGATCTCTTTGTAATCTTGATTTAGTTAATTTATTTGAGAAAAAATTAAATGTTGAATTTGCTAATCCTAAATTTCCCTCAGAATTTTCAAAATCAATAGGATTAACCTTATGAGGCATAGCAGATGAACCAACTTCGTCTTTTATAATTTTTTGTTTAAAGTAGTCATATGAAATGTATGTCCATATATCTACACACATATCTAAGAGAATATTATTGATTCTTCTACAATTATCACATAAAGCTGCAAAAGAGTCATAATGCTCAATTTGAGTTGTAGGAAATGAATAATTTAAACCTAATTCTTTTTCTATAAAATTTTGACCAAATTTTTTCCAATCAATTTCTGGATAAGCAACCTTATGAGCATTAAAATTTCCTACTGCACCTGCAAATTTTGCAGAATTTGGTATTTTATTTAAAGTTTTCATTTGCTCATTAATTCTAGTTGAAAACACTTTAAATTCTTTCCCTAGTTTAGTTGGTGATGCAGGTTGACCATGAGTTCTGGCAATTATAGTAATATCTTTAAGTTCTTCCGATTTATTTTCAATAGCCTCAATGACTTTATTGATTTTTGGTATATAGACATTATTAATAAAATCTTTAATGGATAAGGGAATAGCTGAGTTGTTGATATCTTGAGAAGTAAGACCAAAATGTATAAATTCTTTATAATCACTAATTCCTAGGAGTTCAAATTTTTGTTTGATAAAATATTCTACAGCCTTGACATCATGGTTTGTAATTTTTTCAATATTTTTTATTTCAATTGCATCTTCATTAGAAAAATCCTGATAAATCTTTCTTAGATCATCAAACTTTTTACTTTCAAATTTTTTTAATTGAGGAATTCCTAGCTTACAAAGAGATATAAAATATTCTATTTCAACTTTTACCCTATAAAATATTAATGCTTTTTCACTAAAATACTGACTTAAAACTTCTGTTTTGTCAGAATATCTTCCATCTATAGGAGAAATTGAATTTAAATTAAATTCATTCATTAGGTAAATATAAGCTAACTGAATAGTATATTAAAATTGTAGCAACTTGTATTCATCATAACACTCATTTATAGCTTCCATAATTTGAAGATCATTTGCTTGTTCAATAAAAGTATCTGAGAAATTACAATTCCTTAAAATCTCATCTATATCAATTTTATCAACACCCAGAAGTTGAACTAGAACTTCTCTGTCAAATTTAATTGATAATAGATTTTTTATTTCTTTATCTTCTCTCATTAATCTCAATTTATCCATTTTTGCAGATTTTTTCTTAAATAGGTTATTAAGGAAATCTGCAGGATTAAAAATTGCACCAATTAGTTTAGATATTCCAGATCTTGATCTTCTTCCTGCTTCATATCCAAGATTTGGTAGACCTACTATTCTGTAACGAGTGGAGGTATTTACTGGTGCATTTTTAACATCAATTTCAAGATAACCAGTTAATTGGTATGGTTTAATTATTATTTCCTCTAATGCAAAAGCAAGTTCAGTAAGTTCAATTGTATTATTATTAAACCTAATTAAATCATTAGTCACCACAACCTTCAATGGTTTATAACCTATATATGAGAAATATAATGTATCATTAGCTTTTGCTTGAATTTCAAATTCTCCCTCACTGGAAGTTATAGTACCTTTAACTTTGTTTAGATTTAAAACATGAACATTCTGTAAGATAGACTTACTTGTTTCACTCTGAACTTTTCCCTTAACGGTTTCAATCTGTTGTTGAGAGAAAGTTAAAGTTGAAATGGATAGTGTAATAAATATTATTATCTTTTTCATCAGGCTAATTGCTAAATTAGAAAGAATATATTATAATTAACCATGAATTACTACGCAGATGTAATACTTCCTCTTCCTTTACAAGGAACATTTACTTATGAGCTTTCAAAAAAGGAATATGAAAATCTAGGAATAGGACATAGAGTTGCTGTTAGTTTTGGTAAAAGAAAAGTTTATACAGGAGTGATTAAAGAGATTCATACTAATAAGCCAACATTATATGAAACTAAACCAATTGAATTTATATACGACAAAGAAGAACTTATTTCAGAATCACAAATTGATTTTTGGAGCTGGATCTCTAAATATTATTTCACACCTATAGGTGATGTCTTAAAAGCTGCTATTCCTTCAACATTTCTTTTGGAAAGTGAAACAATTATAATTAAAAAAGAAATTAATAGTGATGATATTGATCAGATGACAGATGATGAATATTTAATATATGAAGCTCTTGATTTTAAAACTCTAAAAATAAATGAAGTTTCAGACATTCTGGATAAGAAAAATACTTATTCAGTTATTCAAAAAATGATTCTAAAAGGCTTTATAGAATTAAACTTTGAAATCAATGAAAAATACAAACCAAAATTTTTGAATGTTATTTATTTAAATAAGGAGCTGTTAGAAGAACAAAAAATTAAAAATTCGCTTGAGATTTTAAATAGTTCACCAAAACAAAAAGAGATTTTACTTCAGATTATAAGTAATCTTAAATCTCAAAAATATTTAATTCTAAAAGACTTTAAAAAAATAATTAAATTTTCAGATAGTACAATTAAGGGTCTCGAACAAAAGGGGTTTATAAGTATAAAAAAGATAAAAGTTGAAAGAAATGATAATAAACAAGAACATTATTCAAAAACAAATGATTTATCAGAATCCCAATTAAATGCTTTAACTCAAGTTCAAAGTCAGTTAAAAGATAAAGATGTGATTCTGCTAGAGGGGGTAACCTCTTCAGGAAAAACTGAAATATACATGAAGATTATTGAAGATTATCTAGATAAAGATATGCAAGTTCTTTACTTGCTTCCCGAAATTTCTTTAACTACCCAAATCATTCAAAAACTAAAAATACATTTTGGTGATAAAATTTCTGTTTTTCATTCTAGATACTCTTTAAATGAAAGAACTGAAGTTTGGGAGAATATTAAAAAAAATGAAAATAAATCAAGATTAATCGTTGGAGCAAGATCATCTGTTTTTCTTCCTTTTCAAAATTTAGGTTTAATTATTATTGATGAAGAACATGAGACATCTTACAAACAACAAGAACCTTCTCCAAGATATAACGCTAGAGATTCTGCTATATATTTATCAAAGCTTAATAATTCAAAAGTTATTCTAGGTTCAGCTACTCCATCTGTTGAGTCATCATTTAATGCAAAAAACAATAAGTATGGATATGTTAAGTTAAGAGAAAGATTTGGGAATATTGAAATGCCAAATATTTTTACTATTGACATGAAGAATGAGCTAAAACACGAATTTAGCTCAATTTTTTCTCTAAGATTAGTAGAAGAGATAGACAAGACAATTAAAGAAGGTAAGCAGGTGATTTTATTTAGAAACAGGAGAGGATACTCACCTCAGTGGCTTTGTGATTCATGTGGTCAAAATGTAATGTGTGATAATTGTGATGTTAGTTTAACTTATCATATTTCTTCAAATAGTTTAAAATGTCATTATTGTGGATTTTCATCAAAAGCAGAAAAAAAATGTTCTACATGTGGTTTTGATACTATGATTTATAAAGGAGATGGAACTCAACAGATTGAGGAGATAATTAAAGAAATATTTCCAGATGTTAGAAGTAGACGAATGGATTGGGATTCAACTAGAGGTAAATGGTCTTTTGATAATATAATTAATTCTTTTGCAAATCATGAAGTGGATATACTCATTGGCACTCAAATGATAACAAAGGGACTAGATTTTAAAAATGTAAACCTTGTGGGTGTATTAAATACAGATCATTTTTTAAACTTTCCTGATTTTAGAGCTCATGAAAAAGCATTTCAAGTATTAACTCAGGTTGCTGGAAGATCTGGAAGATCTGGTGAAAGAGGTAAAGTATTTCTTCAAACATACCAACCAGAGCATCCAATTATCAAAAATGTAATTAATAATGATTATGATAAAATGTATAACAATCAACTTATTGAAAGAAAAGATTATAATTATCCTCCATTTGTAAGACTAATTAGAATTACTTTAAAAGATAAAAGTTATGAAAAGTTAAATAGTTCTTCTGATTGGTTAAATAAAGTGATAAGAGCTAATTTTAAAGGAATAGTACTTGGCCCAGTGTATCCTGAAGTATCGAGAATTAAAAACAAATATCATAAGGAATTCCTAATAAAATTATCTGGACTAAGAGAACTTAATAACTTCAGAAATACATTTCAATCAATTTTAAAAAGCTTTGATTCAATATCTAAATATAGAAGTGTAAGAATCATTGTAGATGTTGACCCAATATAGCTATTACTTTACCTAAAATAAATTTGGCAGATTATATTTAATAACCTAATTTTGCGGGCTAAGATTTTAAGATGAAAAACTACGAAACGGTATTTATTTTAAACCCGGCTCTATCTGAAGAGCAAGTTCAAAAGTCTGTAGACAAATATGAAAAATATTTAAAGTCTAACGGTGCAAAGATGATTAGCAAAGAAATTTGGGGTTTAAAAAAATTAGCATACACTATTGAGAATAAGAATAGTGGATTTTATAATCTTTTAGAATATACAGCCCCTGCAGAAATCGTCCCTACCCTTGAACTTGATTTTATTAGAGATGAAACTGTAATGAGATACTTAACTGTAACTCTTGATAAGCATGCAATTGCATGGGCAGAGAAAAGAAGAAATAGAGGTCCAAAAAAAGTAACTACTAAAAAAGTAACTACTAAAAAAGCAACTACAAAAAAAGCTAGTTAATTATGGCAGGAATTGAAGAACAATCAAAGATCAAAAATGAAGGTGAGATTAGATATCTATCTCCTCTAGATATTAATACTACAAAAGCAAAGAAGTATTGCATGTTTAGAAGGTCAGGTATCAAGTATGTAGATTATAAAGATGGAGATTTTTTAGGTAGATTCATAAATGAACAAGGTAAAATTTTGCCAAGAAGATTAACGGGGACATCATTAAAATATCAAAGAAAAGTTGCTGTAGCTGTTAAAAGAGCTAGGCACCTTGGATTGCTTCCTTACGTTGCAGACTTATTAAAATAATTATGGAAATTATACTAAAAGAAAATGTTGCTAATATAGGCTTCAAAGATGAATTAGTTTCAGTTAAAGCTGGCTATGGTAGAAATTTTTTAATTCCTACAGGTAAAGCTGTTCTTGCAACTGAATCTGCAAAAAAAGTATTAGCTGAGAATCTAAAGCAAAAAGCTTTTAAAGAAAAATCAGTTATTGATGAAGCTGAAAAATTAGCTTCTAAAATTTCTAAACTAGAACTTAAGATTCCTGCTAAAGTTGGTCCTGATGGAAAACTTTTTGGTTCAATTTCTAATACAGATGTGGCTAAAAGCCTTCTTACAAATAAAATAGAAATTGAAAAAGAAAATATTTCTATACCAGGTAAATCTATCAAAAGAATTGGTAAATATCAAGCAAGTATTAGACTTCATAGAGAAGTATCTGCTCAATTAAATTTTGAGCTTAAGGCTGAAAAGAAATAATTTCATAACTTTATCTTTCACTCTGATTATCAATTAAACTTTGATGTCTCAAAAAATTAACACTCCAAAAGGAACAAGAGATTTTTCTTCTCTAGAATTAAAAAAAAGAGATTATCTCTTAAATATCCTAAAACAATGTTTTAAAACATTTAATTTTCAGGAAATACAGACACCATCTTTTGAAAATCTATCTACTCTTACAGGAAAGTATGGTGATGAAGAGGATAATTTAATTTTTAAGATACTCTCTTCTGGAGAAAAAATTAAAAAAGCCGATACTGAAGCACTTAAAGATAATAAACTAATAAAATTTTCTAATTCTTTATCAGATAAGGCATTAAGATATGATTTAACCGTTCCTTTATCTAGGTTTATTTCTCAAAATTTAAATAATTTATCATTTCCTTTTAAAAGATTTCAAACTCAATTAGTTTGGAGAGCCGAAAGACCTCAACGAGGTAGATATAGAGAGTTTCTTCAGTGTGATGTTGATATAATAGGGGAGTCTAATTACTTAAATGAGGTAGAGTGTATTAAAGTATATGATACTGTCTTCAATAGACTAAGTATGCCAAAAGTTAATCTCAGAATAAATAATAGACAAATTCTTGAGGGTATATCCCAATTAATGAATTTAGATAGCGTTAATGAAATTGCTTCTGTTCTTGATAAGACAGATAAAATAGGTGTTGATGGAGTGATTAATGAATTAAAAAAGAAAAACATTTCAGATAGTGCTATTAATCAATTAAACTTTTTCCTAGATCTTAAAGGTTCTAATCAGGAAAAAATAAATAATTTAAGAGTTAAATTTAGCTCAAATAAGATTTCTACTGATGGATTAGATTTGCTAGAGAAAGTAATTAATACTTCACGAAAATTTAATTTAAAGAACATAGACATAAGTTTTGATTTATCACTGGCTAGAGGTCTTAGCTACTATACTGGAACTATCATTGAAGTTTCATCTCCAGATGAATTTGATATAGGTTCTATAGGAGGAGGAGGAAGATATGATGATTTAGTTCAGAAAAATAATCCAAGATTAAGTGGTTTTGGGATATCCTTTGGGTTTGATAGAATATGCTTAATATTAGATGAATTAAACTTATTCCCTAGTGAATTAGAATCTTCAAAATCCTTTATGTTTCTGAATTTTAATCTAGAAAAAACAGATAATCTTTTAGTTTATATCGATCAATTAAGAGAAAATGATATTACATGTGAGCTTTACCCTAGTGATACAAAAATTAAAAAACAGATGGAATATGCTAATCAAAGAGGTATAGACTTCGTAGTAATAGTTGGGGAAGAAGAGTTAAATAAAAATATTTTTAAATTAAAGGATATGTCTAGTGGAAAAGAATCTTCTTTTAATTTAAATGATATTGTTTCTGAGCTAGAAAGCCTTAGTTAAAGTGATTATACCATTTTTTAAATGGTCTTTCAATCAAACTATTAAATTTAGAATTTTTAATTTCATCTAGATCTGTATCTACTCCATAAATAATCTCACTTTTACTCAATTCCATATAAGTTCCAAAAAGTCTGTCCCACAAAGAAAATATATTACCATAATTAGAGTCTGTGTATGGTAACTCAAAGTGATGATGAACTTTATGCATATTAGGTGATACTATTAGATAACTCAGTCCTTTATCTACTTTATCAGAAATTTGAATATTTGCATGATTAAATTGAGAGAATATAACAGATAATGATTGATACATTAAAACTAATGCAATAGGTGCTCCAGAAATAAAGATACCAGCAAGTGTGAATACAAACCTAACAATACTTTCAAAAGGGTGATGCCTATTTGCAGTAGTAGTATCTACCTTTTGATCTGTATGATGAACAATATGTATGTACCATAATAATTTGACTTTATGTTGAACTAAATGAGGAAGATAGGCACCCACTAGATCAAGCAATAAGATTCCAATAATTATGCTCTGCAGAGTAGAGGAATTTAATAAATGTAATAAACCAAAATTATTTGCATTTGTCCAATCTGATGCAGACACCAGCATAAAGGCTAAAAAAAAGTTTATAATAATAGTAGTTATAGTTAAAAGGAAATTTGGAATAGAATGCTTCCATTTCTTATAATCAAGAAGTTTAAAAGGAACAATACCTTCTATTATCCAGAATAAAGTAATACCAGAAACCATTATTAGTGCCCTGTTAACGGAAGAAATATTCTCAAATAGTAATAATAAGTTTTCCATTCTAATCGAATATAAGTATATCATTTGTATAATCAGTATCTGCTATAAGTCCAGTAGGATTTATGTCAATTGATTTAATAGATTCTAATTTATGCTTTATTTCAAAAGTATATTTTTTTGAAGCCCAGGACCAATCATTAAGTTGTATCCAACTTTTAGCGTATTTAGGTTGTTTCTTATCACCTCTCATTAGAGAAATAGGAATATAATAATATTCCTCCGTTCCATCTTTAAATGTAACTAATACTTCAAGAGGCATAGGCATTAAACCAATTCTTTCTAAAGTAATATTAGATCTATTTTCATCTTTTTCAACTTGATTAATTGCATAATCAATTTTATTTGTTGTTTGGGTCCAGTCCGTCAAATACCAGTTTAAAAGAATTCCTGAAGACTGTTCAGCAATTCTTCTTAAATCATTTGGTAATGGATGAGTAAACTTATAAGTATTAAAGTAATTTTTTATTGTTTTATTGAAAGCTTCTAAACCAACTATATACCTTAATTGACTCAAGAATACAAACCCTTTTGAATATGCAGTAGATTCATACGCTCTATTATGTTTATATCTGTTTGCATTTGTCGACTGTGGCATTTCTTGTCCAGAATTTGCTAAACTTATATATCTTCCATATGAACTACTTATAGAATTATTGAAATCAGAACCTAGAACAAAGCTCTCAGCTAAATCTCCAAAAAAACTTGCTGAACCTTCATCCATCCATTCATGATTCATTTCATTAGTAGCTAATACTCCTTGGAACCATGCGTGTGCAAGTTCATGTGAAGTTACACTTACAAGAGGAATAAAATCTTTACCAGAGTTAACAAGAGTTAACATAGAGTATTCCATTCCACCATCTCCTCCTTGAACAACCGAATATTGCTTATATGGATAAGTTCCAATATTTTTATTGAAAAATCTTAAAAGTTCAGCAGTGACTGGCTGTAAAGCTTTCCAATTATCTATTATTTCAGGATCATTTTTATAATAGAAATTCAATTGTACACCATTATCTCCTTGATAAATATCATGATTATAATCAGGATCAGCAGCCCAAGTAAAATCATGAACTTTTGGAGCTAGAAAATTCCAAATTCTCTTTTTTCCAGACTTAACACCAAGCTTAAAATTTGAAGGGTCACTTTTTTGAAGATATCCAGATGCAGCAACTATATATTCCTCATCAATTTTAATAGTAACATCAAAATCTCCCCAAACACCGTGAAACTCTCTTCCAGTATATGGGGCTGTATTCCAACCTTCATAGTCATATTCTGACATTTTTGGATACCATTGAGCCATTGAAAATTTCACTCCCATTGGAGAATCTCTTCCAGCTCTTCGAATAGTTATAGGTACCTGACCTTTAAAATCCATTGTGAAGACAGATGAGCTTCCAGGTAAAAGTGGATCAGCAAGTGTTACCTCTAAAATTGTATCTGATAAAGAGGTTTCAACATTGACATTATCCTGTTTAAGGTTACTAACATTTAGAAACCCTTCTTCTTCTGGCTTTAATTTACTTATATCTACATCAAATCTAGTATTAATATCATCTCCATTATTTAATCTTACAGCCATATCACTGCCTTTTCTGAATGCATTAAAATATAAATGAAAAAAGACTTTATTTAAGGTATCTAGTGAATTGTTAGTATAGATTATCTCCTGATCTCCTTTATAAGAGTTATTCTTTGCATTTATGTCTACTGTAATCTTGTAATCTACCTCTTGTTGCCAGTAGTTTTGACTTTGGATACTATTTAGGAAAAATAAAGATAAGAATAGGATTAAATGTGAGGTATTCATATTTAATAACTAAGTTTATTTTGAATCAAATATAACTAATTACTTATATCACAAGTGTTAAAAGAATTCTAAAAACATTTATATTTATAAAAACCATTGTTATGAAAAAAATTATTTATTCACTTCTAATCTTCATGATTTCTTCACATATTACATTTGCTCAAGACAAGACTGAAGAAAAAGAAACTGAAGAAAAAGCTAATAAGAATTTACCTATAAAGCCAGAGAGGTTTTATGATTTGAAGACAGATACTGGAACTTGGATGTCAATAGATGTTAGTCCAGATGGTCAAAAAATAGTTTTCGATTTATTAGGAGACCTCTATATAATTCCTATTTCAGGTGGAAAAGCAACTAGAGTTACAAAAGGGATGGCTTTTGATAGTAATCCAAGATTTTCTCCAGATGGAAAATCTCTAGTTTATACAAGTGATGCTAGTGGAGGGAATAATGTGTGGATTAGAGATCTTGAATCAAATGACTCTACACAAATTACAAAAGAAAAAGATTTACAAACTGCATTTGCTGATTGGACAAAAGATGGAGATTATATTATAACAGCAAAAGGAAGAAGAAATTTAAAGCTGCACATGTATCATAAAGATGGTGGTTCTGGAGTTAAATTAATCGATAAACCTTCATCAATAAAAATTACTCAACCAGTTGTTGGTAATAAGGATAGATATATATGGTACGCTCATAGATCTGGTTCTTGGCAGTATAATGCAAGATTTCCACAATATCAAATCTCTAAATTTGATAGAGAAACAGGTGAAATCAAAAGAGAAACTTCAAGATTTGGTTCAGCATTTACTCCAACATTATCTCCTGACGGAAAATGGCTTGTTTATGGAACAAGATATGAGGACAAAACTGCACTAAGAATTAGAAACTTAAAAACTGGAGATGAAAGATGGCTAGCATACCCAATTCAAAAAGATGATCAAGAGTCACAGGCCACAATGGGAGTGCTTCCAGGCATGGCATTTACTCCAGACAGTAAAAATATAGTAGCTTCTTATGGGGGGAAAATCAATAATATACCTATCAGCGGAGGAGCATCATCAATTATTCCTTTTGAGGTTAATGAAAAAGTTGCCCTGGGACCTGAATTAAAATTTAATTATCCTATTTCTGATTCAAACGAAATGGAGGCGACTCAAATAAGAGATGCAGCTGTTTCTCCAACCAAAACTCATATTGCGTTTACTGCTTTAAATAAGTTATATATAAAGAACCTTAATACAAATGTAATTATAAGACTAACTAGCTTTGGTGATGAAGTAATAGAAGCTATGCCTACATGGAGTCCAAATGGAAAAGAAATTGCATTTGTAACATGGGATAACATTAATGGTGGTGGTATTTATAAAATTAGGGCAGATGGAAAAAGGAGTTCAATTCTTCTAACAACTGATGAAACAGTCAGAAGTCCAGGTGTTTTTATGAATCCAAAATGGAATTTTGAAGGAGATAAGATTGTATTTCTTATTGGAGATGAAAGGAGTTATAAAGAAAGCTATGGTCCTAATGCATTTCGATCTAATGAAAAAATTATGTGGGTATCTTCTAAAGGAGGTAAACTAAATTTTATTGATGATTCAAAGGGTAGGGAGTATCCTCACTTTGTAAAAGGAAAGGACAGGATATATTTATTTCATAATAGTGATGGTTTAGTATCTATTAAATGGGATGGAACAGATCAGAAAAAAATATTAAAAGTAACAGGAACTACTCCATATGGTGCTGGAGACACTAAAACACCTTCAGGAGCAAGTATAATTTTAATTTCTCCAGATGGAAAAACTGGTTTAGCCAAAGTTGTAAACAATATATATAGTTTTACAATTCCATATTCAGGAATAGAATCTTTAAAAATTTCTTTATCAAATCCAAAATTCTCATCTTTTCCAGCCAGGAAACTTACTCAAATTGGAGGAGAGTTTCCTTCATGGAGTAATGATTCTGGACTTATTTATTGGTCTATTGGTAAATCATTCTTAACCTATAGTATTTCAGAAGCTGATGAATTTGATAGAATCAAAAAAGAAAAAGAAAAAGAAAAGAGTGATGAGGAAAAGAAGAAAGAAGAAATAGCTGAACAAGTAGCTATGGTTAACCCAGAATTAGCAGGTGAGTTAACTGATGAAAAAGATGAAGAATATAAACCTGAGGAGATAGATATTAAAGTTGCTTTAAAAAGGGATATTCCTAAAGGAAAAATACTTCTTCAAAATGCTAAGATTATCACAATGAATGGAAATGAGATTATTAAAAGAGGTAATATACTCATTAAAAATAATAGAATTATAGATGTTAGTGATGGTGAAATAGAAATTGATAATGAAG
>Ga0114997_10000792_pt1 | contig 26217 bp, 31 predicted proteins | sample ArcticOcean_MG_C_2_FD_87045 | JGI IMG/M metagenome (GOLD analysis project Ga0114997, IMG submission 87045) | Marine microbial communities from western Arctic Ocean - ArcticOcean_MG_CB4_136 | ecosystem: Environmental > Aquatic > Marine > Oceanic | place: Arctic Ocean: Canada Basin | collected... | reverse complement strand
ATTTCTCAAAAAAAAGTAGGTAAAAAAAAAATTACTTTTCGACTTAAAGATTGGGGTGTTTCAAGACAAAGATACTGGGGGTGCCCAATTCCAATCGTATATAACAAAAAAGGAGAAGCATTAGGATTAAAAAAAGCTGATTTACCAATATTACTTCCAGACGACGTAGATCTTAATGTTGCTGGTAACCCTTTAGAAAAACACCCTACGTGGAAATTTACTAAATTACCTTCTGGAGAGGAGGTCGTAAGAGAAACTGACACTCTTGACACTTTTGTCGACTCCTCGTGGTATTTTTTAAGATTTTGTTCACCAAATAATAAAAATTATGGTTATAAAATAGATGACATAAAATATTGGATGCCTGTTGATCAATACATTGGTGGTGTTGAGCATGCAATCTTACATTTATTATATTCTAGATTTTTTATGAGAGCGCTGGCTTTTAATAATAAAAATTTTAGTTATGTAGAGCCTTTTGAAAGCTTATTTACACAAGGAATGGTTTGCCATAACACTTATAAAAATGAAAAGAACGAATGGTTATATCCTGAGGAAGTGGAAAAGAAGCCAGATGGAAATTTTATTACAAAAAAAGATAAAAAAGTAGTTATCGCTGGGCCCTCTGAAGCAATGTCTAAATCGAAGAAAAATATAGTTGACCCAGAAGATATGATCAGTATCTATGGAGCAGATTCAATTAGATTGTTTATTTTATCTGATAGCCCTCCTGAGAGGGATGTACAGTGGTCAGTTGAGGGAGTTTCTGCTGCTTTTAAATTTATCCAAAAATTTTGGAAATTAAATAATGAAATTTTAAACAAAAAAGATTCAGCTATAAAAAATAACGATTTAATTTTAGAAAAAGCTGTTAATAGAACTATACACAATGTAACTAAGAACTTAGATAACTTCCAATACAATGTTGTAATAGCAAATATGCATGAAATATATAATTTATTTTATGAACATGTTAATAATAATAAGACTTCAAATAAAACTTTAAGAAATCAATGGGAAAAAATCATAATGATAATGATGCCGATTACACCACACCTGGTTCATGAAATTTGTGAAAAAATTAACATAAAAAAATTTTATTGGCCAAAGCACAATGAAAAACTATTAAAAGATGAGGAGTGTAAAATTGTGATACAAGTTGACGGAAAGAAAAGAGGTATTTTAGAAATGCCAATAGATTCAAAAGATGCAATTGTAATAAAAAAATCAAAAGAAATTGATAATGTCTCTAAATATATAGATAATTCAACAATAATAAAGAATATTTATATTAAAAATAAACTAGTAAACTTCATAACAAAAAATGAAAATAAAAACTAATTTAGTAATTGCTTTTATTCTATTAATTTTAATAAATGGATGCAGTGGATACAAACCAATTTTTGGATCATTAGATTTACAATTTAAAATTGTCCAATATTCAATTGAGGGTGACAAAAATATAGGGGAAAAAATTTACACAAAACTAAATAATCTTTTTGAAAAAACAAAGGATAAAAAAGATATTAGAAAAATTACTCTTCTCGTTAATGTTTCAAAAGATAAAAAAGCATCATTAAAGAATAGTGCAGGCAAAATCATAGAGTATAAAATATTCCTAAAAACAAAAATTGAAGTTAAAGATTTTACGACTAATGATAAAATAATTAATCAAACTTTTTCAAACTCTTCACCGTACCGTGTTCAAAAGCAATATTCTGAAACAATTAAACTTGAAAATTTATCTATTGAAAATATGATAGAAAAAACATACCAGGACTTATTAATAAAACTTTCAAAAAATATTTAAGCAAGTGATAGCAAAAAGTTACGAACTAATAAAAAAAAAATCAAACTTTTTAAAGTATAATTTTTTTTTACTATATGGAGAAAATTATGGTTTAAAAAAAGATATACAAGAATTAATAAAAATAGAGTTAAATAATTTAAATACTAATTTAGAAATTTTATCGTTATATGAAAATGACATAATTGATAATGAAGAAAATTTTTATAACTCAATTTATTCAGGATCACTATTTGGTAATAAAAAAATAATAACTATAAATAGTGTGACTGATAAAGCTTCTAAAATATTTGAGGATATCGTGGACAAATATCCTGAAAACGTAACATTAATAGTTTTTTCAAATATTCTGGAAAAAAGATCAAAATTAAGAAATTTTTTTGAAAAAAATAATAAAACTTTATGCATTGCCTGTTATCCGGACAATGAAAGTGACTTAAGAGTAATTGCAAATAATGAATTTACAAAAAACAATATATCTTTATCTAACGAATCAATAAATTTATTAATTGATAAATCAAATAGCGACCGAAATAATTTAAAAAATGAAATTGAAAAAATTAAATCTTTTGCATTGAGCAAAAAAAAATTAGAAATTGATGACATAAGGTCTATAATTAATTTTTCCGGCGAACGTAAATCTGACAGCTTAATTAATGAATGCTTGTGTGGAAATATTTTGCAATATAAAAAAATTTTACATGAACTTTATACAAACACTACTGATCAAATATTTTTTTTACGAATTTTAAGTAATAAAATAAATAGACTGTTTAATATAAAAAAATTAGAAAGTGACTATAATAATCTTGATAGTTTGTTAAACGCATCTAAACCACCAATATTTTGGAAAGAAAAACCAATGGTAAAAAAACAGTTAACTATTTGGGACTTAGAAAGTCTAAAAGTAATAATTGGTGAGATTAATAGTACTGAACTTTTATGTAAAAAAAACCCTCAATTATCAAAAATGATTTTTTTCAATTTTTTTACAAAGTTATGCAAACAGGCTAATAGTTATTCTTAATTGTCTCTATAATTTTATCTAATTGATCCAAGTCAAGATATTGAAAAGAGATTATACCTGAATTATTCTTTTTATTACTAATAGAAACATTTAGTCCTGTTTTTTCTTCTAAAACTTTTTGTAAATCTAATATGTTTGCGTCTTTCTTTTGAATCAATTTAAATTTTTTATTCTTAAACTGCTTAGCAAGAATCTCTGCCTGCCTGACAGAAAGTTTTTTTGCTACAATTTTTTTTGCAATATCGAGCGAGTTATGTAAGCCAATAATAGATCTTGCGTGGCCGGCGGATATAATACTTTTCTCTAGCATTAACAACACTTCTTCTGGTAATGACAACAATCTAAGTAAGTTAGCTATATAACTTCGACTTTTTCCAATAAATTTAGATAATTTTTCCTGATCGTAATTAAAGTCATCTATTAATTTTTGGTAGCTTTTTGCTTCCTCTACTGCATTTAAATCCTGTCTTTGAACATTTTCTACGATTGCAAATTCTAGTGATTTAGCATCATCTATATCTATAATTATAACTGGTACTTCATGAAGACCTGCATTTTGTGAAGCCAACCATCGCCTTTCACCTGCAATTATTTCATATTTCCCATTTTTAATTGGTCTTACTGCAATTGGCTGTATTACTCCCTGTTGTTTAATTGAGTTGGTTAATTCTTCTAATTTTTCTTTAGCAAAATTTTTTCTAGGTTGGAATTTATTTGGAGTAAGATCATTTATGGCAAGTGTATTTTTTTCAATTTGGGATGACGTATCCCCTAGTAAAGACGATAATCCTCTGCCTAAACCTTTTTTTAATCGATTATCAATCATCATGCAGCACTTTCCATAATATTTTCTTGCTTTAAAAATTCATCAGCAAAACTAAAATATGACTTACTACCAGCACACATTTTATCATAAATTAAAACTGGCACACCATGAGATGGTGCCTCGGAAAGTCTAACGTTTCTTGGTATAACTGTTTGATATACTTTATTTTTGAAAAAAACTCTTGCTTCGGCATCAACCTGACTTGAAAGTTTGTTTCTTTTATCAAACATTGTTAAAAGTACTCCTCTTATATCTAGTCCTGGATTTAATTTAACTTTAATTCTTTCAATAGTTTTTACTAACTGGCTCAATCCTTCTAGAGCAAAAAACTCAGCTTGGAGTGGAACTATCAAAGACCGTGCAGCAACAAGAGCCATTACAGTTAGAAGACTTAGTGAAGGTGGGCAATCAATAAATATGTAAGAAAAATCATTTTTTTTACTATTTATGAAGTCCTGCATTTTATCTTTTAGTAAAAAGGCACGTCTATTTTCACTTGCTGTTTCTACTTCTAAACCTGACAAATCTACATTTGAGGTAACTATTTTTAAGTTATTAATTTTTGTATCTTGAATAGCTTCTTCAAAATCACAGTTCCCATTTAACACATCATATATTGTATTGTTATTATTTTCAGATATGCCAAATCCCGTAGAGGCATTTCCTTGAGGATCCAAATCTATTACGAGAACTTTTTTTTTTCTAAATGAAATTGCGCTTGCTAGATTAATAACTGTAGTAGTTTTACCTACTCCACCTTTTTGATTTATAACTGAAATAATTTGACTATTTTCCAATTTATTTTTTTTTTAAATTATTAATTTCTATAATAAACGAATCACTGTTAGTCACACTCATATGTTGCTTATACTGAATATCCCAAATTTTAGAAGCTAGAAGTAATTCTTTTTTTCCCGTTTTTCCTAGGAAAACGAAAAACTTTTTATATTTTATCTCTTTATTGTGAATAAGTTCTAGAATTGTTGGCAAAGGTTTAAAGGCTCTAGCAATAAAAACATCACTGACGATTTCTTCTTCGTTTTCGAATATATTTTGACATATAACGTTAATATTTAAATTAAGGTTTTTAACTGTTTCTTTTAAAAAATTTGTTTTTTTTTTGCTTTTATCTATCAAATGAATTTTTAAAGGAATTTTTTTATTTTTTGCTGCAATTGCTAATATTATGCCAGGTAATCCAGCACCTGAACCTACATCTATTAATGTTTTATCATTTTTATCAATAAAATCAATTACTTGAAAGCTATCTAATATATGCCTATTCCATATCTGTTCAATTGTAGATTTTCCTATCAAATTTAAAGAAATATTACCTTTAATAAGTGTTTTCTCATATTCTTTTAAACTAGTGATTGTTTCACGTGAAACTAGATATTTTCTACATAGTATATCAATTTGTAAATCACGGTCCATCTATGCGTTATGCAATTTTCTGGGAGCTTTTTTAACATAAGATAGAAGAATATAAACTGCTGCCGGAGTTATGCCGTCTATTCTAAGTGCTTGGCCAAGAGTTTTAGGTCTAATTAGTTTAAATTTACTTTTTACTTCATTGGACAAACCACTTAATTTTGAATAATCCATATTATCTGGTATTTCTAAATTTTCATCTTTTCTAAAAGCAATGATATCTGCTTCTTGCTTATCCAAATAACCAGCATAATGTGCTCCAATCTCTATTTGCTCCTCTTCCTTTTTGGAAGCAGCCGGTATTTCTTTCCAAATAGATCTAAGTTTATCAAAATTAACATCTTTTCTTGATAAAATATCTATTGCCGACCTTTTGACACCATCTTTAGCAATTTTAATATTGAATTTTCCAGCATTATTTGGAGATATTTTTAGACTTTTCAAAGTATTACTCAATTGGTTAATTTTATTAATTTTTTTAGTAAAAATCTTATTTCTCTCAGAGCTAATCAACCCAATATTTATTCCGATTTGGGTCAATCTGCTATCAGCATTATCTGCTCTTAAACTTAAACGATACTCAGCACGGGAAGTAAACATTCTGTATGGCTCGGCAACACCCTTAGTTACAAGATCATCTATCATAACACCTATATATGCTTGGGCTCGGTCGAGGATGATTGGTTCACGATTCTGAACTGATAAAGCAGCATTAACACCAGCCATAAGACCTTGTGCAGCTGCCTCTTCATATCCAGTTGTCCCATTTATTTGACCAGCAAGGTAAAGTGATTTTATTTTTTTGGTCTCTAAAGTGTGATTTAATTCTCTCGGGTCTACATAATCATATTCAATTGCATAGCCAGGTCTTATAATCTTAGTCTTCTCTAACCCTTTGATTTTACTAAGTATTTCAGATTGAACATCTGCCGGTAAAGAGGTAGAAATTCCATTGGGATAAACCGTAACATCGTTTAATCCTTCAGGTTCTAAAAAAATTTGATGTTTTGTCTTGTCTGTGAACTTAACTATTTTATCTTCAATAGATGGACAATACCTAGGACCAACACCTTTGATGCTGCCTGAATACATTGCACTTTTCGTTAAATTTTTTTTTATAATTTCATGAACATTTTTATTTGTGTAAGTAACGCTACATGAAATTTGTTTATTGTAAACTCTATCTGTTAAAAAAGAAAAAAATTCTGGATTTGAATCTGCTTCTTGTGATTCCAAATTTTCGTAATTAATTGTCGACCCATCTAGTCGTGGTGGAGTTCCTGTTTTTAATCTTCCTAATTTCATTTTAAACTTTTGTAGCTGCTCGCTTAAACCAGTGGATGGTTTTTCATTGTGTCGACCAGCAGGAGTTTTTTTGTTTCCAATATGAATTAAACCATTTAAAAAAGTTCCAGTTGTTAAAATCATTTTTTTACAATTAATTTTTTTTCCAGACTCAGTATTAAATCCTACAGCCTGATTTTTATGAAAAATGAAGTTAACTAATGGATCTGAAAAAACCTTTAGATTACAGTAGCTTAGAAGCAGTTCCTGCATATATTTTTTATAAAGATCACGATCTGATTGAGTTCTTGGGCCTCTAACTGCTGGACCTCTGCTTCTATTAAGCAACCTAAATTGAATACCAGATTTATCTGCTACAATGCCCATAGCTCCATCTAGCGCATCAATTTCTTTAACTAAATGTCCTTTACCTAAACCTCCTATCGCCGGGTTACAAGACATCTCACCTATAGTTTCAATTTTATGAGTGAACAAACCAGTGTTGACTCCCATCCGAGCTGAGGCAGCAGCAGCCTCGCATCCAGCATGGCCACCACCTATAACCACAACATCAAAGTACAAATCTTTCATATAATGAATTTATAGATGATATATTTATTTACAAGAAAAGAGATTAAATAAATCAAAAAATCTTGATTTATCTAGGCTTTTGCTTGTTTTCAAATATTAAACTTTATAAATATAATAAGTTATTTGCCAATACAAAAGTCATTAAAAATACTACCTAGTAACTCTTCTACATCAACTTTTCCAACTATCATTCCAAGATGTCTTGTAGCTTGTCTCAAATCTTCAGCTCCCTTATCTAGATCATGAGGGAAATTTTTTTTTTTAAACATTTCTAAATGGTGTACACAACTTATTAAATTTTGTCTGTGCCGTTCACGAGTAATTAAAATATCTTCGGACTTTGCAAACTTACTCTTGAGTTTATTTTTTATTTTTATAATTAATTTATTTAAATTTAAATCATTCTTGATTGAGATTAAAACGTGATTGTATTTTTTAAACTTATTAACAAACTTTTTATTCAATAAATCTGATTTGTTTAATACTAGTATTGCATTCTTAGCTAATAAATCTTTCAAAACAGTAGTAAAATCAACATTTTTTGCAGACACTATAACCAGTTTTAAATCGGCATCTTCAGCACGCCTAATGGCAATTTTTATTCCTTGTTTTTCAATTTCGTTTATTGATTTTCTAATTCCTGCAGTGTCGGATACTATTACTGGAAATCCGTCTAAATTAAGATGAGTTTCTATTACATCTCTAGTTGTTCCTGCGGTTTTAGAAACAATAGCTAAGTCTTTTTTGGACAGGTAATTTATCAAGCTTGATTTTCCAGAATTGGGGGGCCCCACAATTGCAATTTTAAAACCTTCCCTTATTATTTCTCCAACATTTTGATCGTTTAAAGTTTTTTTAATCTCAAGTAATATCTCGTTAGAAATTTTTTGTATTTTTTTAATAATATTTTTAGGCAAATCATCCTCTGAAAAATCAATTTTAGCTTCAACATTAGATAGTACTTTCAAAAGCTTCTCTCTCCAGGAATTAAATTTGTTTGCTGTCTTCCCGCTCATAATTTTTAAAGCTTGTTTTCTTTGAATCTCTGTTTCTGATGAAATAAGATCAGCTATACTTTCAGCCTTCATTAAATTAATTCTGCCGTTTTGAAATGCCCTTTTTGTAAATTCTCCTGGTTCTGCCAAGCGGCAATTTTTTACTTTTGAAATAGCTGAATGCATTGCGTTTATAACTGCCCTGCTACCATGAGTATGGAATTCGGCTAGATCTTCTCCTGTGTAGCTATTAGGAGCTGGAAACCATATTAGTACACCCTGATCGATCATCTCTTTTCCCCCATTTTTATTGAATTTTTTAAGTGTAGCTAACCTGGGCTTAGGTAATTTTGAACCTGTTAGTTTTTTTATTACTTTAATTGTGGCTTTACCAGAAACTCTTATTACAGCAATACCAGAGATACCCGGTCCTGTAGATAAAGCATAAATTGTCATTTTTTAATTAAACCAAGAGTATTTTTTTCCATGTTTTTTTAAAAACTCACTGTATGGTAAATACTTGTTTATTGAATCTGTATAAACAGCGTTTCTTATTTGCACATTACTGGCTGTTTTTGAGATCAAATCTTTTCTTTTATAAAATTCCAAACATTTATTGTTCCATTTTAAATTACAAAAACTAATTAGCTTTTTAGCTTCAAATTCTGGATCCTTCACAAATTTTTCGTACTCTAGCTCATAAATATAATTAGGGAAAATTTTTTTAAAATTTTCAATCATTTTATAATAGTTATCAAAGAATTTAAAAATGTGGTCTATGTTATGAGCCCAAGTAACATCTCGTAAAATTGTTTTTAAGAGTGACATTATGGAGGATGTGGGATTTCTTTTACAATTAATTACTTTAGCATTAGGGAAAATTTTTTTAATTATATCTATATAGAAAAAATTATCCAATGATTTGTCTGTAAAAATATAATTACTTTTTTTCTCAATTAATTTCTTATTTTTGTATTCTTTAAATAAAATGGTTCTATCGTTTTCTATATCTGAATTTAATGATTTATTTTTGTTTAATTTTTCCCCGACGAAAGATGTCAAAATATTTGTTTCTTCACCTATAGGAATATATTGGTTGCTAGATGCAATAATTTTTTCTACCAAAGTTGAGCCACATCGTGGAAACCCAATTATAAAGATTGGTCTAATTTCATGTTCAATTTCCTTTATTTTTTTATTCTCTTTATTGTAATTAATTAATTCTTTATTTTTTGGAAGTTCATCTAACCAATATTTAATGCCTTTATTAAATTTTTTTAATTCAGATTTAAAGAAATTTGAATGTCCTTTTAACAAATAATCAAATTCGCTCTCATAATTTTTATTCTCTAATTCATATTTTGCTAACAAAAAATTACCATATGCACGATTTTCGTAATTACATTCATCATCTGTTAAGATTCTATTTATTTTATCTTTTAAATTGTTGTCTAAAAAATTTTTTTTTAGGTTGCTCAGTTCGTAAATAGCAATTAAATTTTTAGGTTCATATTTTATTACTTCTTGAAATGATTTAATTGTGTTTTCAAAATCCCCCAGTACCTTAAATAATACTGCTAAGTTATAATGGGCATTTGCTTGCTTTGGTTCAATTTTAATTACTTCTTTGTAGCAATTCATTGCTTCAGTTAGTTCACCTTGCTCTTTTAAAATATTACCAAGGTTGTTTTTTGCTTTAGCAAAATTTGGTTTGATTTGTATTGCTTTTTCGTAACAGGCTTTTGATTTTTTAAAATCTCTTAATTCTTTAAATATATTTCCAAGATTATTGTACGCCTCTACATTATTTGGTTCAAGCTGTATTGCTTTTTGAGTATGCGGTATCGCTAAATTAAATTCTTTTATTTCAACAAAAGCTAACCCTAAGTTATGATGTGCATCTCCATAACCAGGTTGGATTAATATTGCTTTCTTAAGTAGATTAATTGCTTCATCGAAATTTTTCATTTGTATTAATAGGGTGCCTAAAAGAAAAATTGCATCAAAATAGTTAGGATCACTTTTTAATATTTTTTTATATAGTTTTTTTGCACCAATAAAATTTTCTTTTTTATGGTTTTCAAAGGCTGAAAAAAGAGTTTTTTTTATTTCTAAATTATCCTTGTTCATTTTTTTAATATATTTAATTTATATCTTTTTTGATATGATTAAATATATACTGGAAAAAATATTTTAAATTGAGTTTAAAGAAAAAATTATTAAAATTTAAAAAATTATGGAGATCATTGTTTTACAACATATCAAGATTGAAGATCCGGGGTATATAAAAGATTTAATGATATTAGATGGTTTCAATATAACTACTATAGAGCTCGATAAAGGAGAAAAGATTCCAAACAAACTAAATCAATTTGATGGAATGCTTTGTATGGGAGGGCCAATGGATACTTGGATGGTGGAGAAACATCCTTGGTTGGTTGAGGAAAAAAAAAAAATAAAGGAGTTTGTAATAAACTCTAAAAAACCTTTTTTAGGCTTTTGTTTAGGTTGTCAGCTTTTAGGTGAAGTAATTGGAGGCAAGGTTGCAAAATCAAACACAGCTGAGATTGGTATTATGGATATTAATTTTTCAATAGAAAAAGATGACGATAAATTATTTTCTAAATTTCCTGAAAAAATTAAAGCACTGCAATGGCATTCATATGAAGTACAAAATCTTGAAAAAAACAAAGATGTAACTTTATTAGCATCATCTCCAAAAACTAAGTATCAAATTTTTCGGTACCAGAAACATGCATATGGAATTCAATTCCATATAGAAGTTAAAAAAAATACTGTTAGCGATTGGGGTTGTGTTCCTGAATATAAATCTGCTTTAGAAAAGCAACTAGGGGAAGGAGCTTTAAAGAAATTTGAAAAAGAAACAGAATTAAATATAAAGCAAATGAATTATTTTTGTAACATTCTTTATTCAAACTTTAAAAGTAAAATTTTAGTTAATTAAATTTAACTAACTGGGTTTATTCATTGAGATGAAAAAATCAGCATTATTTTTAGTGTTTTTTAATTTAGATATCATAAATTCTATAGCATCCATTGTCCCCATAGAACTTAATATTTTTCTTAAAACATTCATTTTTTGCAGATCATCTTTTTCAAATAACAATTCCTCTCTTCTTGTTCCTGATCTTGTAATATCAATGGCGGGATAAATTCTTTTATCAGATACTTTTCTGTCTAATATTAGTTCGCTGTTCCCTGTACCTTTAAATTCTTCAAAAATTACTTCATCCATTCTACTGCCAGTATCAACTAAAGCTGTTGAAATTATTGTTAATGATCCACCCTGTTCAATATTTCTTGCCGCACCAAAAAATCTTTTTGGTCTTTGAAGAGCGTTTGCATCCACTCCTCCTGTTAATACTTTTCCTGAACTTGGCACTACAGCGTTATATGCTCTGCCAAGTCTTGTTATTGAATCTAAAAGAATAACCACATCTTTTTTGTGTTCTGTTAATCTTTTTGCTTTTTCAATAACCATTTCTGCAACAGCAACGTGTCTTGAAGCTGGCTCATCAAAAGTAGAGCTTATAACTTCTCCTTTTACTGTTCTCTGCATATCCGTAACCTCTTCTGGTCTTTCATCTATTAGTAAAACCATTAAGTAACATTCTGGATGGTTAGCTGCTATCGAGTTTGCAATGTTTTGAAGTATAATAGTTTTTCCTGCTTTTGGAGGTGAAATAATTAAAGATCTTTGTCCTTTACCAATTGGGCTTACCAAGTCAATTAATCTAGCAGTTTGGTCTGGTCTTTTTTCAACTTTAGTGTTTTCAACTTCCATCTTAAGCTGAGAATCTGGATACAATGGTGTCAGGTTATCAAAAGCAATTTTATTTCTAGATTTTTCTGGATTATCAAAATTAATTTTATCCACCTTGAGCAGAGCAAAGTATCTTTCACTATCTTTTGGTGCTCTTATTTCACCTTCAACAGAATCTCCAGTCCTCAAACCAAATCTTCTTATCTGGCTAGGACTAACATAAATATCATCTGGACCAGGCAAATAGTTGGACTCGATGGCCCTTAAAAAACCAAAGCCATCTTGTAATACATCAAGAACACCACCTGCTGTTATTTGTTCATTTTTTTGTGCAAGTTTTTTTAATATTGCAAATAAAATCTCTTGTTTTCTTAATGTGCTTGGATTTTCTACTTCTAGCTTTTCAGCTTCGGAAATAAGTTCGGCGGGTGTTTTTTTTTTAAGTTCTTGTAAATTCATGATTGTTTGTTTGTTTGGATTTTAGAGAAAAGTAATTTCAATATAATATCTTTTTCATCAAATACAAGCCTCATAAAGGTTTAAAAACAACAACTAATATTATGCCTACAAGTAAAATCGTAGGAATTTCATTGATTATTCTATAAAATTTAGATGAATAAGGGTTATTGTTTTCTTTAAATCTCGTAAGGCATTGTAATAAAAAAAAATGGTAGATGGTTAAAATAACTACAAAAAAGAGTTTTAATTGAAGCCAAAGAAAACCAACATTCTCAATACCAATAGTGTGAATAAGCAATGCTCCAAAAATCCAGGATATGATCATTGCTGGATTCATAATATAAATAAAAAGTTTTCTTTCCATAGTCATAAACGTGGAGTTCAAATCTTCAGATTTATTATTTACAACAGCTTCGCTGTGGTAAACAAATATTCTTGGTAAATACAAAAGCCCTGCCATCCAAGAAATAACAGCTATAAGATGAATTGATTTAAATAATAAATATGTATTCACAATTAGTATTTTACTTTTCCTTTTGCTCCACTATAAAATATTTAGGCATGGGCATTTTTTATATTTATTAGGACACATAACTGATGAAACAAAATTACCTCTTATTTCTTTTTGTAAAACTAACTCCGTAAGGCCCTTAATAAAATTCTCCTCAATTCCCAATGCTGGTACTCTTTTGTAAAAACTGCAACCATTTTCTTCGGCTAGTTTCTTATATTCTATATCTAATTCCACAAGTGTTTCCGAATGTTCCGAGACAAAGGCGACGGGAACTATAACAATACCTTTTTTTTCTTTTGAATATTTAATAATTTCTATATCTGTTGAAGGTCCAATCCATTTCAAAGGACCAACGCGGCTTTGATAGCTTATTACATAGTCCAGATTTTCATCCTTTAGCCTAGACATAATTGCATTAACAGACTCTTCCACTTGCCATTGGTAGGGATCCCCTTTTTTTATTTTAATTTCAGGTAGACCATGTGCAGAGAAAAGTAATTTAAAATTTTTGTGTTTTATATCTTTTAGTGTTTTTTTTATGAGATTGGTGTGAGATTTTATAAAATTATTTTCTGTGGGGTAACAACATATAGTTTTTGTTTTAACGTTATAGTTTTCTTTTTTACACAAATCATTCCATTCATTAATAGACGATCCTGAAGTTGCAGCAGAAAATTGGGGATAAAGAGGTAAAAGTATTATCTCCTCTGGATTAAATTCTTTAACTTTTTTAATCACATCGGCAGCTCGTGGGCTCCAACAACGCATAACGACAAAGCATTTATAATTTCCTTTTATTCCTAGGCTTTTTTCCAAACTCACTGCTTGTTGTTGGGTCAATTCAAGAATAGGGGATTTGTTTCCAATTTCTCTATAAATGTTTTTTGCAATAGGTGCTCTTCTTTTAGAAATAAATTTTGCTAAAGGGTATCTAAAAAATGATGGGATACTAAGTATTTCTGGATCACTAAATAAATTAAAAAGAAAAGGTTCCACACTTTCTAACTTATCAGGACCACCAAGGTTAAATAAAATAACTGCTTTTTTCATTTTATTTTTTATCTCTAACAATTTGAATAATATATTCTATTGTTTCAGGTTTAATCTCTGGTAAAACGCCGTGCCCTAAATTAAATATATAAGGATAATCTTTAAATATATTAAGATATTTTTCAGTATTTTTTTTTATTGTGTCTTTGTCTCCTAATAATATTTTGGGATCTAAACCACCCTGTATTGGGATACCATTTATTCTTTCTTTTATCCATTGGGGTTTAACTGTGTAGTCGATGCTTATGCAATCTGGTTTAACAGTTGAACAAAATTCTATATAATTTTCTCCGATTCCTTTTGGAAAACAAATAACTGGAATTTTTTTAGCTTTAATATGATTGACAATATTTAAAATTGGGATGTAGCAATAGTTTGGCAATTCTTTTTTGGGGAGTAATCCTGCCCATGAATCGAAAATTTGTATTATATTAACCCCAGATTCAATTTGTTTATCAATATGTAAACATATCATCTCTTCTAGTTTCTTTAACAATCTATTAACTAAAAACTTATCTTTATTAATTTTATCAAAATCAAAATTATTTTTTGGTGATCTTTTGTTCAACATATATAGTAAAAGGGTCCACGGGGCTCCAACAAATCCTATAAAAGATTTTTGTTTTAAATTATTTTTAACTTTTTCTATTCCTTTATAAATGGGTAATAATTTTTGTACAAAATCTACTGGGTCTGTATTAATTATTTTATCTAAATTAATATCTTCTAAAATTGGTCCAACACCTTTCTCAAACTCAACCTTTTGTCCTAGCCCGAAAGGGATCATTAAAATATCTGAAAATATTATAGCTGCATCTAGGTCAAATCTTTTTAGTGGTTGAAGTGTTATTTCATTAACTAAATCTGGGTTTAAACATAATTTTATAAAATCGGGGTTTTTTTTTCTAATTTCTCTAAATTCCGGCAAATATCTGCCCGCCTGTCTCATAAACCATATAGGAACATAAGAAGACGACTTTTCTGCTATGCAGGTTAGTAATCTGTTCTTCATTAATATATATATAAATAACTTAGTAGTATTAGTAGGTCCTGTTAATAAAGGTATTAATTAGTTGTGTACAGCTTATCCATAAGACTTGTTAATAACAAATATTAAAAATTATTGATTTAATTACATATATTATGTTTTATTTATTTTTATAACAAACTGTTAGTATTTTATTAACATTTATAACTTACTTAATTAATTGTTAGTTTTTTCTTTAAAAATTAAATATTTTAGAAAAAAGATGTAACAAATATTTTTATTAACTATTTACTAACAGTGTTATGAACAAAATTTACCAAGTTTACCAAGTTTCAGATTCAACCGGCGAAACACTAGATAGAATTTTTTTAGCTTTAAAAGCACAATTCTCAAGCTTCGAGTCTAAAACTATTCATTATTCTTTTACGAGAACTAAAAATCAAATCGATAAGATTATTTCTAAAGCACAAGAAGGAGAAAATGTAATAATTTTATATACAATTGTGGACGAAGTTTTAGCAAAATATATATCAGAAGAAACAAAAAAAAATAATATTCCTAGTTATGAGGTTTTAGAAAACTTAATTACAAATTTTTCAAAGCTATTAAAGCAGGAAGCAACACGAAAACCTAGTGGACAACATATTTTAGATGAAGAATATTATAAAAGAATAGAAGCTATACAATTCACCATAGCACACGATGATGGAAAAATTATATCCGACTTAGAAAATGCTGACATTATTTTAGTAGGAATAAGCAGAACCAGCAAAACACCCACTTCAATTTATTTAGCAAACAGAGGGTATAAAGTTGCAAATATTCCTTTGATAGAAGAAAAAAAAATACCTACAAAATTAGTAGAAAACTATAAAAAAAAATGTTTTGTTGGTTTGGTTTGTGATGCCACTAGATTGTCAGACGTGCGAAGAAATAGAATTCAATCAATTAATGAAGATAGACCTGGCGAGTATACAGATGAAAAAAAAATCCTAAACGAATTAGAGAATTCAAAAAAACTATTTAAGATGTACAATTGGCCAGTTATTGACGTAACAAGAAAATCTGTAGAAGAAATAGCAGCTTCTATTATAAAAATCTTCGATATAATAAATTCTAAATGACTATAAAAATTATTCTTGCGTCAAAAAGCAAAGTAAGGAAAAAAATTTTAGACCAAAACAAAATCGTCAGCGAGGTAATACCGGCCAATATAGATGAAGATCTCATTAAACAATCTTTAATTCAAGAAAATGCAACACCAGAGATGATTTCTAAAAGCCTTGCTGAGCTAAAAGCAAAAAAAATTAGTGAAAAAGAAATTAATAAGATTATTTTAGGAGCGGACAGTGTCGTGGATCTGAATGGTGAACTTATTTCAAAACCATCTAACAGAGAAGAAGCTCTTAATATTCTTAAAAAATTAAATGATCAAAAACATCAATTAATAAGCTCAGTTTGTATATTTAAAAATGGAGATATGTTATGGAATTTTACTAGCGTCTCTTCATTAACAATGAAAAAACTTAGTTTAGACGAAATTAAATCATATTTAGCAAATATAAAAGATGAAGAATTATATGCGTATGGAGTTTATCAAATCGAAGCAACTGGAAGATCGTTGTTTTCAAAAATTGAAGGAGATGAAGATTCTATTATGGGTTTGCCAGTTAAACAAATAAAAGAATATTTAAATAAACTTAAATGAAAAAATATTTAGTTATAGGGAATCCAATTAAACACTCTTTGTCACCTGTGTTGCATAATCATTGGATTAAACAAAATAACTTAAAAGCAGTTTATAAAAAAAAACAGCTGAATAAAAATGATTTAAAAAGAATAATAGCAGAACTTAAAGATGGGATGGTGCAAGGAATAAATGTGACAGTTCCTTATAAGAAATTAATCATTCCATATCTTGATGAGCTTTCCCCCCTTGCTGAAAAGTCGCAATCAGTAAATACAATTCTAAAAAAAAATAATAAAATTTTTGGTGAAAATACCGATATAGGTGGGTTTCAGAATGCATTAAATCATATTAATTACAGTATAAAAAATAAAAAAGTTTTCATTCTAGGAGCTGGCGGGGTCGTGCCTTCAATTATTATTGCGTTAAAAAACTTAAATGTATCTAAAATTGTTTTAAGCAACAGAACAAAAAGTAAGGCTGAAAACTTAAAAAAAATTGAACCCAATTTAGAAATTATAGACTGGGGTCATATTACTGATTTCGACATGATCATTAATGCAACTAGCTTAGGTTTAAAAAGTGATGATAAAATAAAATTAGATTATGATAAGATTGGAACAAATAAATTATTTTATGATGTTATTTACAACCCCGCTAAAACCAATTTTCTTTTAAAAGGGGAACAGCTGGGGAATAAAATTGAAAATGGTAAGATGATGTTTATTTATCAAGCTCAATTAGCATTTAAAACCTGGCATGATATTTTACCAAAAATTGATAATAAACTATTAGATTAATGATTAGACTTGCAGTAGTTGGAGACATAGGTTCGGGTAAAAGTCATGTAGCTAAAACATTTGGTTTTCCAGTTTTTAATGCAGATAATGAAGTTGCTTTGTTATATAAAAAAAATAGAAAATGTTTTAAAAAGCTAAAAAAAGCACTCCCAAAACATATATTTAATTTCCCAATAAATAAAAAAGAAGTAGCCAAAGCAATTATGGCGAACAAGAATAATATTAAAAAAATAACCAAGGTTATTCATCCAGAAATAAAAAATAAAATGTCTATTTTTGCTAAAAAACACAAAAATAAAAAGTTTGTTGTACTAGATGTTCCTCTTTTGATAGAAAATAAAATAAATAAAAAAGGTGATATTTTAATTTTTGTAGATGCTAAAAAAAATGAAGTAAATAAAAGATTAAGAAGAAGGCCAAACTTCAATTTAAAAATGATGAAAAGGTTTAAAAAGCTTCAACTCCCCTTAGAATTTAAAAAAAAAAGATCCTCTTTCATAATAAAAAATAATTTTAATAATAATTTTGTAAAAAAAAGTGTTAAAAAGATAATGAAAAAAATTTTATTCAATGCTTGAAATTATTTTAGATACTGAAACTACTGGCTTATCTATTTCTGAAAAACATAGAATTGTAGAAATTGGATGTATTGAATTAAAAGATCAAATTCCTACAAACAAAATTTTCCACTACTATTTAAATCCACAAAGATCAGTTAGTGCAGCAGCCTATAAAGTTCATGGATACTCAGAGAAGTTTCTATCAGATAAAAAAAAATTTGCAGAAATATCTGATATTTTTTTAAATTTTATCAAAGGCAAAAAGTTAATAATACATAATGCTCCATTTGATTTGTCTTTTTTAAATTATGAATTGTCAAAAAATAATAAAGAAAAAATTGATAAAACAAATGTAATAGATACATTAGAAATTGCGCGACAAAAGTTTCCTGGTTCTCAAAATTCCTTGGACGCTTTGTGTAAAAGATTTGGAATTGATAAATCTAAGAGAAAAAAACACAGTGCGTTGGTCGATTGTGAACTACTAAAAGAAGTATATATCAATTTAATTGATCAAAAAGAACCAAAACTAAACTTAGAAAACAATGAAATTATAGATATAGAAACTAATATAAATATCAGCAAAAAAAATAAAGCTTTAAGAAAAGTAGTTCAACCAAGTACTGAAGAACTGAAATTTCACAAAGATTATTTAAAACAGCATCTCAAAAATAATTATTATTCCTAAGATGTTTTCCTCTCGTTGAATAATTTTTCAAAATTAACTTCTTTCACAATATCAACCTCTTTTAACCCTGCTTTTTTGAAAAGATAAATAAATGTTTCGTATAAAGAGGGATATATTTCGGTAGGGACTTTTATTAAAACAATTTTTTCCATTTCCTTTTTGTCTTGGAGGTTGTCAATAGAAACTAATGCAGCAAAATTAATTTCAGTCAACATTTTATTTTTAACTTCATGATTAGGGGCGAGTCTTAAAATAGTATTTATTTCAATAATATTTTCTTTGAAGTGGTTACTTTTAATATCAAAATTTAAATTGTATTTAGAAATTTCTTTTTCCAACATAACATAGGTTTGTGCATTTGGTATTTCAAAAGAAATGTCTTTTATAAATTTTGATAAAATTTTATAACTCATTTATTCAATTTCGAATCATTATCATTTTCTTTATCTTCTTCAAAGTCACCTTCTACGACATTATTTGCATAATTTTTGTTTTTATTAAATTTAGAAGATATTACTTTAATTAAAATTCTTCTAGTTGTGGGTATTATTAGCAAAAAACCTAACACGTCTGTTAAGAAACCAGGAAATATTAATAAAATTGCTGCAAACGCTATAGCTGCCCCAGATATCATTTCATAAACTGGAATTTCGTTTTTAACTAATTGCCCAAAACCATTTTTTAATGTGTTAATTCCCTCCAACTTTGCAAAGTAAATTCCAGTTATTGCTGTGAAAAAAATTAAAAAAATAGTATTGAATGCCCCAATTATGCCTCCAACTTTAATCATTAGATAAATTTCTATTAAAGGGATACCAATTATGAAAAGAATAGCAGCGTTCATTTGTCTTCTTATTTATATTTGCATACTACATCAATTAAGTATTATAATCAAAATCATATGAGTAATAGCTTTGGTTTTATAGACATAATTTTGTTAGCGATGTTAGCTGGTTTTGTTGTATTAAGACTTAGAAATATTCTGGGTAGAAAAACAGGCCACCAAACAAAATCTACAAATAAATACTTTCCTCAAGAAGTAGAGGTCCTTAAAGACATAGAAAATAATGAAGCTATTAAAGTAAACAATGTTAATGAACATGCTAAAAAAGAATTTTTGAAAGGCGCAGAAATTGCGTATGAAAAAATCATTACATCTTTCTCAAAGGGAGACAAGAAGTCACTTAAAGCGTTGCTAGATAAAAATATGTTTAAGCGTTTTTCAGATGTTATTGACGAAAGAAAAAAAAAAGAACTTAATCACGAAACAATATTTGTTGGGCACAAATCAACAAAAGTATTGGAATTCAAAAAAGTTGAAAACATCTATAATGTGTCTGTTAATTTTGTAAGTGAAGTAATAACTAGCATTAAAGACAAAAATAATAAAGTTCTTGAAGGAAATCCAGATACTATAAAAACAGTAAATGATGTTTGGAGTTTTGCAAAAAATATGTGGAGTCAAGATCCAACATGGTATTTAATCGGTACATCAAATAAGTAGTGAAAAGAAAATTTTCTGTTTCAGACAAAGATAAAAAAGATTGGATAGAATTTACTAAAAAAAAACAACTACTATTCAATAAAGACAATAAATTAGAAAAAATAAGTATCCAAAATTTAAAAATTCAAAAATTGGATCTGCATGGATTCTCAATAGACAATGCAAATAAGATAGTTAAAAAATTTATCAATACATCTTATGAAAAAGGATTGAAACAATTGCTAGTTATTACAGGTAAAGGAATTAGATCTAAAGTTAAAAACAATCCTTATGTATCAGAAGAAATGAATGTTTTAAAAAATACAGTGCCAGCATTTATTAGGAACGATAGAGACTTATTAAAAAAAATAAAAAAAATCGAAACTCCTTCAGTGAAATATGGGGGAGAGGGAGCCTTTTACATTTTCTTAAAAAATTAAAGAATTAAAGAATAAATTTCGATAGGTCGGTATCTTTAACAAGTTCACCAATATTTTTCATAATATAATCTTTATTAATTACAATTTTTTCTCCACCCCTATCAGTTGCAGTAAAACTAATATCATCTAAAACTTTCTCAATAATTGTATGCAATCTTCTTGCACCAATGTTCTCAATACTAGAGTTTACCTCTGTAGCAATTTTAGCAATTGTTTCAATACCATCTTTTGTAAATTCTAAGCTAACATTTTCTGTCTCTAGGAGTGCAATGTACTGCTTAATTAAACTATTGTCTGGCTCTTCTAAAATTCTTTTAAAATCTTCGCTAGTCAATGCGTTCAGTTCAACTCTAATTGGTAGTCTTCCTTGAAGTTCTGGCAATAAATCTGAAGGTTTTGCAAGCTGAAATGCACCTGATGCAATAAATAGTATATGGTCAGTTTTAATGGGACCATGTTTAGTACTGACAGTTGTTCCTTCTATTAAAGGAAGCAAATCTCTTTGAACTCCTTCTCTTGACACATCTCCACCTACTCTTTCACCTCTTGCTGAGACTTTATCAATCTCATCTAAAAAAACTATTCCATTATTTTCTGTTGAAAGTTTTGCCATTTTTAAAATCTTATCTTGTTCAAGCATTTTATCACATTCTTCAGCAATTAAGATTTCATGTGACTCTTTAACTGACATAGTTTTTTTCTTATTTTTTATCATTCCCTTTCCAAACATTTCAGAAAGATTTATCATTCCCACATTAGCTCCAGGCATCCCTGGTATTTCAAAATTTGGCATATTGGGTGCATCAGTTATTGAAATTTCAATTTCATTATTATCCAAATCTCCATTTCTAAGTCTTTTTCTAAAACTTTCCCTTGTAGCTACGCTGGCTTTATTTCCCACAAGGGTATCTAAAACCCTCTCTTCGGCAGCTTGTAGAGCTTTGGTGTATACCTCTTTTCTCATTTTTTCTTTTTCAATTGCAATTGATATTTCCAATAAATCTCTAATTATTTGTTCTACATCTCTGCCCACATATCCAACTTCAGTAAAGCGTGTAGCTTCAACTTTTATAAAAGGTGCTTCAGTTAGTTTAGAAAGTCTTCTTGATATTTCTGTTTTACCAACACCAGTGGGGCCTATCATAAGAATGTTTTTAGGTAACACTTCGTCTTTTAGAGCACCTTCCAAAGCTTGTCTTCTCCATCTATTTCGTAAAGCAATTGCAACAGCCCTTTTAGCTGCATTCTGACCAATTACATATCTATCTAATTCTGAAACTATTTCTCTTGGAGATAAAGAAGAAACTATAGATTGAGTGTCATTTTCTTTAGATTTTTTTTTTTTTGGCAACGTGGTTATATTTGATTTTTGTTTCATTAAATTAAATTTTTTCTAAAGTTATATTATTATTTGTGAAGACGCATATTTCTGAAGCAACTTGTATTGATTTTTTTGCAATTTCTTCTGCTGTCATTTCTGAATCAATTAACACTTTTGCAGCAGCTAAAGCATAATTCCCACCTGATCCTATTCCAATAATTCCATGTTCAGGTTCTAAAACGTCGCCAGTTCCAGAAATTATAAAACTTTTTTCTTTATCGGCTATAGCCATTAATGCTTCCAATCTTCTTAAATATTTATCTGTACGCCAGTCTTTTGCTAGCTCGACAGCTGCTCTAGTTAAATTTCCTGCATGTTTCTCTAGTTTAGCTTCTAGCCTTTCAAACAAAGTTAAGGCGTCAGAGGTTGATCCTGCAAAACCGGCAATAACGTTCCTTTTTTCAATTTTTCTTACTTTTTTAGCAGTGCTCTTTAGAACGGTATTACCCAGGCTTACCTGTCCATCACCAGCCACAACTACATCTTTGCCTTTTCTAATTAAGACAATAGTAGTTCCATGCCAGTTTGAATTATTACTCATTGTACTCATCTATGTGGAGATTTATTTGATTTCTTCAAGTCCGATAATCCATTTTATTGATATGTTCTTTAATTAGTTATATCTTAATAATTCATATTCACTATATGTCTAGAAAAGCTAAAATAAACAGAAAAACCAAAGAGACCAATATAGTTGTCGAAACAAATATTGATGGGAGCGGTTCTTATAAAATAGATACTAGAATTGGTTTTTTAAATCATATGCTTGAACAACTGTCTAAGCATTCTTTAATTGATTTAAAAATAAAAGCAAAAGGAGACACTCATATTGATCTTCATCATACCACTGAGGATACTGGTATTGCCATAGGGGAGTGCTTAAAAAAAGCACTTCATTCATCAAAGGGAATTAAAAGATACGGTCATGCTTTAATACCTATGGATGAAACTTTAACCAGAGTATCTATTGACGTATCTAATAGACCTTACTTAATTTGGAAGGTAAGATTAAAGGTAGAAAAACTAGGGGAGATGGATACAGAATTATTTAAGGAGTGGTTTCAAGCATTTTCACAATCAGCCGGCATCACATTACACGTAGAAAATGTTTATGGGGAGAACAGTCATCATATAATCGAGTCTTGTTTTAAAGGATTGGCAAGATCATTAAGAGAGGCTCTAGAAATTGATAAAAGAATAAAAAATAAAGTTCCATCAACTAAGGGCGTTTTATAAACAAAAATGTTGATCGCGGTTATTGACTACGGTTCTGGCAATTTAAAGTCGGCAGCCAAAGCCCTTGAGGTAGTTGCTAGTAATATAAATAAAAACTTTAAAATAGTAGTAACTTCTGATCCAAAAATAATTAAACAATCGGGCAAAATAGTTTTGCCTGGCCAAGGATCTTTTAGGGATTGCTATTTGGGTATAAAAAGAATTTCTGGATTAGATGAAGCTTTAAATGAATTTGTTTTAGAAAAGAAAAAACCTATCCTAGGAATATGTGTTGGTATGCAATTATTTGCAAAAACTGGTTACGAATTTCAAGAAACAAAAGGATTTGGATGGATTGATGCTGAAGTTAGAAAAATAAACAATATGAATAAAAAAATAAAATTACCCCATATGGGCTGGAATGAAATAGAATTAAAAAAAGATTGTTTCATTTTTTCTAATATTAAAAATAAATCTCATTTTTATTTTATCCATAGTTATGAATTTATAACAAAACAAAAAGATTGCGTGGTAGCTACGACAAATTATGGAAATTCAATAATAATATCTGTAGAAAAAGAAAATATTGTTGGCACTCAATTTCACCCAGAAAAAAGTCAAAAAAATGGTTTAAAAATTTTAGAAAATTTTTTGAAGTGGAGGTTGTAATGATAATTTTTCCTGCAATTGATATTAAAGATGGCAAATGTGTTAGGCTCATAAGAGGAGATTTTAACCAAATGACTTCTTACGAAAAAACTCCATTTGATCAAGCTAAAACATATTTCCAAAATGGATTTAGAGATATTCACGTTGTTGATTTGGATGGGGCTCTACAAGGCAGATCACTTAATTCAAATATAGTTAAAGAAATAATTAAAAATCTTAAATTAAAAATTCAAGTCGGCGGCGGAATAAGAACTATTGATGATGTGAATGACTGGGTAAAAAGTGGTGTTGATAAAGTTATTATTGGAACTGCTGCTGTTGAAAATAAGGATTTACTTAAAACTGCTTGTGAAAAATTTGCGAATAAAATTGCCATATCTTTAGATGTAAAAGATGGGTTTATTTTTTTGTCAGGATGGAAAAAAAAAACTAATATTTTGGCTATCAATTTTTTAAAAGAAATCGAACATTTTGGAGTTTCTAGAATTATTTACACAGACATTAATAAAGATGGAACAAAAAAAGGTCCAAATATAAAAGATACAATTGAACTATCCAGTAAAGTAAAAATACCCTTTATTATATCTGGAGGAATTTCTTCCATAGAAGATATAAAAAAAATTAAATCTCTTAATAATTCTAATATTGAAGGTGTTATAGTTGGCAAGTCAATTTATGATGGTGATATAAAAATTAGTGAATTAGCAAAAGAGATGTAAAATGTTAAAAAGTAGAATTATACCTTGTTTAGATGTAAAAAATGGCAGAGTGGTTAAGGGTATTAACTTCGTAGATTTGGTTGATGCAGGAAACCCCGTGGAGCAAGCTAAAATATACGATGAGCAAGGTGCTGATGAGTTGTGTTTTCTAGACATTACAGCCTCAAATGAGAATAGAAATATTTTATTAGATACAGTGAAGAAAACCGCAGAAAAATGCTTTATGCCACTAACAGTTGGCGGGGGCGTCAGAACTCTGGAAGATATAAGAAATTTGCTACTAGCTGGAGCAGATAAAGTATCAATAAATACTGCTGCAGTTAATAATAAAAATTTAGTCAAAGAAAGTGCTGAAAAATTTGGTTCGCAATGCATCGTTGTTGCGGTGGATGCAAAAAAAATTAAAAAAAATAAATGGGAGATATTTACTCATGGAGGCAGGAAATCTACTGGAATAGATGCTTTGAAATTTGTGGAAAAAATGGAATTAATGGGTGCCGGAGAAATACTGCTTACTTCGATGGATAGAGACGGAACAAAAAAAGGTTATGATTTAGATTTAACTAAAAAAGTATCAAATCTTGTGAACATACCAGTCATAGCTTCAGGGGGTGCTGGGAATCTCGAGCATTTACAGCAAGGGATAAAAATTGGCGAAGCAAGCGCTGTATTAGCGGCATCAATTTTCCATTTTGGAGAGTTTTCAATACAAGATGCAAAAAAATATTTAGACTCAAAAGGAATTCCTGTAAGAATCTGAGAAATGTTTAAAACTTTAGAAGAATTAATTTCTGTTATTCGTCAACGCAAAGGTTCCCTTTCTGAAGTATCTTATACAAAAAAATTATTAAAAGATAAAAAGTTAAGTACTGAAAAAGTAAAAGAAGAAATAGCAGAACTTATTGATGCTATTGAAAAAAATTCAAATAAAATTCATGAAGCAGCAGATGTTTTATACCATTTAATGGTGCTTTTAGAAGCAAATGGTATTAAAATTGAGGATGTAATGGATGAGTTAAAGAAAAGACAAAAATGATAAATTTACATAAAAAATATATAGAGTGGTGGAAGATAAAATTAAATATTTCTAATTATGGAATTGTTTGGATATCTTTTATTAAGGGTTTAATTATTGGCTTATTAATTTATCATTTTTTTATTAAATGATGGTAAAAAATGACTTACGATAAAAATAATATTTTTGCTAAAATTCTTAGAGGTGAAATTCCATGTAAAAAGATTTATGAAGATGAATTTGTTCTTGCCTTTCATGACATAAATCCACAAAAAAAAATACATGCTCTAGTTATTCCAAAAGGTGAGTATTTTAATTTAGATGATTTTTCATCAAAAGCATCCGAAAAAGAAATAGTAGGTTTGATAAAAGGAATAACTATTGTTGCCAAAAAAATTGGAGTTTCTGACGTTGCAAAAGGTGGAGGCTATAGATCTTTAGTTAATAATGGAGAAAATGGCGGACAAGAAGTTCCTCATTTGCATTTCCATATTTTTGGGGGAGAAAAAATTGGTAAAATGGTTCTTTAATTTTAAGCTATAGATCTTTTTCATTTGGAATTTTAAAAAAATTATCTTTAATTGGAATGTTAGTTTTCAAATTTAGAATTGAAAAAATTACTATGTTAGAATAGGCATCTTTTGTTTCCCATCCTTTAAGTTCAAATGAATTCTTATCAAAAATTAACTTCATTTTTTTTAATTTTTTTTCAGTAAACTCATACTCAATATTTTTTAAACTTATTTTACTAGGTTTTGTTTTTTTTATAATTTCTAAAATTTTTTTTTTTTTTTAAACAATAAT
>Ga0114997_10000789_pt1 | contig 26228 bp, 26 predicted proteins | sample ArcticOcean_MG_C_2_FD_87045 | JGI IMG/M metagenome (GOLD analysis project Ga0114997, IMG submission 87045) | Marine microbial communities from western Arctic Ocean - ArcticOcean_MG_CB4_136 | ecosystem: Environmental > Aquatic > Marine > Oceanic | place: Arctic Ocean: Canada Basin | collected... | reverse complement strand
TTCGTTGGCGTAAAGAACGGATACGTCGTGCAGCAATATCTGCCAATGAGTCACCATTTGAGTTGAGGTCAAGAGCGGGCCTCCTGCGTTTGCTTTCTTTTCCTAATACCTTGTCTGCGACTAAATCAAAGGTCGGTCGCTCGACAATACCCGTTCTTTGTAGAAGGGTACCTTGGCGTTGATCTTGAACACTCTGTTTCCCAATCAGTCGATTCATCTTCGATTGAGAGGGTTGTGATCCTTCGTTTGTGTTAACAGTGACTCTGTGAAGTCCAGTCCCAGTTTCATTGAGTTGTTGCTTTGCTAACTTCAATGCAAGAGCTAATTTTTCTCGGCGGGCGTTCATTTCTTAGCACCTGCCAATTCTTTTTTCAATCGCTCACGGTCTTCAATTTCCCAAACGCTGAGTTTCATTTCTATCGAAGATTCGGTTTGCTGACGAGAAGCAGATTCACGAATCGCTCCTTTCGGTTGTGCTGAACTTGACACACCTGGTCGAGCCATTAAGGGGGTGAGCCTTGTTTTAGTATTGGTTGGTTGGCGCCCTTTTAGTGCTTCGAGTGGACGTTTTGGAAGTGGAGTATCTGGCAATATTAATTCTTGCTGATTGACCAGTTGACGTGTTGCATCATTGAGTGATGAATCATTCTTCACTGATGATTTCACCCGCATGCTTTCAATCGCCTTGTTTTGGCGGTCAGCATAGGCTTCAAGTGAATTAGAAAAGATGCTTTGCGGAGTTGTGTACGCACCTTCGATGTCTAACAACTCCTTTGCATCGTGTGCATTTGCGGCTGCGGCTTGGATACCTTGTTGATTCCGAGGGATTGTTCGAGTGGCTACCGCTTTTCTCTGTCGTCGTATTCGTTGCGCTTTTCGTGGCTGATTGATGTAAACAATTTCTTCAACTACGGCTACGGGAGTCGATTCAGAGAGTTCCTCGGAATGTTGGGTTGAACTTGGTTCAATGTTCTGTTCGAAATCTTGTTCCGAGTCTTTGCTTTCTTCGATAACGTTTGAGTCTATTTCCGGCTCAACAAAGTGAGTTTGGTCTGAGATTTGTATCGAATCAATTTCTTTGTCCTCGTTCACCTCTTCGAAAGGTTTTGCTGTAGGTTCGGCCCATTCGCGAACAACAGTTCCAAGAGATTCCGTCGCAGCTTGTATGTCTTCCGAATCAGGTGATTCAAGCCCCCCTTCCATCGTCCCAAACACAGTCGATTGTGGCGAAACTCCTCCAGCGTCAGAGGGGGAAATAGCCAGTTGTAATTGCTGTTCAATCCATTGCTTTTCTTCTTCACTTGGGGGTGCGCAGAGTGGGTGGTCGAGTATGAGGTCAGGTTCGAGGTTCCAATGCTCAAGAACTGATGGTTCCAGGTCAGTCATGTAGCGAGACAAATGTTGCCGAGTTGTCATTGGGAATGCATTGAAGTCCCCAGTCGCCAAGAACAAGTGGTCTTCAAGTCGAACCCCATCAACAATATCGCGCAGAAAATTGACGGTACTGTCATCACCATGGAGGCTCGAGAGATATTCAACACCTTCAAGGACGACAACAGCACGAAGATTCTCCCAAAGAAATGCATCAATTTTCCGACGGATATTTTCCAATGTTGGCTCGGTAGAACGTACATCACCATTTTGAGATAACCATGAACTTGATGCAATTGGAATGTTATGCTCTACATTGAGCGCTTCAATCTCATGCCGTGCAAGTACGAATAATGGCCGTCCATGAACTGCCAAATGACCTGCAAGATCAAATAATGGTGCGGGGTCTTTTGAGTCGAAGAAGTAGGCATCTCCAGGTCGCAACATTTTTTCAATCCCACCAAACCGTTGCATGAGTGCTTTGCTACGTTGTCGAATCGCTTCTGGTGCTTCTACCATGACCTCGAGTTCAGGTAAGCGTTCTTGTCGCTTCCAAGTACTCGCTCTCAATTTTGATTTCGACCACCACTGATGGTCTCCATCCGCTTGTTCCGTTTGCTCCTCCACTTGGAAGTGCGCTTCTTGATGAAGATTGAAAATTTGGTTGAGGTCGGGCAATGGTAGTTCGTGAATAGCGAGCAAAGCATCAAGGTGTGCTGCATCACTTTCAATATCTAGTAAGGCTTCGAGAGACATTGTGATTGCATCTGCTTCATGCAACGCCAGCATTGGCTTGCCTTCCCGAAATAAAATGATGCCAATGCGAGGCATTTGTTCCTTCGGCCGACGTTCGATTCGGATGTAACCAGAGGTCCCTAATCGTGCAATATCCATTGACAGTAAGCGCAGAGTTTCAGGTCCGCCACGGCGAATTTCTGTAATATCTCCTTGCGGTAGTTCCACCATCTTCTCTCACCCCTACGGGGTGATGCTTACTAGACACTTCTTGAAGGGTGCGGCTCGATTGAACTTAGAATGGTCCTTTCTCTAACTTGCATCTTGAGCCGGTAGTATTTTTTCAAATCATCCTTTCTTTGCACCGTGAAGTTGAAAGACAGCCAGTCGATGGTCAAATATGGGCGAGAGGCGAGGTGATTTATCGGTAGAAATGCGACGCTTCATTTCCTTAGATATTGCACGGCCATTCGTCTACCGGTTTCTCGGTTTTCTCCTCATCTATTACCTTCTTTTTGCAGGTCTTCTGTATTTCCTCTTTTCGAGTGTGGATATCTCAAGTAGTCAAATCTCTATGGGCAGTAGTTTTCTTATCGCTATTGCAATCATATTCATTGGTTCATTTGGTGCTTACTTAATCTATCAAAAGTCCCCAATGCTCCGAGTTCCTTTGGCGGTGGATATGAATCATCCATTTATGGGTGAATATGAACTCGGTGCTGCAGTCGTCATGGTTCAATTATCAGATGGGACTTGGAGTGATGTAGGAGAGGGAAGAGTTCGGCTGACTGTTGATGAACTACTTGGCGGCTCCTTACTGATACGTGATGATGATACATATGCCACCATTGGGCATTTTAGTCCCTTACCTCAAACGCATCCAACACTCAAGCGTTATGTGATGCTCATCAATCAAGCCATAGCACTGCGTGATGCGGTAAATGGTGCTGAAGATTCGATTGAATCCGCTCGAGAACGAGAACATCTTGAAACTGGATTGCTTGAACGTTCTTGGCTTGAAGAACAGGAATCAATCGAAATAGAACCGGAAGGATTGTTTCACAAATCCCGTAAGGAATAGAGATGTTCGAGACAAATATATCCTTTACATTGAAAGACTCTACCTCTACCGCAGAGTGTGGAATCACCGGCGCGCTGGCAAGGTCACCTCGATGCTCTCAGTTTGAAAGAGCGTGAAACTCTCTTGGGGACCTCACTTTCCCGACGGTTCACTAAACTGCCACTTTGGCTTTCACATCCATCCAATATTTCAGCGTTTTACGGACTCTTAGTTTCACTTGCTTTACTGCTTCCTTACAGATTTGCCCAAGAATCAGGTGGTTGGTTTACAAATTGGATTTTTCATTCAGCGTTGATTATGGCCGCTTGTTTCCTGTTGGGGATGTTCTCTTTGGTGATTGTTAGTATTTCAAAACGTTTCCCAGTAACTCCCCCTCGTATCATCCTCTATCCAATGCCATTTGTTGGATTTAGTTTATTGACGATTTCTGAAACGGGAATGCTTGATTTACCTGCATATCTCTACATGTTCCTTTTGTTGCTTCCAGGACCGATGTATGTTCATCTCTCATGGGCTCCTCGCTGGCGCTTACTGTGTCAATTGGAAGATGGAATAAACCCCTTTGAAGCTCTCGATATGGCTTTTCACGAAGAAACAAATGATGCTGAAGAAATCGCCGCTGGCGATGAAGAGTTACTCTCAGTAGTTAACGCACTTGAAGATGAATGAATTCAGATCAAGTCAAGTGTTGGTCCAACTTTTTCGAACAAACGTAGTACTTCATCTAAATCTTCGCGTGTAAGACCTGCCGACATTTGTGTTCGAATTCGGGCTTTATCACGAGCAACCATTGGAAATACAATCGCACCAGCCATGACACCTTCGTCACCAAGTGCTTTGGTCATGGCCTTGGCCACGCTTGACTCCCCACACATCACTGGTATGATCGGTGTCACCGAATTGCCGGTGTCAAATCCGAGTGATTGCAATTCCTTGCGGAAGTAGTTCGTGTTGTCCCAAAGTCTAGCATGATGTTCCGGCTCGTCCATCAATACTTCGATGGCTGCTTTTTGAGCTGCAGCGACACCAGGGGGTTGTGAGCCCGAAAGTAGCCATGAGCGAGAATGATTCAATGCATGGGTACGGGTCATTTCAGTGCCAGCAAGAATCCCTCCTTGAACGCCGAGTGCTTTTGAGAACGAGCCTGTCTCAAAGTCAACCTTGCCTTGAAGATTGAAATGTGCAACAATACCCGCACCTTTGTCACCAAGTACACCTTCACCATGGCAATCATCAACATAGACCATTGCCCCATATTCTTCCGCCAATTTTGTCACTTCATCAAGCGGAGCAATGTCCCCATCCATTGAAAATACACCATCGGTGATGATGAGTTTTCGTTCAGAATTTTCATGGGCTTGGAGAACGGCTTCCAACTCACCCATGTCATTGTGAGCATAGACGCCCCGACTTGCCTTGGTTAAACGAACGCCGTCAATAATTGAGCCATGATTCAATGAATCACTGATAATCACATCTTGAGGTCCGGTGACTAAGGTTGGGATAAGTCCAACATTGACGGTGTAACCCGCAGAATAGATGAGGGATGCTTCAACACCCTTGAATTCAGCCACTTTTTTTTCTGCTTCCAGATGAATATCCATAGTTCCAGCAATGGCACGTACACTACCACTTCCAGCACCGTATTTCATCGTCGCATCGAGCATAGCCTGCTTGACTTTTGGATGGGTTGTCAGGTTGAGATAATTGTTTGCCGAAAGCATGATTGTCGGCTTACCATTCATTTGGCACCGAGGTTGATTGGGGCCTTCTAGAGTTAGAGGCTCCCATAGAAGTGACCTCTCTGATAATTCATCAAATCGAGTTTTCATCCATGTCATGTCACCCGGCATATACTTTCCCCAATTGAACGCATTAGTTCACCGTTCATGTTCTTTCGGGCTTGTTGTGCTAAAATCACATGGATGCAACCATGCACTCAAAAAGGAGTTAGCATTGGCCGTGATATGCGTATGACTGGAACGGTGAGTAGTGGCTTGGGTCGTGCGCATATCTTCATGGCGCAGTCCCATTACCAAGAACAATTCAAGCATCTGCTTGGAGGAACTGCTTGGCCTGGGACATTGAATCTCACAATTCAGGGTCAAGATTTGGTAAATTACATTGCACTGCGGAAAAAATCTGGCATTGATACACTGGATGCATCGGATACAGATCGTTCCGCTGCATCAACCATCGATGTTTCAATGTACGATGCACATCGAGTCCGTGGATTTTTACGCGATGGAGTTTCATTTGGCGGCGCAACTGCTTTTTTAGCAGTCTTAGAATCTGGTGATGCCATCGTTGAGTGTGCTATGTTAATTCCAGACTTAACACGACACACTGATGTTGTCGAAGTTATTGCCTGTGCTTTTTTGCGCGAAAAACTTTCACTTGAGGATGATGACATCATCCATCTTGTGGTCAAGTCTTGATAGTGTGCTTGACGATTGGTAATTCACCAATTTCTGCCCATTCCTGATACAAGAGGTTCTTGAGTTCATGCCGAGCACCTTCTCTCCATCGTTTTCTCATTGTTCGCTCAACAGCCGGTCCCGTTGGAGGTGCAGTAAGTGATACCTGCTCTACGTTTGTCACAGGCAATGGTAGTTGGTCCCAATCGACACCCCACAGAATGAGCCAATCCGGTGGAGCAACACCAAAATCGGCTTCGATTTCAGGATGTTCAATCGCTTGGAGCACTTCGTTTGGTTCAAGGTCGCCGATGCACATTCGATGCAAGGCCATGGCCGTTCGTCGTACTTGATTCCAAAGAAAAGCCTCGCCTATGATTTCAAAACCAATTGTACGTCCATCGACAATCCACGGCGAACACGAAAATATTGTTCGCATCGGATTTTTCCCCTCTTCAAGACGAGCAAAATTAGTCGCGTCGTAGGTCCCCTCAAACATCTTCAACCAATCAATAAATTGTTCACCGGGATATTTCCAGAATTCAATTCCTTCAAGGCGATAGCGATAGATTCGGTGATTTGCCATACGTGGATTCCATTGTTCATCGATTTCACGAACATCGAGAAAGGCGATATCCTTGGGTAATCGGTCATCCAAAGCTCGAATCATTTTGCGAGGCGTTAAGGCATTCCAAAGTTCTCTCTCAATTCTAACCACGCCACCATTGAGGCGCACATGGACTCCAGCATCTGTTCTGCTAGAGAGTACTAAGTTATGTTCAGTTGACGAAGCATCCAACCATTTGAGGCTACGAAAAACTCGAATCAATTCACCTTGGATAGTTTTGACATCTGGTTGGATTTGACTTCCGTGATAAGAATCACCGAGGTAGCCAATACGAAAGGCGAGGCGAACGCTCTGGTCCGCCATATGTCCACCTCAATCTTCACGCAGGAGCATCTCAGCAGCTTCTTCTGGGGAATAACCTAATCCACCCACAGACCAAATGAGTGCTTGTTTCAACCAGGGTTGAACCATTGGATTTTGCTTGCTTGGGTCCATCACTTCGATTGCATCGACGATGTTTCGACTCGCAGTAAATAGGATTTCATCGACTGGAATATCTTCGAGTTCAAGGCGAAGGGCATAGCGTTGGAATTCTTTAACAGCAACTGGTATACGGCGACATTCAAGAGCAAAAGTTGCGAAATCACCGATGTATTCCAAGTTATCTTCATCCATTTGCATGGCTTTTTTGTAAGCCATCATAATTTTACCACCGGGGATTACATCATCCTGTGCTTCTGCGTTTTTCATGTTAGCAAATTCTGCAAACATGTGGTGTACTTCTGCATTGGTTTTGTGAATGCCCATCATTTCATCAAGGTCAGCAAGAGCACCATCAAGGTCGCCACTGCGTAGTTTTTCTATTGGTCCCTGGAGTATTTCATCGTCGCTCATGTAATCGCCTCTATCTCTACGCGGTTGTATTTAGTTTTTGAAACACTCGCCGGTTCAACTAGGAATCACTTCTCTTCGCTCGAGGCGACGATTGTGTCTTTCAAGTCCTTAAGGAGGTTTGATTGACTGTGTTCCTTGTGTTTTTCGTTGAGAAGTGCCTTGGCTGCTTCCCAATTTCGAATGTTATACATGCAGTGCTTTGGATCCGGACGGACAACTCGAATTGTTCGCTGATAGGTGAGGAGGCCAATAACCGAACGAAGGATGCCTTTACCTGCTTTTTCTACAGCAGAGTCGCCGTCTCTTTCTGTGGTCCCAGGTATAGCCCCTGCAATTCCTGATCCTGTGTTTTCCTCTACAATGCCGACACCTGAATCAGTCAAGATGGTGACAGTAGCAAAACCAAAGATGGTCCCAACTGGTGAACGTTCAACCATCACTTCGGAAATACGATCGAAGAGAATCCGTCGATGTGAACGTGAAAGTAAAAAACTGTGTTCGAAAATGACAGCATCGGTGGTGACTGCGTAGTGAAAACTTCGCTGATAGTAGAATGTCATAGCCATATAGATTCCAACAAAGCCCAATCCGAATAATACGTAGTTATAACTGTCAAGAGGGATGAAATCACCAACAGGCTCATCCATCCAAAGGTCGGTAATCCAATATAGCATATCATCCAGTTGAATGACAATAGGCGTTAAAGCCATGATAAGGAGTCCAATTGTGACCCAACGTCCAGATGTTGACACATTAACCAAACGGTTCATCCATGTGATAAACAGCATGACAAAGACAAAACCAAACGGCCATTCTTCTCCACCGGTAACGTCGATTATAGTCAATGCGATTTTTATAAATCCACTTGAATCTTCCGAAGAGAGAGAATTTGCATTATCGAAGATAATGTGAATTGCAAGGATCAAAATCCCGAGTAAATACATCCCGACGAATGCAAAAAAACTTGGACGCTTTGTCAATAAGACTTCCTCACCAGAAATCAAACGGAACGTCTTCGCCAAGCGTGCTTGTTCAGCTTCTTTTTTTGCTTCATCAGTAGTTTGAACATCTACTTTAGGCTCTTCTGCGGCATCGGATTCTTCGCTCATAGCAATCTCTCCTCCCCCTTGTCTAGCACTCCATGCACATAATTCCTTGCACTGTGAACTATTCAAACAAAGAGTAAAGATTGGCGATTTTATGCTATGATTAATGCAATAATCCCCATGAATGTTCAGCATTTCCCCTCGCCCATTCATAATCTGATTCTTTGCGTATCCCAAATTCATCTTGAATTCTAAGATACTTCATCTCAAGAGGATATTCATTGTAGGTGAGGTGAGATTTCAGACCACCTCGTGTTGGTTGGTTAAAGGTCCAGTGTGCCCGTTCAATGGCTTGAACACGAAGTTCAACTGTAGTTCGTCCATTCCACATCTTTATTTCAAAAATAGGCAAAGGTGCACCAGGAGTTTGACCATGCTCACCCTCAAATAAATCCGATGCAAGTTTCCGCACAAGTACTTTCGTGAAACGTTCGGTCCGTTTATTGATAGGGTCATGAAATAAACCACCTTGAGATATTCCGAGGTGCCCGGTGTCACGACGTTTCCAAGGGCGATTATCTCGGGCACTAACTGTAAACGAAAGGTGAGGTAGAAACCAATCGATGTACGAGCCATCGTTGAGGTGAAGCATTCCCCAATACCAAGGGATAGATGGGGCTTGAACACAAACTTTCTGAAAATAAGCAGTGCCAGATACTTCTTCATCGTCTAATTTCCCACTTACACGGGTGCCATGCAGCCGGAGGATATCATAGCCCATATTTGCGGCGTAATTTGCACTCGCTTGACGTGCAGTTGATAATGCTGAATTCCACGGTGTGAGGTGAAGGTCGAATTTTTTCGGAACCTTTGGGTGTGATGCTTTTTCATCTGTGGACAATTGAATCCAAAAGGCACTCAAGTCACTTTTCAAACCCATCGAAAGGTCTTCTCCTAAAAGTGGTACAACTGCACCACCACCTTGGCCTGAATGAGTTGATTTATGAGGCCAACTGGGATGGGTATCTGGAAGTGAAATGATACGGCATATTTGCTGGATCACAGGTTCATGCATTTGCTTTCCATCGAACCACCATGCGCAAACCATTCCATCCAATGCCATTGCTTTTTCATCATCTATCCCCGGTCTTCCTGCAGGCATCCATGGCACTCCATTCACCTCGACCAGAGCGTTGTCTTTAGTAGACCAGAGAACCATCAATTGGCGACCACTTGGCCGTCCTTCCGGGTCATCAAGCATGACCAGCCACCACCACCAATCCCATGTGAGGTGATTGAGGGGGGGACGCTCTTGAAGAGTCCATAGTTTGGAAAGGTCTCCCGAGAATGCAGTCATATCTGGCATTACTGAATCTCCTTACCCTTGAATAAAGCCCCGCCGATAAACCAGAACATTGCTGCTTGGAATAACAAAACCAACGTGGCAACAATCGTTGCGGCGAATGCCGAAAGACCAAGTCCGGGCTTAGATGAGAAGAACTCCAGAGGTCTAGAACCTTCCAAGGATGAGTCAAAGAACCCACCTCCTACTCCTCCACCGCCCCAGTTACCCATGACGATGAACAAATCCAAATTCGGCCAAACTAACATGGCGGCAGAATCAACAATCATCAAGGCCCATCCAATCACTGAAAACCTTAGCAAAAATGCATCAGGGGCGCCCATTGAGAGCAAAGCCATTCCAAGTTCCCATGCCGCAAATGGTATGGCGATAATAATTCCGTATTTCCACAACACCCCTAGTGCATTGAATAACATTCCATACACGAGTGTCACCATCATTGTAGCAAAAATTATTGCCATCCAAACACCAAGATCAGCAAATCTAAAGAAAGCATCACCTGAGCCAACAAAACCAGAAACAAGAGCTCCAAGAATCCCTAGAATAATGACATAGGGCCAAACGATACCGAGGTATCCCAAGGTACGATAAAGAAATACTTCTGTCCGAGCGATTGGTTTTGCGAGCATAAAATGCATTGTTCCAGAAGACATTTCATCGCGAATAAGGCCAGTTGCCATGAATAGAGGCAAAAATATGCCCAATAGGAGGACAAAGCCCAATTTTCCAATCGAGAGGACAAATGCCAAGTGGATTGCTTCACGCGAATACGCATCTTCATCCGGGTCTTCGTCAACACCTGAATCGGCGTAAACATATGTGTAAATTTTACCATCTGACGACCTGAAACTCTCGACAACAATATCGCACGGCACCCCGTTATCATTGGTATCCTTTTGCGAATTTGTTTGGTCGGAATTCAAACAATCTCCATCGTCATCAATACCAGTTGTGTGAGTGCCAAGTTTAGAAGTAATGTCCCAGTCAAAACCATCTTCATTAATGTACATCGAAACGGGGTCAGGTTCAATTGGAGGGTCAAACAATCCAGGATGAGATTCACTGTCCCAAGGGTCAGTGCCTAAACGGATTTCTTGACCTTTTGGATATCCATCGTTGTCAAAATCAGTAGAATCGCCATCGTTATCAATCGATTCAAATTCAGAACCCATCACATCGATGTAGATCATGAATATCAAAGATAATGCCGTGAAGCCTACGCCAAGAACCACCCAAGTGGATGTCTTTGTCCGGTATTGTCGGAGGGTGAATTCGACAATTGCCGAAGCCTTCCGGTCGAAGGCGCGATAGATGGAATCCGGCTTGGTCGCCATCACACTCGCCCTCCAGAAGTAAGGTATCCCAATATGGATGCTAAATCGTCATCTGGATTGTCGATGGTCGAAACTTTGTGGTTATTGTCAACGATTATTCGAGGGAGTTGTGAATGAATTGCACCAAGGTTATGCGTTTGAATCGAGAGGTTTTCCCCATCAGGAAACGAGATTCCGAACACTTCATCGATATCGATGACATCCTTTGCCAGTGCTTTAGGATTTTCTGCCTGAATGGAAATTCGGTGAGGGATTTTGTCAAGGCGTTCTCTAATTGAATGGAGATTTCCTAAAGCGAGCAATCTTCCTTGATGTAGAATCACAATTTGTTCAGTAATGCGTTCGATTTCTTGCAAGATATGACTGCTGACAAGTACGGTTCGTCCCATACGCCCTAATTCTCGAATCACATTCATGATGGTTGTTCGAGCAAGAGGGTCACAACCTTGGAGTGGTTCGTCAAGAATTATCAAATCAGGATCATTTACCAATGCATGAGCGATTTTTGCACGTTGTCTCATGCCTTTGGAATACTGTCCAATTTTTTTATGCGCTACGTCGCTCAATCCGACGAAATCCAAGACACGGTTTGCCTCAATGCTTGCTTCATCACGCGTCAAACCATTGAGCCGAGCAAACGTAGAAACAAAGCCATGTCCCGTCATCCAATCATACATCTTTTCATGTTCAGGGACAAAGCCAACACGGGCATAGGGGGCAGGATTTTTCCAAGGGTCTGTACCAAATAATTTGATGCTCCCCTGACTTACCTTGAGTTTTCCCATGAGTAAATTGAACAAAGTAGATTTCCCTGCTCCATTCATCCCCAAGACCCCAGTGACGCCACCATTCAATGCTAAAGTAATGTTTGATAAAGCGAAGATTCTACCATAGCTCTTGGATACATTTTCCAAAAGTATTGCAGGTGCAGTTACTTCTGGTACCCACTCCTTGGATTGGGCTTGGCCTTGTTGGTCAAAATCGGGTATCATTCACGAGTCACCTCCATTGACGAAACACGAGTACTCAGTACATACAATGCCAATGCGTTCATGGCCACAAGTGATGCTAAAGACCAAGTCCATGAGTATTGGTCATAGGTTGGTTGTGTTCCAATAATTGCTTGTCCAACATGCGCTAAACAGTCATAGGGTGAGATGAGATACAGAATTTCACGATCAAAGAGATTTGAAGCGATGAATGCCAAGACTTTGGTCCCGAGAATAATCGAAAGTAAAGCGATACCTGGGAAAAATTTGCCTTTGGAAACACTCGACAAAGAAAGACCAATACTAGTATATGTAAAAATCAGCAATATGGCACTTAATACCGTTGCAAGGAACATAGGAAAGGTGTCAATAATCCAGGCCCAACCACGTCCCATTGTTGCAATTTCAGCAAAATAATAGAGCGCTAATGTGACCAGTATTATCAATCCCTGAATGATAGCAACAGAAAGAAATTTCATCGCCACGTAATCAAATCGAGTAATTGGGCGTGAAAAGTAGAGTGCGGAGGTACCATGTTGTCGGTCTTCGGAGATGACGCCTCCCACTAACAAGGCAGCAACAACCGGATAGTAGAGCATGTTTCGTGGAAAAAATCCAAGCACATGGCCATAGAGGTTATCACGGCTAACCCCCCATACTGAATGGAGTCCTGATTCACCGATTAATCCAGACAATAATGTCATACCGACATCAGACATTGATGCAATAAATACAATCAAGAGATACAATCGAATTGGCATTCCCCACGGTCGGTGGCCTTTCTTGAACACCCCGAGTAAGTGGTGGCGTAGGATTGCCCAATTACGCATCCAACGCGGATTGAGTTCTCCATTCCACTGTTTGTATTGTTGTTTGAATACATGCCCATCAGATTTCGGTGCTGGTGAGGTTGTTACAGAAAGGTCTTCGTCACCTTCAGTCGACCCCCAGGCTGCTTCCAATCGCACCTTTCCAGTGACGGGTGCATCGGTAGTATATTCAACAGGTTGTGATGTTTCAAGTGGAGCAACAGGTGACGCAACAGGTGGTGTGACGGGTGCATCGGTAGTATATTCAACAGGTTGTGATGTTTCAAGTGGAGCAACAGATGACGCAACAGGTGGAGTGATTTGTGGTGCGACAGGTGGTGCATCCTCTGGATTACTCATGCTGAACCACCCCCCATATGTCCGGGTGCATCCACCTTACGTGCCTGTGCAGGAGACGCCAACAAATCTTCACTTGTCTTCACTTCATAGCCGAGGTCTTCCATAATAGATAGGAACAAATCCTCCAATGATGCCTCGTATTCATGCATTCGACGAATTTGGGCGCCAACGTCAGCAGCACATCGTAGAATTATCGAAGTTGTATCTTCTTGCTCATGGAGAATACGCATAACTCTGCCTTCTCTTCGAACGCTCAAGCCCCGTGCAATCATTGTTTCTTCCAAGCGCGAGGCTCCACCCCATACATGAATTTCAATTTCACGGTCAAAGCCTTTGAGGTCCTCAATACGTCCTTGTGCGGCCAGTTTTCCTTTGTGCAAGAGGATGAAATTATCGCAGACTAGTTCAACATCATCCATCAAATGTGAAGCCATTAACACAGAGCGATTTCCAGTTTTAACAGTGTTTGTGAGAGTTTCAATCATGTAATTACGCGCAGAGATATCCAGCCCATTAGAAGGTTCATCGGCAATAATCAATTCCGGGTCATGAACAAGAGCGCATGCGAGTTTAGTCGCTTGTTTCATTCCTGTCGAGTAACTCCCAATATTTCGATAACGCTGTTCCCCCAACCCCACATACTGCAATGTTTCGTGTGCTCGAGCAAGAGCAATAGTAGGGTTCATCCCGAGTAATTCACCAGAATATCGCACTTGGTGTATTGCTTCCATTTCAGGATTCAGGCAGTCGTATTCTGGCATGTATCCGATTCGAGCGCGAATTGCATCACCTTGGGTACGAATGTCAAGGCCGAGAACAGTGCCTTCTCCTTCGGTGGTTTGGATTAATCCAAGAATTGTTTTCAAGAATGTAGATTTCCCTGCGCCGTTCGGTCCAAGCAAGCCCGTTGCGCCTTTTGGGATCGAAAGATTGAGTTTATTCAATGCCATATGTGGGCCATATGATTTGGTCAAATTTGTGGTTTCTATGATGAGGTCGCCTTGCAAAACATACTCCCTCAAGAAGAAGAGAGTAGAGGCGCTCTTTGAAGTATACCTCGTTTTGTCGAGGTCGCAGGGAAAATTACAGTATGATTCCGCCACGAGTTTTCACGGCCACACCCTTTTGGAAATGTTGCATATCTGCGGGTGTGCACTGAGATATCCCATGTCCAATAAGTTCACCTTTTTGATTGACAAGCAAGCAGGTGTCGCCCGGTGAGATCCAAGAGTCACACGCAAGAATAAATCCATGAAACACATTTCGACCTTGGCGAACAAAAGGTTCAGCATCTTCATTGACCACAACCCAAGCAGGACCTTTAGAAAAATAACTATCGCCCTCAATCTTTTCAAATCCTAGCGGAATAGGACTATCACGATGTCCATGGACTTCAATTGCTCCACCGTCGGTTAATGATAGCCCACCATCGGTCAATCGCGGACTGACAATATGCGTACCATTCGAGAGCATTGCATTCTTCACTCTGCCCAATCGGTTTACGACGAAGGTGGAATCCTTCAACAGAGTCTGAACTATATCTTGTTTTAAATTGAGTAGGAGGACCATTTTATCTGCAACATGACGGCGTTGAATACGTATTTTTGCTTCATCACGCTGCTCTTTTTCCAAGGGCTGAGCGCTTGTATCGGCATCCGTGCTTTCATCGAGAACACCTGATTCATGCAATGCATTGAGGGCTCTGGATTGGATGCCATCACCGAGTAAATCCACGAGGATGATGCGACGTTCACCCAAGCCGTAGTGTTCGAGTTCATCTCGTATTACCGCAAGATTTGGGCGGCGACGCCAAAGCCATTGAGGCCCATCAATATGGGTGAACGGGTTGAGGTCTTCGAGTGAGTAAGGGAGTAAACCGATTGGCGTATTAATCAACACTTCCAATCCGGGGTAATGATGTTCTAATCGGGGCATAAGGTCACTCAAACGTTCCCGCCAAGGACCCGATGTACCGTAAGCAATCAGCACTTGATCGGACCCCTTCCCATCTCGCAGTTGAGGCCTCCAAAGCCCCTCCAAGGCCTTCTTTGCCGCATTGACATGTGGTCTGGAATGAGTATCTTCACCTCCCCATGGCTCACCGCCTTTACGGGGGGATTCTTGCGATTCAACAATCCAATTCCAAGCATGCTCCCATTTACCAGCATTTTGGTCTCTATCACGAGCAGCATCACGGTCATCAAGGACAAGTTCTTCTAAGAATTGTAAGTTTAATTTATTATTATGAGGGCTGGTAGAGATCCACAAAAACGCTTCGCGAAGTGCAGGATGTTGATGGCTTCGGCGTTCTGCCAATCGCCAGATTGTACCATCACGAATGGCCTGTTTACAACGGTCTAGTTCCACTAAGGTCACTTCGAGGTTGTATCGGGCCAAGAGTGCAGTCTTTTCCTTTTTATCCAACGCACGAACATCGGCTGGTGTGTAAGATGCAACACAAGGCATTCGCTCGGGCCATTCAACCAACGATTCGATTTTTTGTGTACCCCATGGCGTCAACAAACGCCCATCACGAGCAAAGAGTGCATAGGCAGCTGAATCGAATAAGTCAGCACCCAAAGCAATCGACATTGGAAATAACATCGGATGGCCACAACCAAACATATGGACCGGTCGATTTGGTGGGAGGTGTGGAATAGATGCCAACATAATTTTGGCATAATCTTTGTAGAGATGGCGTTCCATTACGGGAACAATTCCACCGATTGGATGAATTGCAAAATCGAATTCACTCATGCCTTGAGCCGATTCGGTGCGAAGATGTTTGAATAGTCCACCTTGAATTGGGCCATTGAGCATTGTTGTTCCTGCTGCAGCGACGCTTACTGGAGCGCGTTCGATAGTTTCTTGAACACATTTTGCCACCTGATCCTCAGTCATGTCAGGGCGTGAAAACACATCGAGCATAGTCGCAATATCGACTCCTATACTTCGCTGGAACTCAACAATTTCTTCGACACCGACTTCGACATCTCCGTAGATATAGGCCTGAAAAGTACCCGAGTCAGTCATCACCACACCCGGATAGTCCAAAAGTGTGTGAACGCCTTCTGCGATTGCAACTTCCTTGAGTTTTTCGTGCTTCCATATGATGTATGAATTCGTAATGAGAGCACCAATTCCATATCGGTCCCACATCTCACGAGGTTCAATTGTTCTGATGTTTGGATTGATGACCGGTAACAAGGCAGGCGTCTCAAGAATACCATGTTCGGTATGCAAGCGTCCCAATCGTCCACGGCCATCACGTGTTGTGATTTCAAACAAACCTCTGTCGGCCTCACGGCATGGAGCGGGGTCTTCACGACGGCCTTCTGTCCATGCTCCCATACTGTCGACCCTTTCCTTCGTCTCTTTCAACCCATCCATTCAAGTGAAGGGGAATGGTTCATACAAATTCAACTGCACCGTGAGCGAGAATAAATTCTCTTCCCAACTCATCAAATGTGTCGAGGAGGGCCGAAGAAAAACGGATACGGAAGATTTCTTTATCCGCTTCCAAGTCGTTTTTCACACCTTCAAGCGTCCCCGGCGCGGCACCACATGAGAGGCAAGCACCGGTCAAATCCAATATGAGGTCTAGTTCAGAAGACGCGCCTTCACCCCAGTCTAGTGCCGAAACAGCAATGCCGCCACCGTGCCCATCCAGGGCAGCCCGAACCTCACCTAAACGTGAAAATAAAGCAGGTACAAAATCAGCCGTTCCGATGAATGTGAGCAACGAAGATGAACGAAGCCGTTCTTCTTCAACGGGGTCGGTCATCTCTTCGATTCTACGGCTTGCCTCAGCAGACATTGCCGCCTTTGCTTCGGCCGCATATTTTGCCACGAGGTCATCGTCGGTCATGCCTCTCGCTCACTTCTCTTCTTCTTCAATTCTATTGTTGAACTAGTATCCTCTCTGTGACCGGTATTGTCCATGATTACACCACTTCATAAGGGAGTTGCGCTAGGAGTAATCAAGTGAGGGCAATGGCGGAGGAGATCTTACGAATTGAAAACCTCCATGTCAGTGTCGAAGGCACGTCAATTCTCAAAGGGGTTAACCTAACTATCCATCGTGGTGAAATTCATGCAATAATGGGTAGAAACGGTGCAGGGAAATCCACTTTGGCGAATGTTGTCATGGGCCATCCTGCCTATGTGGTTACCGAAGGTAGCATCTTTTACAAAGGCCAACCGTTGGAGGAACTTGCAGTTTTCGAACGGGCTCGTGCCGGTATGTTCCTTTCGTTCCAATACCCGGCAGTAATCCCAGGTGTTCAAGTCGGGACACTCCTCAAAAAATCAGTTGCATCGGTACGTGAAGAAGCACCAAAGGGTCGAGCATTCCGCAAAGAACTGACTACAGCAATGGAGCAATTATCCATGGACAAAAGTTTCCTCTCACGATATGTCAACGATGGTTTTAGTGGAGGAGAAAAAAAGCGACTCGAAATGTTGCAGATGCTTTTGTTGAAACCAAATCTCGCATTGCTCGATGAAACTGATTCCGGACTGGATATCGATGCATTGCGAATTGTAGCCAAAGGAATCAATGAAGTTGCTGTTGATTCAGCATGTTTGATTATCACGCACTATCAACGTCTACTTGATTTGGTGAAACCTCATTTTGTTCACGCAATGATCAATGGAACAATTGTCCAAACTGGCGGCCCTGAATTGGCGCTTGAACTTGAAGACCGCGGCTATGATTGGCTCGATGTAACTGCTTGAGGTGTTAAGATGACGGATGAAACTCAAGATATTATTGGCGACTACCGCTATGGTTTCCATGACCCCGAAAATTCAACAATTCGTTTCGACCAGGGACTTTCCGAACAAGTAGTTCGGGATATTTCTGAACTCAAAAACGAACCACAATGGATGACGGATATCCGCGTCAAAGCATACCGTCATTTTGTCGAACGGGTCATGCCCGAATGGGGGAATTGCGACCTCTTGAACATGATTGACTTTGAGAGCATTACCTATTTCTTGCGCTCCTCGGATAAAACTGAAAAATCTTGGGATGACGTTCCCGATGACATCAAGAACACCTTTAACCGCCTTGGAATTCCAGAGGCTGAGCAAAAATGGCTTGGCGGTGTAACTGCACAGTATGAATCTGAAGCCGTCTACCACTCTATCCGAGAGGATTTGGAAGAGCAGGGAGTCATCTTCCTTGACATGGATTCTGGTCTCAAACAATATCCCGAGCTCATTAAGAAGTATTTTGGAACAGTTATTCCTCACAGCGATAACAAATTCTCTGCCCTTAATACAGCAGTTTGGTCTGGTGGCTCATTCCTCTACATCCCCAAAGGAGTCAGCGTTGAAATGCCGGTTCAAGCCTATTTCCGTATCAATGCTAAGAACATGGGACAATTTGAGCGAACCCTCATTATTGCTGATGAAGGTAGTACGATTCACTATGTTGAAGGCTGCACTGCCCCGAGTTATTCAACAGACTCACTGCATTCTGCGGTTGTTGAACTCATTGCAATGGAAGGTGCAAAAATTCGTTATTCCACCGTTCAGAACTGGTCGAGCAACGTCTATAATTTGGTTACAAAGCGGGCTGTAGCTCATAAAAACGCAACCATCGAATGGGTCGATGGGAACATTGGCTCCAAGTTGACCATGAAGTACCCCTCGGTGCTTCTCAAGGGCGAAGGTGCACACGCAGAAGTCATCTCGGTGGCTTATGCTGGAGAAGGACAACATCAAGACACCGGGGCAAAAGTCCACCATCTCGCCTCCAATACAACCTCTAATATTATCTCAAAGTCAATTTCGAAGAAGGGTGGACGTTCTTCTTACCGTGGATTACTTCAAGTCAGCCCAAAATCATCGGGATGCAGGTCAAAGATTGTTTGTGATGCTCTTATCCTCGACGACAATTCACGCTCTGACACTTACCCTACCATGGAAATCGGCAACTCTACTGCTGACTTGGAACATGAAGCAAGTGTCTCTAAAGTTTCAAGTGACCAACTGTTCTATCTCATGAGCCGTGGATTCACTGAAGATGAAGCAATGGGCCTGATTGTCAATGGATTCTTTGAACCATTTACTAGAGAACTCCCGATGGAATATGCGTTGGAATTAAACAAGTTACTCGAATTGGAAATGGAGGGTTCCATTGGATGATCTACCAACAGATGGCTATCCCACCTCGTTCAGAACATTTGTGGCGCTATACTCCTTGGCCTAGAATTCATCCAACTGTTCCCGATGAAGTGCCAATTGCTGATGATGTGATTTTTTCACTCGCCAACGGAAAACGATTAGATGAAGCACCACAATCCAAGGATACATTTGATGATATTGCTCGAGCCTTTTTACAGGCTGCTGGAGGAACATCCAGTCACTTATTCATCGATGAAAAATCTGAACCGATCCACATCAATGCTCGAGCATCGGGCCATATTGCTGTTGGGCATTTAGACCTTGAAGTCAAAGGTTCAGCTGTGGTTTTCATTCACATTTCTGGTGAACCGGAATGGGTCGGCCTTCATATCACGGGTAAGATTCACCCAAATGCACAACTTTCATTCGGTTTCATCAATGAACTCGATTCAAATACCAAATTCCTTCGATGTGAAGATTGGACGATTGAACGAGATGCTGAACTAGAACATGCCACACTTTCAGTTGGTGGTTTCAGATGCAAATCAGATGTCCGCAGCACGTTGAATGGAACCGGTGCGTCAATTCGCCAATCCGTCACAGTCAATGCAGTAGGTGCTCGCCATGAAGATGAGCATGTGGAAATCCATCATATCCACGGTCATACAAATTCGGATTTGGTAATGAATTCAGCATGTGCAGGAAGCAGCCACTTCATTGGCACAGGCCTACTCACGATTGCAGAAGGTGCAAATAAATCCGATGCATCTCAAGTATTCCGTAATCTTCTTCTTTCTGAAAAAGCAAGGGCAGAAGCAATACCTGAACTAGAAGTCCTCGCAGATGATGTATCCGCTGCCCACGGAGCAGCTAGTGCGCCAGTCGACAAGAATCAAATGCATTATTTGATGTCAAGAGGATTGAGCCCAGAAGAATCCCAAGCAATGATTGTCAATGGCTTTCTTCTCAATGCTTTTTCGAATCTGACGAATAAATATCTAATTGAAGAAATGCGAACACGACTCACGGTTCATCTTGAATGTGAATTGAAAAGGTGATTACATGACGTTGCGTGATGATTTCCCGATCCTCAAGCGTGAAGTCAATGGTTTTCCGTTGATTTACCTCGATAATGCTGCGACGACACAAAAACCGCAAGTAGTTTTAGACGCGATGAACGACTATTACACCTCCTCAAACTCCAATGTTCACAGAGCAGTGCATACTCTCGCTGGTGAAGCGACAGAAGGGTATGAAGCATGTCGCCTCAAGTTGAAGGATTGGTTCAACGCCGAGCGTGCAGTCATGACCAGTGGCACAACGGAAGCAATCAATCTCGTTGCCCACTCATGGGGTCGAGCAAATCTCTCTGATGGCGATGTTATCGTCTTGACCGAAATGGAGCACCATTCAGATATTGTTCCTTGGCAAATGCTTGCCGAGGAGAGAAATGTAGAGTTGAGATATGTCCCAGTCTTGGAGAACTTCACGCTTGATATGGATGTATATGCTGCATCTTTAGATGGTGCAAAACTCGTCTGTGTCGTACATACTTCCAATGTATTGGGTGTGCGTAATCCGATGGAAGAAATTATTGAACTTGCACATTCAAAGGGTGCTTTGGTATTGGTTGATGCAGCCCAAGGAGTTCCTCATGAACGTATTAATTTCCAAGAATTAGGTGCAGATTTTATGGCGTTCTCTGCTCACAAAATGTGCGGACCTACAGGCATCGGAGCACTACTTGTCGATGTAGATGTGTTTGAAACAATGCAACCATTCATGGGCGGGGGCGACATGATTGAAACTGTCACCATCACAGGCTCAACCTATCAAACCGATGAACATAAATTCGAAGCAGGAACGCCCCGAATCGCTGAAGCCGTCGGTTGGTGTGCCGCATTGGATTGGATGTCGAAACTCGATTTAGAAAAAGAACATCAACGCTTGATTGGTATTGGCCGTTGGGTTGCTGAACAATTACGAGCAATGGGTATATCCGTCTATGGGCGTCATGAGAAAAGTGACAGTGCCGTGGTCTCATTTATTCATCCAACAATTCACAGTGAGGATTTAGCTCATTTGTTTGATGCGCGTGGTTTTGCAGTCCGGACTGGACATCATTGCGCACAACCACTGCTCAATCGGTTAGGAATTACAAGTACTGTACGCGCCTCATTTTATTTGTACAATACAATGGGTGAAGCGGAACTCTTCATAGAACAACTGAAAGAAATTACGGAGAGATTCGGATGACCTATCCCGAAGAATTATCTGAATTGATTGAGGAATTTAGAGAAGTTGAAGATAAAATGGAACGCCTTGAAATGGTGTTTGATATGGCCGATGAAGTAATCCCGTATCCACTTGAACAATGGAATGACGAATCGAGAGTTCTGGGCTGTCAATCTGAAGCACATGTGCATGTGAAATTAGAAGATGGCAAGGTACTCTTGCTCGCAGGAGCAGATGCAAAACTGGTTCAAGGACTGATGGGCATTCTTAGCATTGCCATCAACGGAACTGCTCCCGCTCAAGCCTTACTTCTCTCCCCTGAGTTCGCAGAAGAAATGGGAATTCTCAACACACTATCACCAAGTCGCTCAAACGGATTCCGGAATATGTTCGATAAAGTGATGAAAGCAATTAGGGAACTTGAATGAAGTGATTTTATGGTTGAAAAGCAAGATGTTATGACGCAATTGGATGAAGTAGAAGACCCCGAATTGGAATTATCCATAGTGGAATTGGGGCTGGTCTATGACGTGCGTTTCGAAGAAAAGGACGAAGTTATTCATGCTGAAATCGATTTGACACTCACTTCCCCTGGCTGCCCAGCAGCACCTGAAATCATGGCTGCCGCCCATCGAGCAGCATTACAAACCGAAGGGCTAGAAAGCGTCCATATCAACCTTGTTTGGACTCCTCGCTGGGATCCAAAAATCCATGCGACAGAAGATGCACGAATGGATATGGGAATTTGGGATTGAATCAACGACGAACAACAATCGTTATCAAATCGCCATCTTTGAGAAGATGGTTTAAGCCGACGCGTTGCCAGTCGAATTTAGCACTTGGCCCCTTCACGCGAGCATATCGAAATTTTCGAACAAAATCTCTGTGCAACTTGTTGCAGATGTGTTGGACCGTTGTATCGTCTTTAACGATAAGAGGCTCTTCCATATCTGCATCTTGTCCTTGAGGTTTGAGAAAAACACGCATGAATCCGAGGTTATCATAAATAAAATCCTTCAATTCATCAAGCCCAATACCCTTGAATGCTGATATTCGCATGACTGGCCAGTTTTCCGGTAAGGATTTTCGTGAACGAACTAAATCTTCCTCGGTAGCGATATCAATTTTGTTAATTGCAATTACCGCCTTTTCATAGATTCTATTCTCTGCTAAACAGTCAACAATTTGTTCTGCAGTGGTATTATTGCGCAACGTAACAATGGCAGATGTGTACCCGAACGAGCGAATAATTTCGCTCATTTCTTCATTGGAGAGGTGGGTTTGTTCAACAGTTGTACGAACATCAATCCCGCCCCGGTCAGTGCGTTTGATAAAGACGGGAGGCTTTGTTTCATTGAGTCGAAGACCAGCATTGTGCAATTCACGATGTAAAACATTGAAGTGAGCGTCTTGGAATGGGTCTACGATGTAGAGTACCATGTCAGCACTCCGAATAACATTGAGGATTTCCCGACCCCGACCTTTTCCTTCAGCAGCCCCTTTGATGAGTCCAGGTAAATCTAGAATCTGAATTTTTGCCCCCCGATGTTCCATTACACCGGGAATACATGTTAGGGTTGTAAAGGAATAACCGGCCACCTCAGAGTGTGCATCGGTTACTTTAGAAATCAATGTTGATTTTCCAACAGATGGGAAACCAACCAAAGCAACGGTAGCATCGCCTGATTTTTTGACTTCAAACCCTTTCCCTCCGCCACTTGCTTTGGAGTGCGCATGCGCCTTTTCCTCCTTGATTTTCAATTGAGCAATTTTGGCCTTGAGTTTGCCTATATGTGCGTTTGTAGCCTTGTTTTTTTGGGTCTTATCAATTTCAACGCGGATCAAATCGATCTGCTCCTTAATTGTCGCCATAACAAAGCCTCCATGTGTCTCGGGCCAACCGTTCTTCTTCAATGCTCTTCTCTTGAATCAGTGGATATACTGCTTTCATTTCTTCATCTTTACGCCGATGACATCAAACCACATCACGCTTTGGATTCAGTTATGGGCATAGAAATGGTTCTATTGCTTGTTGATGAACCGAGTTTGAAGATGCTTCTCAACCACACATGGACAGAACTCTATGACGGGATGGAGAAGGGTCAATTTCGTGACCAAAGGCCTGCCTATGATGCTCGCCTAAAGCGTGCTTTTGATATTGATTGTGAAGCAGAAATCCTCGATTGGATGGATTCGACTGGAAGTGGACATACAGGGACCGTTTTAGATGTCTTACGAACATTAAACGATGGCTCTCAAGGTTTGCTCCATCTAATAGAATGGGCCAGTCCTGGTGCATGGGAAGTATGGGAGGGCCGAGCTTTCCTCTATCTGGATGTAGCATTGGGACGAACAATTGCTAACAGTGAAGAATTGTATGCAGAATCGACATGGCTAGAACTAACAAACCGCCTCAAAGGCATTCCAGAAAATGAATTCGCGGAATTAGTTTGTTTGGACTGGATGGGGCGTAGAAAGCAACTTGGTGAAACACTCGACGAAACAGAGGACCCGAAAATCGTCCCAACCTATGAGGCACATGACCGAGCAACGCGAGCATTGGTCTACGCGATTACGCTTTGTGATGCTGACCCCTTACTCGTCGGAGTATTGGGTAGAGAACATCTCAAGGCTGACCAATGGGGCCACGGGCGATGGAATCTCAGACAGTACCTTCTCGATGAATAGAGGGGTTCAAAGACCACTTCCGTAACGCCTTACATAATGAGTGACGAATTGCCTTCGGAAAAACCTGAAGAAAGCATCATCGAAAACGATGATTCAATACCAATTGTCGAAGAAGGAATCGATACCATTGACTTGGCAGATTCCATTGAAGTGGAAGAACTTGACCCATTGGAAGAAGCACTTGCACGAGCAGAAAAGGCAGAAAGGGAAATTGCTTACAAGGATGCAGAGATCCAAAATGTACGAAAGCGTTTGATGGCAGAAAAATCAGACCTCGTACAATACAGTGGAATGGGGCTTGCACGACGCATGTTGACTATCCTGGGTGATGTTGACCGGGCGTTGGATAACCTTGACAAAGATGACTCTTCGGCAGTGGCGCAAGGCCTCCGCCTCTTGAGGAACAAGATGTGGCATGAACTCTCTGCGGATGGAGTTACTCCAATTGAAGCGAAAGACCAACCGTTCGACCCAGCAAAGATGGAAGCAATCACTATGATTCCTGCATCGGATGTCTTCGCTGCGGGTTGTGTAGTCGATGTTCTTGAAGCCGGCTACATGTACAAGCAACGAATTCTTTTGGCAGCACGCGTTGTCGTGGCATCGGATGAATAACCACAAGTTTCTAGTGTGTTGAGGTTTTCCTCGAATCATGGTCAAAAAACTCGTAGGTAAAGCCGCCGGAGCAGCAGGTACTGCTGCAAAGGCTGCTACACAAACAGCCAAACGCCAAGTTATCGATGAAGTAACAAAGCCAGTCAAGAAGGCTGCTAAGGACACCTTCTCGACTTTGGCGAGTGGAATCAAAGCCAAGGCTGAAGAAAAGATTCAAGCAGTTGCCAAAGAACAAATGAAAAAAGAAGTCAAGAAGAAATTCTTCGGAAAATAATTACCCAGCATGGACTCCGGTTTCAAAAGTTGAAAGTCGGAATAATCCATCCGTTTCAATCAACCATTCAATCACAGAGGTGGGAATGCTTTCCTTGAGCACTTCGCGCACGGCATCATCATCATAAACAGTTGAGAGCATTTTTGCTGTTTGACGTATACGCCACCCTTCAAATTGTTCACGTTGATTCATCTCGGGGATGCGCACCTCAAATCCAGCATCACTATACAATTGCGCTGTTGGCTCATCAGTGGTGACAAGTATTCCATTACCGTGTATTTGTTCTGCATGCTCCACCCATTTTGGTGGGTCATTGATATCTTCAATCGCTACAATTTCTATCTCCAAACCTGCTTGCTCAGCCCAAGTCTGAATCATTGACTGTCGTTCCTCTGCAGTCCATGGGTTATCCGGCTCCCATCCAGCCTGTTTTGAACCGATTGCGACAACAAGTTGGTCTCCATCTTCAACGTGGCTCAAAGCCGACCTTACCAAATGTTCATGACCCAAGTGAAAGGGTTGAAAACGCCCTAGCACGATGTATCTCGTCATAGTGTAGCCTCATGCGAAATATGATTCAACATCCACTTTAGGAAGTTCCATTCCAAATAAAGCGAAGCAGTCAATCATGCGTTTACAACCTTCGACCATTTCGCTGATTGGTGTCTCACCCATTGAACCAACTCGAAACATTTTGCCCTTGAGATGGTCCTGTGCCCCAATGACTTGTGTGTTGAACTCTTCTTTGAGACGAACTCTCCAAGCATCATTGATTCCTTCTGGATAGTTAATTGCAGTGACTGTATTGCTGCGCTGTTCTGAGTCTGCAAGTAATTCAAAACCAAGGTCCAAAAAGAGATTCCGAACTCCATTAGCCATCGCTTCACATCTGTCCCAGCGACCCTTATTCGACTCATTCTTGAGAACTTCCAGTGCAGCACCCCAGCCCATTGCCAAATTGATCGACGGAGTCCAAGGCGTTTGGTCATCTCCTCCCTTTTTTAGAGCAGCGACTAAATCGAGGTAGTAATTTGGATTTGAATCATCTTGTTCTCGAATAGCATGAACTCGTTCAATGAAGTTTGAGTTGATTGCTATTGCAGCGATTCCGGAAGGCCCTGCTGTGCATTTTTGGGCTCCAATTACGACCGCTTCAGCATTCCATTCGGTAGGATGTACTGGCATACCTCCAACGGATGTGATTCCATCGAGAATTAACGATGTATTGTGCCGAGCACACATTTCTGCAATAGCAGCAGCATCCTGAGTAATTCCAGTACTTGTCTCATTGTGACAAATCAAAAGTGATTCATAGCA
>Ga0114997_10000788_pt1 | contig 26231 bp, 18 predicted proteins | sample ArcticOcean_MG_C_2_FD_87045 | JGI IMG/M metagenome (GOLD analysis project Ga0114997, IMG submission 87045) | Marine microbial communities from western Arctic Ocean - ArcticOcean_MG_CB4_136 | ecosystem: Environmental > Aquatic > Marine > Oceanic | place: Arctic Ocean: Canada Basin | collected... | reverse complement strand
GGAAAATTCTTCGTTTTCCTCGGTTTCTTCCTCGACTTCCGACGACGGTTCGTCTGAATCGGAGTACTCGTCCGCCGAGGACGACGAGACGTCTTTCGCGTTGGCGAGAGAAGACGCTCTCGGCGGGGAGACGAAAGCGCCGAAACGGTTAGCAGCGACGACACCGCGGTTAGCGAATAGTAGTAATACAAAGAAAGGATCATCTTCTCGAAGCAACAGCGAGGACGAAAACTTCGAAACGCCGGTTGGGACGCCGAGAGCGGTGAAACGAGGCGCGACCATGGATAGGATTAAAGAGGAGTGGAAGAAAGAAGGGAAAGAGAGCGGCAGTCACTTTGAGAGTTCGGACGCTTCGCAGACGAGTTTGTTCGAGTATCGAAGAGCGGGATCGGAAGGCGATCGAGGGGAGAGTCGGAGTGGTCCGGGGGAGTATTTATCGCACACGACCGATCCAAACTTTTTCGCCTCGACGAAGTTTTTCGCGTGTTTAGAGCTCGAAGAGTCGAGGGAATTGTTTGGAATGAGCGAAGAGATTGAGATTGGCGCGAACCAGGTGCTCTTTCGGCAAGGCGATGAAAGCCGGGACGGAATTTACGTCGTCGTTGAAGGTCAACTCGGGGTGTACGTGCAATCAACGAACACGCGCGGTGGCGGCAGCGGCGGTGGAGACGGAAGCGCATCGTCGTTGGTGAAATCTTCGTCCAAGTCGAGCAGTCATCATCATCATCATCATTCGGTGAAAGATATCCGGCGTTCGTTCGATAGAGCCGGGTCACCTGGGTTGCCGATTATGGGGAGGAATCAACAAGCCAGTCGAATGAGTCGAGCAAACAGCTCGACGTCGCATTCGAGAACGTCTTTGGATAAAGAGCGTTCACAGACACCACCGATGGGCGGCATTCGCGCTGCCTCTCCGCTTCCTCCAAAATCATTTAGCATAGGTCCGGCGCATTTGACGAACATCTTGAATAAAGGCGAATCTGTCGGCGACGTGGACGTCTTAGATTCCGCGAGGCGGTCCGTCTCGTGCGTGGCGATGAAGAACGGAGCGAAACTGGTTCGCATTCGTCAAGACGTTTTGTTCGCGTTCATTAGAAAGCACCCGAGAACGATTCAGGTTTATTTAGAACAAGCCATCGCTCGATTGTGGCGAGTCGCGAGGTTTACTTTGAGAGATTTTCTCGAATTGCCAAGAGACGAAGGCGACGCGGAGTATTTAAGTCCCGGAGCAGAGGATTGTTTGGTGTTGAAACCGAAGCCACCGATGATGCGCGCGCAGACTTCACACGAGAAGTTTTTTGAACAAAGCTCAGATGATGTTGACGGAGGGTCGTTCCCGTCGACCGTTTCGGAATCTTCTAATTCGTTGGACGGCGGTGCGAAATCGACCAACACGACGGAAACGCCCGAAGACGCCAATCCAACGAACAAACTATTAGTGAATTACCAGGAAGAATTAGAAAAGTACGCGGGCGGTAGAAAAACACTCTTGGCGAACGAGGTGTTCATCACCCAACGCGATAGTCAAACGAACGCGTATTTCATTCTTTTATCCGGGACGATGCGACGCGACGCGGTGCCATGGCCCGAAGGCGACGGCGTCATCGGTCCGGAATTGAAAGCACCTCGTTTGGTTGGCGCGGCGCACGCAATAACCGGCGCTAAGTTTGACGAAACCGTTCGTTGTTGCACGGATTGTGAGATTTTGTTGATCACGCCGACTGTGTTACACACGTTGTGCGTTCACGCGCCAGATGCGTTCATTGCGTTACAATTAGCCGCCTCTTGTTCTCTAAACAGGGCCATTCGCGCTTTCATCGCGGCTGGCTTAAATCGCCAGTGGCTTTCTGCCGGTGACCAAGCGTTTCGATCGGGCGTAGACGCGACGTCTATGTACCTTGTCATCTCCGGTCGCGTGTCTATTTACAACGTCGCGTTAGGCGCCATGCGGTACCGAAGTCGGGGCGAAACTATCGGAGACGCGGCGATGTTGTCGCAAACTGCGCACACATCTACGGCTATATGCACTCGCGACTGCGAATTAGTGCGAATGTCTCGGGCGAGCGTGCAAATTATATCTGCCAAATATCCCGAAGTAGCCGGAAGATTGTTAGAACATGTCGCTCGAAAGTTGGAAATCAACCAGCGCGATTTGAAAACCGGCGAACGATATCGTCCGGAAATCGTGACCATCGCCATCGTTCCCGCGACAGACGCCGTGCAAACGACAAAGTTACCGAAATTTGCCGCAAAGTTGAGAAACGCGTTGGAGAGGTTAGGCAAAGGGTCCACGTTCATTTTGGACGAAAAAGCCGCGGAAGAGGTTGTGCCGGAAGGCTTTCGTCGCGTGGAGACGGCATTTTATCGGTCCAAGTTAACGAGCTGGATGACAAGAATCGAAGAAGAACACAGATTTGTTTTGTTCGTTGGCGATAGAAGTGGGCAGAACGCGAGTAATCGATCGTCGTCGTCGAGTGGGTGGTCGAGAGTGTGCGTATCTCAAGCCGATTTAGTGTTGGTTGTCGCCGAAGGCGGCGCGGCGGCGACGTTCGCGCCTTCCTCTTCCATGCTTGAGATGCAATCGCAGTCAACTGGTATGAGCGGTAATAACGAATACAATACAAATACTGGAAATGTATTCATCAGTAACGGCGTCGATCCATCCCCAGCTGAGGCCAGGTTACTTTGGAAACGTCGTAAAAAGCGAATCGTTCCGGTACCGTCAGCCTCCGAGGAGGATTTTTTAAATTACCATAAAATTACCAGCAAGAAAAAGAAACACCACCGACGTCAGCACAGCTACAGCAGCGACGCGATGAAGCAGAAGTGCGACGAGAATTTTGTCGAGATTGATAATAAAAATACCGCGATTTTAGCGCAAATCGAGTTGGTCTTATTACACGCGAAAGGCGAATCGCCGAAAAATACGCGTAGATTTTACGCCAACAGACCAGGTTTGCGCCGACACCATCACTGCCGGTTGAGTTCCTACTCGGACGCAGACGTCGATCGAATCGCAAGACACATCGCTGGTTGTGGCGTTGGCGTTATCTTGGCCGGTGGCGGCGGTCACGGATTAGCGCACTTGGGCGCGTTGAAAGCTCTCGAGGATGAAGGGGTACCAGTCGATGCCATCGGTGGCGCGTCGCAAGGCACGTTAACTGCTGCACTTTACGCTCGAACGGCAAATTCAACCGTCGTGAGCGCGCGAGTTCGAAAACTTGCATCTTTGATTGCCTCTCCTCGACGACTTCTAACCGATTTGACGCCTCCGTTCCTCTCCATCTTAACCGGCGAAACTATCGACAAATCCATCAGAGATATGTTCGGCGAAAAGATTGAAATTGAAGACTTATGGATTCCGTTCTTCTGTTGCGCGACAAATTTAACCACCGGTAAGTTGGTCTCGTGCACATCCGGGACGGTGTGGCGGTACGCCCGAGCGTCGATGTCCGTGCTCGGTTTCTTACCGCCTATTGCGGATGAGATTACCGGAGATTTGCTCGTCGACGGCGCGTACTTAAATCCGGTCCCGGTGGACGTTTTGCGTAAATTGTCGCGCGTGGAGTCGACGATTGTTGTTGACGTAGAAGATGAACACTACGCCGCGTTCAGATCGTTGACGGCAAGAGATGGTGGACTAGGCGGATGGTGTTTACTCTGGGAACGCGTGAGCCCGTTCGCGCATGCAGAAAAGCTTTGGCAGTCGATCAAGAGTGGTAAGCGAGGGAACAAATCCTCTTCGGAATCGTTCAACGCGTATTCGACGTCTTCGTCGGAATCAGAATCAGATTTCTCTTCCTCGGATGTTGATGAAGGCAACAATAGAGGAGGCTCGACCCCCGCGCGAAGGAAAGGAGGAAAGTCAACAAAGAAAAATAAGAAGAATAAGAAAAGATCTGTCTCGACTGCGACTACAAACGCCGCGCCGAACTACGCGACTCTTCTCGGCGCGTTACTCCGGGCCACCTCGCGACGCGAAGTTGCAGAAGCTGCAAAAGCGTGCGAGATTGACGTTTACTTGCGTCCACCGGGAGTGCCTCCGTTCACCTTTCACACCGGTTTAACCGACAAGCGCACGGACGATTTAATACGACGCGCGCGATTTAAAGCCGCCGAAGTCATACGCAAGTGGCAAGAAACCAAACGCATCGCGATGAAAGACGACACGGAAAACACGTCGATACAAGCGACGTCTTACTACGGCTTTTACTCGTCCACGACGCAAAATTCGCAAGGAAGATTATCTGCCATGCAGCCAATCGTGACGGCTTCTCCGCGAGGCGGCGGACAAGGAAGCAGGGGTGCAGGCGGAGGAACGAGTCACGTCACCCAAACTCCTCCACGTGGAGTTCCTTTCCACCCTTCTGCGATGCAAACGCCGACATTACACCCGTCACCTGCAACCACCGACTCTCCGCGTGGGCAGTATCGACGCGCCTCGTTCGAGGACATCGACGGCGAGGTCGACAGCGGCGTCGCCATCGTCAGCGAACGCGCGTTCTTGAAAACAACAAAAACGAAGGAGGACGAAGAAGCGGAAAGAACGGAAGATAAACTCGCGCCGCCGCGTGAAAAAAGAGTATCACTCCGGCTCGGCAAATCATCGACGGTAAAGCAATCGTAAAACTCAGTGGTACCAGCTTCGACGAAAAAGAACACGACGACGTTTTGGGGAAGAAGACTTTGGCGGAAAAGTCGTCGTCAAAGTCTGCGACGTTGGAGACTGTGTAGTAGTATTTTAGTGAAAAAGCAGCAGAAAAGTGCACGCACACTTTACACACATTAAAAACCATGTTGTCATCTTCATCGTTACAGGCGTCGACTTCCCAAATCGTTCACCACCAGAAACTCTCTCTCTTTCGCAAAAAAGCATCATCCGCTACTCTTTCCCGGGGTGTCCTTCAGGTGCGCGCTTTTCACGCGGCGGAAATGTCGACTTTTGTTTGTTCTGCGCCTTGTTGAATTTACTAATCTCTCTCCCCTCTCTTTCCCCAAATCATCACACAGGTTCGCGCGGGCACTGCCACCACCGCGGACATCAAAAACGGGTTAAGCATCATGCTGAACGGGCAGCCGTTCAAAGTTGTCGGTACGTTTGTTTCGCTTTTTTTTGTCGAAAGCACTTTAGTAAAGCTTTTCGCCGGCAAAAAGCCTGAGGAGGCTTCTTTATCCACGAGGGAAACTTTATCTGACTGTCTTTGATTTCTGCTTCATTGCAGAGTTGTTTGTCTCTTTCACTTAATGGTGTTTTTGATCTATAGTCTGACGACAAAAAAATGTTCCCCTCCTCCCGCAAAGCAGAGTTCCAACACGTCCACCCGGGTCGAGGCGCCTCTTTCTGCCGCACGAAAGTCCGCAACTACTTAAACGGCAACACGAAAGAAGAGACGTTCAGAAACGGCACCACGTTTGAGGTTCCGGACATCACCAACCTCCAGATGCAATACACGTACAAAGACGAAGACCAATACGTGTTCATGGACATGGACACGTTCGAGGAGTGCCGATGCCCGTCGGGAGATTTTGAGAAGTTCATCACCGAAGGCATGACGTGCTCGGTGTTGCAGTGGGACGGGAAAGTAATCTGTGTGGAACCGCCGGAGAAAGTGACGTTGGAAGTGACGATGACCGATCCCGGGTTGAAAGGAAACACGGCTTCCGGCGGAGATAAACCGGCGACGCTGGAAACCGGGCTGACGGTGACCGTGCCGTTGTTCGTGAACATCGGCGATAGAGTCGTCGTGAACACCGCCAACGGTGGAGAGTACAAGGAAAGGGCGAAGAATTAGGCATCATGGTAAGAAACCAAAAATAGCCGCTACCCGTCCTTATCAAGTCCTACATATGGACGTAGTTCATTATCCTAGTCAATTAAAAATTAAGTTAGATCTTGATACGGATGCTTCGTCAACCGAAGTAATGCAGAAAGTACTTAAAAGTTCTTACATATAGCCACACAGCCACGTATTGTTTACATCTTATTAATTTATTTCACTCGTTTAGTCACATCGTCACAAAAATGGTCGCGTCGTAGCAAACAACAATAACAATATAATAATACTATAATGGCGAAAAACCCGCGCATGGCTGTCCTTGACTTTGCCTCCAGAGAAGCGAAGCGATCGCAGTACTGTTCTCGAGCCGCCGTGAAGCTCGAGCAACTGCTTTTAAAGTTCCCGAGGGTGTTGTCTTCTTTGGATAAACAGAAAGGAAAAGTCGTAAAGTGCGTGGACTTGGGTTGTCATCCAGGTTCGTGGCTGCAAGTGTTGTCCCGGAAAATAAAGAAGGCGGAAATATACGGGTTTGATTTAAACGAAATCGAATCGTTGGAGAGTTTGAAGTACGTGGACGTCAATCGAACGCGAGCGTTTCAGTGCGACGTGTTTGAGAGCGATGCGTTGATGAAGTCGTTACAGTTGGAAAAAAATGTAAATTTGCTGACATCGGATATGATGGCCAAAACGACCGGCCACGACGATGGGTACGCGTCGCACGAGTTAGCCGTGCGCGCGTTTGAGTTAGCCACGAAAGATTTGCTCGCGAAGGATGCGCATTTCGTGTGTAAAATCTTTGAAAGCGAAGAGACGAGGGCGTTGAAGATGGAAGCGAAGAAAGCGTTTGCGAGCGCGAGTCTGTTTCGACCAGACGCGGTGAGGAAAGGCAGTCGAGAAATTTATATGGTTGGCGTTGGGTTCAAAGGTTAGTGTAGGCGTAGTCTTTAGTAGCTAAATGTTGTACTATAGTAGCGTTAGTTCTGTTTATCAATTTTATGCGCGCGGGGCGACTAACTTTGAATACAGAATCCCGAGACTCGCCACGCACAAGGTGGTTCCAAACGCGATTTCTGCGTACCTCGAAACTTTGTCTATTCTTTGTACGCGCAACGCGTACGCGTCGTCGTAGTCTTCGGTGACATCTGCTAATATGTCACCTTTGTTGTTGTTCTTCTTCGGACGCGTCTTCTTGCCGTATTTTTTGTTCAAATTCGACGTATCGCCGGCGCTTTCGACTAAGGCTATTTTTCTATGCAAACTCGTCGAGGATTGAATACCCGCGACTTCGCTTTCGTTTTCTATGATTTCCGCTTTACAACTCCATCGACTGGACGATAGAACTTTGACGTGCGCGCTTGTGCCCATGTAATTTTCCACGTTTTCTTCTCCTCCCGGTAATAAAATTTGCGAGTAACTCTTCGTGTGTCCGACCAACGAGACGCCGTCGGCGGCGATGTCAGTGATCCACACCTTCATTTTCTGTCCTTCCAGTTTTGTCCACGGGAAATACGATTCGGTTAATTTTGTTAATTCTCTCGAGCGATTTTTCACGGTGAGCGTATTTACTCGTTTCATTCGAAACGCCGGCGTGTTTGGCCGCGCGTAAAACTGACTGATGTGTACCTCTGGAAACTTGTACTTTTCAATCAAACTCATCGTCTCTCGCCACTCGGATTCGGTTTCGCCCGGGAATCCGCAGATAATATCCGTCGCGATGGTAATATCCGGAACGTGTTCTAATAAATAATCGCACACCTGTTCAAACTCTTCTCTCGTGTATTCTCTCTTCATATCGTCCAAAACTTTCGAGCTTCCGCTTTGTACCGGAATGTGAATCCAACTGAACACCGACGGATGTCGCATAGCTTCCGCGATGGCCGGTAAGTGCGCTAAAATATACGGCGGATTCGTCATTCCTAATCGCAACATCACCGATTGATCCGCGGGTAACACGTTGACCAACGCTTTAAACAACTCCGCGACGTTCGAGCCTATATCTAATCCGTACGCTCCGGTATCTTCGCTCGATAACCAGATTTCCGTGACCCCTTCCTCGATCACCAATTTCGCTCTTCCTATGATCGCCTCGATCTCGTAACTCCCGAGTTCGCCTCGCGCGTGTTTCGTCTTACAATACGTGCACTGTCCTAAACATCCCGTGCTCAGCGGAATAATCTCCACGCGTTCGTTCCTTCGAACTTTCGGCAAGTCCAACTTTGGTAAGCTTTTCTTCTCCAACATTAAAACTCTTTCTCCTCTTAACGTGCGTTCCACCGCTTCGACGATTCGATCGATTTGCGTGACGCCTAACAACGAAACCTCCGCTAACTCTTTCGCTTTCTGGTCGCCTTGAGGCACGCATCCGCACACGACCACTGGCACGTCGTTCGTTTTCGCTCTCATAAGAACGGTATTCATCGCCGCTTGGCTCGGGTTTTTCACCGTGCACGTGTTCACCACCCACAAGTTCGCCTCGCTCGGGTCGTCGGTTAATGTGTACCCGTACGCTTGCAACTGTCCGGACATGAATTCAGAGTCCGAGTGATTGTGCGCGCACCCGAACGTTTTCACGTGTATCCGTTGCGTGCCCGGGACGTGATGATGATTCTCTTTGTCGTTGTTGTTGTCACTACTATTGTTCCGATGGCCACCGAAAACAAACCCGCCGCCGCCCCCGTTTTTGGGTTGGTTCGGTAACTCTCGCGTTATTTTGCCGACGACATTTCCTCCTTTTCCTCCTCCTCCGAGGTCTTCCAAATCCTCGATGAACTGATCTTCTTCTTCTTCTTCTTCGTTCATGTTGACGGCGTATTTCTCTCACGTCTCGCTCTCCCACGGAAAGTTCCCAGAAATCTTTTCTAAAAAATAAACAAAAAAATTGTTCGTTTTCTGGCTGGAAGAATCTCTCGTAATTACACGTGTGAAGAAAAGAGAGATTTCGCCTCTCACGTGCAATCTGAGCCAAGAAAGAGAGGAAAAGAGGGGAAACGAGTTTTACGACTCGAGAAAAACTCTGCACTTTATGAAACGCACTTCACGTGTGTTTTCGCCGCCAATATATATATTTGTTGGTTGTTGTCGGGAGTCGTCGTCGTAATTCGCTATCGTTTTGATTTTACGATAGGAAACGCGAAGAGTAAACTACCGCTCGTTCTCGAAAGTGTCGCTCATTGCGCGCGAACACGTTCGCGACACCATAGAAGAAGAACAAAGGTAAATATGATGGATTGTTTTTGGATTTTGTTTTTTACGGGAATGTGACTCATAACGAGAGTATTCTTGTGTCCCGTTTGTTTTTGGTAATCGCGCCCCGCGCGCGAGGGACGAAAATCGACTCGAACTCAAACGCGGAATGCATCGTTCGGTTTGGAAAAATGGTATCGATGTTTCCATGCGATACAATTTGACATCGACCGCGCGCGAGATGGCCTAAACGCGCCAGTTTTTACGGGCGTTCTTGTTTTCGAGATGCAAAAATCCAAGAGAGTTGGTTGTTTTGGGCGAGTTTTAAGGGGGGAGAGGAGGTTTGTTTCCTTCCCTTAATTTTTCTCTGTCTCTCTCAAATTTAGCGCGCTTTCGCGCGCTTCTTCTCCTCGTTCTGCGAACTCACGCGTACCTTCTCAGTCACACAAACACACAGCGTAACATTTGTACCGTCCAAATATACATATCATCATGGCGACGGCGAAGATGAAAGGGAGCACCTTCCCCAGGTACGAACAAAATCGATTTTTTCCCTTCCCAGTGGCAGAAAGCGCTCTCGTTGCGTGCTGGGCGGCGCGCTTCAGTCGCGAGGGACGCTCTCGGAAGGACACTTGGAAGCAAAAGAGAAGAAAAAAAGCAAATTGCCTGGTCCAGAATTGTTTTCGATTTGAATAAAGGGAGAGATTTATTTTCAACCAAAAAAAGAACAACTTTTGGGGGAGGGGTGTGCACCCTTCTTTCAATTTTTTCCTTTCTTGTGTGTCCTCCTCCTCGTGAAGGCCTTTGTTTTTGTGTTTTAAACAAACAACTCGCTTACTTACTTACGTTCGTTTCATCATTCATAAAAACAACCCAATACACAGGTTATCATCGTTCGACAACCTTCACGGTCTCCCGTCCTTACAGAACCAGCAACAATCGAACGAGTTTTTCGACCACTGGACGCCGGACGAGGATAACTTGTTCGAGCACTCGTTGGCGCAATTCGAGAGTTCGGTACCCTTGTCCATCAACGCGCACGCGATGAACGATTTGTCGCCGCAGAATGGAATCGGAGCTGGGAATCATATTTGGGGTCAGATTTCGCAAATGACAAAGACGCCGGATGGGATCAGGAAGAGATATAATCAGTTGGTTGATGATATTCGCGCGATTGAGAGCGGTCGAGCGAGAGTGCCAAACAACCACGTCGGAGGGAGTTGCGAGGATATGACCAGTCCGTGGTGGGGGAGAGAGTTTCAAGACGCGCAGTTTGGTGACACGTCGAGTGAGCCGAGTAGCTCGGATGGAAGTTTGAATAACGACGTGCAGTTTAAAGTGCCCGGATCACCGTCGAGTAAGCTGACGAAGAACAAGAAGAACGGCAGCGGCAACGGCGTGCAAAAGAAGAAGTCTTCCGACGGCGGCGGTGCGACGAAATCGTCCGCGTCCGGGGGAACGCACGTGACAGCTGGCAGTACCGGTGGTTCCAAGCAACAGCTCACGCACGAGCAACAGAGAAGAAAAGGCATTCCGTGGACGGAAGAAGAACACCGTTTGTTTCTTCTCGGATTGGCCAAATTTGGGAAGGGCGACTGGAGATCGATTTCTCGAAATTTTGTCGTTTCGCGAACGCCCACGCAAGTTGCCTCTCACGCGCAAAAGTATTTTATTCGCTTGAATTCGATGAATAAGAAAGATAAGAGACGTTCGAGTATTCACGATATCACCGAGGCAAGCGGAGCTTCTGGGGCGAGCACGGCATCTGGCGCCTCGACGCAGTTTGCGCGATAAACTATAAAAGAAATAATTTTGTAAGAAGAGGAAGCGAATGAACAAGAAGAATTAATGATCATCTGTTGTAGAAGTGAATGAGAGATAGCCGTGTGTGTGTGTGTTTGTAACGTGTTGAATTTAAAAATTAGCGGAGGTTAATGTAATGATTTGAGAGGGAAGAGTTATGTGATTGTGAGAATAGAATATATAAAAATAGGAGGAGGAGTTAGCGTCGAGTGAGTGTATAGAGCGAAAGAGATAGAAGGGCGTTATAGGAGAGTGATTAGGAGGAGGACAAAGAGTTGATATATTTTATTATCCCTGTCGCAATAAAGAAGAAGGAGAAGAATCGAATCAGTTTTTATACCAAAAAGAACTTTAAGTACTATAAAATATAAAACGTGTTTCTCTCTATCTAATCTCCTCTTACAATTGCACGCTCGTCACGTGCTTCACCAACATGCCCGTGACGTTCGCCCCGTTCTTTCCTATCGTCGCCCGTATATTCGCCTCGGCTCGTTTCGCTTTCGTCTCCAACTCTTTCGCCAACTCGTCGGAACCTCCCGTGGCTTGCGCCAGCATTTGTTGGTACTGTTGCTCTCGCTGGTTTCTGTACGATTGAATTTCCGCTTCCGCTTCGTCTTTGGCTTGTTTAATCCTCGCCGTTTTTTCTGTTTGTTTGTTCAAAGGGAAGAAGAGAGAGAAGTTAGTGGTGTTTTTATCCTTTTTGCGAACATCCAGTCGCGAGGGAAAAATCAAGAAAAGAAAAGCGCGACCGAAAACGCACATCAAACGAGGACGCAAAAAGTGTTTAATAAAAAAGACGCAACAGTTCGAAAACAACAACCCACCTTGTCTCGCCGCGGTCACGATCGCGTTCGCCTCTTGCTCCGCCTGTAAAAGCTTTTGAATCCCGTCTTGTTTCTGCGAATCCATATTGTTCTTTCTCTCTAAAATCTACCACACACACTCTCTAAATCTTGGAAAAGACTCTCTCTCTCTCTCTCTCTCTCTCGGTTGTTCTTCTGCTCTCAAAAGTATTTACGTATCGCAAAAGGGCAAACTACTGCGGCGCGTTATTAAAAACTCTCTCTCTCTCTCTCTCTCTTTTCGCCTCGTTCTCTCCCGGGGCGTGTTGTTGTTGTTGCGACGAAAAGACGGACAAATTCTCTCGTTTTTTTGGTGGTTGCGTGATGAAAAAAAGGAGAAAAACGACTGTTCTTGAGGTTTTTTAGTAAGCGTCACACATAAAGCGCGCGCGCGACAAACAACGACTACTCCTCTTGCGAACGTAAAAATGTCCGTCCAATCCTCCTTACAGGCGACAACTTCCCTCGTTTCTCAAACGAAGCACTTATCCAACCAGTTCAGAAAGTCATGCTCGGTAAAAGCGTCGACGACTTCTTCTTCAATCGACACGAACACATTCGCGTTGCACGGGAAATCGGGGAGAAAATGTATGCTCACCGGGAAACGAGCGAATAACGGGTACACGGTGTCGTTTTCGCACATTCGCAACAAGAAATTGCAGCAAGCGAATTTACAGGTACGTGTTAAGGATCGTTTGATGTCGCCAGTTGGGTTGCGCGTTTGTTTTCCGCATCAATTCTTCTTTTTTTTATCCACCCTTGTGTGTGCTCGGGTTTTCTCAGCCGGAATTTACCTCGTGAAAAGCTCACCTCTTTCTCTCTCTGAAACTTCTCTTTTTATCTCCCTTTCAACTCTTCACAGTACAAACGCGTATACTGGCCGGAACAAAAGCGATACATTCGCTTGCGCATTTCTACCAAAGCGATTAAAACTTTAAACAAAGTAGGTTTGGAAAAGATGGCGAAAGACGCCGGGTTAGACTTGATGTCTTTGGCGTACCAACAAGCGGACGAGGCGAGAGCCGAGTGGTTAGCGGCGAACGCAGGCGGAGAACCGACGAGAAAGGATAAGAGAGCACCGACTGGACCGAAGAAGTTATTCATCCCGAAATGGAAAGAGGCGAGAATGAGCAAATTGAGCCCGGAGGCGAAGGATGCAGAGACGAAGAGGTTTGCGGAGAAGTACAACATGACCTTGGCGTAAAACCTCTCGACGACGCGAGACGGACGAGAGAGAGAGAGGAGAGTTCATTAGCAAATATTATATTATATATAACACAGATTGTAAGTAGCCTTTAAAATTAACACGAAACGAAACGAACGAATACTAAGCCATAAACTTGGTGCAGAAATCTGCGCCTGCCCACGCTTCAAACTTTAAATCTCCCGGGCGGCTGCCGCAGGCGACGGCGGTTTCGCACGTTTCTCTGAAGGCGACGGGCGACTGCGTGATGGTTCGCGCTAAAGAGTCCGTGACGCGTTTGAACTCGATGTGATGCGCTTGCCACGTGCCATCGTAAAGTGGACACTTTGTGCGTCGTTGACCTCTGTCAAACTCCAACTTGGAGTCGTCCACTCGAAAGCTGATGCCGTACGTGTCGTGAGCGGCGACGACTTTCAAAGAGTCGCCCGGTTTCAACGTCAACTCCTCGACGTATTGCACCGCTTGTTGCCACGTGGCGCCTTTCTCGCCGTGTTCGGCGAACGGGTTTGTCGTCAGCGTAGTTTCCTCGTCCACTTCTAAGTCGAACCAAAACGCGATTGCGTTGAACGTCCCTTCTTCGATTATTTCGAAAGACATCGGCTCTTCTTTCGGCTGCATATTTTCTTCCCACGCGTAAAAGTCAAAGTTGAAAAACGGTTTCGGTTTCGCGAGCGCTCTCCACGCCGTTTTCGGAAGCTTCTCCAAATTGACGCCTTCGTAATCGTCTCGATATCTCCACCTGTTTGCGTTCGTTAAATCGATAGTGTGTTTGCCGTCGAGCGTTTGGTAGTTTTGAAACCTGTACTCGATTGGCGCCGCGAACATTTTCGCCGCGCGAGGGACGAGCGTGGCATCTGGTTTCAACAATCGGTGCCTCGCCATGCCGACGATGTGAAAGGCGCCTTCGCCGATTAAACCTGAATCGAAAACCTCAAACACGAGAACGTCTGACTTCTTATCCATCTCTGGACAGTTCCCGTCTGGTTTCAAACCGTGCTTGATTAAACCTTCGGATTCTTTCGTAAACAAACGTCGGACGTCTTTGTTGTGAAACATAATTTTCAATCCATATCCGTTTATGCGCACGGTTTCTTCTCCGACGTCGCACATGTGACCGTTCTGTTCGCAGGCGTGCACGTAGTCAGCACCCGCGCGCGCGGCAAACATGGATAAGATCCCACTGCCCGCCCCGGCGTCGAGCACCTCGCAAGAGCCTTTCTCGCGCTTCTTGCGCTCGACGGCGCGTTTTATCGCTTTCTCGTACGCGTCGTTTCGACCAGAGTCGTTGAGCATGTCGAAGTGCCAAGAAGGGATGTGTGCGTGCCGTGCGCGCATTTGCGGCGGCGAAGATTCGAAGTAGATTTGCGTCGAGTCGCGTTTGATGGCGACTTGCGTGATATCGCCTTTCTTCACCGGAACGTCGTCGAGGTACTGGACGCCAACGTTGAAGGACTCGCAATAGGATTTCCTACGAATTCCTTCTCTTTTGCCGCCGCCGTTCACTGCGTTTTTAATATTACCGTCGTCGTCGTCGAAAGTCGAGGCGACTTTGGGTGGCAGAGACGAAAATACCGTCGCCTCATCGAGTTCGCCTTCGAACCAGAACGCCACGGCGTTCCACGTGCCGTCCTTGATAATCTCAACGTTTTCCAGCGCTTCAAATTCCCACACGTCGTCGTAATCGATGGTACCGTCGCTTCCTTTTTGGGGGCTCTCTCGTAAAGCTCGTTGTAATCGCTCGTTCAAATCCACGGCGCAACACTCGAACGGTTTGGACAACACTTCGTGTGGCTCTTCGTACAAGTTCACTTTCGCGCACTGCGGACTCCATCGATAGTTGTTCATCGCCGATAAATCGAACCCGGAAACCGTCGTTAATCGCAACTCAATTAGTCTCGCTTTAATTGTGATTTTTGACGGCGTCACCGTCGCGTCTGGCGTCACGAGCTTTCGATGGCCGCAAATATCGATCGCCGATAACGCACCTAATCCAAGGGCGGTGAAATCGAATAAATCCGTCACGATTTTATTCGCGCGACATGGCAACTCGACCGGGCTATTTCTATTCATATCATCGGCAATACTTTTGTCTCTACTTTTAACTACTTCTTTCACCTCCGGTTCATTGCCTTTCTCGTCTTCTTTCTCATCGTCGACTTTAACTTTCTCGCAACTCTCGAGCTTTTGATCCACGAGCGAAACCTTCTCGAACAGCTTTTTATTCGCCTTTCCTATTTGCTTCAAGTTTCTGTACAAGAACTGGTTACGTTCAATGGCGATGACGCGCTCTATCGCATCGCTGTTCGCGACGAGTGCGGGTAAAATGCCGCACCCAGAACTCAACACGATTGCAGTTGTTTTCGTCGCGGTTTCTTCTTCGCCGGATATCGCCCAGCTCCCACTCACTTTTTCGTACGCGCGAAACCTCTCAAAATCCACCAACCCTTTACAAATCTCTGTTTTCGGTGAACTCAACTCGGCTAAACCGATGGCGTAATTCACCACGCCTCTTTTCCTCGGATCTTCCATGAATCTCTCGTAATCGATTTTCTTCGACCGCGCGATTGGTAAAAACGTCGGCCTCCACGCGTAATCCTCGACGTCCCAATCCGGTCCACCCAACGTTTGCTTCCACTGGTTAATCGTCTCTTGATTTCTATCCTCCCTTCTCGCCTTTCTCAATCTCAACGCTAAATCTCTTCTCACCGTCTTCTCCTCCTTCTCTTTCCTCTTCCTCCCCTCCTCGTACATCTCTCTCGCCGCCGCCAAACGTTCTTCGATATCTTTACTCCCCGGCATCAACTTCGCCGCCGTGTTCAACGCTTGCGCGGCTTTCAAATACTCATGATTCGCCATCAAACTCGTACCCAACCGATACCAGGACTTGGCGTCCTTCTCGTCCAACTCGACCGCTTTCACCGAGTCGTGTATCGCTTCCAATCTCTCCCCGCTCTGTAACCGTGCCGCCGCTCGATTACGCCACAACGTCTTATCTTTCCTCGCTCCCGCAATCGCAGTCGTGTACTGCTCCGCGCTCTTCTCGTACTCCCCGCTCTTAAAATACATGTTCGCTAATTCTTTCGCGCGTTTCACGGCCATTTCGATCGCATTTGGGTCGATTGAATTCAGTTCCAGATTGAACGTCTTCTCGATCGATTCAATTTCCAACCGGTCGTACGAGGATAAATCGAAAGGATGAGACGCCTCCTCATCTTTTTTCCCCATCACGAAAGCCTCATCTCTCATCTCGTTTTGCTCGTCGTTTTCCTTCTCGTCAAAAAAAGGAACACCACCACTCCCGGTACTCGCGACCACCATTTGTCTTTTTGTCGTCGTTGTTTTTGTCCTCTTCTTCTTCTTCTTCGCGCAAAAGAGTATAGATGCGCGTAAAACGCTTTATACTAAAGTCAAAACAAAAACGCAAATAAATTTGTTTTTTTTTAATGCGGATTGAAAAAAGAAGCGTTTCAGACAGAGGAGGTTCTAAAAATTTTCATAAACCCTAAACAGAAAACTTTGCAAACCGACTGAGACAAAGAAGAGCTCGAAAGCGCTTTATACACAAGAAGGGAGAAGGAACAACAGAGAGGCTCTGAAAGATACGAACAACACTGAGAAGAAGAATGGGCAACTTAGCGAAAGGAGCATCCACCCTCGTCGGGTCTCCGGCATTAGTCGCCGCCATGCTCTCCTTCACAATCGCGCAAATCTGTAAAGTGTTCACGCATTACCACACGCACGGGAAAGTCGATTGGGGACGACTGGTCGGGAGTGGAGGAATGCCGAGTTCGCACACGGCGTTAGTGGTCGGGTTGACCACGGCGATAGGATTGAAAGACGCGTTAGATTCGAGCATATTTGCGTTGTGTTTGGTGTTTTCACTGGTGGTACGTTTGTGGTTGTTTGTGATTCTAGTGTGGTCTTCGTTTATGCGCGCGTTTATATCGTCGGAAAAGGATGTCTGTGTCTGGGGAGGTGTAGGATATCCACGTTGGATCTCTCTCGGGAGACCGAGCGCTGGATGATGATCTCCTCCCTCTCTTTTCTCTGTCTTTCCGAGTTGCTTTTCGTTCGTCTCTCGTGACTGACAGTATTCTTTTTTAAAATTAATCACGCATCCTCACAGGTTATGTACGATGCCACCGGCGTTCGTCTCCACGCGGGCCGCCAAGCGGAGGTTTTGAATCAGCTCATCGTCGAGCTCCCTCGAGATCACCCGTTGACGGATAGCAGACCTTTGCGAGATTCTCTCGGCCACACGCCGGTGCAAGTCGCCGTCGGGGCGCTTTTAGGAATGGTGGTAGGATACGCGCACTTTAACATGTGGTTGATTAGTCAAGGCGTGGATTTGTGACAGAGAGAGAGAGAGAGAGAGGTCTTCTTTTTTGGCTTTGTGTGCGCGGTTTACGCTCGCGCACGCTTTTACCACGCGCGAACGGAAAGAGAGACAGAGAGGAAAGAGATCTCCGCATAGAAGAATATAAGAAGGGAGAGACAGAGAGGGGGAGAGAGAGATTGTTATCACACGTATGTATTTAGTCGGTTGCTTTAATGCTTCGCCCTTTCTCGTCCGTCGCGCTTTCTTCAATTCTTCTTCGTTTTTATTTCGAAATTTTCCTCATAAACACATGACGCTTTGTTTTCTCGCGGACCAGACGAACCGCACGCATCCTCCCTCCACGTCGTCGTCCCCGAAGAAATACACCAGAGATGAATTAGACGCTCAATTTATGCGGTTGTATCGCGAAATGTTGGCCCACGAGGAGGAGGAGGAGGACACCCCTCCTGCGGGAGTTGACTCTCCTGAAGACGACGACTTTGGTCAAAAACATCATCGCTTTCTCGTCGGGGAAGAAGACAAAGAAGAACAAGAATTGCGAGCAAAAACGTCGTACGTGATGGACGTATCGACTCTGGAGGAAAACGAGCGGGTGAAAATCGCGCGCGTGCGAGAACAGCAACGGAAGGACTTTGAAGTAGAACGGCTGAAACGAACCGTAAAGATGCTCTGCGAACAACAACAACAACGACAAAGACAAAAAGGAAACAACAACAACAACAACAACAACGACGACTACGACTACAACAGCGAAAGCGATCGACGCAATCGACGGAAAGGAATCGATGCGGAGAGCGTTGACGTGTTGACCGAGTACGATGCGGAGCTGAAAAGTAGAGAGATTGTTATCGCAGAGTTGCGCGAGGAACTGAGCGAGACGAAGAGAAACGCCGCCGCTCGGATGATCGAGAGGAAGCCGACGAGTGCTTCGTCTTCGACGAAACTTATGCTGAACTGCAACACGAGCGACGAGAGAGAAGAGATTTTATTCCTCAGACGAGAGCTTCGAAAGAGTGAAAACGCTCGAGAGAAAGACTCCGCGAAGCACCTCGACCTCGCCTTGCGCGAAAAACGCGTCGCGCTTCGCGAAAAAGCCACGAATACTCGCGATAAACGATTAGAACTTCTCGAATTCGAAAGAGCGAAAATTCTCGAACGCGCGAAAGTCGCCGAAACGAACGTCGTGCTGTTGACGTCGTCCTTAGAGAAAGTCGAGAAGCAAAATCAAAAGTACTTGGAGCAACTCCGCGCTTCGCGCAAACAGGACGTGGAAGCGGACAGATTTACGAACAGAGCGTATTACTATTAGATATGTTTTTAGAGTTTGATAGACAGCCAGCCAGAGAGAAGAAGTAGATGGCTCGTAGACTGCTCGAAAAGAGTGCGTGACCGTCGTCGTTTAGGCTCGCGTTTAGAGTAGAGGCGCAGCACAGATGTGTTTAAAGAATACTACGAATACTCAGAGAGAAAAAACCACACAAAAAACCACACAACGTCTTTTCGCCCGAAATGTTCCGCGTTCTCTCTCCCTCCTTTTCTCGCACAAGTCTGTTCCTGAAAAAGCTCTTCTGAAAAAAAAAGCTCATCTTTGTGGTCTTTGTGGTCCAAACCGCTTCACAACATAACACAAATAATAATGTTTGCCACGCACCAACAACTTCGCTTTTCCTCCCCGGTTTCCACGTCGGTGACGACCACCACCCTCAGGCAGAAGAAATCACCTTCGCCGAGAACGATCTCGAGAGGTGGGGTTGTCCATGCCGTCGCCATGGGTGCGTTCTTTTCTCGTAAATCTGTTCCAATTTTTTTTATCGTGACGATCGCCTCTGGGATGACGTCCGACGTGTAATCTTTTTTCCAATCATCATCATCAGGAGTAAAGAGCAAAGCTTTTGCGAGACGCGACTTTATCGATGTCGCTCTCCATCATCCGCGCGTGTCGTTCTCTCGTTCACTCTGTCTCGCGCGCGCGCGCTCTTTTTGTTGCTGTGTGCATTTTCTACGTGTCCACTTTACTCTCTCAAAGCGCTGACAAAACTCTTCTTTATCCTCCTCTTTCTCTTTGTTTCTTTTTTACTAAAAACAGCGAATCCGGCGACTGTGGCGGATACCAAGGCGAAATTTACCAAAGGCTACCCGTACCCTTTACCGTCGATTTGGGCGACAGTTTTACAAGAACTACTGGTCGGGATGCATTTCACGGTGACGAGCTCGAAATATCAACACGAAGAGATGCGAAGTTTAGGATTCGTCTCGGTGTTTGACCAATTGTTCGAGGGGTACCCGACCGAAGACCCGAACGCGAAGGAGAAGATTTTCAGCACGTTTATGGAAGCGCTCGGGCAAGACTCGAAGAAGTGGAGAGCGGACGCGGAAAGATTGTCCGCGTTTGCGACGGAACAAACGAGCATCGATGGGATCATCGCGAACCCGATGTTTGCCAGCATGAAATCTAAAGTTGAATCGAAGAGTTTAGTGTACGACAAGTTCATCGCGATTGGTTTTTTCCGAGCGTTGGAGATGAGCAAACAAACGTCGCCGGAAAATTTGAAGAAGATTTCCGAGGCCAGCGGGGTGACTTTGGAGAAAATCAACGGCGATTTGGGGTTGTACAAATCCGTCTTGTCGAGAATGAACGCCGCGAAGGAGTTACAAGCGGAAGTTTTGGAAAGAGAGCGACGGAAGACGGCTGAACGCATGGAAAAGAAGGCGGCGAAGGACGCGAAGGAAGTAGCAGAAACGAGCGATTAGAAGATACAGACACAGACACACAGACACAGACAGAGAGGCAGAGAGAGAGAGAGAGAGCTTAGAAGGAAAGAGAGGGTGAGAGAGAGGAAACAACATGACATTATTCGCGCTGCGTATTACAAATTTTAAACCACAACAATAGATTTTTAAAACATGACTGACGAAGAAATTAGAGAGAAAACGTATTTTTATCCACAAACTTTACGCCCATACAAACACGTATACCAAATGTCCTTCCCGGAGGCAATCAAAGCGATCCCGGCGGATTTAGCGTTGCACCCGAACTCGAAGTTCAAGCGGTCCGCGCAAATCGCCAAACTCTTCCTCGACGAAGCGCGAGGGATAGTCTCGATGATTCCGTACGGCGTTCGGGCGAAACTCGTTCACAAACTGACGCCAAAAGCGACGGAGATTTCGAAAGACAGAGGAGAGCGGAGAATGCAATTTAAAGAGACGAGAGTGAGCGCAAAGAAAGATTTCAAATACGGAGAAGACGAGAGGCAAAAGTTTGACGTGTATTTACCGCCCGCACGATCGATACGACGAGGAAAGAAAGATGATTACGACGACGACGAGTACGAAGAACGGGAGGATGAGGCGAAAAATGCGAGAGTTCCCATGGCGGTATTTGTCCACGGCGGCGTGTGGGCATCTGGCGATCGGTGGCAGTTTGCACCCCTTGCGCATCGATTAGCAGAAGAAGGCATAGTCACGGCGGTTATTTCGTATTCCTTGTACCCGGAGAAGTCGGCCAAGGCGCAAGCGGAGGAAGTATTGAAAGCGTTGAAGTGCGCGATTATGAACGCGAAGTTGTTTGGCGCGGATGCGAGCAGAACGCATTTGGTTGGACACTCGGCGGGGAGTCATTTATGTGCCATGGCTTTGTTGTTAGATGAGGAAGAAACGCAAAAAAGAGAATCGGAGAAATTGAAGTCGTTCGTCGGCATGTGCGGCGTGTATAACATCGAGACGCATTATGAGTACGAGGATAAAAGGGGCGTAGCGATGTTGAGCACGATGGGAAGAGCGATGGGTGGTAGGGAGAAATTTAAAGAAATGTCGCCGTTTCATATTTTAGAAGATAGAAGTAGTAGCAGTAGTAGCAGTAGCAACAGCAAGAGTAGGAGTAGCGATAGCGATAGCAGCGGCGAAGACAACAACGACGACGATGTGACGAAGTCATCGTTTCCAAAGACGTATTTGTTCACCTCGGATACCGATATTGTCGTCCCCAAGCGCGAGTCGGAAGATTTGCACAAGACTTTGCTTAAAATTGGTGTAGACAGCGAGCTTTCGGTGTACGATCACGGCACGCACGGCGACTTTGCGCTCGGATTTAAAAAACGACAAAAACCTTTGAGAGCGTTTCACCGCGATTTGATCGAGTTGCTTCATTCCTAAGTGTAGTAAAAGTAGATTGTTTTAATTATTACATCAGTGCATTCTACAATTGCCCTTCCATGGCTACGTCGTCCGCGTCGGCATCTTTCAGCTCCTCCGCCACTACCTCTTCCTCGTCCTCTAACTCATCATCTCCTCTTCTCCTCATTTCCTTACCTTCCTCGAACGTTTGTTTCCTCTTCGCGATCCTCTCCAATCCGTCGTCCACCTCCATCATCTTCGTCTTCAACCACTCCTCAACTTTCCCGGGTTGCCTCGCCAACATCGACTGCGTCTGAATCGTCTCTTTCTTCGGCTTCCAAAACACCCTTGGCAACGCTTCCGTCCGTAACTTCCCGTTCGCGATTTCCCGCTCGCAATCCGCCGCCATCGAGCGATACAACTCTCTCTGCTTATATTTCATGTCGACATCTAAATCTATTTGCTTCTGAATCAGAGCTTCGCGTTTTTCCCAGTATTTCTCTTTAAATTCTTTATAAATCTCTTCGTTTCTCGTCACCGCTTTCGTTTCCGCTTCTCGGAGTAAATCTTTCCGTTGCGTCTCGCGATCTCGCGTTTTCAGCAAATCCGTTTTCGATCTCTGCAAAGTTCCCAAGACTAAATTCCCAAACATTCGTTTCGAACGTTTTCTATCCGGATCTTCTTTCAACGAACTCGAGTCTCTATTTTCTCTCGTTCGTTTCTTTGGTGCCGCCGCTTCTTCTTCTTCTTCTCCCCCTCGTTCTTGTTGTCGTTCGGATGATGATTGTTTCTTACGACGAGGAATCGGTCCGAGAGATTTGATTTCGTCCGAAATTTCTTCGCGGGTTTGTCGCAGCTCGTGGAGCGTCGTTTTCAACTCGACCGTCGCCGCCGAGTCCGACGGTGATTGAGTGATAGTAGTAGCACCCGAAGGGTGTTGGTTATTATGGCCCCCGCGAGAGTGGTGGTACGTCGTTGTTTGCGTCATTTTGGTGTCAAAAGTGAAGTTAGTTTTGACGGCTATTCGTTCTGTATTTCAGATATATTTATGTGAAAGTATTCGTTTTGCGCGCTTTTGAGTTATCTCTCTCTCTCTCTCTGCTCCGTCTTCTTCTTCTTCCTCCTCCTCGTTCGTTTGTTTTTTTTACAAGAACATCCCGTCCGGCACGTTTTCTTTCTTCTTGTACAGCACTTTGTCTTTAGCCGTTTTGAAATCTTGGTGCGTGATTTGCATCCTTCGCTCTCGCAGCGCTAATAACCCGGCTTCGGTGCACAACGCTTTGATGTCGGCGCCCGATAAGTCGTCTTTAGCCATGACGAATTCTTCCAGTTTCACGTCTTCGTTCAAATTCATGCGCGACGTGTGGATGCCGAAGATGTGTCGCTTCGTTTTCGCGTCCGGTAACGGAAACTCGATTTTCCGGTCGATTCTTCCCGGACGCAACAACGCCGGATCTAAACTTTCGATTCTATTCGTTGCCATGATGACCTTCACGTCGCCTCGGTCGTCGAAACCGTCCAACTGATTCAACAATTCCAACATTGTTCTCTGAATCTCCTTCTCACCGCCGCTTTGCGAGTCGTACCTTTTCGTCCCGACCGCGTCGATTTCGTCCAAAAACACAATCGACGGAGACATATCGTCCGCCACTCGAAACAATTCTCTCACTAACTTTGGTCCGTCGCCTAAATACTTTTGAATCAACTCGGATCCAACCACTCTTAAGAAACTCGCGCTCGTTGAATTCGCCACCGCTTTGGCCAACAACGTCTTCCCCGTCCCGGGTTCGCCGTATAAAATAACCCCTTTCGGCGGTTTAATCCCGATATCCTCGTACAACTCCGGGTGCGTCAGCGGTAACTCCACCGCCTCTTTAATTTCCATGATTTGATCTTCCAATCCTCCGACGTCGGCGTAACTCTCCTGAGGCGCTTTATCAACCTTCATGACCGAAACCATCGGATCGGCGTCGTCGGCTAACACGCCAACCACCGCGGAATGTTTGTGATGCAACAGCACCGCGCACCCGGGCTCTAACTGCGTTTTATCCACAAACGACAATATGTTCACGTAATACTCCGGCCCCATCGCCGAACTCACAATCCCGTGATTATCGTCTATGATCTCCTCCAAAGTACCGACCGAGAGTGGCATCCCTCTCAAGTCGTCCAATTTCGATCGCTCCTCTTCGTCCCGTTCATCTCTCGGCGTCGCTTTTTCCGCCTCTTGTCTCGCCACGAATTCTTCCTCCATCAACAGCCAATCTTTCACTCGTTCTAATTTCAACGCTCTGAGTTTACATTTCGTCGCCGGCGCGATCGGTGGTAGTTTCCCACCAGCCGCTCCGGAGACGGTCCCTCGCTTTTTCTTCTTCTTCCCGACTCGTTCCGGAGGCGTCGGGGGTACCCATTTTTTCTTTTGTTTTTGGTCGCCTTTTTTGCCTCCTTGTTGTTGACCACCACCCTCGCCGGGGAGCGATTGTCCGTTTCCCATTCTTCTATTATTTGTTTCTTTCTTCTTCTTCTTCTTCTTCTCGTGGTAGTACACGTTCTCTCTCTCTCTCTGATCTCTCTCTCTCTCTCTCTCTCTTATTACAGCACGTCTCCGTTTCGCGTCAAAGTCGTCGAAAAACGCGCGCTTATTTAAGAAGAACAAGAACAAGAACAAGAGAGATGATTATGATGATCTCCCCCGTTTAACAGACGAAAGAAGTGTGTTTTCAAAATGAGATCTCGTTGTTGTTGCCAAAAAGAATACCACCTTCAAAGGAACAGAACTTCTTCAGACGACGACGAGAGAGTAGTAAACCACAAATGTATTCGTTTTCAGCAGTGTCGTCGAGGAAAACCGAGTTTAAAGTCGCGTTTCTTCTCGTTGTTGTTATTCAATCGAGAGCGCTGATAATGAGGTCAGAGAGAGAGAGAGATGAAAAGAGAGATGAGTGAAAGGTGAAAATTTTTCCTCTAAAATTTTTTGCCCTGAAAGTCGGACTGGGGCAGGAGGAGCTCCAGGGGATATTATTAATTCCTGAGAATTTACGCACTTCAACACGAGAGAACGAAAATCATCCGCGCATTGGTGGTGGCGGGTGAAGAGGCGGTGGTTCGAAAGTTCGACGACGAGACGATGAATTTTGCCCTCCCGATTTTCGCTTTAAAAATGGCGGAGTTCTTGGTGAAACCGTTGCCCGTGCCCGCGTGGGTGATGATTTTGGGTTTGATTGCGATGGCTTTTTTTCTCGGTGATTTTACTAACGGTTCTCGACGTCGTCGTCGAATTCGGACGACGACGACGACGACGAGGATGGAAAAAGAAAAAGAAATATCGGAGCGAAGGAGATTGGAAAGGATTATCGAGGAGAGAGTGGAGAAAAAACAGAAAAAACTCGTCGAGGAAATGGAAACCGTGGTAAAGCGAAGGGTGGAAGAAGCGCGGAGAGAGATTGAAGAAGAGAGCAAAAAGAAGAAGGAAAAGGAGGAGAAGGAGGACGTGGAGATGGCGGATTCGTCCCCAACTGCCTCTGCCGCCGCGGCTCGTTCGGCGTCCACGAGGACGTCGCCGGTTGCTCCGGAGACGACGCCGAGCAAAACCGCTAAGAGCGCGAACGGGACGGAGGACATGTCCTGGGCGCAGACGAAGAGCGACGAGGGCGAGGAGGAAATCACGTCACCTTCGAACGAGTATACGCGCGTGGTCTCTAAAACGAAGAAGCAAGAAGAAGCGAGACGACGGAAGATGGAGGAGGAAGAAGCGGAAAAACGACGACGAGAGGAAACGAAACGAGAACGAGAGGAGAAGAAGACGAGAGAAGAGAAGGCGAGGGTGCAAAATAGAATGGAAGAATTGAAGCGAGAGAACGAACGATCAGAAGAGCAAAACCTTCTGCGCGAACGATGGCGAGAAGAGGCTATGAAGCATTTACGCGAGTCTGGAGCGTATGAGCACGCGGAAAATAATGATTTACACGCCTTTCTGACGCTGACGATGAAAGAGGAGATTGGTATCGATCGTGTATCCATCGAGACGTGGTACAAAAGAGCACAAAGAAAGTTCCACCCGGATAAGTCGCAAAACATGACGGAATCGGAGAAAGTGCTCAACGAGGAAATATTCAAAACCTTGGTCCTCTTGCTCAAGAGGTGGACGGAAAATGGTAAACCGCTCGGAAGAAAGCAACCGCCGCGGAGAAGGCCGGAAACACCCCCCGAGGCGAAATTTTCCAAACAAGAACAAGACGACTTTAAAAGCACCGAGGGGACGTGGAATCGAGCTCACGCGAAGAGTGGCACGCGCCGCAGGTCGTCGCCGTCGGAGAAGAAGAACAACGGGGGATCCACGAGCAACAACGACTCTTCGCGAAGCAACGGATTTCACTTTTCTTCGAACCCGTTCTCGAACGCTCAGCCGCGGCGGCAGCGCCAACAACAACAACAACAACAACAACAAGCAGGTCTGAAGAAACCGTTTAGCACGGGACCAAAGAAGAGCAAAACCGATAGCCAGCCGTCGTCGCCGTCGACGCGATTATAGGCGCATTTACGTAGAAGAATAGTTTGAAATAGGGAATAATAAAAAAGGAGAGAAACGCAAAGCTGCTGCAAAAGAAAAACGTCTTCAGTTTTAGGAGAGTACATGTTCCCCGCCGCGCGAACGCACCAAAAAACCTACCCCGTCGTTCAATCTGCCGATCGATATCGTCGTCGTCAACCCCGTCTTTTATCATCATCGTCATCATCATCACGAACAAAAAGCACCGTCGTCAAAATGGTATCCAATTCCAAAACGACAAATAGCGCGTTGATTTCACCGGAAGAGTTGCATCAAACGCTCTCCTCGCAAGCGAAGGGCACTAACAACAACACCGTCATCCTCGATGCGAGTTGGTACATGCCGTTCGTCCAACGCGTACCGAAATCTGAGTTTCAAACGAAGAGGATAAAACATTCGCAGTTTTTTGACATCGATAAAG
>Ga0114997_10000785_pt1 | contig 26316 bp, 26 predicted proteins | sample ArcticOcean_MG_C_2_FD_87045 | JGI IMG/M metagenome (GOLD analysis project Ga0114997, IMG submission 87045) | Marine microbial communities from western Arctic Ocean - ArcticOcean_MG_CB4_136 | ecosystem: Environmental > Aquatic > Marine > Oceanic | place: Arctic Ocean: Canada Basin | collected... | reverse complement strand
GTTTAGATTTACCTGTTGTGGCGACTGAAACTTGGTCAAGGGATAATGGGTATGATAATCTCAATAGTACCTTACCGGGAAAGCCTCCATACACTCGAGGGATACATGAAGAGATGTATCGAGGAAAAGTATGGACAATGAGGCAATATGCGGGATTTTCTTCAGCCTCTGAAACAAATAAACGATTTAGAATGCTTTTGGAATTAGGGCAAAAAGGCCTTTCAGTAGCATTTGATCTTCCAACTCAACTTGGACTTGATTCTACAGATGCATTATCAGAAGGAGAAGTTGGAAAGGTAGGTGTTGCGATAGATTCTGTGGAAGATATGAAAATATTGTTCAAGGAAATCCCCTTAGATAAAGTTTCAACATCTATGACTATTAATTCACCTGCAATGGTATTACTTGCTATGTATATTGTTTCTGCAGAAGAAATGGGAATTGACAATAATAACTTAAGAGGGACTATTCAAAACGATATCTTGAAAGAATATATTGCTAGAGGGACACATATTTTCCCACCAGGGCCTAGTATAAGGTTGATAACAGATATTTTTGAATATTGTTCAGATAATTTACCTAATTGGAATACAATTAGTGTAAGTGGCTACCATATTCGCGAAGCAGGTTCAACTGCAGTTCAAGAAGTCGCATATACCTTGGCTAATGGTTTAACTTACATTGATGCTGCGTTATTAAGGGGTTTAGATATTGATGAATTTGCACCACAAATCTCCTTTTTCTTTAATTGCCATAATGACTTCTTTGAGGAAATATCTAAGTTTAGAGCCGCTAGGAAATTATGGTATGATTTGATTAATGAAAAATATGAACCTAAGAATCCAAAAAGTAGTATGTTAAGGTTTCATACGCAAGTAGCAGGGGTTTCATTAACAGCACAACAGCCACAAAATAATATCTCTAGAGTTACAATTCAAGCACTAGCATCGGTTTGTGGGGGCACTCAATCATTACATACAAATTCATTTGATGAGGCGATTGGACTACCTACTGAAAAAAGTGCTACAATTGCATTAAGAACTCAGCAAATAATAGCTGAAGAGTCCGGTGTTGCAAACATTGGAGATCCATTAGGTGGTTCTTTTCTGGTAGAGGGATTAACTTCTAAAATATATGATTTAGCCAAAGAAGAGATTGAAAAAATAGATAGTTTAGGTGGTAGTTTGAAAGCGATAGAGTCAGGTTATCAGCAAAGGCAAATTCATCAAGCGGCATATGATTTCCAAAAAGAAATCGAATCAGGAGAAAGAAAAATAATTGGAGTTAATTACGCACTTAGTGACGAAGAAGAAACTTCAGCAATACAATCTATAGATTCAAGTATTAGAAAAAATCAATCGGATAGGATTAGTGAAATTATATCTAAAAGAGACAACAAGAATTGTGAAAAATTACTTTTAGAAATAAAAAAGTTATGTAATACTAGCGAAAATTTATTTCCAAAGGTAATTGATGCAGTTAGGGCAAGGTGCACTATAGGGGAGATTACAAATGCAATGCAAGACGTGTTTGGAGATTATCATCCTCCAAGTGGTTTTTAGGTGAGATTATGGATGAAAAAATAGTTCAAATAGATCACATAGGAATAGCAACAAAAGATTTGGAAGAATCTTCAAATTTCTGGAAAATGGTTGGTTTAGTACAATCTTCTGAAGATGAAGTTGTAGAAGAACAGGGCGTAAAGGTTAGATATTTATCCTCTCCATCCGGAAATTCTGATTCAACACGTATCGAACTTCTTGAACCAACAGGTGATGATACTCCTATTGGCAAGTTTTTATCAAAAAAAGGGCCTGGAATTCAACAATTATGTATCCGAGTAAGTAATTTAGAGTTAACACTAAAAAAACTTATTGAAGAAGGTATTGAATTGATAGATAGAATCCCTAAAAAAGGATCTAATGGGTCATTAATTGCCTTTGTTCATCCTAGAAGTACTGGTGGTGTTTTAGTTGAACTTTCTGAATATTAATCTTTCAGATAGGTAAATTACATTAGTTAGTTTAATCCTTATATTTACAATTAAAATTAGGGCGTTGTTATAAATCATTAGCCCGCACGCATAAATCAAGGTGAATGATTAGATGTTCAATGCAATAGTAGAAGATGAAGAAGAAAAGTCTGATGTGGAAATTGATGAGGGTAAAAGTAAGGAACTAAAAGATAAATTAGCTCAAAGTATCGAAGATTTTTCATCAGAACTAAAAGATAAATTAACTCAGAGTTTACAAGGGATAAGTTCTGAACCTATACCAGTGGTAGTTAAAGAGAAAAAACCAATATGGAGTTTCATATTATTTGGAATAACATTTTCAGTAAGTTTGGTATTTTCGATGATTATGTCTGTATTTGTTTATTTAAATGCAATACTTGGTGCACTTCCAGGAGGGCTTTTAGGAGAAAGTAGTTTTGGAGACAAGTTCTATTACTACGTATTTTTCGAAAAAATTCTAGGGACATATCCTGAATCTGCATCATTTATTCGCCCAACGTGGGAATATGCTGGTTCAGTTACCCTTCAAGATTTACTTCTTTTAGGGATTTCTATGGCCTTCTTATTCATGACCTTTGTCAAATTAGAATTAAGAGGATTCAAATTATTTACACAAGGAGTAGCTGTTAAAAATGCTAGCGAAGGAACAGAAGATATTTTTAAATCCTCTAAAGTGTTAGTGTTTTTAATACTGATAATGTATATTTTGACAATTGGTGGTGCACTTCTAATCGACAATAGGATTATAGAAGAAAAAACATTAGTTTTAGCCCCTGGTGACACACCTCATATGGTTCAATTAGGGGATGTACATACAATTTCTTGGAAAACTCAAGTGACAGATATCGGAGCAAATACTACGTATTCTGTATTGGTTCTTGATGAATTTAATTGTGAACAATTAGAAAAAGGCAATTCATATGCAGCAGAACCTTTGTTTTCTGAGGAAAATTTAGATGCAGGTTCAGCTATAAATCCTAAAAGGTTTACAAGATCGTCTTATTGTTTTGCTTTGATTCCAGATGCAGGTTCTGAATCAGATATTACTTTGAAATATACTGTTAAGGCAGAGTAGAATCCTATAATCCTTCATAATTAGTGAGGTTAAAGAGATCGTAATCATGCTTTCCAGAAGAGACAAAGGAATAATTGTAGCATTATTTGTGGGATTAATAGCCCTCATAATTAATTCGATATTGAATGATTTTGATTTATTTACTCCAGGTGCTAGTACTATAGCACTACTCTTGGGAGCAATGTGTACATTTTTCATATCTGATTTAGATACAGGTGGGAAATGGAATATAGATAAGTTAATGCCTATCATAATAATTTTATTGGGATTTGGATTAAATCTCACATTGTTAACAAAACCTGAAATAGGTTTCCTTGGTGTGACTGTGGTGTTTACTGCGGCATTAGTTAGTTTTTCTGTTTGTTATATACTAGGACGGTTCTTTGGCTTAGATTTGGCAACATCTATCGCTTTAGGGGCAGGAGGTGCAATCTGTGGTAATAGTGCAGTCATTGCTGTAGCACCATCATTAAAAATAAAAGAAGAAAAAGTAGCAATAGTATTGGCAGTACTAAATATCCTTTGCTTTATCACATTTTTATCAATTCCAATTATTTCATCATATTTGGGGATGAGTCAGACAGATGCAGGGATTTGGGCAGGGGGTGTAGTTCATGCAGTACCCCAGACTATTGCGGCTGGTGAAGCAATAGGACCTGAAGGTATGGTAATTGCAACAGCTGTAAAACTTTCAAGGGTATCATTATTAATTGTAGTTGTCCCTATTTGTGCATTTATTGGCAGTAGGATATCGCAAGAACAAATCAGTGAAAATAATAAAACAAACTTACCTTATTTTGTTCCAGGTTTTGTAATTTCTGCAATATTTTCGACTTGGTTTTTGCCAGAGTCTGTGACTTCAATATTTGTTGGAGTTGGAAAATACATGTTGCTTCCAATGATGGCTTCAGTTGGTTTCTTTATTAATTGGGATAGCATTAAAGCATCGGTATCATCTGTCTTATTTATTGGGTTTATTGCAACATTAACCATGATATTGATCACATTTGGATTAATTCAAACATTATAAATATTAAGATTCTTAATGAAAGCGTCATAATTGTTGACTTATTGGGCAGAGCATAATGGGTCAAATTCTTCTAAGTGTTAGAAATGTTACGAAAACATTTGGAACATTAAATGCATTAGAAAATTTCAGTGTAGATATTGATAGTGGTGCTATAATAGGACTCGTTGGAAGTAATGGTGCTGGAAAAACCACCTTGTTAAGATTGCTTTGCGGACTTTATCGTCCAAATCAAGGCAAGGTATTGTTTTTGAAGGATGGTAAAGAAAACAACATTGATCAATTTAGGGAAGTAGTTGGTGTTTTACCCGAATCTACAGGATTATATCATAGATTAACTGCTTGGGAAAATATTAGGTATTATTCACGCCTTCATGGAGTAAGTGATTCAGTATCATGGGAAAGGACGCTTAGATTTTCTAAAGCATTATCTATTTCTAACGATTTAATGAGGCATACTAGAGGTTTTAGTAGAGGTATGCGCCAAAAGATAGCATTAATTAGGGCATTGGCGCATGGACCTGAGATACTACTTCTGGATGAGCCCACTGCAGGTCTTGATGTAACTAGTGCTAGATTAGTAAGGAAATTAGTACTTCAATTAAAAGAAGAGGGTGGTACTGTAATTTATTCAACACATAATTTGTCAGAAGCAGAAAAAGTATGTGATAGAATCCTAATAATGCATAATGGACAATTAAGGTTTGATGGTTCACCTGCGAATCTATTGATTGAAACAGAGACCTCAAGCCTTGAAGATGCATATATTCAATTAACTACGGATGATGCTAGAATTAAGGAAAAAGAGGAATCTGAAGGATGGTTTTCTAAACAATGGAGACAATTGTTCACACGAAAAACTAATTATTCAAATATTAAAGAGGATGAATAGTATGTTAAAGAAATCTCTTAGGTCGATATATATCATATCACATAAAGAATTAATAGACTATGTCAGAGATTGGAGAACATTAATTGCAGTTGTTTTAGTGCCTTTGTTGATATTTCCTGCAATATTTTTTGTTCTCCCATTGGTGTTGCAATCCGAACTTAATGAAAGGCAATCAATGCCTCTTGACATATATTTAGAATCCAATCAAAACATCACAGAGTTTGATTTTTTAACATCTAAATTTGGAGATAACTTACTCAATTATACATTTTTTGAATTAAATAATGATATAAATTTAAATGATACAAAGAACAGTATGGATGATATCAAAAATTCAAATATCAGTTCAGTTTTAAGGCTTAGTTATGATTCTAATACGTCTATTTGGAATTATTACATAATTTATGATTCTACACAAGAAAGTTCTAATGAAGCATATCAAAGAATTAGGAATATACTTTCGCAATGGGAAGATAATATGACCTCAGAAAGAATAAAAAATGCAGGATTAAAAGAAGATGAAATACTAGATCCATTACAACCAGCAGAATCATTGCAAGGAGATATTGCAACTGCAGCAGAACAAGCAGGTTTTGTATTTAGTTTTATTATACCCTTATTTGTTTCAATTTGGACCGCTACTTCAGGTGTACAACCTTCTATAGATATGACCGCTGGAGAAAGAGAGAGAGGGACCCTTGAAACATTACTTTGCTCTCCCTGTTCTAGGTTGGAATTATTACTTGGTAAATGGTTAGCTGTAACTTGTATTGTTGCAGTAAGTATAATCTTACAACTTACAGGTTTGGTATTTGCAATATCGTTTTTAATCAGTGGGAGTATCTTACAACCACCAGAATTATCCATATATTCAATATTATTATTTTTAGTCGCTGTTAGTGTGTTTGCAATCATGGTTGTTGCATTAGAGATGGCACTAGCTATGAGGTCTAGAAGTGTAAAAGAGGCAGGGTCGATACTTGGTCCAATGATGCTGTTCTTCTTCCTTCCCGCGATATTTGCTCAATTTATTAATTTGGAAAGTATCGAATTATTTTGGTTTGCAGTACCCGCGGTAAATGTACTTCTGGCCATGAGGGAATTACTTCAAAATGAAATACACCTGGCTCATATATTTGTTTGGATCTTTTCAAGCCTAATTTATGCAGCGTGTGCAACTTGGTATGCATCAAGACAATTTTTAAGGGAAGATTTAGTAGAATCTATCAATTAGTATTACTGGAGTATTACTGAGGTAATATTAAATAGATTATAGAAAACGAGAGTACATGCCCAAAATAAGTCTAGATATGCCTGCTGAATTATTGGAGGATTTGAAATTGCACGTGGGAGATAGCCATAAATTTGTTAGTGTTGCCGATGCTATTCGTACGGCATGTAGAAAATTATTAGATCAGTTAGATGAAATTGATTCACGCCATGGGCGTATAGGTGGTGTTTAGGTGGTTGTATCTCGTGCAGAAGCTAAGAAAGCAGTTGAAACAATAGTTAGATACATTGAATCATCTTCAGGAGAATTAAGAGAAGGTTTAGTAGATACTGGCGAGAGAGTAGTTAAATCCTGGGAGGAGATTTTTGCAGGGTATTCTCAAAAAGCAGAAAAGGTATTAGAATCAACATTTAATGCTGAAGGTTATGATGGAATCGTGTTACTCAAAGAAATTGAATTCCATTCAACATGTGAACATCATTTACAACCATTTACAGGAAAGGCCCATGTTGCTTATATTCCAGTAGAGAGGATTGTAGGAATTAGTAAATTAGCTAGATTAGTGGATTTACATACTGGGAAATTACAAAATCAAGAACGAATTACTAAAGCTATAGCAGATGATTTGGAAAATGTACTTTCTCCTCTCGGTTGTGCTGTAATTATCGAAGGTAGTCACGGTTGTATGACTTGTAGAGGTGTTAAGAAACAAAATGCAATAATGACAACTAGTGCTATGAGGGGCGTGTTTTTTGAAAAATCAGAAGCTAGAGCGGAATTAATGTTACTTATTCATGGAAATTAAGTTGATTAATATGACTTCATACCCTATAGTGGAAATATTTCATAGCGTTCAAGGAGAGGGATACCATTCTGGAGTCTCAAGTATTTTTGTAAGGTTTGGTAGATGTAATTTAAAATGTGAATGGTGTGATACAGAATTTAATACATTTGAAAATATGGATCTTGATTCTATTATTAAGGTTATTACTGACTTTGAGTGTAAAAAAATCATTTTCACAGGAGGGGAGCCAGCATTACAAAACTTAGAACCATTGATTCAAGAACTAAGGCCTAAAGGTTATAATTTTTCAATAGAAACTAATGGAACTATTGAGTTGCCGAAAGGATTAATCGATTGGGTGTGTGTTAGTCCAAAAGATCAAATCTATCCAGAGGTATCAATAAAACAAAGGTTTGGAAACGAGTTAAAATGTGTTTATGTGGGGCAGGACCTTTCAATATATGATAAATTAAAGCAAGGATTTGAGCATTTGTATCTACAACCCTGTTATGATGAATCAAAAGATGTGGTCTGGAATGGTAAATCCTTTAGACAAACAATGGAGGTTGTAAAAAATAATCCAGAATGGCATTTATCATTACAAACACATAAATGGATGGGTGTTGATTAATGTCAAAAATAGCAGTAATGTCTTTATCTGGTGGTATGGATTCTACGGGTTTATTACTAGATTTAATTGCAGACGACTATTCGGTTCATGCTATTTCATTTGATTATGGGCAAAAGCACAAAATTGAGATTGATAAGGCTAAAAAGAATATAGAATACATATCCTCAAATGGAATAAAAGTTGAACATGATATTGTTGATTTAAACTCAATAGTAACTTTATTGGATAGTTCTCTCACTGATGATTCAAAAGACGTCCCTGAGGGACATTACGAAGAAGAACAAATGAAATCTACCGTAGTGCCTAATAGAAACTCAATATTCTCCTCTATTGTATATGCTTGTGCATTATCCAAAGCTATAAAATTTGATAAGAAGGTAATAGTTGCTTTAGGTGTTCATTCAGGTGATCATGCAATTTATCCTGATTGTAGACCTGAATTTTATAATTCTCTAAGTGATGCTTTTTCAATTGGGAATTGGGATAGTGATAAAGTAAGTTTTTACTTACCTTATTTGCATTTCGATAAATCTTATATCTTGAAGCGTGCATTAATATCATCAAAAAAATTAGGATTAGAGTTTGATAAAGTCTTTTTTAACACCATGACATCATATAATCCTGATTCAGAAGGTTTGTCTTCTGGGAAGTCTGGAGCAGATGTAGAAAGAATACTAGCCTTCAATTCAATTGGCAGAAAAGATCCGATAAAATATGTTAAAAAATGGGATGAAATCTTATCTGACGCATTAGAAATAGAAAAAAAATATATTGAAAGGTGATAATTTGAAAATGAACTCATATACATCAACAAAAACATATCGAAACTTACCATGTGCACACCGGCAATGGAAAAATGAAGGGCATTGTTCATTTGTCCATGGGTATTCAAGAGAATTTATTTTCCATTTTGGAGCAAAGGAATTAGATAAGCATGGATGGGTTGTTGATTTCGGTGGTTTAATTGATTTAAAATTATTTTTAGAGCATTGGTTTGATCATACACTTTTACTAGCTAATGATGACCCACTACTGTCAGAATTTAGAGATTTGGAAACAAAGGGAGCATGTGATCTAAGGCTTCTTGAATCAGCCTCTATAGAATACTCTGCTAAATTTGTTTATGAATTTGCTAATGATTTAATACAGAATATCACTAATGGTAGGGCTTGGTGCAATAGAGTTGAAGTTAAAGAAAATGATAAAAATTCAGTGATATATAATCCGTAAGATTATAATCTAATTACACGAATTCAAATATGAATCCAGGTGTTTTTTTTCCTTATTTTTACCTCTTCTCATAATTGATACTTAGTGTAATAAAAGATACTTACTGTACCCCTTACATCTACATGGTTTAATTAATACACTCGTATATGGTACATTGCATGAATAACAACGCCCTCATCTGTGGATTTGCTCGCTCACCCTTTACACCCGCCAAGAAAGGGGAACTTGCCTGCGCTAGGCCTGATGATATTGCTGCTTTAGTGATACGAGGCTTGCTTGAAAAGATAAATTTGGATTCATCCTATATCGAAGACGTTCTGGTAGGCTGTGCCTTCCCAGAAGGAGAGCAAGGATTCAACCTCGCCAGAATGGTGGGGTTTCTTGCCGAACTACCCCAAGAAGTAGGTGGCGTAACAATCAATCGTTTCTGTGGCTCTTCTATGCAAGCGATTCATGATGGAGCAGGCAGAATTGCCATGGGTGCTGGTGATGCATTTATTTGTGGTGGTGTTGAATCGATGAGTCGAATTCCAATGTCCGGGTTTAATCCCATGCCTAATCCACGTCTTGTGACCTTAAGGCCTGAGGCATTTACTAATATGGGGTTGACCGCAGAAAACCTTGCAAAAAAATATGAAATAAATCGAGAGGCACAACAAGAATTTGTCATAGAAAGTCACAAGAGAGCTGCTGCCACAGACTTTAGTGACGTCATTATTCCTATTGAAACTGAGAATGGTATAGTGAAAATTGATGGGTGTATTCGCGAAGGTACCAATCAGGAAACACTCTCTAAATTAAAGCCCGCATTTCTCGAAGAGGGGACAGTAACTGCAGGAACTTCTTCTCCATTGACTGATGGGGCCGCTTTTGTTCTAATATGCAGTGAATCCTTTGCCAAGGAACATGGCCTCATAGCGTTGGCTCGAATCAAGAGCATCGCAATATCTGGTTGTGCGCCCGAGGTTATGGGCATTGGACCTGTTGAAGCATCACGTAAAGCGCTAGAGCGTGCAGGTATTACTCTGGATGATGTGGACATCATTGAACTCAATGAAGCATTTGCTGCACAATCACTAGCTGTTATCGAAGAGATGGAACTCGATCAGTCTAAAGTGAATATAGATGGGGGGGCGCTTGCACTTGGTCATCCACTTGGTGCATCTGGTGCACGTATCGTTGGTAGGGCAGCCACAGTATTGTTTAGAAATGGCTCAAAGACAGCACTTGCAACAATGTGTATCGGGGGCGGTCAGGGAATTGCCACCGTGCTTGAGAGGGTGGACTAAATGATGATATCTCTACCAAAAAAAGCACCTTTGCCTTCTTTCAAAGAGGTTGGTAGGATTCAACGAGTTGCTGTAATTGGTTCTGGCGTTATGGGTGCAGGTATTGCCGCACATTGTGCCAATGCTGGTTGCGACGTAGTCCTCATGGACATAGTCCCCAAGGGTGCTGATGATCCTAATGTGCTAGCTAAAGGTGCAATTGAAAATATGTTAAAATCTAATCCCGAAGTTCTAATGCATCCTGAATTTTCTAAGCGAATCACACCTGCAAATTTAGAAGATGGTTTGCATCTTCTTTCCGACATAGATTGGGTCATTGAGGCAGTAATAGAAAGATTGGATGTCAAGCATAATGTCTATTCAAAATTAATTCAGTATATGCCTAAACACGCAATACTTTCTTCGAACACCTCAACACTACCACGTTCAGAACTCATAGCAGAAATGCCTTCAGATATTTCCAAACGCTTCCTTATCACTCACTTCTTCAATCCTCCTCGCTATTTACCCTTGCTTGAGGTTGTCACTTCAAAAGAAGTATCGGACGAAACGTTACAACGCTTCACTTCGTTTGCAAATGAAAAACTTGGTAAGCGCGTGACGTTCTGTAATGATACTCCAGGTTTCATTGGTAATCGATTGGGAATATATTTCGTTCAACGTGCAATTGCTGCAACACTCGATTATGGTTTTACCATTGAGCAAGCAGATGCCATGCTTGGACTTCCAATTGGATTACCTAAAACGGGTGTATTTGGTCTCATTGATTTGGTAGGAATCGACCTTATTCCTCACGTGGTGGGCTCAATGATTCAACATCTACCTAAGGAAGATGCCTTGCACGCAATTGCTGGACGTGGTCATGATATCATCACTAAGATGATTGAAGAGGGATACACAGGACGTAAAGGAAAAGGAGGCTTCTATCGACTGAATAATAAGGGTGGTCAGCGCATTAAGAAGGCTCGAGATCTTCAAACAGGTGAATATGCACCTGCAAGTCGCCGCGCCGCTTTCCCTTCAGCTAAAATTGGCAAACAAGGTTTGGCACGTCTCATTGAGAAAGGTGATGAAGGCTCACGATTCGTGAAAGAAATTCTAATAGATACATTCGTTTATGCTGCTACCCTCGTTCCAGAGGTAAGTGAGGATATTTCTTCTATTGATGGAGCAATGCAAGTTGGATATAACTGGAAGAAAGGGCCTTTTCAAATGATGGACGAAATTGGACTTGAATGGTTAATTTCTGAATTAGAATCTTTGAACAAGCCTGTGCCCGAAATTATTGTTTTGGCGGCTAAAAATGGTGGTTTTCATAGAATAATAAATGGAGAACCTACCCGTCTAAATCCAAAGGGAACTCATGTACTCGTTCCTAGGCCAGACGATACTTTCACGGTCGCTGATCTTAAACGCAGACAGGGCAGGGCGATTAAAAGTAATGGCTCTGCTAGTCTATGGGATGCAGGAGACGGTGTATTGTTGGTGGAATACCATACAAAACTCAATGCGATGGATCCAAAAAGTATGGAAATGTTAATGACGGCAGTTGATATTGCTGAAAACAAAGGTTGGAAAGGGATTTTAATTGGTAATGATGGTTCACATTTCTGTGCTGGTGCCAACCTTGGTCTAGCATTGTTTGCAGCGAATCTAGGTGCATGGAAAGAAGTTGATAATTTTATCAAACTTGGGCAAGATGCATATCAAATGCTGAAATACGCTGAAGTCCCTGTCGTTGCTGCTGCTACGGGAATGTGCGTAGGAGGGGGATGCGAAGTTCTCTTGCATTGTGATGCAGTGCAGGCCCATTCAGAATCATACATCGGTCTCGTAGAGGTCGGCGTTGTTATTATTCCAGGTTGGGGTGGTTGCAAGGAGATGCTAGCCCGTCTCCCCTCATTTGGAATTTCATCACAAGGTCCTATGGGTGCGCCTATGCAGGCTTTCGAGAATATTGGATTGGCCCAAGTGGCTAAATCTGCACATCAGGCTCGAGAGTTAGGTTACCTAAGGCCCACCGATCAGATTTCGATGAATCGAGAGAGGTTGTTGGCAGATGCAAAGAAACGCGTTTTGCAACTCGCAGAGGATTACACACCACCTTTGCCTCACACCTATCGACTTCCAGGTCCCTCGGGTCGTCTAGCTCTTGAGATGGCATTGAACGATTTATCCCTCTCTGGAAAGGCTACTCCACATGATGTTGTCGTTGTCGGAGAACTTGCGAAAGTACTGACTGGTGGGGATAATGCAGATGTGATGATTGAGATTAGTGAAGGGGAAATTTTAGCACTTGAACGTGCGGCTATAGCAACACTCGCAAAGGATGTGGCAACACTGGACCGCATGGAACATATGTTGGCGAAAGGTAAGCCATTGAGGAATTGAAAAGAGGTGATTGAATGGTACGATATGATGCACCTCTACGCGATTACTCTTTTTTATTACACGAAGTATTCGAGGTTACAAAGCTGGCTGAAAAATTGAATTATGAAGGTTGGAATCGAGATTTGATTGATATGATGATGGAAGAATGGGGTGATCTCATGAGGTCCTCCTGGTTGCCAACAAATGCAGTTGGAGACAAAGTAGGTTGTACCTATGAAAATGGTAAGGTTACGGTACCTCCTGGTTTCAAAGAGGCATGGGATATCACAACAGAAGGCGGTTGGTTTACCGCAGCGGCACGTATCGATCATGGCGGTATGGAAGCGCCGCAGTTCTTCCGAAATGCGATGGACGAATTAGCGATCTCCAGCAACATGGCACTTTCTACCGTAGGTGCACTCAATTTAGGTGTCTATGAACTCATTTCTAAACATGGTAGTGTTGAACTTCAGAAGATTTATGCAGAAAAGGTGGCAAGTGGAGAATGGTGTGGAACAATGTGCCTAACTGAACCACATGCAGGCACTGACCTTGGTATTATTCGTACTAAGGCCCATCCTCGGGAAGATGGTTCTCATAGTATCACTGGAACAAAGATGTTTATCACCTTTGGTGAACATAATTTGAGTGATAATATTATTCACATGGTTCTCGCAAAGTTACCAAATGCACCTGAAGGTTCAAACGGAATTTCACTCTTCCTTGTTCCAAAAATTATTCCAGGTGAAAACAATCTCAATGGAGTTACATGTGCAGGAATTGAAGAAAAGATGGGGTTGCATGGTAGCCCAACTTGCGTTCTCAATTTTGACGATAGTATCGGCTGGATGGTTGGAGAGGCGAACACAGGTATGCGTCTTATGTTCGAAATGATGAACAGAGAAAGACTTGCGACAGGAATGATGGGTATTGGACTTGGTGAAGTAGCTTACCAAAATGCACTTAGTTGGTGTTTAGAGCGGCGCCAAGGACGTGATTTGAAAGGAGTTCGGGACCTCAAAGAGGAAGCCGATTCAATACTCGTCCATCCCGACGTACGTCGTATGCTATTGAAAATGAAGGCAAATAATGAGGGATGTCGTGCACTCGCAACATGGGTTAGTACACAACTCGATCAAATGAAGCGAGGTAACGACGAAGAAAAGGCTCATGCAACGGCCCTCGTAGCATTACTCACTCCTATTATCAAAGCAATTGGGACAGATATTGGTTGCGAAACCTGTAGTCTTGCAATTCAAGTTATGGGTGGCTCAGGATATTGTTCGGAGTATGGTGTAGAACAGTATTATCGCGATGCTAGAATCGCACCCATCTGGGAAGGCACTAATGGGATTCAAGCACTTGATTTAGCGGGCAGAAAAATCACTCAAGACTTCGGAAAGAATTTTCGTAGTTTAATGTGGCCACTCATTGAGTTTATTGAAGAGAACCGTGATGATGAAAATATGGCAAAATACACTAAGCCACTGCACCAGAGTATACGCGGATTACAGCAATTAACTCTGCTGATGATTGCGGAAGGTATGGGTAATCCTCATTTTCTTGCAGCGGGAGCAACGGATTATTGTACCTATTTTGGTAATACGATGCTAGCGTATATGTGGGCTCGTATGGCACGTGTTTGTATTGATGCAAAAGCCGCTGGATCAGATGAACAGTTCTACGATGGAAAACTATTACTTGCAGATGTATTCTTCGCGGAAATCCATCCAGAAAATATTGGTCTAGCAGCCAAAGTACAAGCCGGTCACAAGCACTTAATGCAATTTCCGGAGGGCCTGCTGTGAATGTAGCCAATAATACTAGGAAAACCAGGGGTGCTGCAGCATACGTAGTGCCAAAAACGTCTCGTTTGATACGCATTTCTACTTGGATGGAGTTGGGCATTGTCCTCGAGATTATATTATTGTTAATGTATCCTAGTTGGAGTGCAAAACCTTTTGCTTGGGTGCTTGTTGGTATTAGTATACCTCTCGCTAGTTGGCTCATACTAAGGAGGATTGTAATTCAATTATTGTTACGTTCTCCTGCATCATCAGGTGGTCAACTCATTAATCCACGTTGGAAGAGTTTAAGCTTCGAAGGGTGGGGTGGTGAATCCCTTACAGCGTATCGTCTTCCATCAGAAAAGCCAACCACTGGCTTGATTCTATATATTCATGGATATGGTTCTTCACTGCGATATTCAGAGGAACGTTGCCAACATCTAAACGATCTTGGCATTGATATCGTAGGGATGAATTTACGAGGGCATGGTGGTTGTAAATTACGTGATGAATGGACCCTTCTAAAATTAGTCGCAGATTTGGAGGGCATGCTAAATCAATTATCTTTCGAATTTGAAAAATTGCCAGAACGTATTTGGATTTATGGCCATTCAATGGGTGGTTTTCTAGCATTACGTCTCGGAGCACATCCCTCCGGATGGTGGGAATCACGACTGGCAGGTGTGATGCTTGAATCACCAATTACATCTTATCCATTGATTATTGAACGTAATACATCCTCAAAGCACCGTTATCTGCGCATCCTCATGCCATGGATTAGGTGGATTCTTCGCAGAGAACATGAACGAATCCATCCAGATTTACCTGTGCGATATGCAACTGCAGCGATACCTCATATGGGATTGCCTAGGGTGCCTCTTCTTGTCCTTCAAGCTGCAGAAGATCAAAGATTGGGGATGATTCATTTCGATAACCTCTCAAAGGCTCTTATTCACCATCAAACCCCGTATGAACTTCATGTTATCGAAGGCCATTACCATACCTCCGGGAAGGATACAGTTGCTCGGAAAAAGTTAGTTGAGAAATGGCTGAGAAACGAATCAAAAAAGGTGTTAATATGAGTATTAAGAAACGATTTAATAGGGCTAGTAAACGAATACTTTCTCTAGATGAGAAACCTGATGATAGTACAATGCTACGCCTTTATTCATTATATAAACAGGCGACAGAAGGGGATGTTACGGGGAGAATGCCTGTAGCGAAGGGGATGGTCGCTATCGCCAAATGGAATGCTTGGAAGAAACTTGAAGGAACCGAATCCGAGGATGCTATGAGTATATATTGTGAAATTGCTGAAAACTTGTTGAATAAAAATTTAATCGATACGGTCCATGAGATTGAAAGTTGGAGAGAACGCACAGTACTCATTACAGGTGCCAGCCGGGGGCTTGGTCGGGCAATGGCAATACGTCTCGGAGAGGAAGGTGCAAATATCATCCTCTGTGCACGTTCAATGGAATCGAATGGGAAATTCCCAGGCACACTACCAGAAACTAAAGCATTGGTAGAAGCAGCTGGTGGAAAAGCGATTTGCGCTCCAATGGATGTAAGAAATTTAGAACAAGTTAAGAATGCTGTCGAAAAAGGTGCAGCAGCTTTCGGTGGCATCGATGCGGTGATCTGTAATGCAGGTGCTTTGTTCATCGCTCCGTTCGCTGAAACACCTATGAAACGTTTCGATTTAGTACACGAGGTAAATATTCGAGGTACATTCGCTCTATGTCAAGAAGCCCTGCCACATCTTATGAAGAGTGATTCAGGTCGTATTCTTATGCTTGCACCTCCCATCGCACTCGACCCCAAATGGATCAACGGAACAATCGCATATACGCTCTCAAAGTATTCTATGTCAATCCTCGTTCTTGGGTTATCTGCTGAACTTGCTGTAGATGGAATTGCAGTCAATGCGCTATGGCCAGCGACAACAATCGACACTGCGGCAGTTCGATACAATGAAGCACTCGGTGGCGAGGAAATGGCCAGAAGAAGCCGAAAACCGCAGATTGTTGCTGACGCTGCATTACACATTCTTAGTCAAAATAAGATAGTTTCAGGTCAGTTCTATACTGATGAATCAGCCTTATTGGAAGCGGGTTTAGATGACTTTGAGAAATACGCTGTTGAGCCAGGAATGCCTTTACAGAAGGATTTTTATCTTTGATTTTGAAATTGTATTTTTCTATGCTCACTTTAGGGATTCTAATATTTATTCTATGGGTCTAACTCATCATTAAATTCAACTCTTCTTTTTCTATTTCTTTTCCACTTCTCATCCTTTTTTGAATATTGTATTGCTGTTGTTGAATCAATCAATACACCTAAAATTTGTTGTACTTCTAAGTTGGTAGGATTGCCTCTTAGAATTGTTCTTACAAATGTTTTTGCAATAGAATGTTTCCTTGCTTCTGGCCATGGGAGTGCTTCTTCAAGTTGCTTTAGTTGTTCCCTTAATACTTGACGCATCTTTGGGTTAAGGCTTCTTTCTATAGATATTGAACTTTCTCTGACACTAGGGTCTTCGGGCCTATTCTTAATTAAATAAAATTTATAAAATTCATACAGTATTACTGAAACAGAATGTGATAAATTCATTATAGGATATCCTTCCCATGTTGGAATACTTGTGAGTAAATCACAACAAATAAGTTCATCTTGAGATAATCCTTTACCTTCTGGCCCAAATACAAGGGCAATATTTTCATTGTGAGTATGACTAATTTCTGAGATTTCCTCGGGTGTTAAAAAATGTCTTGTTATTATTTTTTCACCAAACTCTCTTTTTCCACTCGTTCCTATTACTAATGAACAATCGCTAATTGCATCTTCAAGAGATTCATGGATTATGGCTTTTTCTAGTACTTTACCTGCATGTTTAGCTCTTTTTCTTGCTTCTTCCCCGATTGTTAATTTTGGAGATACGAGATGTAATTCTTCAAAACCGAAATTTAGCATATTTCTTGCAATTGCACCTAAATTACCTTCTATTGATGGTTTGATTAAAATAATTCTAAGCTTAAATGGGAATTTTGGTAGCGGTAATTTTTGATGATCACCCATTTATTCACCTTCTGTTATCCATTTGTCTAAATCTTTTTTATTTATATTGTCATAAATGAAAAATAGATATCCACCAGATTCTCTATTTGGCATAATAATGCTATGTTTTTTCAATCCCTTTTCTTTTAAATAATTTAATAATTCTACTAGTTTAGATTTATTAGTGCTCTTAATATTAATTGGGATTCTGGCCCAATCGACCTGAACCGACATGTTACTCAATCCGTTCTTCTTTGAACATATGTTGTAACGTATCCTGCAATCCAGTTTCTCATTCTTTTGTTAGCACCATCTGTATATTTATCAACAAGTAATTTGTTTGCATCAAAATCAGCAGTAAATTCGCCAGGGTATTCATTAACTAATTTAATTGCACGTATTTTTACAAAAGACGGTCTTATTCTGCCCATTATTAATCCTCCAGTAATTTAACTTCAATTGGAATGTCTTCTTCTTCATGTCTTGTGATTTGTAATCTAATTTTTCTTGGTGGATTTTCTATTCCATTTTTCCAAATATATTCATTTACTTGAGGATCAATCCATACTTTTTCTTCTAAAGTAACCTTTAGGTGCCTATGAACTTGATTACGTACTTCACTCACTGCTCTGGATGCTCTTTTATTTCTTGGAACCTTCCATGCTGCTCTTAATGGTACTATTAATTCACTAACTGCTCCTCTTGCCATACATTTCACCTCTGTAATTTACTTCTTCTCCACATGTGCCTTTTTGGATGACTTGTCATTCTTCTTCCAGTTTTCATTGTAACCCACACAGGAACTCTTCTGTTTTGTTTAGTGACCTTTTGAAGTCTTAACTTTTTTGCTAAAGGTTTGTGTCTTGCCATTTAATTCACCTAATATTTTGACAATCCTGGTGCTAATTCATTAGCATTTTCTCTAACGGAATGTGCACACTCGTCTAGTAATTTCTGTCCTACTTTTGTAAGTTTACGGCCTTTTGTAATCTCTACACTTTCACCGTAAACATTTTCTACAGATTTAGTGATTGTTTTTTCAACATAGCCCGCTACTTCTAATTGTTTAAGTGCCGTTCTAATGATATGCCTTGAACCTGTTTTGACTCTATTTGGTCTAACATTCCTATTTGTTGGTCCGCCGAATTCATCAGCAAGATGTTTTACTCCAATTGGTCCTAATCTTGCGACTTTTCTTAATATGGCTGCACATCTCATTTCCCACCAATCTTCTTGAATTGGTGGCCTTTCTCTGTTTGTGCCAGTTTTGACATCATCTGCCCAATCAGGCTGTTCTATGTTGTCTAATTGCCCTAATTTTACTGCTACAGCAGGTAGTAATAGTTCTGCTGGAACGTCATAGTGCGTTGTCATAGTATCACCGAGCGACCTGCCCACAAACTACCCGTATAAAACTGCGATGGACTTAGTTTTGTTTTGATATCTACTACGAAGTTTGAAACGATGAGTATTTTTCGGATAAACATGCGAGCCGCAATGAGGCAGAATCCAAATATGATTCGTACTGTATTATTAATGTCATTTACTCTTATTTTTTTATTGGTTTATGCTGTTTATGGGGCAACCTCAGATTCAGGATATTACTTATATTCAACCGAACAAAATAGTACTAATCCAGAATTAAACTCTGTAGGTGAAAATCCTGTTTTTCAAAATGGTAAAACTGTGTGGGTTTGGGAATTTGAAACAAATACTGCTAATTTAACCTGGGTAAACGTTTCTGTTTCTGGTGCTTATGAAAACTCACAACTTAAAGTGATAAATGTTGGTGGTGGTTTTTGGTCACATCCCGAATTAGGTAATGTTTTGGATTCTGATGTTAATTGTGCAGATAGAGTGAAAAAAGAAGGTGAATCTGTATGGGTGGTTATAGATTGTCAAGTGGGAACTAGTCACACGATGCCATTAGGGGATGGTAATGCTACATTCATCTCTCTAACTCATCCTGATCCAGCATTAAGAGATGGTGGTACTGTAAGGGCTGAAAGTTATAATTCTGCATTAGTTGTTGCAAATTCTATCTTCAATAAGACACATGAATCAAAATTATGGCAAATTTCAATTGAAGTTGATGGAAATCATACAGGCGTAGCCCCTCTTGTTTCAGTCACTTCTGTTAACGAAGAAATAGCTAATATTGAATTATTTGAGATAGATGCGGCAACTGAGATGCTTTGGTCTATGGCAGCACTAATAGGGTGCTTCATGATTCTTTTAGTGCCAGCCTTTTTGATATATTTTATATCCCAACAGAGTAACAAGAAGGAGAGGAAAGAAGTTGAGATGGCACTTGAGCAGGATAATATTACTTAATTCCAGTCAATGGATTGAAATACCAATCTTGTTTTATCCCCTCTGTGGCTTCTAGGGTTATTCTAGTGTTTCTAAGTCTGGCGGCACTAGTATTTGTTGGATTTAGTGATTGTCTTTCAAACTTAAATACAGATTTGAATACAAATAATGAGTTTAGTTCTAGTAAATTAAGTGGAATAAATTTATCTCCTGCTGGATTTGAATTTCAATATTCAAATAATGCTGATTTTCAAAATTATGGATTATTGTCTAGTTATACCTGTTGTGACACTGTTAACCGCCCTGAATCTCTATGGATTGTAGATGGAATGTTGAATATTCAGCAACAAATTGGAATAACAATACAAAATGTGGGCTCTACAGCGAGTGGCCAATTTGATTTACGTGTTTATATTGAGCATAATGAATATGATGAATTTATTATCTTTGATCAGGTCGTCCAAGTTTCAAGTATCTCGGGTTCAAGTTCAAAAACGTTATATTTGAATTTTATACCAGATTATGCTGGAAATCATACCATTAATGCAGTAACACAGCACCCTCAGGATGATGATGTCACTAATGATAAACTTTCGAGACATTATACTATTGGCAATCTTTATGAAAATGCAAATTCAGGAGGTATATGGACCTCAATGTCAAGTTATTGGTCTATAGATACGGGTACAGGGATATCCCCGCATGATTCAAGTACATTTTATCGCAATTCTTTTTATGTTGGAGATACATCTACAGTAACTTATGGAAATAATTGGAATGAGGTGATGGATAGTTCTGTTATTGATTTTAGTGATAGGGTTTCAAATCCAAATAAAGCTTTTCAAATTTCCTTTTTAGCCTCTGGTGCTAGTAAATCAGGTGATAATTTATACTTAAAGATTCAAAACTCACCAGGTGCTTGGAAAACATTAGGTACCCTAAATGCAGTTATTGACTCTTCAGCAGCAAATTGGAATTTATTTAACTATAATATAAATCCCAATGATATGAATTCAAATGGGAAATTAAGGTTAAATTTTATATCAAACACAGTAAATACTGATTCAGGTTATTGGATAGATGATTTTGTAATGGTATATGATCAGGCAGCAAGAGATACTGAGTATAGTCCCAATGTTCTAAGTTTTAGTAATGGGCAATCATCTGCTGAAGAATGGTCAGAACATGATGTTGAAGTATTAAATGGTGGTAATTTAGAAGATAAATTAAGCTTTGAAATAACAAATTTACCTACTGAATGGGATTGGTCTATAAATTATAAAGATGGTGGACCGATTGATCCTCTACTTGGTATAGAAGTAGGTAAGGGCAAATCAAAAAACCTCACCGTACGGGTAAAACCTTCATCAAATTCGAGTTTAGGTGAAACAAATTTGAACTTCAAAGTTAGCTCTAAAAATTCTCTTCTTTCTAGCGATTCAAAAGAATTTGAATTAGATGTTTTACCAACTTATCTTCCAGTTCTCCAATTTAATGAGGAACTTGGTTTATGTAAGCCAGGTACGAATTGTGAGTTTTATGCTACATTAACCAATGGTGGTGATGTTTCAGACAGTTTCAAGATATCTTCGGATATATTGATTCTTCGAAATGGATGGTCATTTGACTTATCGTGGAATCAACAAAAAACAATTTCACTTGAATCTGGAGAATCTGTGCCAATAATGATGACTGTTGATGTTCCATTTGACTCGATAACGGGACAATATAGTAGTTTATTGCTAACGGTAACTAGTGATTCAAGAGAGGATATATCATCTGCAATTAGAATTAATGCATCTGCTAGTATGATCTCTTTGGCTAGTTTTTCAGTTGAAATAGTTGAATTAGCATTTGATGTGATAAATCCATTACCTGGTTCAATAATTGAATTACCATTTACACTTTGGAATAATGCCGCTACCTTTGATACATTTGAAGTTTGTATTGTTAAAAGCGGATCTAGAAGTTGGATTGTTGAATCAGAACACATTGGAATGATAATTGATGATGAGGGTGATTGTAGTAATCCATATGTTTTTGATGTACCTGGATATACTTCATTAGGTGTAAATGTGATAATTGAAATTCCTGAAAATTCCCAAAGCGGGGATTCTGGTCCGTTATTATCTCCAATTATTAGAAGTTTAAGAAGTGATGAAATTATTTCTTCCATTCCCTTTAATGGACTTTCAGTAAGGATGATTAGTGATTTAAAAATTAGCGATTTAGAGTCACATATGTATCTTTCCCCTGGAAGTGAAAATATACTTACTTTTAATATTAGCAATGATGGTAATGGTTTAGATCAGGTAGCATTTACTGTTGAAAACTTAGTTTATGAGTGGGAATATTGGTTTTCAGATGGTGATGAAATTATTGAAAATTATGTATTATCTCCTGGATATGAAGGTAATGATGTAGCAATGCTGTATCTGCACATATTTGTTCCTGAGGATTTTTTAGGTGAAACTTCAATAAATTTTGAAATATCACTTATTTCAATTCTTTATGATACCGAAATTGATTTTTCAGATAATAAGATATTATATTCTGGAATTACTGCAATGTCCTTCATTCCAGAATGGATATTCGGTCCTACGGATTCTATTATTACTGAAGCTGATACTGTAATAGAATTAAATGCTACAATAATTAATTCTGGCAATGCATTTGATGATCATTTGAAAGTTAAATTTGAATTAGAAAGTAGTAATCAGAATAGTGAAATAAGTGCAGTATTAAGGGTACCTACATTTAGTGAGGATTATTTTTCATCAGGGCAATGGGCATCTACTCCGCTTGGTAATGGTCAATTGGCTAGAATTGAAATTATACTTATGATACCTCCCGATACCATAATTCCTTCCGAATTAAAAATATCTTGGTATATTCAAGGGGGTAGCAATCAATTAGGTGAATCAGTAATGCTGACGAATATCACTCTAGTCGATGTTTCTATATATCGTAGCTTATCGGCAGAATTAGGGATTGTTTCAGGTATTGTTTCCCCTTCTACTATTGAATATTTTAGCATAAATCTTTCTAGCTCCTCGTCTATTATTGAAGATTTGACTCTTGAATATATTATTCCAGATAATTGGTATTTATTTTGTGAAGATCCACCAAATGATGGCGAATTAAGAATCGTAATACCTGCATCAATTTCGGGGAGTAGTCGAAAAGCAAGATTAGATTGTAGTTTGCAAATTGGTGAAGGTTCAGGATTAAATGAGTTTCAATTAAACTTATTGGATGCTGATGGTAATAATCTATATTCTTGGACTCTTGAATTAGCAGTTGAAGGAGTAAGTGAAGAAAGTATGCTTAGTTCGTTTTTTGCTGAAAATAAAATGTTGAAGGGTTTGATGCTAACATTTGGCGGTATAATTTTTGTGTTACTTGGGATTATTACTATTCAAAGAATGTCTGAAAATTATGACTCCGAAGAAGATTTAGGAACACTACCTCACAATTATCAAGATTCTAATTCCGAAAAACAGCAATATAGTCAACAACATCAAACACAAACTAACCCAATTACTTATCAAACACAACAAAATCAGCAAACAATAGTTCCTGTAGCCTTGCCAATAACACAAGCACTAGTAAGTAATTTTTCACAACCGTCGTCTAGGCCCCCGTCTGAAATAGAAACTCCTAACCTTCAGGATGCTTTTGGTTCATTGATGTCAGCAAATATTCCAGAGGATGAGAATAAGTAATTAGGTGTTAGTAATGGAATTCCCCTCTTTTTGGTATTTTCTATTGTTCATGGTGTCAGTTTCAGGTGTTATTTCATGGTACTTGAGAAATTATACTGAACGAGTAGAACTTCTTCGTTTTTTTGCAATTACTGGCGTAATTTCAATGATTACATTACTAGGATGGACATTAACAATGGACGTGTAACAAATGGAATTGTCAGAAATGTTTCCTACTAGGTGTCCTATTTGGTGGGCTCGAAGAGGTTTAATTGAGATAAGTAGAGATGAATTAGGAATTACAGGAAGACTTGTAGTAATTCGAATGTGGAAAGAAAATAACCCAAGTAAAGGTATAGGTAAAATATTTAATTATTTTGAAAGGTTGATGTTTAAAGTTACAGGTGGACCAAGAGAGTTAAGGCGCCCCTTAGATGATATGAATAGCCTTTTATGGGAATTATGTGATGGTTCTAGAAACTTTTCTCAAATTTGTAAAATTATGGATGAGGTATTTGCAGAGCATATATCTCCCGTAGAAGAAAGAACAGCTATTGCATTAAGACAATTTGAATCATTAGGTTTTTTAATAATACTAAAAGAAAAGTTTGATCAAAGCTGGCCTAATGGACCTGGTGTGATTGATATTAAAAATCCACTTCCTGAACCTGACCTCAAACTTGAATTAGATTTTGAACCATTAGAAGGTGAAATTTCAAAATAATTTTATTTTTGCAACATAATAGCGGAATTAAATAGAGATTGCATTGTTTCCTCAAGCCGTTTCATTAATTTCTCATCACTTAACATACCACTTTCATCAAATGCAGTTTTGATATTTGGTACTGCGATTTGTTCAGGTATTGCCCACCCATGAATCCATCTGACAGCAATCCTCATTTGATTAAGTGTATTTGAATTAGATTGACCTCCTAATGTAGACATTAATCCAAATGCCTTACCTTCAACATGTTTACTATATATCCAATCAAGTTGATTTTTCATTACTCCGGACATGCAACCATGATATTCTGGTGAAGAAAGTAAGTATGAATTTACTTCAGTAGCTAATTTTTGGAATTCAGCAACATTTTTATTTTCCCAACTTCCATCCTCCCCAACAAGAGGTAGTGGCTTTTCGTTTAAATCCCAGAAAAATGTTTCTGCACCTAACTTAGATAGAATCTCTAATCCTAATTTTACTAATTTACTATTGTTAGAATCATTTCCATAACTTCCAGAAATTCCCATTACCTTAACTTTGACAGTCATATTGCTCCGTAGGAGTGGAGCGTAATACATTTTGCCATATATCTCAGTAAAATCATGCTGATATTCTATTAGTTAGATTCAAAGAGATGATTCTATACCCTAAGTATGACGAGGAAAGGTCAGCGCAGAGTGATTTAATGGAAGAAACTAGTTCTGTAGGGGATAAAAAAGAACCTAATGCCGAAGAATTAATTGCAGAAGGAGAATTTTTGTTTAGAAAAGCAAAGTATGCTGAATCACTTCGTGTTTTTAATCATGTAATAAGTTTAGATCCAAGTCAAAGTTTAGCCTGGTTTAATCGAGGAGTATTACTCGAAACAAAAGGTGACTTAAAAGGTGCCCAACAGTCATTTGAAATTGCATTAGATCTTGATTCTTCATTTGCGCCTGCTGCTGCAAATCTAGCAGTTTTATTAGATAGAATAGGGGATTATACAGGGGCAACAAAATGGGCATTAACAGCACTAAGTACATTTGATGGGCACCCATTACTAAAGGCAATCATAGACAAATCCTCTGGTGCAGTTCAAAAATCACCAGTAAAAGATTGGAAAGATGTAAGTGGATGGGGATCAGCAAAGAAGGGTAATGCTCCTCATGCAGCAATTATTGTACCACCTGAAAAAGGAAAAGAAATAAAGTTTGAAGGAGGACCTGAAGAAATAAGTTCTTATGAATATAGTTCAGAAGAAGTTGAAGATATAATGGCTGAACATGGATTAGTTGATCAAGAAGCATTACTCAAAGAAGCAACACTACATGATCGAGATACAAACCTAGTACTGGATAGGGAAGAATTAGAAAATGCAGCTAAAACTGTAAAGTTTATTGATGCAAAAATCGAAAGTTCAAGCATAAGCTCAAATGAAACTAATTATGATGACCTCGAAGTTCAAGTAAGAGGATTAATTAAGCAAGGAGATGCTAAAAAAGCAATTGAGTTGGTTGCACCTTACTTAGGGGATTCGAATAATTCAGCACCTTTATGGGCACTTTCTGGTGGTGCCAAGGCTAAAATGGGTGAATTGGATGCTGCTATAAGAGATATTCAAAAATCAATTGAATTAGATTCAACTTCATCAACTGCACATCATAATTTAGGAGTTATGTTAAAGAAGTCATTAAGGAAAGAAGATGCATTATTTCATTTTAAAGAGGCATTGGACCTAGATCCAGAATATATCAAGGCTGCAAATAATCTAGCAACTACTGCAAAGGAATTAGGACGTAGTGATTTAGAGATTAAGGGATATAGAACTATTTTAAGAGAAAACACATCTCATCCTTATCGAATTAATTTTATAAAATTATTAATCTCTATGGCTAGGGCTGAATCAGAAATCTTGGAGAATACAGATCAGCCATTGACTATGAAAGAAGGCCCTGCATTAGCCAAAGAAGCACTATTACACCTAAAATCCGAAAATAGTTTAGAGGAATCTATATTAATTGCAGAAGCAATGTCATTAGCCGAACAACAAGTAGAATCTGTTAAAGAATGGAAAAAATTACTAGAACATAATTCTAGTGAATCAAAAATTTGGCTAGGATTATCTAAATCACTTGAAAGAATGGGTGAATTTGAAAAGGCTGAGAAATGTAGAAACAAGGTAAATGAATTGGAAACAAATAATTCTGAC
>Ga0114997_10000781_pt1 | contig 26434 bp, 28 predicted proteins | sample ArcticOcean_MG_C_2_FD_87045 | JGI IMG/M metagenome (GOLD analysis project Ga0114997, IMG submission 87045) | Marine microbial communities from western Arctic Ocean - ArcticOcean_MG_CB4_136 | ecosystem: Environmental > Aquatic > Marine > Oceanic | place: Arctic Ocean: Canada Basin | collected... | reverse complement strand
GCAAGAAACCATTATAGATTTTAAACAATCAAACAAACCTAAAAAAGAAGAATGGATTGAGGATTATTACCTTCAATTAGGGGCTTATTCATTAGCTCATAATGTTGTCCACAATTCAAAAATAACTCAAGGAATTGTTTTACTTTGCACTATAGATAATTTATTCCAAGACTTTAGAATTCAAGGCGAAAAATTAAAAGAATATCAAAACAAGTTTTTAGAGAAAGTTGAACAATTTTATCACCAAAGGAATATGAATTAATATGAATTTAGCAATATGGGATATAGAATCTAGTAGTGCAAATACTTCATGGGGAAGTATTATTGAAGTAGGTGGTGTTTTAGTTGATGCAAATTTTAAAGAATTAGACAGATTTAACTTTAGATGTAGATTGCCTGAAGGTGAAGTTCCTCAAGCAATGGCCTTGATTGTTAATAAAACTAGTGTTGATTTATTAACCAAAGGAAATCTAAGTCACTATCAAATGTTATCTCAGTTGGAAGCAATATTTAAGAAATGGAGCCCAGCAATATTCATGGGCTGGTCAAACATTGGGTTTGATGACGAAATGATAAGAAACGAATTTTTTAGAGGAATTAGATATCCTTATATTACGAATGCTACACCAAATAAAAGACATGATGGATTAAATATAGCAAGAGGAGCTCATGCTGTTGATGAGAGTGTTGTAAAAACAGAAATAAACGCAAAAGGCAATGCGGTAATGAAACTAGAATCGTTAGCGAGAATGAATGGCTTTGAATCTTCTGGAGCTCACTCAGCTTTATTTGATGCAGAACTAACTGTTAAAGTTTTAGGTTTAATTAAAAAAAATCAACCTCAAACTTGGGACACATTTTTAAGAACAGCAAATAAAACTGATACTGAAACAATCTTTAAAACAGAAAAGATTTTCACTTTAGCCGAATACCATTTTGGTAAAAATTATAGATTTGTAGTTGCGCCACTTCACCCAAAACATTGCATCCATCCAATTTACCAATGGGGCCAAGCATTTGATCTTAAAATTGATCCAATCCCATTATTTGATATGTCAATTTCAGAGCTCAAAGGTGCTATTAAAAAATTAAAGTTTCTAAGAACTATACGTTCAAACAAAGCTCCTATAATTTTAGATGCAAGCTATGGATTACAAGTTGAACCTTACAGCAAACTTAATCCTGATTTGATTAAAGAGCGTGCAAAATTAGTAAATAGTAATGAGAAATTTTCTCAAAATGTTTTAACAGCATTAAGAGAAACTGCTGAAGAAAAAGCACAATTTGATTCACAAGTAGACCTACTTGCTGAAGAGACTATTTATAAAAAATTCACACCTCAAAAAGACACAGCTTTATTTCCAAAATGGCACGCAGCATCTTGGAAGGATAAATTAATTTTACTAGATAAATTTGAAGATGAAAGAATGGTAAGTTTTGGGAAAAAGATAATTTATCAAGAATCACCTGAAACATTACCCGCAGATATGTTTAAAACTATAAAAAGAGGAATAGCTGAGAGAATATTAAGTGATGAGAAAGAGAAATGGTGGACATGTAAAGAGTTTTACTTTGAGTGTGATAATTTAAGAAACAGATACACTGAGGCAAAAGATGAGAAAAAACTCAAGTTCTTAGATGAAATTAATGAGTTTGTTGAAGGAATTCAAAAAAAATACGAACAAGCTTAATTACTTGTGAACTAATTAAAAAAAGATTTTTTTACACATTGAATAATAAGATGAATCAAATATATATAATCCAATATGGCAACAGTAAGTGTAACAGACGACAATTTTGATACAGAAGTATTAAAATCCTCTAAACCAATTGTAGTGGATTTTTGGGCTGAGTGGTGTGGACCATGTAAGCAAATAGGACCAACATTAGAGGAGATTTCTGATGAAATGGCAGATCAAGTTGTAATAGCAAAACATAACATTGATAATGAACCAAATACTCCAACGAAATACGGAGTTAGAGGAATTCCTACAATGCTACTGTTTAAGGATGGAGAATTAAAATCAACAAAGGTTGGTTCGACACCCAAATCAGACATTGTTTCTTGGATTAAAGAAAATATTTAATTTAAGTTTAAAACTTCTCCTGCAAGATACAAAGATCCTGTAATTAAAATAATATCATTTTCTTGAAGATCAATTGATTTAATGGCATCTTCAACAGAGTTTTGGTATTTGATATTCTTAAAGGTTTTAATTTTTTCCTTAAGTTCATTTCCCTTAATAGCATTAGGTTGATTTGGAATGTCAATGGTTGTTAATGATTTAACATCTTTAAAGTAACTCATATATTCATTATGATCTTTATTAGCCATCATTCCTAAAATGATATGTTTTTTACAATTTAAACTTTGAAGATATTGATTTAGTACTTTTGCACCAAGTGGGTTGTGAGACCCATCTACAAATAATGGATTGTTCTTAGCTAAATCTTTTAGTTTTCCAGATTTTAATTCTTGTAGTCGTGCAATACTTTCTATTTTAGTAATACCATTTCTAATATGTTCGTCAGTAATTTTATAATCTGTTAATTGTCTTATAGTTGCAATCGCAGTGGAGACATTTTCTAATTGAAATTCACCAGGTAAATTTGGTATTGGGAGTTTTAAACCTCCAAATTCATCTTCAAAATAAAAAAAATTATTTTCCTTTAAAGTAAAACTGTAATTTTCATTAAAGATTATTTTTTTAGAAAAGTTATTTTTAATTGTATTTTTAATACTTTTGTTTATTTTATTTGAACTTTGTTTTGCCACGATGATTTTAGAGTTTAATAAAGTTGATGTTTTTTCAAATATAATTTTTTCAACTGTTTGTTCATCTTTTGGAAGCCAATCCAAATGATCAAGACCAATAGCTGTAACAACACTTACTAAGTTTTTCTTTAAAATGTTAGTGGCATCAAATCTATGAAATAAGCCTGATTCAATCAAATTAATGTTTTTAGGATATTTCTTAGCATAATGAAGATAAGCAACAGTTAAAATTTCAAAGAAAGTTATTTGTGTCTCATTATTTACTTCTTCTATTTCGGAAAAAAGATTAGCCAATTCATCATCTGCTAAAGGTTTATTATTAAAGACAAATCGTTCATTAATAATTTTGATATGTGGACTTGTGTAGATATTACACTTGTAATTTGCTTCTTTTAAAATTGCATAAAGAGCTTGGATAGTTGAAAACTTACCATTTGTTCCAACAACAGAAATACAATTAATTTGATCTTGAGGATTGCCTAGCTTTTTTAAAAGATTTCTAGTTCGATCTAAACTTAGGTCAATTTTCTTAGGATGCAGCTTTTGTAAGCGTTCTACTATCTTCTGAAGTTTCATTTTCTAATAAATTTATAGCAGAATTTTTCTTTAACAATATTGATAATAATGAACCTAATTTTTCTCTAAGGTCTTTTCTCTCAACAATTAAATCTACAAAGCCTGTTTTTTCAACATATTCACTTCTTTGAAAGCCCTCAGGCAATTCCTCTCTAACAGTTCCTTGAATTACACGTGCTCCTGCAAAGGCTATAAGAGCGCCAGGTTCAGCCAAATGGATGTCACCTAACATTGCATAGGACGCCGTAATACCACCCGCTGTTGGGTCAGTCAACACAACAAGATAAGGTAGATTATTCTTTTTAAGTTCGTTTATTGCCAAAGTTGTTCTAGTCATTTGTGATAATGAAATTAACGACTCCATCATTCTCATTCCACCACCAGACGTGAACACTACAAAAGGTTGATTATTTTCAATAGCGTGTTGAATTCCATATAAGAAAGCCTCACCTTCAGCAGCACCAATTGAGCCACCTATAAAATAAAAGTCTGATGCAATAGCAGTAAGTTTTACATTTCTAATATTCGTATCAATTACCATCATTCCACAATCCATACCCGTTTTTTTTCTAGCAGCTTTTAGCCTGTCTTTGTAAGACTTAGAATCACTCCAATTTAAAGGGTCATCTTGAGGAATTGGAGTTTTTAAAACTTTATAATTATTTTTACCAAAAATAATATCAAAACGTTGACGTGGGTTTATTCTGTGATGTTTATTACAAGATGGGCAAACCCATAAATTATCTTCTAAATCTTTTTTTAAAATTGGACCTTTACAGCAAGAAGTCCAGTCACTATTGGCAATTTCTTCTTTACTTGCACGCTTCTTAATTATTTTTTTGATCTTTTCACCAAAACGTAGAGTTTTTTTAATCCAATTCATACAATTTTTTTTTTAATCTTTTTACAATATTGGTTACATTTGTGACAGGATTTTGTCTTTTTTCTATTGATTTAGAGATTTCTTTACATAATGCACTGCCCACAACTAAACCATCAGCCTTTCTTAATAAAGCTATTGTTTTTTCAGTAATTCCAAACCCAATTACAATATTCTTATTCTTATTTAGACTTTTAATTTTATTGTATCTTTCTATTATTTTCTTAGGTGAAACCTTTAATTTGCCCCCCGTTGTTGAGAGCATACTGATGTAGTAAACCATATTATGTGAATCTTTAACAATTTTTTTCATTCTACTTGGTGAAGTGGTAGGGGAAATTAATTGAATAAAGCTAATATTCTTGTTCTTACACTTTTTAGCAAAATCTTTGTTTTCTGGATAAGGTAAATCAACAACAATTAACCCATCAACACCAACTTTCTTACAAATATTAATAAAGTTATTATCACCATATTGATAAATTATATTATAGTAACCCATCAAGATCACGGGTTTTGCTTGTTTAGATTTTTTAAAATTTTTTACTATAGAAAAAACATCATTTATTTTAATTCCATTTTTTAAAGCTCTGTAGGCACTTGACTGAATTTGTCCACCATCTGCAATTGGAGTATTATGTGGAAAACCTACCTCACAGATATCAGCATAGTTTGCAATCGATTTTAATATTTCTAATGATTTTTTCTTATTATTGTCACCTGCAACTATGTAAGTGAGTAAAGCAGGTCTTTTTTCATTTTTAGTTTTTTTAAATGCTAGGTTAATTAATGACACTTTAGTTAACCTTTCCCAATCTTGCTTTTAAAATATCACGATCTTTTTTTGCATCACCACAGGAGTTTACAATAATGATTGTATTCTTACTTAACTTAGGTGCAATTTTGATTGCCTCAGCAAATGCATGACATGGTTCTAGACTTGGTTTTATTTTTTCAAGTTTAGTGACAAGCTTATATGCATTTAAAGCACTTTCATCTGTTGCCGATGTATATCTTGCTCTTTTAGTGTCTTTTAAGAAACAGTGAATAGGGGATACACCTGGGTAATCTAATCCTGCAGAAATAGAAGCAGTATCATTAATTTGTCCTTCACTATTCTGACAAACGTAAGCAGCAGCTCCATGTAAAATTCCAAGTTTAGCACCATTTGTTAAAGGTGCAGCGTGAAGTTTAGAATTTTTTGGTCCACCAGCCTCAACACCAATTAATTCAATTTGTTTTTTATTATAATCTATAAATTCACTCCAAAAACCGTAGGCTGAACTTCCTCCACCAACACAGTTAATAAGTTTAATCTTTTTCGGAATCGTTTTAAATTCCGATTGAATTTGAAGTTTTAACTCTTTTGAAATTTGAGCTGTACTCCAGCCACAAATTTTAACAAATATATTTGGACCCACAGTTGAGCCAACACACATATGCGTATTATCACAATTTGAAACCCAATATCTCATGCATTCACTAACAGCATCAACAAGTGTTTGGCTTCCAGAGTAAACAGGCACAACTTCAGCACCATATTTTTTCATTGCATCGACATTTGGTTTTTGTCTTTTTATGTCCTTTGAACCCATGAATATTTTACAATTAAGGCCAAATTTCTTAGCAGCCATACTAAGCATCTTACCAGCATAGCCAGCACCTGTATCACCTACGATATATTTTTTGCCTGCTTTTTTAGCAATAAGACAATGGACTGTCGCATTATAGATTTTATGAGCACCTCCGTTAGCCTCAGACACCATTTTGGCATATATTTGAGCACCTGCTAGATGGTCCGATAGGTTTTGAAGTTTTACAAACGAGGTAGGCGAACCTATATAATTCTTAAAACAATGATCTCTTTGTTTGAGAAATTTTTTGTCATATCTAAGTTTTTCAAAAAGAATAGTTAAATCCTCAACAGGTTTTTTTAAGGTCTCTGGGATAAAATTACCACCAAACTTACCACCCCAAAACCCACTTTTGTTATGTTGGTCAATTAAGGGAATCTTTTTTTTAAGTTTCATCATTAATTTTATTAATTTTTTTTAAAAAAATATTTATTTTTGAGATATCTTTTAATCCAGATGTTTCTAGACCTCCAGAAATATCTATAATGTCTGCTATTTCTTTGAAATTTTCAAGACTATCTTCTATCTGAATATTTCCTGCCAGCATTAATTCCTTATTTATTTTAAGATTTTTAACTAACTGATGATCAAAAGATATGCTTTTTTCATATCCTATACTGTCAAATAATATTATGTCAGCAAGCTCGTTGTAACCCATATACTTTACAACGTCATTTTGATCTTTGATAGTGATAGCTACAATAATTTTTCTACTATATTTTTCTATAATATTTTTTATTTTAGCTGGAGAGCAATCATAAATTTGATAATAATCAAAAGGTAAATTTTTTATTTCCTCAAGAATACTCTCATCAGGTCGAACTAATACTGCAACATATTTTGAATTTTTCTTATCTATTTTTAATAGATCTTTAAGCTTGTCGTGTTCAACAAATCTTTTAGATTTCGGGTAGTTAACAATAAAACCAATATACTGAGGTGGATGAGAGTGATTTGTTAAATATTTTAATGTTTCAAAATCAGAGATTCCACAAATTTTTGATTTCATCTAATCTATCGATGAAAGAATATCTTTAATATTTTTCTTGGGATCACCTTTAGTGATAGGTCTACCGATTATGAGACAATCACTGCCTGCTTTAATCGCTTCATTAGCATTCATAGTTCTTTTTTGATCATCTTCTATGTTTCGCATTCTAATTCCTGGTGTAAAACATTTAAGTTCAGGTGCAATTTCTTTAATCATTTTAATTTCGAGTGGACTGCAGATAACCCCATACAGTTGAGCTTCCATTGCAATTTTGATTAGTATTTTAATTTGATCTTTAACTTTGTTATTAAAACCTAAACTTTGCAAATCCTCATCAGCAAAACTTGTTAAAACAGAAACACCCAACAACTTTAAATTAATCTCTTGTGCGGCTTGATTTGCAGCTTTTAGTGCATCTAAACCATTAAGCAGATGAACAGTTGCATATCTTATATTTAATTTTTTAAGTGCTTTGATTGACTCAACTAGTGTATTTTTAATATCAAAAAATTTTCCATCATAAAAAATAGGTTTTTTAAATTTTAAAAGTTCGCCAATCTCTACGGGACTCCTTTGAGTAATATATTGTAATCCTATTTTAATTCCTGAAATATCTTCATGAATTAACTCTAATAAATCTAATATTTCTTTTTGACTTGATACATCGCAGGCTACGAAGATATTTTTATTTTTCATTGTTTAATTTTTTAAACATTTCTTTCGCCATCTTAAAGTGAATTGTTTTTTTTTCAGGTGTATTTACCTTTTCTCCGGTCTTAGGATTCCGAGATATCCTCGCTTTTTGAGTGTTAGCTGAAAACATACCAAAACCTCTTAATTCAACACGATCTCCACGTTTAAGAGCCTGCTTAATTTCATCTAGAATAATACTAGTAAACTTTTTGAGATCTTTTTTTAAAAAATTGGGGTAGTTATCTGAGAGTTGTTTTAGAAGTTTTGATTTAACAATAGCCAATTTTTATTCGTCTTCTTTTTTCTTTTTTTCTAAATCATCTGACAATGAAGAAAATGGAAGATTTTTTCCAGAATCTTCAGATCCATACTTGTCCAAAGCATCTTTTCTGTCCATCTCTTCTAATAATTTAATACTTAATGTAACTTTTCTCTTGTCAAAATCTAATTCAGCTATTTTACAATCAATTTTTTCACCACCTGTAAACCTGGTAGGCCTTGCGTCAGCTGCGTTAATAGCTATCGCAGATTTTTTAATAGTAAAGTCCATTTCACAATTTTCAGGTCGAACAACCAGACCTTTATTGTCAGTTGAAATAATCTTAACTGTAATTGTTTCTTTGGCTTTTTTATCTTTGAACCAATCAAACGGATCTTTTTGTGTTTGTCGCAAGCCAACTCTTACCTTTTGCTCCGCAGCTTTAATTTCTAACACTTTAACTTTTAATTTATCACCAACTTTATGTTTAGCTAACTCTTCTTCACTATTTGTAAGGTATGTAAGGTCGTTGCAATGCAAGAATGCATCAATATCCAAACCATCAATTTTTAAAAAAATAGAGTATTCATTCTTGCTAGCAACTTCACCTTTAACTTCCGATCCAATCGGATATTCCTTTTCAAAAGTTTCAAAAGGATTTGCAGTTGTTAAACGATGTGAAATTGCAACTCTTCTTTTTTCTTTATCGATTTCGGTGATTATACAATCGATTTCATCACCAACTTTAAACATTTTTTTTGCTGTTAGATTTTTTTTAGTCCAACTTAATTCACTTGAGTGCAATAAAGTTGATAGACCTGCTTCTAGCTCGCAAAATGCACCAAAGTCCATTAGTTTAACAACTTTAACTTTATAGATTTTATTTAATTCATAGTTAGAAATATGTTCAAAAGGATCTGGCGAGAGCTGTTTAATTGAACAACCAACTTGTAGCTTCTCTTTATCAACTGAAATAACTAGCAAGTCATGCTTTTCACCAATATTAAAAACTTCGTCGGGATGATTAACTCTTGAATAAGATATTTCCTGAAGGTGCACTAAAACATCAAGTTCTCCATTTACGCTAAAGAAGCAACCAAATGAACTATAACCTTTTACTTCAGCTCCCTTAATTACATCTCCAATTTTAAATTTTTCTACGATCTTAATTTTGTCTTCTTTTTTAAATGAAGAAATAATTTCTCTTCTAGAAACACAAGCGTTTCCTCTAACTTTATCTAATTTAATAAGAGCAAATTTCTGGGGCTCATTCATTAAATGACTTATATCTTTTAGAGGTTTGTCTGAAATTTGTGATCCTGGTAGAAACATTAAAGATCCAGTGTCAATGTGTTCAACAATACATCCACCTTTAACACGACCAGTAATTTTACCCATGATAGGCTCATTTTTTTCATAAGCCTCAACTAATTTTTCCCATCCTTGAATTTTTTGTGCTTTTGAGGCAGAGACTAATACCTCACCTTTTTTGTCTTCCAATCTTTCAAGTAGAACTGAAATTTTTTCTCCAATTTTTGCTTTATCAAGCATACCCATACTTTTTAATTCATTGATATCTAAAATTGGCTCAGATTTTAATCCTGGTACTTCAAGAAATACAAAATTTTCAGTTACTTTATTTACAGTTCCTGTGATTATTTTTCCTTCTTCGAGGTTTGCTGTTTTTGTAAACTGGGAGTTTAGTAATTGCTCAAATTCTTTTGAGGCAGGATTTGAAAGATCTTTATATATTTCCATTAAGCTTTAATTTTTTTATCCATAATTTGTTTTATTTTTAAAAAGCATGATCTTTTAGTTAAATTTGTAGTATTAATCAAGATCGAATCTTGAGTTTTCTTTAGAGGTGATATTTTCCTATTATAATCACTTTTATCACGTTTTTTGATGCTTTTAAGGATCTCAATAAAAGATATTTTTTTATTTAATCTTTTTAACTCCTTATATCTTCTTAAAGCTCTAGTTTGAGCATTGGCAGTTATAAAAAACTTAAAATTAGCATCTGGAATTATTTTATAAGTTATGTCTCTCCCATCCAAGCAAGAGCCATTATATTTTTTTGGTGGATGATAAGCACTTTTGATCTGAAACGCATGAACAAGTTTCCTTATCTTTTTATCTTTTGATATTATAGCGGCCATCGTTCCAATATCATCAGATAATAACCTTTTATTTTGAAGATCTTTCAAGTTTAGTTTTTGCATTTTTTTTTTTATTAAAGCATGACTATATTTTTTAGGTTCTGTCAGCTTGATGTTAGCAATCAAGCGATAAATTTTTCCTGTATCTAAATAAAATAAGTTGAAGTGTTTTGAAATTAATTTTGCTTGTGTTCCTGCACCAGCTGCAGCTGGAGAGTCTATTGCAACTTTTATTTTATTTTTTAATTTCATAAAGATGTATTATTTATTTTCTTAATTATTTTTAAAAAAGAAGGAAACGAAGTATTTATAGAATCTTGATTATATATTTTCCAGTGACCACCACAAGTTAATGCAGCTATTGTGCTCATCATAAAAATTCTATGATCTTTTAAATAATTTTTAATTATGATTTGTTTTTTGATTTGTAAATTAGGCTGGCCATATATTTTAATAGAGTTTTTTGTTAATTTTGTTTTTATACCCATCATGTTTAAAATTTTAGATCCCCAGATTAATCTTGGACTTTCTTTTTGGTTGAGCTCAGATATGTCTTTAAAATAAGAAATTCCTTTTGACCTTGAAGCGGTCAGAAAAATAATTAAAAATTCATCTATAGCACTACTGTTCAATTCTGAAGGACAATTTATGGCCTTAAGGTTATTGGAACTTTTAATAAAAATATTCGCAATTTTTTCTCCTCTATAAACCCTTTGCTTATCGATTAATATTTTAGCTCCCATTTTTTTTAAAATCTTAATCACTCCTATTCTTGAGGGATTTATATTCACATTTTTTATTAATAATTTTGAATTATTGGTTAGAATTGTAAGGACTATAAAAAAAGCACTTGAACTTATATCACCAGGAATATGATAATCAAAAGCTTTAATTTTTTTTGGTTGTGTAATATTTATGAAATCATATTTTTTTGTCTTCTTTATTTTTATTGGTATCTTTAAATATTTATAAAGTAACTCAGTATGGTTTCTTGATTTTTTTGCTTTTATGGAGGTTAGACCAGGTGCATTAAGGGCAGCAAACATTATGCTACTTTTACATTGTGCGGAACCTCTCTCTTCTAAATAATTAATACTCTTGATTGATTGCGAACCCAGAATTGCTAAAGGCAATTTATTTTTTGTTTTGTGATAAAATTTTGCCCCAATCTTTTTTAAAGGCACGGTTATTCTAGAAAAATCTCTTTTGGATAAGCTTTTATCTCCAATCAATTTAATTTTTTGAGGTGTTTTAATTAGTAGACCAAGTATTAATCTTCCAAGGGTTCCTGAATTTTTAGCATTAATGGTTAAGTTTTTTTTATATTTAAATCCACCAATGCCATTTCCATATACCTCACAAAAATTTTTATGTATTTTAATCTTTATGCCTAATTTTTTTATAGAGTCTATTGCAGCAACCACATCTTCAGACATTAGAAGGTTATACGCCTTGGATCTTCCAATGGCTTGAGAAGCAAGAAGTATCCATCTAATACTCAAGCTTTTGTCACCACTGACGTATATTGTTTTGTTAAATTTTTTAATTTTTTTTTTAATTTCTAAATAATTGGGCATGATAATTTAATTGTCTTAATCTTAATTAAATTTAAAAGATTCTCCAAAATAGGCACTTTTTGCATCATTATTATTAATTAATTCTGAAGGACTTCCTGTTGCTACTATTTTGCAGTTAGAAAGTACAATGGCTATATCTACACAGGATAACAAGTCTCTTGCTTGGTGATCACAGAGTATTATTGAAATATTATTTTCACTTTGTAAGTTTACTATAACTTGCTGCAACATTTTAATAGTCATAACGTCTAGCGCAGCAAAAGGCTCATCAAGAAGAAGAATTTTAGGATTTCCCAATAGGGCTAAAGCAATGACTAATCTTTTTTTTTGACCACCAGATAAATATTCAGCTTTCACATCTCTCACTGAATCTAATTCAAATTTTGCTATTAATGAATTTATTTTTTCTGTTCTTATTTTTTTATCTAAAATCAAAATTTCACTGATAGCTGTTAAATTTTCTAAAAGAGTTAAATCATGAAAGTAACCACCATATTGAGGAACGTACCCAATCTTAAATTTGTTGGTTCTTTCATAAATTGGATATTCATTTACAACTTGAGAGTTAACAAGAATATTTCCAAAACTTGGTTTGATTAAGCCTGTAATTAAATTAAATATAGTTGATTTTCCAACACCATTGGGGCCAAGTAATCCAAATATTTGTCCCTTATTAACCTTAAAACTGACATTTTCTAATATTGCCCTTTTCCCAAATGATAATGATAGTTTATCAATTTCAATTATAGGTTTTGCATTTTTGTAATTTTTAATACGAAATTTTTTAATTATAGCCATTAATTTGTAGTTAAAATTTTAATTTTTTTAGAACTTTCATTCATAAATATTTTTGAATTTTTAGTTAATAAATCTATCTCTATTTTATCTGCTTGTAACTTAGTATTCAAGTTTATATAAGTTATATTGTTTGAAATGAGAGCTAAATTTTTTTGCAAAAATAAATCTAAGTTATCTGATTGAATTGTATGTCCTTCATATAAGACTAAAACATTAGTGGAAAATTGAGTGTCATAAGTATCTTTATTAAAAATAGCACTTTTAGATGAAATATTGATAAGTGCAGCATTTTTTAAATTAATGGTAGCAGTAACTGTTTGCATAAAAATAATTTCTGGTGTTTCTTTATTTAGCTCACCAATCTTTGCTGTTACTGTATATTTATTTCCATTATCAGATTCTGATTCATATCTAATATCTTTAATTATATTAATTTTGTCATTTGTTTTGTCATTTGTTTTGTCATTTGTTTTGTCATTTGTTTTGTCATTTGTTTTGTCATTTGTTTTGTCATTTGTTTTGTCATATTTATACTCGATGGAACCATTTACAGTTTTATCTTTAAAGTTACTTTTTTTAAAGTAGATCTTAAAAAAAAAGTATGAAATTATTAATACGACTAATAGCAAAAATATTTGTAATAGATTTTTTTTTAACATTTGTGATCAACTAATGTTATTTTCAAGCAAGCTGTGAATATGTAATATTCCTATAGTCTTTCTTTTATTCTTTTTATTGTGGACACATAGCAATGTAATTTTTTTGGTATTCATTATAGATAACGCTTTTTCAGCCAAGACATCCTGATTAATGCTAATAGGATTTGAAGTCATCACTTTTTTTACAGTCAAATCTTGAAGATTGGTATTAACTTCATTAGATCTTCTTATTTGACCATCAGTAACAATTCCAGTTGTTAATTTTTTATTATTTTGAACAATTAAAGTTCCAAGTTTTTTGTTTGATATAATTTGTAATGCTTTTTTCATTTTTAAATTTTCATTAACAAAAGGAATCTTTTTTCCCCTAATCATTAATTCTTCAACCATTGTTAGTTTTGCCCCCAAGTTTCCTGATGGATGAAACTTTTTAAAATCATTTCTACTTATATTTTTTTTATTTAATGTGGCTACTGCTAAAGCATCACCAATACTTAGTTGACTTATAGTGCTTGAAGTTGGAACAATTCCAAGACCAGCTTCAGTAACTTCGGGTATAAGAAGTTTAATGTCAGAGGCTTTATACAAAATTGAATTTTTTTTAGACATTATGCCAATTAATAGAATTTTATTTCTATTTGCATACTTAATAATATTTTTTAGTTCATTTGTAGATCCTGAATAACTTATTAGAATTAATATATCTTTTTTTGAAATACTGCCTAGGTCACCATGAGAACAATCATTAGCTGAAAGTGAAAATGAAGGAGTCCCAACTGATGATAGTGTTGCAGAAATCTTAGCTGCTATCAAACCACTTTTTCCAACACCACATAAAATTACTTTAGATTGACATTTTGTAATAACATCCACGGCTTTATTGAAGGAGTCATTGATAGAATTTTTTAGTTTCTTTAAGGCTTTTATTTCTAAATCAATTACTTTTTTTGCAATTTTTTTATAATCTTTTTTTTTCATTTAATGAGCCCATACATCATCTTTAAACAAAGCCAAATCTAGATCAACTCTAGTTTTTAAAAATTTTAAACAATCATTATATAAATTAATTCTACCTTCTCGTATAAGAATTTTTTTTAGGTCATCATGAATTTTGTGTAAATAAAGAACGTCATTGGCACAATATTTAAGTTGAGCTGGTGTCAGCTCACCTCCAAAATCTGAACTTTGAAATTGTTTGCTTATGTCGATATTGATAAATTCTTTTATTAGAGTCTTAAGGGAATGACTGTCAGAATAAGATCTAGCTAATTTCGAGGCAATTTTAGTGTCTAAGATATTTTTAGTTTCAGTTTTTAAATAATATTTAATGTGAGCTATATCAGCTCTACCATAATGAAATATTTTTGTTACTTTTTCGCTTGAAAGCACCTTCTTTAAATTTGGTGCATTATAATTTGACCTATCCAATTGGATAATATGAGCATCTGAATTACCACTGGAAATCTGAATGAGACATAAGGGGTCACGCTTAACATTGAGTCCCATAAACTCACCATCAACTGCTATAATATTGCCTAAATCTAAATCTTCTGGTAGATCGTACTTGTGAAGTTTAATATCAATATTCATTTTTAATTATATATATATGAAAGAAAAAAATTGTCTAATTTTTGGTGGTAGTGGTCAAATAGGACGTCATTTAATAAGAAAGCTAACTAAAAATAATTATAAAGTCACTGTAGTTACTAGAAATCTTCATCAAAAAGGCTATGTGATAAAAACTCAAGCCAATGCAGGCTATATTGATATTAAAGAAGCTAATATTTTTGATGAAGTAAAAATAAGAAAACTTTTTAGTAAAACAGATATTTGCATTAACTTAATTGGAATTTTGTATGAAAAAGGAAAAGTGAATACTTTTAAAAATATTCATTCTATTTTTCCATCTATTTTAGCTAATCTTTGCAAGGAATATAAAGTTCAACAGTTTATTCATATATCTGCTCTAGGTATTAATGATGCAATAGACTCAAAATATGCAAAAAGTAAATTAGAAGGTGAAATTAATATTCAAAAAAACTTTCCTTTAGCAACAATATTGAGGCCTTCTGTAGTTTATTCTGTAGATGATAATTTCACTACAAATTTCATGACTCTCTTAAGTAGACTTCCATTTTTTCCACTTTATTATGGTGGGAGCACCAAATTTACACCAATACATTGTTCCGACTTAACCGACATCATCTATCATGTTGTTTCAAAACATATATGCTCTAAAACAATTGAGTGTGTTGGTCCTGAAACTATTTCATTAAAAGATATATTAAAAAAATTGTTAAAACTCATTAATAAAAAAAGATTTTTAATTCCTCTTCCTTTTTTTGTTGCAAATATGTCAGCAAATTTATTTCAATTATTTCCAAAACCATTGTTAACTGTGGATCAGCTTAAACTTTTAAAATATGATAATATTCCTTCGAAAAAATATCAAACCAATTCTGATATTGGAGTTCCTAGTGTAAGAGTTTTTGAGAAAGAGATTGAAAAGTATTGTTATATGTGGAGAGAAGGTGGGCAATTTTCTACTAAAAAATATAATTCAAAAATTTAAACTACAAATATAAATTTTTTTTTATAACAGTTGAAATTATTAAGTGAGTATTTAAATAAAAAAAATTAGCCATAAAACTAATAATTCTTAAGCAGTGTTAGCTTTCTTTTCAATATACTGCGGAACATCCTCTTCTTTATCAACAGCTTCTTCCTTTCGTCCTTTGGGCTGATAAGCATAAAGTAAATGAAGTTTACAATATGAAAAATCTTTTAAGGAAGACCTCCCACAAAAATAAAAAGATTTTTCTTCTGGGTGGCCTACGGGCCACTTGCAAGAACTTTCATCTAACTCTTCTAATTTTTTTGGATTCTCAGGTTCAAAATCTTTTTCTATAATTAAAGACTGAAATTTACTTTTTCTTCCTACCTTTTCTTTTGTGTTATTCTCTTCAGAAGTAGCTTTAAAGCTTTGGTTTGATGGGGTGTTTCTTATTTTAATTTTAGAAGACAAATTTAGCCTATGAGCTTTACCTATAATAGCATTTCTGGTGAGACCACCTATTATCTCTGCAATTTGGCTTGCAGTATTTCCTTTCCCCCAGAGTTCTTTTAATTTAGCGACTTTTTTTTCGTTCCAACTCATAATCAATATTTAGTATGTTAATTAATTTTTATAACTATATATAGATAATCAGAAGATCAAAAAAAAACAATAGAAATTTTTGTTTTTTACACAATTAATTAATTTTTTTTATATATGATTACTTATGGTTGAATTAAATAAAAATTATCAAATCAAAGTAAGAAGATTTGGATTTATAAACTGGATTGGTTTTAAAAACTTGTGGCTTAAAGAGTGTAATAGATTTATGGCAGTCTGGCAGCAAACACTTCTATCTCCACTTGTATCAAGTCTATTATTTTTATCAGTTTTGTCGTTAGCATTAGGCAATAACAAGGGTGAGGTTCTTGGATACTCTTTTATAAGTTTTTTAGCACCAGGATTAATTGCAATGAGCATACTTACTCAATCATTCAGTCACTCAATATCTTCTTTGATGATTGGTAAAATCCAGGGAAATATTGTCGATATGCTTTACGCACCTTTATCAGCACTTGAAGTTTCAATGGCAATAATTTTAGCTGGTATAACTAGAAGCCTTTTAATTGCTATAATTTCTATAGCTGTTTTTTCTTTAATAGTTGAAATACCCATTAATAATATTTTTTATATTTTAGTTTTTGGATTTTTAAGCTCATTTATATTGGGAAGCTTAGGTTTTATTGCTGGTCTTTGGGCTGAAAAATATGATCATACAGCGACTGTAACTAATTTTATAATTACACCATTAAGTTTTTTATCAGGAGTATTTTATTCTATAGATAAATTGCCAAATTTTTTTCAAGTTATAAGTCATATAAATCCATTTTTTTATATGATTGATGGATTTAGATATGGTTTTCTTGGGGCATCAGATGGCTCAATAAGTGTAGGGATAATATATTTAATAATATTAAGCTTAGTATTGTGGTTTATAGCGTTTTATCTTTATAAAATAGGTTACAAAATAAAATCTTAATCATGAGCTCTTTAGCAAATAATTACAATAGAAAAAAAATCTCATTTAAATATGGAAAAGGTAGTTTTTTATACACAGCTAGTGGAAGAAAATATTTAGACTTTGTTCAAGGTATTGCGGTCAATTCTCTTGGTCATGCAAATCCACATTTGATAAAAGCAATTAATATACAATCAAAAAAACTTTGGCATGTATCAAATGCATTTATTATTCCTGAAGGTGAGAGATTGGCCCAACGATTAACAAAAAAAACCTTTGCTGATTTTGTAATCTTTCAAAATAGTGGTGCAGAAGCAACAGAGGCTGCAATTAAAGTTGCTAAAAGATATTTTTATTCTATTGGACAGCCTAAAAAGAATAGAATTCTTTGTGTTAAAAACTCATTTCATGGAAGAACACTAGCTGCAATTTATGCAAGTGGATCAAAAAAGATGACAGAAGGTTTTGGACCTAAAATTGATGGATTTGATCATTTTGAGTTTGGCGATCACAAATCATTAAAAAGATCCATAACAAATAGAACAGCTGCAATTATGGTCGAAACTATTATGGGGGAGGGTGGAATTAAGACTATTCCAGATTGGTGTTTAAAGGGGTTAAGAAAAATCTGCAATCAGAAGAAAATTTTATTAATTTTAGATGAAGTTCAGTGTGGGATAGGAAGAACAGGAAATTTTTTTGCTTTTGAAAACTCAAAAATCAAACCCGATATTGTTCCAATAGCAAAAGGTATAGGTGGAGGTTTTCCACTTGGTGCAGTTTTAATGAATAAAAAAGTTGCTACAGGAATGACTGTCGGAACACATGGTTCAACATTTGGGGGAAATCCTTTAGCAATGTCAGTAGGAAATGCAGTTTTAGGTCAAATATTTAAAAAAGGATTTCTTGCTAACGTTAAAAAAATATCAAAATATTTTTATTCTGAGTTAAGTAAAGTTAGAAAAGAATTTCCAAAAATTATTAAAGAAGTGAGGGGAGCTGGCCTTCTAATAGGCTTACAGTTATTTACTGATCAGACAAAATTTATACAAAAATTAATGGATAATAAATTATTAACAATTAGAGCAGCAGAAAATGTTGTAAGAATATTGCCTCCACTTAATGTTAAAAAAAAAGAAATTGATTTAGCTATAAAAACTATTAAGAAAGTTTGTTTAACTTACCAATAAAAATGAAACATTTTATTAACCTTAAAGATGTACCAGCATCAGAGCTTAGAAAAATAATAGAAGACGCAAAAAAAAGAAAAATAAAAAGAAAGAATTTTAACACTCTTGATGTGGATAAAGATAGTCCACTAAAAGGAAAATTACTTCTTCAAATGTTTGAAAAAGCAAGCTCAAGAACAAGACTGAGTTTTTATCTGGCAATAAAACAACTGGGTGGAGGAACAATAACCATTAAAGCTAATGAATTACATCTAGGCAAAGGTGGTGAGAGTTTGGCTGATACAGCCAAAATTTTATCAACTTATGGTGATGGCTTCATGTTAAGATCTGATAGCGATAAAAAAATAGAAGAATTTAGTAAATATTTAACCATTCCAATTATTAATGGATTAAGTCCATCAGCACACCCGACGCAAGTTTTATCAGATATATTTACAGTTGAGGAAATTAAGAAGAAACCTATCTCAAAATTGAATATTTGCTGGATTGGAGATTCAAATAATGTTCTTAATAGTTTAATTACCACATCACTGAAGTTCTCTTTTAATTTAAATATTGGATGTCCTAAAAATTATGAGCCTAAAAAATTCATAATGGATTGGGTAAAAAAAAATAAAGGAAAAATTAATATTTTTAATGATGCAAAAAAAGCAGCAATAAATGCTGATGTCATTTTTTCAGATAAAGTTATTTCTTTAAATGACAAGGTTAACAAAGCTAAAAAGATTAAAGATTTTAAGAGTTTTCAAATTAATTCCAAATTAATGAGTTTTGCTAAAAAAGATGCAATTTTTTTACATTGTTTGCCAAGAGGATCAGAAGTTTCAAATGAAGTTTTTTTTGGAAAACAATCTAAAGTTTGGCAACAAGCACTCAATAGAGTTCACGTTCAGAAAAGCATTTTATTATATTGTTTTGCTAAATTAAGGTAACAGTTTAGGGGTGTCGTTGTTTTGATTTAAATATTTAATTACAGAGGCTCTATCTTTTTCTTTTCGTAAACCTGCGTAAGACATTTTAGTTCCCTTTAGGTAAGTAGCGGGTTTCTGTAAAAAACCATTTAATTCTTCAAATGTCCATTCTTTATCATATGAAGCTAAAGCTTTAGAATATTTATAATCAGCAACACCACCAACTTTTCTTCCAACAACATTGTATAATGCAGGGCCAATTTTATTTTTACCACCTTTATTAATGGAGTGACATGCTGCACACTTTTTAAAGATTTTCTTACCACTTACAAGATCTCCTTGAGACATTATGGCTACTATATCAATTTTTTCTACAACTTGAGTTGTTTGGGACACACTAGAAATAGACTGATTTTCTACTTCAACTTTATACCCTAGTTTTTCAGGACTCTTTACATGAAATACTTCGTCTGCAACTTTCCCTAGTCCAATTATAAGTAATGCAACCATCAAAATTGCTGCAATGATTTTGTTTAGTTCGAATGAATCCATTTAAATATTATTGTTTTGGACATATAACATGATAATTAAAGGAATACTTATTTTTTTAATTTTTAATTTTGCGTCTGTTAGACGCATTAAGTTAGTAATTTTATAATGACTAAAACATTAATAATAATCCCTTCAAGAATGGCGGCAACAAGATTACCAGGGAAACCACTCTTAAAAATTAACAATATATCAATAATTTCACACGTTTTTAAGAGAGCGAAGGAAGCAAATATTGGTGAAGTAGTGGTAGCAACAGAGGACCAAGAAATACTCAAAGATGTTATAAGCAATGGTGGCAAGGGCATTTTAACCAGTGGTGATCATAAAACAGGAACTGATAGAATTTTTGAAGCTTATAAAAAACTTGATATAGAAAGTATTGACTACGTAATAAACCTACAGGGAGATGAGCCTGACATTAACAAGGACGATATTATTAATTTAAATAATTTTATGATTAATAATAACTCTGAAATAGGAACTTTGGCAACATTGTTTCAAAACAATAAAATGTTAAATAATAAAAATGTAGTTAAGGTTACCACGGAAAAAAAGTTAGAAAAAAATAATTTCCCAACAGCATTAAACTTTACAAGAGATAATCTATCAAAAAATAACCAAAATATTTATCATCATATTGGAATTTATTCTTATAAAACTAGTGTATTAGAAAAATTTGTAAGCTTGGGTCAATCAAAAAATGAAATAGAAAATAAGCTGGAACAATTAAGAGCATTAGATAATAAGCTAAAAATAAATGTTGCATTAGCAAAATCATCTCCAATTGGGGTTGATACCAAAGAAGATTATCTGGCTATAAAAAAAATTATGGAATATAAATTGTTAAAATGAGCAAAATTTATTTTCAAGGAACTTTTGGTGCCTACTCACATTTAGCAGCACTTGAAATTGAACCTAATGCAGAAATTATGCCATGTAAAACGTTTGATGAATGTTTTATAAGAGCGTCAGCAGAACGAGGATCACGAATAGTTATACCAGAGGCAAACAGAATTACAGGCAACATAGGAATAGAATATTTAATTTTTAAATATAGATTAAATATCTATGGAGAACATTTTCAAAAAATTGAACACAACCTGTTAGGCCAACCAGGAAGTAGTATCGATGATATTAAAGATGTTTTTTCACATGCACAAGGTTTGTCACAGTGTTCAAATTTTATTAAAAAAAAAAAATTAGTTGAGCATATTAGAGCGGATACTGCTGGGTCAGCAGAAGCAATTTCAAAAAATAAGATAAAAAAAGAAGCAGCAATTGCCTCATCGTTAAGTGCTAAGATTTATAAATTGAAGATATTGGCACCCAACATAGAAAACGAAAATGGAAATGTAACAAGGTTTTTGATTATGGGTAAAGAAGTTTTACAGCCAGAGTTTGAAGATAAAAAATATATAACCTCTTTTTTATTCAAGTTAAAAAGCAAACCAGCAGCTCTTTATCAATCATTAGGAGGTTTTGCTATAAATGGTGTTAATCTTACAAAGTTACAAAGCTATCCTGGACAAAATTCATTCGAGTCATTTTTTTTTTTATGTGATCTAGATGGCCACATTGAAGATCCAAAAGTTCAAAAATCTTTAGAAGAATTAGGGCTCCATTGTCAAGATTTTCACGTACTAGGTGTTTTCGAGGCTGACAAATTTAGAGAAAAATAGATATGAAACTTTTCTTGTAGATTAGAAAACTTTACTGCTATAATAGTCTTCTGGAGGCTAGAGGTGAATGCTGCTTGAACCCGACCAGATCTTAACAGAAGCAGTCGTAGAGACAGTTTTTCAGGTTCTAGTCTCCTATTAAAAATGAATAAAAATACAAAAGTATTAGCATTAAAATATAGACCTCAAACATTTGATGATCTCATAGGTCAAGATGTTGTTGCTGAAACAATATCTAATTCAATTAAAGCTAATAAAGTCCCTAATGCTTATCTTTTTACAGGAATTAGAGGAATAGGAAAAACTACGACAGCTAGAATTGTGGCTAAATCTTTAAATTGTTCAAATAAAGCAAATATCCTTTGTAAGAATGATATTTGCGAAAATTGTACTGCTATTTCAAACTCAAATCATATTGATGTTTTGGAAATGGATGCGGCAAGCAAAACAGGTGTAGACGATGTTAGGGATTTAATTGAATTTTCTAGATATGGTCCAACAACTGCAAAATACAAAATATTTATTATCGATGAAGTTCATATGCTTAGTAAGCAAGCATTTAATGCTTTATTAAAAACTTTAGAAGAGCCACCAGAATACTTAAAGTTTATTTTTGCAACTACAGAGATAAAAAAAATCCCCATTACAGTTGTATCACGCTGTCAAAGATTTGACCTATCGCGAATTAAATCTTTAGAATTATTTAATTTTATAAAAAAAATTAAAGATAAGGAAAATGGAAACGCATCAGACGACGCTCTTAAATTAATTGTTAAAATTTCAGAGGGTTCAGTTAGAGATGCCCTGTCTTTATTGGATAGAGCATTGCTTACATTAGATAAGGGTAAGGAGCTAAACTTACTTTCTGTACAAAAAATATTTGGTTATTTTGATAAATCACAATTAATTGATTTATTTAAACTTATATTTGAAGGAAAAGAAGCTGAAGTTTTAAATATTTACAGAGAAATCTACAATCAAGGTGTTGAGCCTAAAATTTTTATTAATGATTTTTTAGAATTGCTATATTATTTTAAAAATATAGAATCTATAAATATTGATGGCACAAATTTTTCATTGAATGATGAGGAATTTAATAGAATTAAAAAAATTTCACATAATATTAATAATGAAATTTTAATATTATTTTGGCAGTTCACGATTAAAACACTAGAAGAGCTTGATATTGTTTCTAATCAACATTTATCAATTGAAATGTTTTTGATTAGACTGATTCATTTAAAAAGTCATAGAAATATTTCTAATACCAGCCATGAAAATATAGCCTCAGCTAATGAAAATATAAGTCAAGCATCTCTTTCAAAAAAAAAAAAAGATGAAGACGTATTTCAAATAAAAGATAAAGTAGAAACTATTGGACAGATAAAAAATATTATTCAAGAAAAAGATGTCAAATTAAAAAAAAATAAAGAAATTGAAAAAGAGGCAATTCTTATTAAATCATTTGACGATCTGTTAGAAATTTGTTCATCAAAAAAAGAGATAAAGCTTAAATATGAACTAGAAAAAAATGTAAATCTTGTAAATTTTGAAAATCAGAGAATTGAAATTTCTTTCAATGAAGGCTTAGATAAAGATTTTATTAAAGATTTATCTTTAAAACTTTATGAATGGACCAATGATAGATGGATTATTACGCTCAGTAAAACGATGGGACAACCTTCAAAAAAAGAGAAAGAAGCAAACTTGAAAAATGAGTTAATAGAAAATGTTAAAAAATCATTGTTATATAAAGATATTTTAGAAAAGCTTCCTGATGCAGAACTGATTGATATTAAATATACTGAAAAAAAAAAAAATGACTGATTTTACAAAAATATTAGATAAAGCCAAAGAACTTGAATCTAAAATGAAAGAGAGTCAGGCAAAAATTAAAAACATTGAGACTGAAGGAACTTCAGGTTCTAATTCTGTAAAAATTACACTCAATGGAGACAATGAAATGATTAAAATAAATTTATCTGATGAGGTTATGAAGGAAGATAAGTTTATAATAGAGGATTTAATTGTAGCGGCACATAACAATGCAAAATCTGAACTAAGATTAAAAACCTCTGAAGAAATTTCAAAATCTGCGAGTGGATTTGGTATTCCTGGTTTTAAATGGCCACTTTAATAAAATGCAAAATATCAATGAAATAGAGGAGTTAATTAAATTAATTTCAAAACTTCCCGGTCTAGGCCCTAAATCTGCAAAAAGAATTGTATTAAAGCTTATCAATAATAGAGATGAATTGGTTAAACCAATGGCTAACAACCTAGCACAGGTTTATAAAAATGTTATTAGGTGTCAGTCATGTGGTACTTTGAAATCAAATTCATTAGGATGTAGTAACTGTGAGAATACTAATGAAAAATATAATAAAATTTGTGTGGTCGAGGATATTGCAGATCAATGGTCGATTGAAAATTCGAATATCTTTAAAGGATATTTTCACATACTTGGTGGAACAATATCTTCACCAGGCCAAAGAAAAGAAGATCTTTTAATTAATTCATTAGTTGAAAGAGTAACCAGAGATAATATCGAAGAAATTATTATTGCAACAAGTGCAACAGTAGAAGGTCAGATGACAGCCTACTATATTCAAGATAGCCTTAAAAAAACTAATACAAAAGTTACAAAGTTAGCCCAAGGCTTACCTGTTGGAGGTGAAATAGAAAATCTAGATGATGGAACTTTATATTCAGCCTTTAAAAATAGAACTGGAATAAAAAATAGTTCTGATTAATTTTTTTTAATCAATCTATTTAAATGCAATAATGGTTCCGTATAGCCAGAAGGTTGTGATCTACCGTGAAAAATTAAATCACAGGCAGCTTTGAAGGCAATTGATTTATCAAAATTTGGTGCCATATTTTGATATAATTTGTCCCCTTTGTTTTGTTCATCAACAATTTTTGCCATTTTTTTCATTATTTCCAGAACTTGTTTGCTTGTACAAATTCCATGATGAATCCAATTAGCTATATGCTGAGAAGAGATTCTTAAGGTAGCTCTATCTTCCATTAAAGCAATATTATTAATATCAGGCACCTTAGAACAACCTATTCCCTGATCAATCCATCTTACCACATAACCTAAAAGTGTTTGTGAAGAATTAGAAATCTCAGAATTAATTTCTTCAATAGACCAGTTTGGTCTATCGGCTATTGGTATGGTCAAAAGATCGTCTAGTTTTGCTTTTTCTCTATTTTGCAATTCCTTTTGTTTCTCAAAAATATTTATTTCATGATAATGAAGTGCATGAAGGGCTGCAGCCGTCGGTGAGGGGACCCAAGCACAATTTGCACCAGCATTTAAATGATTTATTTTTTGCTTCATCATTTCTTTCATTTTGTCTGGCATAGCCCACATTCCTTTACCAATTTGTGCTTTACCTGAAAGACCACACTCAAGACCTATATCAACATTATTATTTTCGTATGCATCAATCCATTTAGAAGACTTCATATCCCCTTTTTTAATCATAGGGCCAGCTTCCATAGAGGTATGCATTTCATCTCCAGTTCGGTCTAAAAACCCAGTATTGATAAAAAATACTCTATTCTCAAGCGTTCTAATACACTCTTTTAAATTTGAGGAAGTCCTTCTTTCTTCATCCATTATGCCAATCTTACAAGTATACTTTTCTAATTCTAAAACTTCTTCAACTTTAGTAAAAATTAAGTCTGTAAATGAGGTTTCATCAGGGCCATGCATTTTTGGTTTTACAATATAGATTGATCCAGTTCTTGAATTACCTTTTCTGTCTACATCATGAAGACATGCTGCTGAAGTTATAAAAGCATCCATAATACCTTCTGGTATTTCAGATCCATCTTTTAAAGTGATTGCAGAGTTCGTCATAAGATGTCCAACATTTCTTACCAGCAAAAGACTTCTTCCTTGTAGTTTTAATTTTTTTCCATCTTTAGAAATATAACTTCTATTCGGATTTAATTTGCGCTCGTAAGTTTTTCCTTCTTTTTTAAATATTGATTTTAAACCACCCTTCATTAACCCAAGCCAATTTCTGTAACAAATGATCTTATCCTCAGCGTCAACTGCAGCAACACTATCTTCATTGTCGCAAATAGTTGAAATGGCTGCTTCAACAATAATGTCACTAATGTTAGCAGAGTCTTGTTGGGCACTAAAAGCTTTAGGATCTAAAATTATTTCTATATGTAAGTTGTTATTTTTAAGAATTATTGCAGAAGGATTATTATTCTCCCCTCTGTGACCAATAAATTTATTTTGATCTATTAATAATGTCTCAATATGGTCTTTAAATATAGCAAGAGAACCATCTTTAATTTTAAATCCTGTAATACTATGCCAATTTAAATTTTCTAGTGGAAAATATTTTTCTAAAAAATCTCTCCCATATTTTATAACCATTTCTCCTCTTAAGGGGTCATACCTTTGAGAAGTACTATCTTCAGACTGTTCAATTATATCAGTGCCATATAGACTGTCATATAAACTCATCCATCTTGCATTAGCTGCATTAAGAGCATATCGTTCATTCATAATTGGTACAACCAATTGAGGTCCTGCAATGCTAGTTATTTCTTCATCCACATTTTTGGTTTTTATTTTAAAGTCAGGTCCTACTTCTTTTAAATAACCAATTTCTTTTAAAAAATTTTTATATTTTTCAAGATTAATTTTATTACCTTTATTTTTAATGTGCCACGTATCTATTTTTTTTTGTAAATCTTCTCTAATTTGAATTAATTCTTTATTTTTAGGAGCAAGCTCATGGACCGCTTTATCAAAACCTTTCCAAAATTTTTCTGAAGAAATATTTGTATCTTTAAGCAATTCATTGTTAATGAAGGTAAATAATTTATTAGAAACTGATAGATTCTGTATTTTTGTATATTGTTCTTTCATAGCACCCATTTGACCCCATCTGTATTTTTGCCTGAGAGTTTTGCTCCATCGGCGAGATTAAATCTCTTTCCAGAGTGTTATGTTTGTTATCGGTCCTTTTGCCTGAGAGTTTCCGGGGTAGTTG
>Ga0114997_10000780_pt1 | contig 26448 bp, 28 predicted proteins | sample ArcticOcean_MG_C_2_FD_87045 | JGI IMG/M metagenome (GOLD analysis project Ga0114997, IMG submission 87045) | Marine microbial communities from western Arctic Ocean - ArcticOcean_MG_CB4_136 | ecosystem: Environmental > Aquatic > Marine > Oceanic | place: Arctic Ocean: Canada Basin | collected... | reverse complement strand
CGAGCCGACAACCGTTTATACTGCTGTTCTTTGGGATGATTACATCTACGGACGTAGTGTAGTGGTTATCACCGAGCGTTGCCAACGCTTGAACCCGGGTTCAAATCCCGGCGTCCGTACTCTTGCCTCTCAGCACCCTATTTACAAGGATAATTCACTCATTCTCCATGGTGAGTTGACAGGCGAACTCTTAACCGTGAGGCCTCGAATAGTTCTTTTTAGAGGGACTACTATGACTGAAAGACGTTCAATTTTTATTGGCAAAAAACCACTACATGCATATGTTCGAGCAGTCGTTATGACCATGCAAGAAGGAAACCGTCAAGTTCAGCTTGTTGCACGTGGTGCAACAATTGGTCGGGCAGTAGATGTGGCTGAAATTTGCCGTAGAAGAAATGGAATTATTGCTCAAGGTCTACCAGCTGAAGTCATTATTCAAAACATTCATTGCTCTTCAGAGACATTAACCCAAGAAGACAAAAGAGAACGAACAGTAAGCGTTCTCACCATCGAACTCGATGGCATTGGTGACGTTCCTGAACAAGAAGAAGCAGAAAAGGAAGAAGTTACGGAAGAAGCAGAAAAGGAAGAAGTTACGGAAGAAGCTAAAGAAGAAGTTACGGAAGAAGTAGAAAAGGAAGAAGAATGATTATCGATGCAATGCCTTGAGCCTTAGCTCAATTTCGTTGGCAGTTGCTTCGTAAACTGAAAGGGCTTGGCCGACTGGGTCCTCTAATTCCCAATCTTGGTCAATTTGCATCAAAGGGCAGTGTACCTCACATCCCATGGAGATGACCATGTCATAATCATCAGCAGAAAAATTGCCGACATTCTTTGGCACCATTCCCTCGGCCGAAATACCACGGTCATTGAGAACAACAACAGCATTACTGGCAATATATTCTGCGGGATGCGTACCGGCAGAATCTGCCGAATGGCCCATTGAACGAGCAATACCCTCTGCCATTTGAGATCGACAGGAATTTCCAACACAGACAAACAAGAGGTGCATGGTTGACCATGATGTCGAGTCTATTTATTGATTCTCAAAGGAGAGAAGCATTCTCAAAGGAAGAGCAATTCGACAAACTATGTTCCTGAATGCTTCGGATTTGTTTCGCGGCATTTGTATTTCATCAACACTCTATGGAGTGCTATTTTTACTCCACATCCTCGCCGCTGCTCAAGATTGGGATACGGTTTTCAAAATTATTGCTGCATTGATTACTTTGATGACGTTCACCGTTGGCCCAAGTATCATCGTTTTAGGAAAAATAAAGAATCGAAAAGAAAAAATACAGGCCAATACTATCGGTCATTCGATTGGATTGATTTTGGCGATTGGTTTAGCATGGGCGTATGCCGACCAGTCCTTCGATATTCTTCTCACTTTAGCATTTCTTCTCATCACAGGCATTCTCCATTCAAGTCATCGTATGATGCTGAATCAATAGCAACCGAAAAGATGGGTTGAAGTACAGTAGGGCGGTGCTCGGTTCATGTCGGATTCACCGGTCACAACCCACGACCCCAATGCAGATGAAAAGCCCGCGGAAGCATCTCCTCAAGAACAGAAAAAAATGGAACAGGCTTATGCTCAAATGAAGCGTAAAATGTCGATGGAAGAAATCGGTAAAAAAATTAAACATAAGATCATGGTATTATCTGGAAAGGGTGGCGTAGGAAAATCCACTGTCTCGACAGGCCTCGCACTTTCACTGGCGCAACAAGGCCTCTCAGTCGGCATCTTGGACATCGATATCACTGGACCGAATGTCCCAAAAATGATGGGACTCGATGGGCAACGTTTGCATGTTGAATCGGGGCGTATTCATCCTGCTCAAGGCCATCTTGGTGTCAAAGTTATTTCGATGGCGTTTTTACTTGATAATGAAGATACACCTGTCGTTTGGCGAGGACCAATCAAACTCGGTGCAATTCAGCAATTTATCGGTGACGTCGAATGGGGGAACCTCGATTATCTCATTATCGACTTTCCACCTGGTACATCGGATGAACCGCTCACAGTTGCCCAATCACTCCCTGATATTGATGGAATGGTCATCGTGACCACGCCACAGGAAGTAGCACTCCTTGACAGCAGAAAATCGATTACCTTTTCCGAATCTCTCAAACTCCCAATCCTTGGTGTTGTCGAGAATATGAGTGGTTACACCGTCACTGGTAAGGCAGCACCTGGTTCAGAAATCGAAATCGCTGCTCCTGCTGGAAAGACTTTGAAAGCAACTGCAAATGACGATGGAGAATTTAGTGTCACTTTGGATATTTTCAAAAAAGGCGGAGGGCGCCTGACTGCGGAAGAATTTGGCGTGCCTTTCCTCGGCGCTCTACCGTTTGACCCCGGCTTTGTCCGAGGTGGAGACGATGGAGTTCACCGAATCGTAAGCGACCCTGAAGGCCCTTCAGCCATCGCTTTTGCTGCAATCGTTTCCGCATTACAAGAGCAAATTATTGAAGATGCTGGTACCGGTCTTGAAATCATTTGATGGTGATGAAATGACCGATGAAATGCCTAAAATGACTCGTTTTGAGCGAAGAGAACTCGATGTTCTTGTCACCTACGCTGATGGCTCTGAATTTGCAATCACCTATGATGATCTGCGTCATTCATGCCCTTGCGCTAAATGTTCCCCTCTACGCAACGTGGATGAAACCAGTATTAATCTCCGCAAACAAGTCGAAGCATTACCAAAAGAGAAACCAAAGGTACGTATTGTAGGGAACTATGCTCTTGGTTTTGAATGGATACAGGGTTGCTCAAGTGGAATCTTTAGATTCGAACGAATCTGGGAATTGGCAAACCGAAGAGATCCTGACAGCGGCAAACCTTACGTCCACGGTGCTTGGTAAGCCAAGGAACTGTGTATCGAGCATTTTTGACTACGAGGTTTCATGTGCAACACCCAACCCCATAGGGGTTGAGGTTAACTGATGGATGGCATCTATCTGAGTTGGATGGTGAGTGCATTAGCGCTTGGCGTTATCTTGTTACCCGTGTTTAAACCGCCGTGGATAAGAATCACTCTCCCGACATTTGTTGATTTCTTTCGAAGATATTGGATTCATATCTTGATTGTGTTTGTCATTTACAATTCAAAAGATATTCTCGACCAATTAGACCGCATTATCATTGCCAATACCGGCTTGGACATGACTCCCTTTATTTACGGCATAGAAGGTGATTTGGTGTTGGAAGTTCAGCAATTGTTTGAGGCTAAATGGTTAACCGTTGCACTCACCCATTTTTATGTCGCCGGATTTATGTTTATTTGCTATGTATCCATCTTCTACTTCGCCTTCTTTGATGACCGATGGATTGCGGATAGAATGACACTAAGCATCGCTTGGGTCTACATATTAGCAATTCCATTTTATCTGTTCTTTAATGTTCGAGTGACTGGAGATTATATTCCAGGGATGGAAACTTTAGCGTATGATTTAACACCGGAAATCAGTGATTGGTTTAGGAGAATTGACCCATTTACCAACGGAATGCCATCGCTTCATATTGGAATACCTTTTGCTGTCTGGTTGTGCCTTACCCGCTTCGATGAAGACCGTCGTTGGAACAAATACCGTGCATTGGTTCTCACCTATACTTTCATCACTGCTTTTGCGATTATCTATTTGGGTATTCATTGGTTTTCAGATATCATTGGAGGTATGCTGATTGCTGCACTTGCAGTTTCCGTTGCGGACCGTACATCAAATGGTTGGTGGAGAATTTTCGATGAACGAACCATGAATGCTCGAATCGTCACTCTTTTGACCGATCCCAAAAAAGCACTTGGTATTGTCATGAATAGATGTTCTGGCGTGTTTAAACGTTATAGAAATCCAAAAAGCAAAGAGACTGGAGTCTTAGCAATTATTGTGTTTTTGATGTTGTTCACAGTCATTACTTGGGAATTGAGTCATCAATCATTACCTGCGGAGGGGATCGAAGCACCTCAAGATGTAGCTACCGGAGATGGCTGGATGGCAACTATCGACAATCGGTCTACTGGCCCAGTCATGGTAATTCATGATGTGGCGAATCTCGAAACTAATTGGGAACTCATGAACGGGAGTATCGAATACGATTCACCGTATACGCTCTCTGGTTCGAAACTCGCTGTTGCCAATCAGACCACAGTGTCGATATTCAATCTCGAATCACTCTCTACTTCAGAAGAAGCCATACTGACCATTACAGTAGAAAAACCTGATTCAATTCTACTGACGGGGGCCGGAGAGGTTGAGTATATTATTCTCAAAAAGGACGGACTGTTGAGCGCCTACAATGTAATTGGAGAAGAAGTCTCACTCGGTTTCAATGTTGCAAATATTGAACTAATCAGAGCGAACGGTCTTGAGATTGCAATGGTTTTAGAGGACGAACCAACGAGCATTCAACTCTCTAGAATCGGCTCGTCAGGCTCGATCACCATCGAAAAAATCAATGCTTCTTCAACACCTGAACAAGACGATATTCTTGCATTATGGGGGACGCCAGTCGATATGCAAAACGCAACAATTACCGATTTTGTGTTCGATGAAGATTTCATTGCGGTGACAGTCAATGTTTCTGCTACAGAACGTTTGGTAGTCTACAACCGTTCCAACAGCCAGCAATGGCTTGCCAGTGATGCCAAATATGCTGTGAGTGGGCCTTCGATGAAAAATGGCATCTTAGCTTGGTCAATCCGTGACCACTTGGACCCAACAAATCCAATAGAGAAATACATGGATGGTGAAATTCAATTCGTAAATCTAACTAACAACCATACACAATTGTTGACTTCCGATGCTTTGCATCAATGGAGCCCCCATGTACTTGAGCATCATTTAGTGTATTTTGAGCAATCTGCTGAGGGAGAGGTATCCATTCACATTCATTCATGGATTCCGGAAATCACGCCGTATTCGAACGTTATACTTCAAATTGGAATTATGATTGGTGTGCTTTTGGTATTCACACATATAGTTCAACGTCAATCCGAATCAAGGCGAATCATCTTGGAACACAAAGAAAAGTAATCACTTTTTGACATTTAGCATTCGTTCTAATGCCAAAAGAGAACCTTCTTGGATGGATGGAGGGACTTGAATTTGGTTGGGTTTTTCTCCATCGACTATCCGTTCAAGCACATCCATCAAATACGCTGGATGAATCATGTACATCGTTGAACAAGGGCAAATCTCTGTATCGAGACATTCTATGTGCTTATCTGGATGCTCTTCGGCCAAACGGGCGACCATATTGATCTCAGTTCCAATAGCAATTTCAGCACCAGATGCTTGTTTTGCAACAAAGTCCCGAATGAATTGTGTTGAACCATTTGCATCACTTGCAGTCACTGTTTCTATTGGACATTCAGGGTGGACTACGACGATTCCATCGGGGTAACGGAGACGGAAATCATCGATGAGAGGCTTGGTAAATCGCTTATGAACTGAACAGAAGCCATGCCAAAGAATGATTCGGCTTCCTTTGAGTTCACCCATTGCACCAATTCCGGGAGTCCATGTTGGCATCAAATCGAGTGAAATACCCATCGCATTACCAGTGTTTCGTCCAAGATGTTGGTCGGGGAAAAATAACACTGCACCGTTCTTCCCGGCCCGTTCAAAGGCCCAGTTGAGCACGCCCTGAGCGTTACTAGAGGTGCAGACAATTCCACCGTGTCGGCCAACGAAGTCTTTCAAGTCTGCACTGCTGTTCATGTAGGTGACCGGTACCAAGAATTTGTCGTCAGAGGATGCCAAAGCGGCTGGGTCTTCACGATCGATTGGATCATCAAGGTCGGCTTCAAGTAAAAGGGTCTCCCAAGCGGCTTCGACATCAACCAATGTGGCCATATCGGCCATTGAACAGCCAGCCCGCATGTTCGGAAGCACTACGATTTGGTCATCCGTTGTGAGGATATCTGCTGATTCAGCCATGAAATGAACACCACAAAAGACGATGTACTTGGCTTTAGATTCAGCCGCCATTTGACTCAGCATGAATGAATCTCCAAGAAAATCCGCATGCATGACAATACTATCTCGTTGGTAATGATGGCCAAGAATCAGCAATTGGTCACCGAGTTGTTCACGCAATTCAACGATTCTATCTGCGATTGCTTGCTCTTCTGGAGAAAGTGAGGTATCCATGAAATCCACGGAACACATTGGCAGAGATACGGTCATCTTGCTTCAACACTGGCAGAAAGTCCTCCTTTTTGAAGCAAACCTTTGCTGAAGTGTTGATAAATGGGGAACAAAAGCGCCCATCATGGCCTTTGTCCCGACCGAGCGTTTGCACCTTGGTGCCGAAGCGGAGGTATGGGCGGGTACTTGGATGGGTCTCAATGCTGTACGCAAACTCCGCCGGCCCCGTAAATGGCGTCACCCTGACCTCGATATCCGCCTCGGTTATCGAAGAATGATGAGTGAATCCCGACTTCTAATACGGCTCAAAAGGCGTGGAATAAACGTTCCTGCTGTTTGGGACCTCGACCCTAAATCTGGTCGAATGATACTGGAACGAATGCCGGGGCTACCTTTGATTGAAATTTTGCGAAATGATGAATATTCGCTAGAATTCATCGACACAGCCTTACGAAATACTGGGGCATTGATTCGTAGACTTCATCGAGAGGCAATCACACATGGTGACCTCTCGACCAATAATATTCTGATAGATGAAAATGCCAAGCCATCGTTAATCGATTTTGGACTTGCTGCAATCGATTATGAGATTGAACGTTTTGGAATCGACCTCCATGTCATCGATGAAATTCTTGGCGCATCCCATCCGAGCCACATGAATGCCATCGACAGATTACTGGAAGGCTACGCCTCCGAAGAAGAGCGGCTTGGTTCACCGCCTGAACAATCTGGTGGTGCTGTCCCGACCGCTCAACATGTACTGAAGCGACTGGAAGATGTTCGTTCACGTGTGCGCTATCACGGATAATTAGTCCATAAGGAGGCGCAACTCTTCGAGACTTCGAAGTTCTGCGAGATATATTTGTTCAATAGCATCATACAAATCTTGATCGCCGACCGATTCAATTTCAATCATTATTTCAGCATACACCGCCGCTGCTTGAGTTTCAGTTTCTAAGGAATGAACCAACATCTCAACGTAATTCGTTGTGTGAATAATCTCATGAGAGTTTCTCTCTGTGACAGGTATACCACCGAGTTTAACGATTGCCTTTCGAATGATATCTGCATGCATTGTAGATTCTGTTGCTTCTGCCGTAAACATAGGAGAGAGTTGGAGGCGGTTAATTCCACGTATATTTGCAGCATAATGTGCGTACATGTTGGTCGCTCTTAATTCCCATCCGAGGGCGTCGTTCAAAGTTTGGATTAAATTATGTTCAGTCATATTTTCAACTCTTAGGGCAAACGAAATTTTTTCCGCTTGGTGTCCTTGAAGGGAAGCAAACATCAAGCCCTACATAAATCCATGTAGTTATACAAAAATCGATTCTCCGAGTTTCCATCCAAGCAAAGCAAGAATCGGACCCAATGTCATAGTAAGACCGATGTATACAATTGCTGAACTGCCATGACCTTGATCAAACATCTGAATAGTTTCCACAGAAAAGGTAGACATGGTCGTAAAAGCTCCAAGAACACCTGTTCCAAGCAACAACGCCATGTTGGCTGAAAGAATATTCTGAGCCAATCCTACCGCTAATACGCCCAAGAGAAAAGAACCGATGAGATTTACCGACAAGGTAGCGTAAGGAAATGAATCAACGGAGACCCATTCTCCCACCGCATAGCGTAGTGTGGCGCCAAGTGCACCGCCAAGAGCGACAATTCCAAGTTGTTGTAACATACCAATCGCTCAAGAGGTTGGCCTTTGAAGGCTCGCTTCAAAAGAGTGCAATAAGTGTGCTTTTCGCCGTAGAACTCAATATGCAAAAGCCATAGCAGAACCATGACGCGCACCATATGGTTCCTTACAGGTAACGCTGGCAAACTCAAAGAAGCAACGCATCACCTACAACCATTGGGCTATACTGTTCGTCAACTTGTCGTTGAATCGGGTACAATTGTTGAACCTCAAGCAGATACTTTAGAGGAAGTTGCTCAATCGAAAATTGCTCAAGCCTTGCCCCATATACCGAATGGTGAACAATCCGATGATATGATCTTGGTTGAAGATGCTGGACTGTTCATTGATGCGCTCAATGGTTTCCCTGGTGTGTACTCCGCTTATGTATTGGAAACGATAGGCTGCAATGGTATTCTGCGATTGCTTGAACACTTGAACAGCCAAGACACAATCCAATGCGCCCAATTGCGTTCAGCAGAATTTCAAGCAGTGGCAGCCTTATGGATGAACGGCAAAATTCTCTATGGAAATGGGAAGTGCCCAGGATGGATTGCACTTGAAAGCTGTGAAAAAGAGGGATTTGGTTTCGACCCAGTGTTTACACCAAACGATCTCGATTCTTTTGGAAAACCATTGCTTCCAGGCGATTATGGTGATATAAGTACACATGGCAAAACCTTCGGAGCCATTCCACTTGAAGAAAAACAGGCCTACAGCCATCGTACCAGAGCATTGAATGACTTACTACATCAATTGCCATCAGCATGATAAGTTAGTACCAACTGGAGTGATGTGAGGGACATGGGATTCACACGATCTGTTACTGGACTCTGTGCTCTCGCTGTAGCGGCATTTTATCTGTTAAAAGCAGGTGAATTATCAGATGAATTCAAGTGGGTTTGTATCGCAGCAGTCCTTGCTTTTTCCTTTGGATGGATTGTAATGGGGTCGCAAAAACCAGCTCCCCGCGTTCAACATGCTCTCATCCCTAATACGCAAACTGTTGAATCACAAGAGAAGGAACAAGAGAGTGGATTGGCGATCCCACAGCCTGTTACTGAAGGCGAACTTGATGGAGCAACTTTGCGTGAACGAAAAGTCGCTAAAATTCAAGCGGCAGAAACCAAAAGAGAGGAACTCGTCGCAGCCACAATTGCTGCAAGCGAAAGTCACGATGAAGAAATCGTTGAAGTTACACTTGAGATGGATGAGGTGTTCGTGGCCGATGAATTCGTGGTTGAAGTGAGCCCTGACTCTGTGGAAAACGCAGATATTGAATCATCCATTATTCAACGGAGAATCAAGCATGACAAAATCCGACAAAAAATTGAATTACGTCGCAGAGGTCAACTGGCTGATATTCGAGCATCAACCGCTCGTATGTGGGAAGAGCAAAACGCTGGAGAAGATTTGGTTGCGCTTTTACAGACGCCAGGGCATGGTCAATCTGTTTTAGTTACTCCTGAACACCCAGAAACAGGCCATGTTTACGGCGCTACATTCATCCGAATAGATGAGGCACGAGTTTTGAAACTCCGAACTGCTCTCGACGATGGCTTCGAAAAAATCCAAGGGAAAAAAGAACCAGAACCATCTCCACTCATCGGTCTTGATGGAAATCCACTTCCACCACTAATTGGCCCTGATGGATTACCTCTTACTCTACCGCTTCCAATGCCAAGTGCCAGCATGGCTTTGGCTCAAATGAAAGATGAAATTGGGAATTGACACGAAATCCGTGTCAACATTGAAGAGTAGATGGCTTGAGTACTGTTTGATTCAAAATGCCAGAGGTACTTCACGAGAGTCCTGATGTACTCATTCAAAAGCGTACAACTGCGATTTTGGGGCTTTTCCTAGTCTGTATTGCCCCAAGTATCTCGGTCGTAACAGGATTTGCCTTCAAGGCAGGGGCTTTGGCTGTGGTTGTTTTTATTTTTACGAAAATCTGGATGTTCGGTTTGCCTGTATTTTGGCATATGCGCATTGAAAAGCAGAACTTTTCATGGTCTCCGGTAAAAAAAGGTGGGTGGGGGGTGGCCTCCATTCTAGGAATCGGGATGATGCTTGTCGTCTGGCTGGCTTATTTCATCCTCGGAGAGAAGATGCTACAACCTGAGGCTTTGAAAGCAATTCTTGACCCTGTTGGATTGACTGTTCCATGGAAATTTGCTGCAGCCATCGTGTTCTGGGTATTCATAAATTCTGTACTTGAGGAATACGTATTCCGGTGGTTCATCACTTCTAAAATAGAACAGTTAGTAGGAGGTAAATGGCGTTCAGCTCTCCTCTCTTCAGCTGTATTTACACTTCACCACAGTATTGCCCTCATCTTCTTCCTCGATCCTCTTGGTGCTGTTATTGCCTCAATAGGGGTGTTCATTGGTGGGACGGTCTTTTCATGGTTGTATTTGGAATACCGAAGCATTTGGATTGCTTGGGTTGCTCATGCTTGTGCAGATGTTGCCATTTTTGCAATTGCGTGGAACATTGTCATCGGATTTTGAGAAAGCACCACTCTAATTTCTTCGCGTTAGTGAAATCGTGGACAAGCCTTTCACAATATTTGGAAAGTTTCTTTTTCTATCGATGACAGGGAGAGCCATGGAAGACTTGGATGAACTCGTTGAAAACTTTAATGAAATTATAGATAAATATACTCCGGAATTGTCTTTTTCAGGTTTTTCAAGTACATCTATTGGTTTCTTTGAAGATTATCCTGAACACCCTGAAGATTCTGTTGCTTGGTGGGGATCGAAAGGCGCCAATTCGGAAAATGGTGAATATCAAAGCGCACTTAAACCCGAATTTTTTCAACTAATCGAATCATTGATTCACATCATTAGACATAAAGACAAAGGTATTCAGAATGAACCAAAACATTGCATCTGCAAACCTAATTCCCAATCAATCTATCGAAGATATAACCCCTATTACTGGGGAGCGATTCACACATTGAAGAAAAAAAGCAGTGAATCGAATAAGCATGTCGAGATACAATTTTTCATCAATTTGACAAAATTAGGCATGCGAGTGGGAATCTATGTCGGCCATCAACCGGGACATGATAACGGTCAATGGAGTTCACATCAAGACCGCTTTGTAGAACGATTAAGTTCTGTTTTTGAGGAAATGAACTTTTTGAAGGAAAACAAAGGCTATTCCTTTGTCAAAACTTCGGACCAAGATCATGCTACTGGGAAAATAGGAAGGCATATTGAGATAAAAAATGAGCCGGATTTACTGAAACATATATTGGAACAAAAAGATTTCACATTACTCAAAACCATCCCAAAGGAAAAAATGCATTCCGTTGAATTGGTTCGTGATATAATGAACATCTTTTGTGAAACTAGGAAAATGTATGAACTTCTGGAAAGCAGAACTAAACTGAACCAACGGAGATTACGAACCGTCAAAGAATAACTTTTTCTCGAACTCCGCGACACCTATGTAGAAAAAAGCCATAATGGAATGAGTGAAATCATTTGTGTTCCCATTGAGGAGTCTCTCTGTTGAGAAACGCGCTGACACCGATTTCTTTATCCTTGGAATCAAATAAACTTGCGAAGGCTTCCGCTTCAATGGCAACTCCTTCGGTCAACCCAACATCAAGTGCGGAACGAATAGTCTGTTTTCCAACTCGAAGTGTGTTTGAGGATTTACTACCAATTAAGCGAGCCATATCAAGTGTATATTCACGCAAATCCTCCGGTGAGCAGACATGATTGACCAAACCAACGCGATACGCTTCATTCGCATCAATCATTTCTCCGGTCATCACCATCTCCATGGTTTTACCATAGCCAATAAGGCGTACGAGACGCTGAGTGGCACCATAACCAGGAATTAATCCGAGGTTTATTTCAGGGGTTCCGAACCGTGAACGGTCGCTTGCGACACGTAGGTCGCAAGAGCAAGCAACTTCACAGCCACCACCGAGTGCGAAACCATCGACCATAGCGATGGTTGGTTTAGTTAAATTCCATAATGCTTCAACTGCATTATCTGTAAACATAGTTCGGATATCATCGCTACACTTGCCGACAAATTCAGTGATATCCGCACCTGCAACAAAGGCATTCGGTTTCGTTCGTTTTCCTTCGGGAGGCTGATTTGGTTGTGCTCCAGTGAGTACAACAACGCGTACAGAATCTGTTGCTTCAACCCAAGCGACCATCGATTTCAAACTCGCCATGACCTCAGCATTCAATGCATTTAATTTGTCTGGACGATTAATCGTAACCAGTGCCACTGAACCCAAATCGACTTGGTCATTGACGGGTATTTCTTCAATCGAAAGTACATCTGTCTGTGGGGCGCCCATACCACCCCCAGTAGGTTTCAGTTCATCATTTCACCGACCGTTTAAATTGAACATTTCATGATGGGGAAACCAAGAACTCAAAGACCATGATGATGTGGTATGCACATGGTTGAATCACTTGCTCCACTGGTAATGGCTGAAGACATGGCCAAGAAATACGGTGACTTTATTGCATTACATCCACTTAATGTCGAAGTTCATGCTGGTGAATTTTTTGGTGTGTTCGGACCAAATGGTGCTGGGAAATCAACTTTCATAAAACTCCTTACCGGCCAATTACGCCCAAGTAAAGGACGGATTGAAGTTCTTGGAATCAATGCGGTATCTGACCCACAGAAAGTCAAAGCAAACATTGGCATCGTCCCCGAATCTGAATCTCCACCCTCTTTTCTTACACCGGTTGAGTTTCTCGAGTTCGTAGCCAAATTAAGAACAGTTGAAAACTTCAATGAGCAAGTAGAACACTGGATTGAATGGTTTGGATTGGGGGAAAAACGAGACACTATGTGCAAGGATTTGTCAAAAGGCCAGCGCCAGAAAGTAATGCTTGCTGCCGCTTTTATTCACAAACCAAAATTATTGTTTCTCGATGAACCATTCGCTAATCTCGATCCGATTTATCAGAGGAAATGCCGGCAATGGCTCCTTGAGCATGTCAAAAATGGTGGAACTATTTTCCTTTGCTCCCACGTATTGGAAATGGCTGAACGCATGTGCAACAGAATGGCCATCATCAACAATGGCAAGGTGCTTGCAGCGGGGACGGTGAAAGGCCTCAAACAATCAAAGGATGAAACACTTGAAGATGTCTTTATCCGATTGGTAGGGCGTTCGATTGAGGATGTTGAACGATTCAGCGATGAAGGCGTAAAGGACAAGGATGACGAGGAGGAGTGAACGTGACCGGAGTGCGCGTAGTTTCTCGTGATTGGGATGAAGTTACCGATGTTCAGCCGGCACTGGAATCTGGCAACTCATTGGGGACCAGTGCACACGACCAACAGTTGCATGAACCGTTGCGTGGCTGGAATGCTTTTTCTACAACATTTCTCGTGATGTTCAAAGAAGAAGGCCGAAAAAGTCTTGAGTTCGCTAAGAAGCGTCAAATGGTGTTATTTCCACTCCTGTTAACTTTGGTGACTGCTATTACAACCATCGGTTTACAATTCCTCGTTGGTGATTCATCTGCTCAAGTTGCTGATATCGAATCAAAGACATTCACATGGCAAGAATTGCGTTTTGCTCTGCATTTACCTTTGCTGATGTTCAGTCTTGGAATGGGCACCTTTGCATTCATGGGCCATGATGCCATCGTTCATCGTTCTGGGACAAAGAATTACCTTTTGGCCGCACCAGCTCTCCAACCCTTACCGAACTCGGTTGCGCATTTTGCCTATTTCATCAAGGATTTATGCTTCTATGTCATGCTGATACTCTCTCCGGTCGTTGCTGGAATGGCAGTTGGAATCTTGCTTGAATCACTTGCTGGCATTTCGACCCCTCTGGAATGGTCAAGTCTACCTTGGACATGGCTTGCAATGATTATCACCTTGGCCCAAGGTCTTGCAATAGCCTTCCTTGCTTCAGCATTATGGATGCGTGGGCGTCCGTTTACCATCTTCGGACCAGTGGTTATTGTGGCACTGGGAATTGCAATTGGACTGGGTAAATTCGACATCGGCTCGATGCTCTGGGGCTTGGGTGTTCAAAGTTCACAGAGCATACTGGGTGCAGCACTTGCATTACTGGCAAGTTTAGCAGTTGGACTCTGTTCATCTGCACTCATCATCGATGATTTTGACATATCGGTTGTCGAGCGAGATGAACTTCTCACACCAATTTACAACCGTTTGGGCTTCCTTGGAAAAGGTGAAATCAGATTGATTGTTGCAAAAGAATTTGTTGATTTGATTCGTTCAGGTTCCTTAAAAAAGATGACTGTTTCCTACGCAATACCTCTACTGGTACTGCTTGGAATGGCATGGCTCGTTGATTTTGCAGAAGCCCCTATTCCAATTAATTTACTTTCATATGCTCCGTTTCTCGGGTTCTTCGGTTTCAATTTTTATTCATGGCTGACGATTTTAGATTCACCAGAATTCATGAACGGATTACCTCTTGGTGTTCCACAACTGATACGAGCGAAAGTCGTCGTGTATTTCCTTGCGACTTCATGGATTTCTTTGATTTTCATCGTTCTCATGGCGTGGAGACTTGATGAGTGGGGGGCATTACCAACCAGTATTATCGTCATGTTTGCAAACTCAATTTACATTGTTGCATTAACTGCATTTTTGATGGGCTTGCGTCCAAATAAAGCCATTTTCGATGCATCGATTATGATTTGGTTTTGGATTGGAACTGTGATACCATTGTTACTACTATTCCTTCTTTCATTCACCCAAGGCGATGTTTCTCTGTATGGCAATTGGTGGGAGCGTACCTCAGAAGGTGGGCTTGCTGCGACCGCAGCGATGTATGACCAAAGTATGGTCGAGCAAGGTTACAAAGGAATGATTGCCATCTCCGTTGGATTGATTTTAGCCTCTGCATTATTGTGGAAACTCATGGACCGAAGATGGGGCTATGCAGAATTTTCTAATTGAACAGCAACAACCGCCATGAAAATGGAGGTATCTTGATGAGCATTCGCTTACACCCATCAAGCATGGCCCGAGTCGTAGCAGTGTGCGGTATGCCAGGTTCTGGCAAGGGTGAATTTGCTAATGTTCTCTCTGAAAACAAAATCCCAGTCCTTTCGATGGGAGACATGGTTCGTGCTGAAGTCGCTCGTTTAGAACTCAAAGAGAGTCCAGGTATTTTTGGAGAAATCGCTGCTCTATTACGCGCTGAATATGGCGAAGATGTACTTGCAGTACGCTTGGCAGATGCCGTTGATACACATCTTGAATCACATCCAATCGTCTTGATTGAAGGCATGCGAGGTACTGCTGAACGAGTGGTGTTTGAACAACGCTGGGGCGAACATTTCTCTTCATTGGCCGTTGTTTCCTCGCCAGATATACGATTTACCCGGATTCAAACCCGTGGTCGTTCAGAAGATGGAGATCGTCAAGCCTTTGAAATTCGTGACACACGCGAACGTGGCTGGGGTTTAGAAGAAATCATCGCTGAATCTGATTTTTTAATCGATAACAATGTCAATTTGGAGATGTTTCGTAGTTCATGCCTTGCTTGGCTTAAATCATTTAAAAATCAAGAATAATCTCTGTTGAGAAACAGACGTTTTATGGTTTATCCGTTTGTGCCACAGGGCGGCGATTTCATTGGTGTTTTCCACCCAAGTGTTATAGTCGGCCATAGCCTGTGATAAATTGCTTCGGCAGAGGGTGCACGTATGGCGAAAAAACAAAACAAAGGTGGAGGCAAGCGTCAGCGGGCAAAACAACGTGCCCAATACGACGAACTTGACAAGTACCCCGTCATGCCACCGCATGCCTTTGCTCGCATTGTTCGAGACAAACAAACGCTCAATATCATCTACCAAATTATCGAACCCCCGATGACCAAAAAAGAGCAAGAATATCGAGACGAAATTCTCGACATCTTTATCCGCTCACTCACAGCAAACATCGAAGAAATCGATGCAAACCCAGAAGCGTATCTTCGCACTGCTATGGATAAGGTTATCAAAGCCTATGGCATGAAAATTAATAAAAAATCGAAGTCAAAGATTTTCTATTATTTGCGCCGCGACCTAATCGGATACGGCCAAATGGATGTTCTCATGAACGACATTAACGTCGAAGATATTTCTATGGACGGCACTGGAGTGCCTATTTTTGCGTATCACCGGAAATTCGAATCGGTAGAAACTACATGCGTTTGGAACACTGACCATGCCTTGGAATCTTATGTTATCAAACTCGCTCAGAGATGCGGCAAGCACATTTCAGTTGCTTCCCCTTTGCTGGATGCAACACTCATGGATGGTTCTCGGATTGTCATGAAATTAGGTCATGAAATATCGACCAGAGGTTCTGCGTTCTGTATTCGACGGTTCAAAGACGACCCGTTTTCACCTGCTGACATTGTGGCGTTCCGAACCATGTCCTCATTGATGGTCGCTTATCTTTGGATTGGATTCCAGAATGAAGTTCCAATGCTGTTTGTCGGAGGAACTGCATCCGGCAAGACAACTACGCTCAACGCTATGTGTATTTTCATCCCTTGGCAGATGAAAATCGTCTCCATTGAATCGACTCGTGAAGTCAACATCCCACAACCAAACTGGGTCCCTGGTTTGACTCGACAAGGTTTCGGAGGAGAATCAGATGAGGGAGTTATCGGGGAATTCGAGTTGCTCAAAGCAGCACTTCGTGAACGACCAGAATACATTATTGTCGGTGAAATTCGTGGTGCTGAAGCCTACGTTCTTTTCCAGGCTATGGCTACCGGCCACTGCGCTTATTCTACTGTGCACGCCGATTCTGTCCCTTCGCTCGTTCACCGATTGGAAAACAAACCGATTGACATACCTCGTGTTCTTTTACCCGCTTTGGAAGCCTGTGTAATTCAAATCCAGACACGTATTAATGGAAGGCGTGTTCGACGGGCCAAACAGTTGGTTGAAATTGTTGGCATTGACCCGAATTCATTGGAAATCATCACCAATGAAGTGTTCCGCTGGGATGTTAATACCGATGATTTCGTCTTCAGTGGCAAATCCTATGTGCTGGAGAAGATTATGGTGAAACTCAATTACTCTCAAGATGACATGCGTCGTGAACTCCGTACTCGAAAGCGTATCCTGGAATGGATGGTTTTGAACGACATACGAAAAGCGGACCAAGTATCTCAAATTATCACTGAATACTATGTGCGGCCAACTGAAATTATGGCTCGTGTCGATGGGCTTCGTTGAAAGGGATACATGGAAGTGATTCGATGGACTTGACCACATGGCAGAGGATTTGTAACCGCTTCCTCGGCCGTTTGTTGCGTAAGCGTGCTAGATCCGACAAGGAATTGTCCAAAAGTCTACTCAAAGCTTCAATTCCAATGATGCCTGAAGTATTTCTTGCAACTGCAATCATGACATCAATTGCCATCGCATTGATTTGTTGGGGTTTTGTCTCTTTGTTTTTCATCCCAGATATTGGAATTATCGCCTATTGGGAGGGCATTCAAGACCCGGCCACAATCAACTATTGTTTCGAGTGGGAATATTGGAATCAAGATTTAATCGATCCTTCAAAACCTGGCAATGGATGTGATGGATTTGAATACCAAGTTTTCCCAGCATTTTATAAATTCCTAATCATTTCTATTGGTGGATTTATGATTCCTTATATGGGATATAAGTACAATAAAAACGGTGCAACACGTGAAGCAGCCCGTCGTGGCGCAATGATTGAGAAGTATCTCCCCTATGCTGCATCCTACACCGCTGCAATGTCTGCAGCAAATGCAACGCCGTCTAAAATTTTCAGATCACTTGCCATGAACAAAGAGATTTATGGCGATGTTGCAGATGATGCTGCGATGGTGTATAGAGATGTGACCTTACTTGGTTATGATTTAATTACGGCTATGAAGATGAGTGTGGACCGAGCGGCTTCAATTTGGCTGACCGAGTTTTTCCAAGGCATGGTTGGGACGCTCACCGCTGGTGGGCAACTCAAGTTGTTTTTCTTGAATCGTGCAGAGCACTACATGCGTGAAAACAGAACTCGGATGCAGATGTTCTTGGAATCCATCGCCCTCCTTGCTGAATCCTATATCGTAGTGGCTGTAGCTATGCCACTGTTTTTGATTGTCATGTTGGTAATTATGTTCTGGGTTTCAGGCTCTGGAGCGCAAATGTCTGAAGGTATGTTGTATGGAATTGTTCTCGGCTTTGTGCCAATGATTCACATCGCATATGCGATTCTAGTATGGACCAGCAGTAAGGAACAAGATATGTGAGAGGGGGTGGAAGAATGGCACGGAAAAAGGAGAAAATCACGGTTAAACTCGACTTACCAAAGGACGATACTACCTTGACTAAACTCTATGCAATCCTCTTTGTATCAATTTTACTTGGTTTGTGCACTGCTGCAGTTTGGGCAACAAACTCTGGATTCATTCCGTCACCGAATGGAGAACCAATGTTCACAAATTTGTATTGTGGCATCACAGCAAAGGATTCCCAAGGCAACTCTATGGGAGAACATTTCAATACAAATGTCAAACCTGATTATGCAGCGAATCAGTCTTGTGCAATTCTTCAAGATACACCAGACCGTGTCGTCTGGGAAGGTGAAGAATGGAAATCAGTTTCCAAACAAGGTAAAAATTTCGATATCCCTGGAGTTGATCCCGACCAAACGGGTGGAGTCGAAGTATTGCAACCCTTATGGCTCAATTGTAGCGTAGCAGCGGATGCACCAACCGAATATATCATCGCGATACGATCCCAAGATGGCGAGATTATTGGCTCGTATGAAGGCACCGCTGATAGCAAATCCCGCAACAATGATAATTGTAAAATCGATTTGGTCACAATTCCACCAGATGACCGATATGAATTCCTCGTATTTTCGAAGGAAGAGGGAAAACGACTTTCAACGGTATCATTTGATATGACTGTGCATTACTTTGATGGAGTCCCTGCAAACATGAACAACAAGTCATTTTGGCTTGGCCCTGAAATTGAATTGGGACCAAAATCGATTCGGCCATTAATTTTCCTCAACTTCTTTGGACTGATGTTCTTTTTCTTCCTCTATCCTGCCTCCTACTATTGGGAGCGAGTGGAGAATGCCAAAAACGAAGTTGAAGAAAAATTCCCAGATTTCCTTCGAGATCTTGCTGAATACTGGAAAGGTGGTCTTGCGATGACGGTTGCGATTCAAACCCTTGCAACATCGGAATATGGTTCGCTGAATGACGAAGTCAAGAAAATGTCTGACCAACTCAGTTGGGGTATCAAATTCAGTGATGTCATCAAACAATTCGCTGACCGTGTAGGAACACCGCTGGTCCAACGAGCAATCGCTTTGATTGCTGAAGCCGATCGTGCTGGTGGTAAGATTTCGGATATTTTAGTTACTGCAGCAAACGATTCGCGGGAATTAAAATTCCTTGAAGGTGAACGGAGACGAGCAATTGGGTCCTATATTGCTGTCATTTGGACTTCATACTTCGTTTTCCTAGGGGTAATTGTTACACTTGCTGTTGTCTTTATTCCTGCTATTGCTGGTTCAAACTCCAGCGATGGTGACGGTGGCGATAGCGGTGGTCAAACGATTGGAAACATGACCATTCGTAATATTGACCCACTATTTTTCTTGACGGTGTTCTATTACGGCGTGACAATGCAAGCGGTCGGAAACGGAACGATGGCAGGATTGATGTCAACAGGTCGCTTTTCAACAGGATTCAAGCACTCTGGAATGATGATTGTTGTTGCTTTAGTGGTGTTCAACTTCTTGGCATTCACGCCGAATTTGATAGGGATTACTGATGTTCCGGGGCTCAATCCTTCAGCGGGTACTTTCGTGCCTTCGCCGTTATTCTTTGGGTGATTGAATGCGTCATGAAGAAGAGGCTCAAATTCACATCCTCGAGATGTTGACCTTGTTTTGGCTATTCTTTATGTCGGCGACGTTCCTCATCAGGATTCAAGTCCCTGATGCTCCTTCTGTTGCCCATGATGCGGCTTTAGAACTTACAGGCGATGATGCATTTCGATACGGCTTGGGTCTTGAAGCAGAAGTGTCTGGCGAAAACCGATTGAGTGAATTGCTAGATAATGGAGAACTCGATGAAGCATGTCTTTTGCTACAAGAACAAATTGCTGCTGGAAAAGAGGCGAATTGTTGGCTGGCACAAAACAGTGGGACATCCGTACCTTACGGCAACACGGGAACTCCTGCTGGAGAAACCGTAACTGTTCATCATCTTCTCGCGGTCGATGAACATTCATGGACGGTTACGCTCGACGTTTGGAATCGTGGAGGTGGAGCATGATGCGACCATCTTCAAATTCATCACATGAAGAACGTGATGCCGGGCAAATGTTGCTTGCAACCGGTGTAGTTTTGCTCATGTCCTTACTCTCTATGGCTATTTTCGGTGTTAAAGTCGCTGGTTTAACCATGCCCCACGACACCGCATCGGATGGTGTGCTGGTGACTTCACTCGAAGTTGTAGAGGCGATTCCTGAACTCACCGAGGCACGCACACTGTTGTGGATAAATGGTGGCCATGAACCACTGGGTGCTGGGGAAGTCGCATTCCAAAGTGTCCATAACGATCTGCTCCATCATGGTGAACTGAGAGGAATAGAAATCAAACTCATCGACATTCAGGTAAATGAAACATCACCCACAACACTTTATTTTTCTGGAGAACTGGGTATTTCAGATGGTTCTGCAATGCTTACAGTCCCTGTCTCATTTAATGTAACCCATGCTTAACGACGCTGGATGTGTTCATTCCATGCAAGGTCCATCAAATGCTTGATTCGGTCAGTATCTTTGGTGACACGTGACAAATCGACAATTGGCCAGGATGCAATTTTAGCTCGTTCAATCAAACCTTCTTGAATCGCACGAATCCGAGGGAATGCGGCTAGATAACGGTCAGCACGCCTAAATGAATGAGCATCTCGAGAACGAATCATTGAGCGATGGCGATCTTCTTCACCGACCGTCATTACTAATCCAATTGCAATACCGCCAGCTTCACGCCAACTACGGAGTAAGCGTTCACTCGGATTGATATGAACCCCTTCAATCAACAGGTCAATGCCTTCTCGGCGTGCACGGTCAATCGTCGCAATGATTCCACCTTCTACGGCTTGACATGTATCCAACCAATCGATGACAGGCTCTCCTGCATCCCCCTTTGAAAATGATGAACGGTGGAGGGCTGGTTCACTTCTTTCTTCGTCACAAGAACGCAAAATTTCACGAATAGCATCGGTTGAAAGGAGGCGAGCAAAGCCATTGTCTGAAGCGATTTGAACCGATGCTGTGGATTTTCCAGTTCCAGTCGCCCCTGCGATAACCAACAGGCGAGGAGCACGGTCTGCGATGGTCCGAGCAGCCGCTTCTGCCAAACCAACCTCTCGAGCCATACTGTATGCACAACGAACTCGCTTCAAGAGTCTTTTCGCCCGTAACCACTGCTTTACCTTTCTTTGAATGCAAGTCTTGTCAAGCGAATACCTTTGAGGGGACAACGCTTGGACTGGAACATGAGCGCAGAACAAATGTCGATTGCTGGTGAATGGTGCGATGCAGAAGATGGCGGAACAGCCGAAATTATCAACCCTGCAACTGGAGAAATCATGGCTACATCTCCAAAGGCAACACTTGGCGATGTCAATCGTTGTGTAGATGCATCACGTGCGGCTTTCAATGATTCAACTTGGAAGAATATGGACCCTGCACAGCGAGGTCGTATTCTCAACAAGATGGCGCAAGCAACCTACGCTAAAGCAAAGGAACTTGCCGTCTTAGAATCCAATAATAATGGTAAGACATTCCGTGAAGCTTTGTCAGAAATCCGCTTCGGTGCATGGACACTCGAATATTTCGCTGGACTTTCGGATAAAATAGAAGGAAGTACAATTCCAGTCCCTGGTAATCGTCTCAACTACACCTTGCGCCAACCGCTTGGTGTAACTGTTCACATCATTCCTTGGAATTTCCCGTTACAACTTGCTCTTCGCTCAATCGCTCCTGCTTTGGCTGCTGGATGCACTGTCATTGCTAAGCCTGCTTCATGGACACCACTGTCCTTAATCGCATGGGCCAAGGCAATGGAAGAAGCAGAAGTCGGTCTTCCTACCGGCGTAATTCAAGTCATTACTGGGTCAGGTGGCCTGATTGGTGATGCACTTGCTGGACACAAAGGTGTAGATGGCATTGTACTCACTGGAGGTGTTCCTACCGGGCAAACTGTTATGGCAAAAGCAAGTGAAAACCTAACGCCTGTAACACTCGAACTTGGTGGAAAAGGTGCAAACATCGTCTTTAAAGATGCAAATCTTCGTTATGCTGCTAAAGCGATTTGCTTTGGAATATTCATGAATGCCGGACAAATGTGCTGGGCTGGTTCTCGACTGATTGTTCACGAAGATGTTCATGACGAATTGGTAGAGGCAGTTGTTGCCGAAGTCGGCAAATGGAAAGTTGGACCAGGTATGGAAGAAGGCGTACGAATTGGTAGTCTTGTCCACCAAAATCACCGTTCTGAAGTCATGGAAAAATTACAAGCAGGTTTAGCAATGGGAGGAACTGTTGTCTGTGGAGGCAATATTATTGAAGGCGAAGGAGCGTTCATGGAAGCGACTGTAGTCACCGGTGTTGACAATCAAAACCTCTTGTTCAATGAGGAATTATTCGGCCCTGTTTTGGCTGTAACTACCTTCAGTGAAGATGCAGAAGCATTGGCATTAGCCAACGATTCACCATTCGGTTTGTTAAACGGTATTTGGACCAATAATTTGAGTCTAGCACACAACACGGCTCGTGATTTAGAAAGCGGTATGGTCTCAATCAATGAATATCCTATCACCTTCCCTCAAACTGCATTCACTGGGTGGAAGCAATCTGGCATTGGAATCGAACAAAGCAAAGATGCTCTTCGATTCTATACCAAAATCAAGAACGTCAACGTCAAACTTTGAGGAAACAGTATGTCAGTTACATCCACCGAACTTGACAATGGTATACGTTTGATTCAGTTTTCGGGTCACTCAGCCACTCAATCGTTCTCGCGCAAATTTCTACCTCAAATTGCTCAGGCAATAGATGCTGGAATCACACATCCAAATATTCGGGCAATCATACTCACTGGGGAGGGGAAGTCTTTCTCTGCAGGAGCCGACATTCATGCCTTTGCACAATCGATTGAAGATGAAGATGCACCTCAGTTGATTCGTGATTTGACCGGAATTCTTCATCCCTTGCTGGTAAGAATGCGTCAGTCATCAACCATCTGTATCGCAGCAATCAACGGCGCATGTGCTGGTGGTGGGCTTGGTCTGGCTTTGGCTTGTGATGCTCGTATCGCTTCGCCGAAAGCCAAAATGGCAGCATCCTACTCCGGTATGGGATTGTCACCAGACGGAGGTACAACATGGCTCTTACCCAGGTTGGTTGGCGACCAAATAAGCCGCCGGTTCTTTTTTGAAAATGAAATATGGAATGCTGAGCAATGTCTTTCTGTCGGTGCAGTCGATGCTTTGGTCGAAGATGCAAATCTCATTGATGCAGCATGTGGTATTGCCACGCGTTGGAGTCAATGGGGCAACCACACCAAAGAAGCAACGAAGCATTTGCTGGATGTCCAATCGGTTCATGATTTCGAAACTCATCTCAAACATGAGCGTACTTTGATCGAAGCTGCGGGAACAACTGCCGCTTTCAAGGAAGGCGTCACTGCTTTCATCGAAAAACGTAAACCCAACTTTCAACAGGAGTGAAATGATGGAAGAAAACAGTTCTGAGGAAAAGACAGTTCGTGAAAAGTTCCATGAAATAATTTTTGAAGCCGATACAAAATACGGAACATATTTTGATGTTGCCTTGATGCTTTCCATCGTTGCATCTATCGTTGCCGTATCCCTAGAAAGTGTCGATTCTTTTGATAGCAAATACCACAGTCAATTGGTGTTTGCTGAATGGTTTTTTACCCTATTATTTACCTTTGAGTATTTACTTCGCCTCTACATCACTCGAAACTCAATCGAATACGCAACTTCCTTCTTTGGAGTCGTTGATTTATTGGCCATTATTCCGAGTTATCTGAGCCTGTTCATTCCTGGTGCGCAGAGTTTCCTTGTCATTCGAGCCATACGGCTTTTACGAGTATTTAGAGTGTTCAAATTAACGCGGTATGTTGGAGAGGCAACCGTATTAGGCACGGCTATTTTACAATCACGCTCGCGGATTATTGTATTTTTAACCACTGTGACAATCTTGAGTTTTATCAGCGGTGCTGGAATGTATCTGGTCGAAGGGCCAATAAATGGTTTCACTTCGATACCCCAAAGTGTCTATTGGGCAATTGTCACCTTAACAAGCACTGGGTATGGTGATACAGTTCCTGCTACTGCACTTGGTAAAGTATTGGCAGTGTTCATCATGGTGATGGGATATAGCCTCATCATTGTTCCAACAGGTATTATTTCAACCGAACTCATCAAAGCCGGAGATTTTAGTACACGTGCTTGTATGGAATGCTCAAAAGAAGGTCACGATTACAATGCGAAACATTGCAAACACTGTGGAACAAAACTGTGATCATTCAGGCATTTCAGTTTCTTCTGCTTCGCCTGTTGACCAGTCGTAAATCCCAATACCAGATTTCTTCCCAAGACGGCCAGCAGCAACTAATTTCTCAAGCAGTGGATGTGGCGCATAAGCATCATCATTGAACGAAGATTGGAGGTTTTTGAGGATGTCACGACGCACATCAAGTCCAACTAAGTCGCTCAACGCAAGTGGACCCATTGGGTGTTTGTAACCCAACATCATCGCAGTATCAATGTCTTTTGCACTGGCCACACCATCAGCCAACATTCGGATGGCTTCATTGCCCAAAACTACGCCAAGCCGGCTTGTAGCAAAACCTGGAATATCCTTAACCAAAATTGTGGTCTTCCCCATTGCGGCTCCCGCGGCCTGTGCTGCGGTAATTGTAGCGTCACTGGTCGAATCATGGCGAACTAATTCAAGCAATTTCATAATCGGAACTGGATTGAAAAAATGCATTCCAATTACATTTTGCGGACGAGAAGTTGCCGCTGCGATATCTGCGATTGAGAGAGAGGACGTGTTGGTTCCAAGGATGGCATGAGGTGGTGCCAAGCGGTCAAGTTCAGTAAAAATTGAATGTTTGAGTTCTGGAATCTCTGGAACGGCCTCGATAATCAAATCAGCTTGGCCAACCGCATCTGCCATATTAGCGACAGCGTGTAAGTTTTCTGACCATTGTTGTTTTTGTTCAGCAGTAGTTTTGCCGCGAGCAATTCCTTTGTCCCAGAATGCATCGATACGTTGCATTCCGCGCGCTAGGCCTTCAGGAAATGCATCAAACAAATTTGTTTTCCAACCGCTTTGAGCACAGACTTGTGCAATTCCTGCACCCATTGTACCTGCTCCAATAACAGCGACGCAACGAATCTCCATGGTAGGGCCAAAGGGTTCAACCTCATCATGGTTCCTTGGCTATCGGTTGCTTACTTTGAGCAAGTATAACCCCTCCAACAATCAGCAAAAACGCCACAATAAGTGATGCACCCAATTTTTCATCGAGTAATAAGTAACCACTAAATATTCCAAAAATTGGAACGAGATAGACATACAAAGCGCTTTTACCAGCACCAATTGTCAAGATTCCATCAGCAAACCAAATGTATGCAAACACGGTTGAAAATACTGCTAAGAAGACCATGGCAATCCAGCTGTTCAACGAAGGCTCAGGGATTCCGACGAACCAAGTTTCTACTGCAACCACTGGCGTGAGCATGAGAAGACCTGCAACAGAAGACCATACAGTCAGTTGTAATGGTGAAAGACAACGTCCTGAATCCGCTGCTGGCTCAGTCATTGCTTTCTTCATCAGGATGGAATTACATGCCCAAGCAAATGCACCACCAGCAATCAATAGGTCACCGATGGCTCGGTCGAAAAAGGGAATATCAACATTTGGAGAATAGAAGAATAAAACTGCCACGCCACAGATTCCCAAAGCAATACCGACTCCAAGTCGCCAATGCATCGCTTCCTTGAGAAATACAATCGCTAACAATGCGGTAAAAAACGGATTAAAAGTGATCATGAGTGATGCATCACCTGCAGCTGTGAATTTCATTCCGACCATGAAGAAGGCCTGATACAGACATGTTGAGAAAAATCCAATCCAAGCAATTCTCCTCCATTCATCACGCGTTGGCACCATCCATTTATCAGAGAGTCTCAAGTAAACAAAGAAAAATGTTACCGCAATAATGTAGCGAAGCCAAGAGGCTACAAGCGGTGCTATATCTTGTGAAATAACTCGGCCTGCAGGCCATCCAACACCCCATATTGCAGCGACGATAACCAACTTGATGTGAATCCTAAGATGATTCATTTAAACCGCTCCAATCCAAGTTGGAGCATACGTGAACGAGGCAAGCCAATTTCGGGCAATCCCGCTGCGGGGGCATACAATTTCAGTCCTTCAAGGCGAGATACATAAAGTCCGTAACTTGCAATATCACTCGGATTGTAAGGGGTAGTAACCCCCATTCGAGTCAAAGTCGCACATGCTGCTT
>Ga0114997_10000779_pt1 | contig 26457 bp, 26 predicted proteins | sample ArcticOcean_MG_C_2_FD_87045 | JGI IMG/M metagenome (GOLD analysis project Ga0114997, IMG submission 87045) | Marine microbial communities from western Arctic Ocean - ArcticOcean_MG_CB4_136 | ecosystem: Environmental > Aquatic > Marine > Oceanic | place: Arctic Ocean: Canada Basin | collected... | reverse complement strand
TAGATTCGTAACCTACAAATGAACATTTAATTGTGTAAAGGCCAGGCTTCATATCCTTAAACTCAAAAAACCCATCAAAATCAGTTGCTAACCCAGAATTTAACTGTTCTACAAATACATTAGCAAAAGGAATTTCTTCATTATTAGTTGCATCTTTAACATATCCTTTTAATACTCCGTTCTGAGAATATGAAATATTGAAAATTGTAAAAAATGTCAGTAATAGAACTAGTGTTTTCATAATGATTGTTTTATTTTAAAATTTTATCGGATGTTGATTACTACTATATTTTGTTTACGATTTTCACGGCAATATTAAACAAAAATCTTCAAAACCCTTGTTTATTAATAATGTTTAAGTAATTTAGCTAAAAATTAAACAAATGCAGACTTACTCAATCGCCGACCTCGAGAAATTATCTGGAATTAAATCTCACACAATCCGTATTTGGGAAAAAAGATATAATATCGTTAGTCCAGAAAGATCTGATACCAATATTAGGGCTTACAATGACGATCAACTCAAAAAAATTCTGAATATATCATTTCTGATTAATAATGGTTTAAAAATAAGTAAAATAGCTTCTTTGTCACTTGACGAATTATCTAGTAAAGTAATTTCACTTACATCAAATTCTGCATCTTTTGAAGCTCAAATAAATGATTTTGTAATTTGTTCACTTCAGTTTGATGAACCGCTTTTTAATAAAACATATAATATTTTAAGAAAAGATTACAGTCTGTCTTTTGTTTATGAGAATGTTTTTATACAAACACTAAGAAGAATAGGTGCGTTGTGGTCATCTGGTGAATTATTCCCTGCTCAAGAGCATTTTTTATCGAATCTTATCAAACAAAAATTTTTCCATGCTATTGAACAAGCAGATTCTCCAATGAAAAAAAACAAGAAAGCTTACTTGTTTTTGCCACCCTGGGAAGATCATGACTTTGCTCTACTTTATTCAAATATGATACTAAAGCAAAACGGTTTTGATATTGTCAATGTTGGTAAAACTATTTCTTTTGATAGTATTCTTCAATGCATAGAAAAAATAAAACCAGATATTCTTTTTACAACCTTTATCGTTGGTCAAAAAGTAACTCTACTTCAGAAGTTTTGTGACGATCTTCATAATCATTCTAATACAAAATTATTTTTTGCTGGAAATCCAGATTTATTAAGGCTTGTTAATACTCACGGTAAGGTGTTTTATAAGCTAGATGAATTTGATAGATTCTTTAGCAATTCGTCTCTTAATTGAAAAAAATAGCTGTAATAGGTTCCGGATTTGCTGGACTAACCTCAGCAATCGAATTAGCTTCTCTTGGTCACCACGTAACTGTCTTTGAAAAAAATAGTATGGTTGGTGGAAGAGCAAGGAAGTTTCAATCTAATGGGTTTACTTTTGATATGGGACCAAGTTGGTATTGGATGCCCCATGTTTATGATAAGTTTTTTGCAAGACACGGTAAGAAAGTTGAGGATTACTATAAATTATTAAAATTAGACCCAGGTTTTTCTGTTGTATATGGAAAAGATAATACTATTAATGTTCCTGCATCCTTTGACGAACTTGTCGCTTTATTTGAAAACATAGAAAAGGGTAGCGGTATTAAACTTAAAAAGTTTCTAAAAAAAGCTGAAGTAAAATATAATATTGGAATGGATAGTTTGGTTTACAAACCTTCACACTCGATTTTTGAATTTATCAATTTAAAAGTTTTAATTGGTGCACTTCATCTAAATGTGTTTTCCAATTTCAGATCTTACGTTAAAAAATATTTTTCGGATAGTAGATTAACAAGGTTAATGGAATTTCCAGTTCTTTTCCTTGGAGCAACTCCCCAAAATACTCCAGCATTGTATTCATTAATGAATTATTCAGCATTTTCTCAAGGTACATTTTATCCAATGGGTGGTTTTCATGAAATCATATTAGGTCTTTCTAAATTAGCCAAGGAAAAGGGTGTTGTAATAAACTGTAACTCCAATGTAGATAAAATCAATGTTGTTAATCGGAAAGCAAATGAAATTATTGTCAATGGAGAAAAATTATTGTTTGACGGTGTTATCGCAGCTGCAGATTATAACCATGTTGAGCAAAAATTATTAGATAAACAATTTAGAAACTATTCCCCAGAATATTGGGAGAATAGAGAAATGTCCCCTTCAAGTTTATTATTTTATGTCGGGATAGATAAAAGACTAAAGAATCTACAACATCATAATTTATTTTTTGACACTGATTTTGATCAGCATGCTAATGAAATATATGATAATCCACAATGGCCAAAAAATCCACTTTTTTATTTATCTTGTCCCTCAATTACAGATTCATCCCTGGCCCCTGAAGGAAATGAAAATTTAATGTTTTTAATTCCTCTTGCACCAGGCTTAGAAGACACTAATGAAATGAGAGAAAAATATTTCGATATTGTATTGAAAAGATTAAAGGATTTAACAGGCAACGACATTCAAAAAAACATAATATTTAAAAAATCTTATTGTGTTAACGATTTTGAAAACGATTATAATTCTTTTAAAGGAAATGCATACGGATTAGCCAATACTTTGAAACAAACTGCTGTTCTTAAGCCAAGAATGAGAAATAAAAAGGTTAAAAATCTTTATTATGCTGGTCAACTTACTGTCCCGGGACCAGGAGTTCCACCAAGTATAATTTCAGGTCAAATTGCAGCTATCGAAATTGATAAATATTTAAATAAGTTACCATGATAGATTTATATCATAAAATATCGGTAGACGCTAGTAAAAATATAACTCAGCTTTATAGTACTAGTTTCTCCCTCGGAATTAAATTATTAGATAAGAGTATCCACGATGCTATTTTTTCAATATATGGTTTTGTTCGTTTAGCGGACGAAATTGTAGACACTTTCCACGATTATCCTAAATCTGAGATGCTCCAAGAGTTTAAAGAAGAAACTCACAAAGCTTTAGATAGAAAAATAAGTGTTAATCCAATTCTTCACGCTTTTCAAATGGTAGTCAATAAATATTCCATTGATAGAGATTTAATTGACAAGTTTCTTTTTAGTATGGAGCAAGATTTGAACGACATTCAATATTCTAGTGAGGGTTACAAAGAATATATTGTAGGTTCTGCGGAAGTTGTCGGTCTTATGTGTCTTAAGGTGTTTGTAAATGGCGATAATGATTTATTCTTCCAACTTGAAGAACCTGCTCGTAGACTTGGAGCTGCATTTCAGAAAATTAATTTTCTAAGAGATGTTAAAGCAGATTACAAAGAACTAGGTAGGACATATTTTCCGGGCGTGGATTTAGAAAAATTCACTCAGGTTGAAAAGCTCAAAATAGAGAGAGAGATTCAAGATGATTTTGAAAGTGCATTGGAAGGGATTGTTAAATTGCCATCCTCTTCAAGATTAGGGGTGTATGTAGCTTACCGGTATTATTTTTCTTTGTTTAAGAAAATAAAAAAAGTTTCATCTGACAAATTAATGGAAGAAAGAATAAGAGTTCCCAACTCTAAGAAACTTTTTATCACCTTTGAATCAATGTTTCAAAATCAATTCAATTGGATTTAATAAATTTTTCATCATTTTTATTTACTTTTTTTGCTATGGAATTCGTTGCTTGGTTTACTCATCGTTATATTATGCATGGTCTGTTATGGTATTTCCATAGAGATCACCATACTAGGGACAACCAAGGGTTTTTCGAGAAAAATGATTTTTTCTTTTTGATCTTCGCACTTCCAGGATCTGTTTTAATTATGTATGGTATTGAAACAGGAATAGAATTTATTCCTTTTTGGATTGGGACGGGAATTACATTTTATGGAATGGCTTATTTTTTTGTACATGATTTATTTATTCACCAAAGAGTCAAAGTTCTCAAAAAAACAAAAAATAAGTATTTATTGGCAATAAGAAGAGGGCATAAAGCCCATCACAAAAAACTTTCTAAAAAAGACGGAGAATGTTTTGGCATGCTTTTGGTTCCTCTAAAATATTTTAGGCTATTTAAATAGCTTATGCAAAAACATTTATACCAAACAATACTTTTTTGTTCGTTTTTAGTCCCTTTTATTTTTTTCTTCTCGTAAATATTAAAGTCTTCATTTATGCTTTTGTCGAGGAAGTACTCAACCTTTAGGAAGCATTCCTTCTTGTTTACTTTCTTGGAAAATTATCTTTGAATCAATTTTTATTATTTGGCTGTTTAATATTTCTGGAATTAGAGGTATATTATCTTCATATTCTTCATGTTTTTTAGGATATACATTTTTAAACTTATTAATTTATGTAGTTCTTATCACTTGGAATATAGAGCATATATCTAAAAAGTTTTTGGTTGCTTTTTCTATACCTTTTTTTATCGGCTTCTTAACGGAATATTTAGGTGTTAATTATGGATTGCTCTTTGGGACTTATTCATATGGAGATAATTTAGGTTTTAAAATTTGGGGACTTCCACTAATGATTTGTGTAAATTGGGCATTGTTAACATTTATTACTGCTGATTTGAGTAAGATCATTCATAAAAATATTATAGTCCGTTCTTTTTTAGGTGGTTTACTTATTATGATTTTAGATGTGATTATGGAGATGTCCGCACCAAGGTTTGACTATTGGCAATTTGAAAATAATACCATTCCCTTAAAAAATTATATTGCTTGGTTTATTATTGGTAGTGTAGCACATTTTTTTTATAATCAATTAACCTTAAAAACCAACATGAAATTATCGATTCATATATTTGTTGCGATAACATTTTTCTTTTTTTCTTTTTTTGATGAAACAATATGATTATATAATATTAGGGGCTGGTGCTTCTGGATTGCTGCTTGCATATCGAATGTCGCAAGACAGTTATTTTGATGACAAAGCAATTTTAATTGTCGATCAGGTAAAAGACAAAGGGAACGATAGAACCTGGTGTTATTGGGAAGAAGGAATTGGGGAATGGGATGATTTATTAACTAAAACATGGCCTAAAGTGTATTTTGGAAGCGATTCATTTTCGAAAAAAATAGACATTACACCGTTTAGTTATAAAATGATAAGAAGCGAAAATTTTTATCATAAACTTTGGAGAAGTATTGACCTGAAACCCAATATCACCTTTATTGAAGACAGTGTTAAAACATACGCAGAAGCAGATAAGAGAGTAAAAGTTGTTACAAACAAATCAACTTATTTTGGATTGAAACTTATAAATAGTATTCCGAATAAAACAGTGTACGAAACGCAACAAAAATATCCTGTTCTGCAACAGCATTTTATGGGTTGGTTTGTAAAAACAAAAACTGACTGCTTTGATGATTCAATTGCTAGTTTTATGGATTTCAATATCCCTCAGAACGGTAACACCCGCTTTATGTACGTATTGCCAATCGATAAAAATATGGCGCTATTTGAATACACTTTATTTTCAAAAAACTTATTAGAACATTCTGAATACGAAAACGCAATTAAGGATTATTTAAAAGAAAAAAAGATTACAGACTATGAGATTTTAGAAAAAGAAAATGGAGCTATACCAATGACCTCTTTTAAATTTGAAGAATTGAACTCAAAAAGCATTTTAAATATTGGTACTGCCGGTGGATGGACTAAAGCAAGTACGGGTTATACATTCAATAATACTTCGAAGAAAACGAAAAAGTTAGTTGCGTTTTTGAAAACTGAAAATGATTTTACACAATTTTCAAAAAGCACCAAATTCTGGTTTTACGATTTGCTTTTTTTAGATGTATTGGCTAATAATAATGCAAAAGGTTCTATTGTATTTGCATCTATTTTTAAAAAAGTGAATGCTAAAACTATATTTAAATTTCTAGATGAGGAGTCTACTTTTTTGCAGGATTTAAAGATTATACTCTCGGTGTCTCCCAAATCATTTATCCAAGCAATATTTAAAAGAATTTGTAAAGCTTAACATTATTCCTATTTATTCATTATAATTTTATTTATTGAAAACCTAAGTAAACAGTTCATTAGTTCTTGAACTAATGTGTTTTAGTACCAAGAGACCATGAAGTCTAATATTATTCTAGAAAATTACTTGTCATTTAAAATTATTCAATTTCTAAAAAAGTTCTGTAATCCACTTGTTTAAAAAACTTCTTTACTATCCCATGATAAGCTTCTATGTGTGAATTTTTTCTTATTGTGTGGCTATATGTGTAAACTCCTTTTAACATCTATTAGACCAAGACATTCACTAACACCTTTAGCAATAAACTGACTTCCGTTATCACTTTTAATAACAACATTATCAGGATATTTTTAATCTAAAAACACCTCTGCAAGAAACGTTATTACCTTATTTTTCTTATTGAAAAGAAAAAAAATCCTTCAATAAGGATTTTCACTAAACCAATCGAGAATTTTTTCTGTGGTTTTTTTTATATTGTTGTAGTAATGATTTGCTAACAAAAATCACTCGATTATAGAAAAGTAAGATAATTAGTCCTTTAAATTTTCTTTAAAAATTCAAAAGAGAATAATTTAATTTCTTCTCTGCATTTTTCAAATGCTTTTTTTATTTCTAATTCACTCCCTATCACTTTGGACGGGTCCGAGAAATTTTGATGTGTGAGTTTAGCTTTCTTTAAATAGGCTGGGCAACTTTCATTTGCATGGTCACAAACTGTTATTACATGTGAAATATATGTACTATAGTATTCATCTATGGTATTCGATGTGTGATTGCTAATATCAATACCATCATCTGCCATTATTTCAATAGCTTTCTCTTTTACTCCTTCTGCTCTAATACCTGCACTAAAAATATTTCCTTTAATATCCAATTCTTTGATGAAATAGTTCAAATAGGCCTCTGCTATTTGACTTCTACAGCTGTTTCCAGTACATATAACTAGTATATTTAGATTTCCCATCTTACTAAATTAATATCTAAGTTATTATCTTTGATTAAAATTCTTATAATTACAATGAAAATAAATACACCATTTAGATTTACCATTCTATCTTCATTAATTGTTGCTTTATTTTCAGTTGTTGTAGTATTTATCTATAACTTTTGTTTCCTTAATATTGGTTTAGCTTTTTCAAGTTATTTATTATTATTTATTGTTTTTTTCATATTAAGTTCTGTGGTTATATTTCTTTTTTTAGAGATATTTATTAATAGAAAAATCAGGTTACTATTTCAAATGGTTCAAAACTATAAGATTTCAAGTGCTGATTTTAAATTAAATATGAATGAAGATATATTATCTGCCAGTGAGGTTGAAATTTTAAAACTTGCAAAACAAAATAGTTCAGAGCTAGTAAAACTTAAATCTGAAGAAAAGTTTCGAAGGGAGTTTATTGGTAATCTTGCTCATGAGTTAAAGACACCAATATTTAGTATTCAAGGATATATTTTAACACTTCTAGAAGGTGGATTAGAAGATCCAACTATAAATAAAAGATTTTTACAAAGAGCTCTTAAGGGTGCTGAAAGAATGAATAAAATAATTATTGATTTAGATATGATTTCGAGATTTGAATCAGAAAGAATTAATTTGGAGATTGAGGAAAATAATATTACTGAAATTTGCCAAGATATTTTTGAAAGTTTGGAGCTTAAGGCAAAAGAGAATAAAATAACTCTAAAGTTTGCAAAAAATTATGTAAACGAAATTTTAGTAAGTTGTGACAAAGATAAAATTGGTCAGGTAATTCAGAATTTAGTGATCAATGCCATTAAGTATTCAGACCCAGGGACAGATGTTGTTGTCCGATTTACAGATATTGAAACAAATATATTGATTGAAATTGAGGATAATGGTCCTGGGATTAATGACAAACATATTAGCCGGCTTTTTGAACGTTTTTACAGAGTTGATAAAAGTAGAGCTAGGAATGAAGGAGGTACAGGTTTGGGACTTTCAATAGTAAAACATATTGTGGAGGCTCATGGCCATACTGTTCAGGTAAGAAGTACAGAGGGTAAAGGTTCAATTTTTTTCTTTACCTTAACGAAAATTTAAATTTTAAGATTATGAGAAATATGTATAAAACTTTTTCACTGGTTTTAATTGTAATATCAGTTTTTTCAAGTTGTTCTAAGGATGGGTGTACAGATCCAATTGCAGAAAATTATAATCCGGATGCTAAAAATGATGATGGAAATTGTCAATATATTTTAGGTTGTATGGACGAAAACAGCATAGCCTACAACAGCTTAGCTACAAAAGATGATAACAGTTGTGTTTACCCTGATAATACTAAAAGATCTTTAGTCCTTAAAGTGACAGGGACTTGGTGTCCTCCTTGTGGTGATTGGGGAGCAGAATATGTAAATAATATCTATACTGATTTTTCAGGAAATGCTGAAGTAGTTGCGGTTCACAGTCAAGATGATTTTTCAGTTGATATTGGATATAATTTTATTTCATTATTGAATCCAAGTGGTGTTCCTTCTTTTTATTTGGGTTTAGCCCCGATGGGGAATTCTGGATATGGCAATGTTTCTAATCTTATTACTTCTAACCTTAACTTAACTAACCAAGTATCAATGGCTGTTACTCATTCAATTGAAAATTCAAATATGACTATTAAGGTGCAATCAAGATTAGAAAATCAGTTTTTGGGTGATGATTGTTATTTAGCTCTGTATATTATGGAAGACGGTAAAGTTGCACCACAACAAGTTAGTGGTCAAGGAGAAGTTCCAGACTTTGTTCATAACCATATATTACGTAATGAAGCAAATGGCTCGACATTTGGTGTTCCAATTTCATTTTCTAATTCTGAAAATATTACTGAGATAATTGCACCTCTTGCTCCTAGCACTATTTGGACTCACGAAAATTTATATGTTCTTGCAGTAATTTGGCAACAAAATGGTTCTGCTTATGACTTTATTAATTTAATTAGATAATTTATCTTAGTGAATACTATTATGGAGATAACCTTGAGAAACTCAGTTTTCTTATTTTTTGTTTTTATATTCTTTTTTTCTTCCTGTAATAAAAAAGGGTGTACGGACCCTATAAGCCTAGCTTATAATGCTGAAGCATCTAAAGATAATGGGAGCTGTACATATCCTGAAAATTATAAGAAAACATTGATTTTCTATTCTACCGGAACTTGGTGTCAATATTGTGGAGATTTAGGTAGGAATTTTTGTGATGATATTACTTCGGATTTTCCTCAATCTCAAATTATAAGCTTACATGAAAATGATCCATTAACTTCAAATATTGGTTCTATCACTCAGTCCTATTTAGATTCTCTTAATGGTTCGTTAGGATGTCCTCATTTTTATGTAGGAGTAAATAGCGTTGTTAATCCGACAAGTAGCCCTAGTAACTACAGTCAATTAACCAGTGCTGTGGATGATAATTTACTTTTATTTTCAGAAGTAAATATGGATTTAGAATATTCAATTAATGGAAACATGATGAATATTAAAGTGCAATCTAAATTGTCTAACGAAACACCAAGTGATAATTATTATTTATCTACATATATAATAGAAGATGATGTGGTGAAACCTCAAAATAGATCTGGTAATTACGATGCTAATTTCACACATAATAATGTTTTAAGAAAACAGGTCTCTGATTATGTGGATGTTTTTGGGTCCTCTTTAAATTTTGATTCTAATGGAGATAATTTAGCTTCTTTTTATGATGTACCCTTGGATTCAACAGCAGAATGGAATTACAATAATTTGTATGTCGTAGCTGTTGTCTGGCAAGAAAATGGTGATGATTATAGATTTGTGAATCTTGCTAGATAGTTGAAACTCACTACAAATTAACCTTATTAAAAGCTGCTTGTAGTAGCTTTTTTTTTATCCTAGATTTTGGATTTATAAAATTAAACTTTACTAAGTCTAAGTTTATAACTCCTTGTTTTTGGTAGTTAATTCCATGTGTTTTTAGGTGGTATTCAGCTAAATATTCTTGCTCTGGTTGACCTGGTGTGGGTATGAAAAAAACTTTTTTTTCTAGAAAATAAAGGTCCATAATACTGCTGTATCCAGATCTGCATATGACAAGCTCTGAAGTTGAAATAACTTCTAAAAAAACAGATGTTTCTAAATGTGGGTATGTGGTGATGTTTTTGGTAGATGTTTCTTTTATGTTTGTAATGCCATTTATTATTGCACAATGCGCATTAATTTTTATAAAACAATTTTGAATTTCTTTTTCAAATTGTCCTCTTTGAGGTTCTGGTCCAGAAATAATTGCTAAATATTTATACTTATACTTTGTTCTTTCAGTTACATTTTTTTCAAATCTAGATAAAGGTCCTATATTGGTTTTGGGTAATTTTGAATTTGATAATTCACCTGAAAGCAACGAGTTCTCAAAGTCAGGCACCCAGCAGTGGTCAAATCTTTGGATAAATAGTTCATTTATTATGTTGACTAGCGTCATTATAAATAAAGGGCCTTTTATTTTAAGTTGATGAGATAAGAATATATTGGTTGTTTTACTACTTCTAAATCCAAATCTATTGTCAGAAATGATTATGTCAATGTTTTGCTCAATACTCAATTTTTCAGCTATCTCTTTCTCACGATATATTGTTTTTAGGAATTTTGGAATTTGTTTTATTATCGCCCATTTTTGACTTGTCTCTTTGCTGTAATAAGGATTGTATCCCTCTATTTCAATATGATTAATTTCTGAAAACTCTTTTTTATAAATCCTTTTTGATATGTTATTTCCACATGTTATAACTTGGTGTCCTCTTGCTTTCAGTAGCTTTATAAGTGGAATTGTTCTTGTTATATGGCCTAAGCCCCAGTCAAGTGGAGCAATTAGTATTTTTTTGGATTTCTTCAGGATTTAAATTGAATGTTTTGTTCGTTAATAAACAGTTTTATTTCATCTAGTCCTATTTTTTTTGTAGAAGAAGTGGTGAAGTTTACTGGGAAAGTTTCCCATTCTTTCAATAGAAATTTTTTATATTTTTCTGTGTTTTCTTTTATTTCAGCTTTCTTAAGTTTGTCAGCTTTTGTAAAGCATATGACAAATGGTATAGTTTTAACTGCGCAATACTCCATAAATTCAAGATCAATTTTTTGTGGAGTAACCCTTAGGTCAATCAACATAAATAAACAGACTAAGTTTTCTCTTTTCTCTAAATATTTCAGGGTAAAGCTTTGGAATTCTTCTTTTATTTTTTTTGAAATTTTGGCGTATCCATATCCTGGTAAATCTGCCAGATAAAAATTTTCATTTATTAAGAAATGGTTAATTAGTTGGGTTTTCCCAGGTTTTCCAGATGTTTTTGCTAGTTTTTTACTGTTGGCAAGAGCATTTATTAAGGAGGATTTTCCAACATTTGACCTTCCGATAAAGGCATACTCTGGGAGATTTGCTTTTGGGCATTTTTTCCAATCAGAATTACTGCAAAGGAAATCTGCTTTTTTAATTTCCATAATGGTTATTTGATCTTCTTGTAAGTGTTAACATGCCTGTCTTTTTTTTCAGGATAAATATCATCTATAGAAATTAGGATCCCTGTTTCTTCAACATCTCCAAATTTAGTATTCATTGCTGTTCCAAATGTTTTCATAGAAGATGATAGATTCATATATGCAGCTATTAAAGGCGGGATAGAACAATTTAATTCTTTGAGGTTTTTTGTCAATATTTTATATGCTTCTTTATAGCTTAATTCTTTTATTTGGGCGATAAAGTAGGCTATATCGTGCTGAAGTGCTAAGGGCTGTTTTGCGGTTATCCAATGGTCTTTGTCATTGAAGAAGTGGTTCATGAAACCTAGAATTAAATCTCGTCCTTTTTTATTAAAGTCTAAATACATAGTTACTTTTCCAAAAAAATATTTTATTTCTGGGTTGTCTACCACAAGTGCCCCCAATCCATCCCATAGGTTGTCTAATGAGAATATAGCTTTTCTATTGCCAGAACTTGGCTGGTATTCTGGCTGGACAAATGATCTGCCTAACTCAATTGTTAAACCCAATATTTTAGAGTAAAAATCAGAACTAAAATCAAATAAATTATTCGTAGCTGTGTTATTGTGCTTTATAGAATTAATTATATCATTTCCTAGCATGAATCTGTACCCGCCAATTATCTTTTTTTCTTCCGGGTCCCATACTAATAGTTGCTTATAAAATGCTTCTTCTCTTGTGTCAAATTCATCCAGGTCATAAGATTTGCCCGTTCCTCCACCAGCATTTCTGAAGCTAAGTTCTCTTAGTCTTCCTATCTCCATAGTCGTATTAATATGGTTGTGGTAATCTATTATATAGATTTCATGATTACAATAATTAGTTTTTCTTACAAAAGTGTCTTTGTTTATTTCTTTTTCAATAAGAGAGATCGGTATAGGATTAATAATTTTTTTCATTTTTTTATCGATTCTATAAATTCTAAATTAATATTGTTTTGTATTTTATATATATGATTTTTAATTTCTTGTGCCCATTCTAAATCATTTTTCTTATCATTTAGATTTCCAGGGTCTATGGGTTTTCCCATAGTTATGTCAATTGTATTTCCTTTTTGCTTGAACATCTCATCCACTAGAAAAAACATTTCAAGATTTATTTTTACACTAAAAATACTTCTCCATTTTGCAATTTGGTAAAATCTTTTTGAATTCTGACCACTAATATAAACTGGATATATTGGTTTATTGTGTTTTTTCGCTTTTGTTACAAAGGTTTTTCTCCAATCTAAATCTTTAATAATTCCATTTTTTTGTCTTGAAACTAGTCCGGACGGGAAGATTACTATGCATTCGTTAGATGCAAATAGTTTTTCAAGTCTTATGATGTTTTCCCTTGAGTTTAATCCATGCTTATTGATAGGGATAAAGTAGGGCTTGAAAGGTTCAATTTCTGATAAGATGTCATTAACTAAAAACTTGATGTCTTTTCTGTATTTTCCAATTTCGTTGATAAGTGCAAGTCCATCTAATCCTCCTAGTGGGTGGTTGGCAACAATAATAACTCCTTTTTCTCTTGGTATTTTTTCTAATCCAAAATTGCTAGACATCACTTGGAGTTCTTTTAGACCTCCATTAATGAATTCAAGTTTTTCTTTCCCTGCTAGATTTTTCAGGATATAGTTTAGATCACTTTCGTGAAGTAGGGATTTAAATTTATGTAATAAAAAATTTGGCATAAGCTTAAAAAACCTTGGACTTTTAGTCTCTATCACCTTTGCTATGTCAACATTTTTTTGAACCTCCATTAATCAAATGTTATTTCAATTTAAAGGTAACAAATTGTTGATAGAATAGTGTTGTAAAAAATAAACACCCACATTTTACCACCTAAATATTAATTCATTTAACAGATCAAATATTGGTTATATTGAAACTTATTTTATAGTTTATCGTTAAAAGTTATCCACAAAGTTATATTAGTGGGAAAAAGTGGGTAAATTATTATTAGATTTACATTTAAAATTTGAGTCAATTGTCAGGATTTATAGGTGAATATTATTGTAAGCTAGATGTTAAAGGGAGAATGTTGATTCCCTCTGATGTTAGAAAGCAATTGTCACCTGTCGATCAAGAACAGTTTGTCGTTTCAAGAGGAGTTGATGACTGCCTTTCTATGTATACCTCTTCGGAGTGGATGGTGGTTATGAGCAAGTTGAGAAAGCTCAATAGGTTTAAATCTAAGGATAGGAAATTTGCTCGTATGTTTCAAAAAGGTGCTACCAAAATTATAGTAGATGGTAATGGTAGATTGCTACTTCCTAAGGGTTTACTTGGTTGGGCTGGGATTAAAAAAGAACTAGTTATTGTTGCAAATGTTGATTTGTGGGAAATATGGGACAAAAAAACCTATGAGTCCATGATGAAAGATGACTGGGACGGATTTGATCAATTGGCTCACGAAGTTATGGGGGAGTCTGCTGATGGAGGTTGATCAATATCATATACCAGTTTTATTAAATGCAGCCACTAAGGCTTTAGTTTCTGACCCTTCTGGTTTTTATGTCGATGTCACATTTGGAGGCGGTGGACACTCTAGGGCTATTTTAGATCAAATTGACAAAGGAAAGTTATTGGCTTTTGATCAGGACGCTGATGCCTCTGCAAATCATATAATAGACGATAGGTTTTCATTAGTAAGGCAAAATTTTAGAAACATTCAAAATGTTTTAGAGGCTTTGGGGCGCAAACTTCCAATAGGGATTATAGCAGATTTAGGAGTTTCATCTTATCAGTTTGATAATCCAGAAAGGGGCTTCTCTTTTCGGTTTGACCAAAAACTAGACATGAGAATGAATAAAGATGCAGCACTTAATGCATTTGACTTACTTAATACTTACGATACTGCTCAGCTTGAAAATATTTTTTCTCAGTTTGGTGACTTTAGACCTGTCGAGTCTAAAAGACTTTCGGTAAATATTATTGAGGCAAGAACACAAAACCAGCTAATTACAACTCAAGATTTAGTTAAATGTGTTGAATTTTTAGTACCTCAAAAAGTTAGAAATCAATTCTTAGCAAGAGTCTTTCAATCCATAAGAATTGAAGTTAATCAGGAGCTTAACGCTTTAATTGAGTTCTTAAATCAGTTGCCAAAGGTCTTAAGAAATGGAGGGATTGTCTCAATAATTACTTACCACTCATTAGAAGATAGGTTAGTTAAAAACTTTTTCAAAACTGGCAATTGTAATGGTGATTTAGAAAAAGATTTTTTTGGAAATATTTCTAAACCATTTGATTTGGTTAATAAGAAACCCATTGTGCCAGATGCGGCTGAAATAAAATTAAACCCTAGAGCTAGAAGTGCAAAACTAAGGATTGCACAAATGAAATAAAATGACAGTTTTTAAAGAAATATTTTCTGGAGATCTTTTTAAAAAAGGAATGGTCATAAATAATACTCCTTTTTTAGTCTATGTCACTTTTTTAATGGTTCTCTATGTGGCTTATGGATACCATGTAGATGGAGTTGTTTTGGAGATTTCTAAAAAAAGTAAAACAGGTGAAAAATTATATTCCGAGTTGCAATCTGTTTTAGAGCTCTACGACAAGGAGAGCCTGCAGAGCAAGGTAGTGGAAGAAACAGAAAAATGGGGTTTGCATGAGTCGGTAGATCCTCCTCTAGTCATTCATAATAAGAATTCTAAAAAATGAAAAATAAAGAATCCTTAATTAGACTTTACTCAGTTTATTTTCTTGTCCTTTTTATGGGTTTAGCAATAGTAGTTCAGATATTTTATTTGCAAATATTTAAAGGTGAGCAACTAAAATTGGATGCTAATAAGCAAATTTTTATGTCAAAAAAAGTTTTGGCACCAAGGGGCAATATTTATGCTTCTAATGAGCAAAAGACATCTCTAGCTCTTTCAGTTCCTAGATACAAAATATATATTGACTTTAAAGTGATTGATTCTTTATTATTTTTTGATAATATTCAATCGCTTTCAGATTCTTTAAGCTCTTTTTTTAATTATAGGTCATCAGAAAAATGGAAGAAATTATTTATTGAAGAAAAACTAAACGAGAGTCAGTTTTTCTTTGTTGAAAGGGGGTTAAGAAATGATCAGATAGAGAGGTTGAAAAATTTTCCAATTTTTAACCAGGGAAAATTCAAAGGTGGGTGTATTATTTTGAAATCTAATCAAAGAGTGAAGCCTTATGGCATGCTTGCTAATAGGACTGTTGGGTATGCTGTAGAAAATGAGGGTAAAAAACCAATATTAGTCGGCATAGAGGGTGCTTTCAATGAGTATTTGAAGGGTAGGAATGGACAGATGATAATGGAGAAAATTAGGGGAAATGAATGGAAGCCTAAAGAAGATGAATTCTCTATTGAGCCTGTTCCGGGAAGCGATGTTTATACTTCGATTGATATAAATATTCAAGATGTTGCAGAGTCTGCATTATTAAAACAATTAAGAGAGCAAAAAGCTGAGAGGGGTTGTGCTGTTTTAATGGAAGTTAAAACAGGCTTTATTAAGGCCATTGCAAACCTTTCATTTGACCCTAAGACAGAAACTTATTTTGAGGCTCAAAATCATGCAGTTGGCTTGGCTTCTGAGCCAGGTTCAACATTTAAACTTGCTTCTCTGTTGGTTGCTTTAGACCAGGGAAAGGTTGAAATAACTGACTCGGTAGATATGACAGGTAGATATGAGTTTTACGACAATTACCTGACAGATGGAGGGAAAGTTTATGGGAGAAATACTATTAAAGATGCATTTGAAAAATCTTCTAATGTCATAAGTCAAATAATTTACGATAACTATAAAAAAGAGCCACAGGAATTTATTGATGGGTTAAAAAAAATTGGAATTCATCAAAAACTTGGTTTGTCAATATTAGGCGAGGGAATGCCTTTAATAAAAGAGTCTTCAGACCCAACTTTTACGGGTATTACTCTTCCTTGGATGTCAATTGGTTATGAATTGAAAATGACACCTCTTCAAACATTGGCTTTGTACAATGCAGTGGCAAATGAAGGGGCTTTACTTCAGCCTCAATTTGTAAAATATATTAAAAAGGTAGTGAAGTTCAGAAAGAATATAAGCCAAGAATATTAAATTCTTCTATATGTTCTAAAGCTACACTTAGGGATTTGAAGGCAATGCTTGAGGGAGTTGTTGAAAGAGGAACTGCAAAAAATATAAAAGCTAGAGGGTTTAAAATTGCAGGAAAAACAGGTACTTCCAAAATTGCCCAAGGTTCTAAAGGTTATGGGGATAATAAATATCAAGCTTCATTTTGTGGATATTTCCCCACCAAAGATCCAATGTATAGTTGCATTGTGGTTGTTCAAGGCCCAACTAAAAATATTTTTGGCTCTGTTGTTTCTGGAACTGTTTTTAAAGAGATTGCAGATAAGGTTTACGCCCAAGAATTTCAAAAAGAAAATATTGTTTTAAAAGATACTCTGAACCGTTATCCTTATTCAAGAAGTGGTGACAAGAAGTCTTTTCTTATTGCCTCCAAAAACATGGGAATTCCTGTTGAAGATTTAACTGCCAATTCGAACGAATGGATAACTACCAAAACTGGGAAAGATGCCATTAAATTAATTTATAAAAAGACACAAAAAGGATTAGTACCTAACGTAGTTGGCATGGGTTTAATAGATGCTACTTATATGCTCGAAAAGTTTGGATTATTTGTGCAGCCTGTTGGTTCTGGAATTGTTAGAGACCAATCGATCAAAGCAGGTTTAAGAATTAATAAGGGTCAAAAAATTGTTTTACAACTGGGATGAAGCTATTAAAAGATATTATATATGGGGTTAGAATTATTGAAATTAAAGGTAATACCAATATTGCAGTAGAAAATATTGCATTTGATTCAAGAGAAATTGTCAATCTATCCTTGTTTATAGCTGTAAAAGGAGTTGCTCAAGATGGTCACAAGTTTATTTCACAAGCCCAGGATAGTGGTGCATGTGCTATAGTTTGTGAAAATCTGCCTGAAATTTTAAACGATGATATTACTTACATTAAAGTAAATGATAGTTCAAATGCTTTAGGGATTATTGCCTCGAATTTTTACGATAATCCCTCTGAAAAATTAAAATTAGTTGGAATAACTGGCACTAATGGCAAAACTACTTGTGCAACACTATTATACGACTTGTATAGATTAATGGGTTATAAAACTGGTCTTATCTCAACTGTCAATATTAAAATCCTTCACAAGACAATTCCTTCCACTCATACAACTCCAAATTCTATTAGAATCAATGAATTGCTTAGCCAGATGGTGAATGAGGGTTGTTCTCATGTTTTTATGGAAGTAAGTTCACATGCTTTAGACCAGAATAGAGTCTCTGGATTGTCTTTTGATATTGGTGTTTTCACCAATATTTCTAGAGATCACATGGACTACCACCCCACTTTAAACGACTATATAGGTGCAAAGAAAAAGTTATTTAGTTCTCTTAAAAATGACGCTACAGCAATTGTAAATCTTGATGATCCCTACGGTGAAGAAATGGTTAGAGATTTAATTGCTAAGCCACTTTCTTATGGGCTGAAAGGAGATTTTGATTTTAAAGGAAAAATTGTAGAAAATAATATCAGCGGACTTTCTATCGAAATTGATGGTTTTGAAATGACCTCAAGATTGATTGGAGAATTCAATGCTTACAACCTTTTAGTTGTTTATGCAGTAGCTAAATCTCTTGGCGAAGAAGCGCTTACAGTTCTGACAATTATTAGCAACCTTAAAGCGCCAGATGGCAGGTTTGAATATATAGTTTCGCCGTCCAATATTACAGCAGTCATTGACTATGCACACACTCCAGATGCTCTTGAAAATGTTCTAAAAACACTAGTAAGCCTTAAAAGCGATAAAGAAAAAATATTCACTGTATTTGGTTGCGGAGGAGATAGAGATAAAGGTAAGCGTCCTTTGATGGGGGGGATTTCTTCAATCTATAGTGATAGGGTGATAGTAACATCTGATAATCCTAGAACTGAAAAGCCAAGTGAAATCATTAAGGAAATTGTTTCCGGAATTCCAAAGTCTAAATCTTCTAAAGTATTAACTGTTCAAGAAAGAAAAGAAGCAATTAAAGTTGCTTGTGAATTAGCAAAAAGTGGAGATGTGATTTTAATTGCCGGTAAAGGACATGAGAAATATCAAATTATAGGAGATGAAAAATTACATTTTGACGATTTAGAAACCACTATTGAAATCTTTAAACAAATACAACAATAATGCTTTATCATTTTTTTAATTATATAAATCAAAATTTTGACCTGCCTGGTTCTGGACTATTTCAGTTTATCTCTTTTAGAGCAGGTATGGCTGTAATCACTTCCCTAATAATCACCTTAATTTTTGGAGGTAAACTAATTAAATTCTTACAGAGAAAACAAGTTGGGGAATCAATAAGAGATCTGGGTTTAGAAGGGCAGATGATAAAAGCAGGAACTCCAACTATGGGTGGTGTTATTATTTTAGCAGGAATAATAGTGCCAACAATTCTTTTTGCCAAGTTGGACAACATTTATATTCAATTAATGCTTGTTGCCACAGTCTGGTTAGGTTTGATTGGGTTTCTAGATGATTACATCAAAGTATTCAAAAAAAATAAAAAAGGATTAGCCGGAAAATTTAAAGTAATAGGACAAATCGGAGTTGGTATTATTGTGGGTTCTTCCATGTACTGGAGTGATTCTGTGACAATTAAATCCAAAACTTTTTATAATACTGAAATTGTTAGTGAGCAAGACAATTCTCAGGATTCAAAAAGCTATTTCTGGGAAGAGACAAAATCACTAAAAACTACAATTCCATTTGTTAAAAACAATGAGTTTGATTATTCATGGCTAATTACTTGGATAAGCCCTGAATTGTCAAAATATACATGGTTAGTATTTATCCCAATTATAGTAATTATTGTTATTTCAGTATCCAATGGTGCTAATTTAACAGATGGCTTAGACGGTCTTGCAACGGGGACGAGTGCAATTATCGGAATCACATTGGCTATTTTTGCTTATCTCTCAGGTAATTTAGTTTTTTCAGATTATTTAAATATTCTATACATTCCAAGCTCGTCAGAGCTTGTAATTTTTATAAGCTCATTTGTTGGTGCATGCATTGGATTTTTGTGGTACAATTCATTTCCTGCTAAAGTTTTTATGGGCGACACAGGAAGTTTAGCTCTAGGAGGCATAATAGCTGTCTTTGCTATAGCAATAAGGAAAGAGTTATTAATTCCAGTTTTCTGTGGAGTTTTTCTTATTGAGAATTTAAGCGTCGTTCTTCAAGTCTCTTATTTCAAATACACCAAAAGAAAATTTGGTGAAGGGAAAAGAATCTTTCTAATGGCTCCAATACATCATCATTACCAAAAGAAGGGAATTCATGAGGCTAAAATAGTTTCAAGATTTTGGATTATAGGTATTTTATTAGCAGTTCTTTCCATTGTAACTCTAAAACTTAGATGATAGAAAATATCAAAAATATAGTGATTTTAGGTGCTGGTAAAAGTGGTGTTGGAGCAGCGGTATTGGCCAAAAAAAACAATTTAGAAGTCCTTGTCTGTGACGATTCAACTATATCTAAAGATTCCTCCATTGCTTTAAGAGAATATGGAGTTGAATATTATGAAACTGATTATATGCCTTTTATGTCAGTTGATAAAGATGTTTTAGTTGTTAGCCCTGGAATCGATAATAATCATCAATTGGTTAAATATTTCCTTGAAAATTCAAAACCTATTATAAGCGAAATTGAATTTGCAAGCTATTACTGCAATGCGAAAAAAATATGCATTACAGGAACTAATGGAAAGACCACTACCACTTTAATGGTCACTTACTTGTTAGAAAATGCAGGATACAATGTTAAAGCTGTTGGTAATATTGGTCAAAGTTATGCCATGTCGGTAGCTCTTGAAAAAATTGACTATTACGTCATTGAGCTTAGCAGTTTTCAATTAGATAGAATGTACCAATTCAAATCGGACATTTCAATAATTCTAAATATTTCTTCCGATCATTTGGATAGATACCAACAGGATTTTACAAAATATTCACAAAGTAAATTTAGGATTTGTCAAAACATGTCCAAAAGTGATTATTTGATATATAACCACGATGATAAAGTCATATCAAATTGGGTTATGTCTCAAGATAAAGCCTCTTATGAATTAGCTCCAGTTTCCATCAATAAAAAATTAATCAGTGGATCTTGGTTAGAAAAAGAACAAATAAAAATCAGTATAAACAATAAAAAACAAACAATTATGTCCATTCATCAATTGGCCCAACAAGGCAAACACAATTTATTTAATTCTATGGCGGCTGGTGTTGCTGCAAGAGTATTAGATATTAGAAAAGAGATTATTCGAGAAAGTTTATCGGATTTTCAAAATGTAGAACACCGATTGGAGGACGTTGCAAAAATCCATGGAATTAATTTTATAAATGATTCAAAGGCTACCAATGTTAATTCAACATGGTATGCTTTAGAAAGTATGCAGCAACCAACTATTTGGATTGTCGGAGGAATCGACAAAGGAAACGATTACTCGGTTTTAGAAGGTCTTGTAAAACAAAAAGTTTTAGGAATTGTTTGCTTAGGAAAAGATAATTCTAAGATTAAAGAAGCTTTTGGTTCAATCGTAGATTCTTTTTATGAAGCTGATTCAGCCGATCAGGCAGTGCAAATTAGTTATAGAATTGCTAAAAAAGGATTTAATGTTTTGCTTTCTCCTGCTTGTTCAAGTTTTGATTTATTTAAGAGTTACGAAGACAGAGGCCATCAATTTAAAAATGCTGTAAGAACATTATAATTTTTTTAAATGAATATACTTGAGCAAAAATCACTAAAAAATAAACTATTCAATAACAGAAAAGAATCTTTGAATTCTTTCTCTTCTATAGAACATAGACTTGAATTTTTTTCTGACAAACTTGATAAGAATTGGATTAATGATTCCAAGTCAACCGATACAGGTGCTACAGCATATTCTTTATCAAATATAGATGGACCCATTATTTGGATAGTAGGTGAAAATCAGTCCAAAAGAGATTTGGATATTATAGAGGATTTAGTATTATCAAAGGTCGCAGAAATAATATATTATGGAAAACATGAAACCAATATAAAATATCTTTTTGGATCTAAAATTAAATATTCTCAACTGCCCAGCATTAAAGATTCAGTGAACATGGCTTTGAAAAATCCTGCTATAAATATAAGTGTGCTTTTTTCACCAGCTTGCTCTAGTTATTTAACTCATAAAAATTACCAGCAACGAGGCGATTATTTTAAATCTTTAATAGATAATTTAGGTTAATGCAAGAGCTAATTGAGAAATATTTAAAGGGTGATAAAGTAATTTGGACAATTATAATATTGCTTTCATTGTATTCAATTGTGATGGCCTATAGCTCAAGTTCTAATCTTGCATTTAGAATTTCTGGAGGTAATGTTGCTCCTTATGTAATAAAGCATACTTTGATTATAATAATCGGAATTATTCTGATTGTATATTTGCAGTTTTTTCCATACAAGTATTTTTCTAGATTATCTCAAATAGGAATTTTTGTTTCTATTGTTTTGTTGTTTGTTACACTGTTATTTGGGGTGAGTAAAGGAAATGCTTCAAGATGGATAATGGGTTTTCAACCCTCAGATTTTGCAAAATTAGTTTTGATAATCTATGTCTCAAGAATGCTTACCAATAAACAAGACGAAATTAAAGACTTTAAAAAGGGTTTAGTTCCTATTTTATGGCCTATTGCTCTTATCTGTGGTTTAATTCTCCCTGCTGATTTTTCTACTGCAGCAATGCTATTTACTGTTTGTTTTACAATGTTGTTTATTGGAGGTGCTAAACTAAAACATCTAGGATCTATTATAGGTACCGCTTTTCTAGGTCTTGTCTTTTTAATCTTAATAAATATTGCTGTTCCCGGATTCTTGCCTAGAGTAGATACATGGGAAAAAAGAATGATGAGTTTTGAAAGTGGCGGTAAACAGGACAATTATCAAGCAGAAATGGCCAAACGCGCAGTAGCAAATGGTTTTTTATTTGGAAAAGGTCCTGGAAAAGGACATGTTAAAAATGATTTGTATTCTGCTCAATCTGATTTTATTTATGCTTCTTCTATTGAAGAATTTGGTTCTATAATTGGCGGAATAGGATTGGTGATTTTATACATGATTTTGTTTTTTCGAGCAATTAGAATTATGAATAAAGTTGACAGTAAATTTGCTTCATATATTGTTTTTGGTTTGAGTTTCATGTTAATATTTCAGTCTTTTATTAATATGGGTGTTGGAGTGAATTTATTCCCAGTTACTGGTCAGCCTTTGCCTTTAATTAGTATGGGAGGAACCTCGATACTATTTACTTGTATTTCTTTAGGAATTATTTTAAATGTTAGTACAACTGTATATAAAGATTCTGAAAATGTCTAGCTATAAAATAATCATAAGCGGTGGTGGTACTGGTGGGCATATTTATCCAGCAATTGCAATTGCACGAAAAATACAAGAATTAAATAAAAATGCAGAAATATTATTTGTTGGTGCAAAAGGTAGAATGGAAATGGAAAAAGTCCCTGAAGAGGGCTTTAATATTGTTGGATTAAATGTTGTAGGAATTCAAAGATCTTTATCGATAAATGCAATTTTAAAAAATCTAAAATTTCCATTTTTACTTATAAAAAGCTTCAATCATGCAAAAAAAATAATCGAGGATTTTAAACCCAATATTGTTGTAGGAGTTGGGGGTTATGCAAGTGGCCCAACCTTAAGAATGGCCCACAGATTGAAAATCCCTACTTTAATTCAAGAGCAAAATTCTTATGCTGGATTAACCAATAAGTGGTTGAGTAAAAAAACCCAAAAGATTTGTGTTGCTTATGAAAATATGAGTCAATTTTTTGAAGTAAATAAGTTGGTATTGACAGGGAACCCAGTAAGAAAAGATATTGAAAACTTAGAATCGAAATTGTCTGAAGCTAAAAAATATTTTAAAGTTTCTAAAAATGAAAAAGTGATTTTGGTTTTGGGAGGAAGTCTAGGCGCAAAGTCTATCAATGAAGGTATTATAAATTCTATTCATACTATTAAGGACCAGAACATAAAATTAATTTGGCAAGTTGGTAAAAGATATTTTGAGGCTATTGAAGATCAATTAAATCAAATTAAAATTCCAAATGTTAATGTATTTGCATTTATTAAAAGAATGGATTTAGCTTATTCTCTTGCAGATGTTGTTATTTCAAGAGCAGGTGCATTGTCTATTAGTGAATTGACTCTTGCCGGCAAGCCAAGTATTTTAGTTCCTTCTCCCAACGTTTCAGAAGATCATCAAACTAAAAATGCGATGTCTTTGGTGGTTAAATCTGCTGCAATTCTTATTAAGGATAACCAAACTAATTTGCTATTGAATACTGCCATTGAATTACTTAAAGACGAAAATAAATTAAATAGAGTTTCTCAAAATGCAAAAAAAATGGGCAAGCCTAACGCCACCCAAGATATTGTCAATGAAATATTTAAACTTAATTCTTAATGCATTTAGACAATTTAAAAAATATATATTTTATTGGAATTGGAGGAATAGGCATGAGTGCTTTGGCCCATTATTTTGTAAATAAGGGTGTCAAAGTAAGTGGATATGACAGGAATAAAACCGAATTATCTAAGGAATTAGAAAAAATTGGTGTTGAGATATTTTACGAGGAAAAAACGGATCTTTTTTCTGGTCTTAAAGATGTTCAACTGGCAATTTATACACCTGCAATAAGTCCAACAAATATCTACTTAGAACATTTTAAAAAAAACCAAGTTCCTTTATTTAAGAGGTCTAAAATACTAGGCGAAATAACAAAACCATTAGACACTATTGCAGTTGCTGGAACGCATGGTAAAACAACAACTAGTTCTATCGTTGCTCATATTTTAAGATCAAACAACAAAGACGGTGTCTGTTTTATAGGCGGAATAACATCCAACTACAATTCCAATTTTTTAATTGGAGAAGGCAATCTTTCAGTAGTTGAAGCCGACGAATATGACCGTTCTTTTATGAATTTGTTCCCAGACACCATCGTATTGACATCTATGGATGCAGACCATCTTGACATATATGAAAGTCAAGATTTATTAATAAAAGGATTTAAGGATTTTACCAATTTATTAAGCGATAATAAAAAGTTGATTGTTGAAGAGAGTATCAGTGATTTTTTTCGAGAAAATCTGTCCTATGGTTTTAAACAAGACAACGATTTGCAAATTATAAATGTTCAAATTAAAGAAGGCTTGTATTTGTTTGATTTTGTTTATAAAAATCAAACACATGAAGATTTTCAATTCAAAATGCCTGGAAGTTATAATTTATTGAATGCAGCTGGATCTATTTTGGCTTGTTTGATTAATGGTGTAAGTATAGAAAGTATTAGAAATGGATTAAAAAGCTATTCTGGTGTAAAAAGAAGATTTGATGTTCTGTTAAATCTTCCCAAGCTTAAGTATATTGACGACTATGCACATCATCCTAAAGAAATAGATTCTCTATTAAGGGCAGTAAAGTCATTTTATCCCAAAAAATTAATTATTGGTGTTTTTCAACCACATTTGTATTCTAGAACAAGAGATTTCATGAATTATTTTGCAGAAAGTTTATCTGGATTTGATGAGATTTTTTTATTGCCTATATATCCAGCAAGAGAAGCCCCAATTGAAGGGATAGATTCTTCAGTTTTACTGCGAAAAATTAAAAATAATAATAAAAGAATAATCAATTCTGTAGATGAGCTTTTCAATTTCTTAAATCTAGATTTAGATATTGTGTTACTTACCATTGGAGCTGGTGATATAGATAAATGGCCAGAAAAGATTAAAAAAATTGCTTTAAATGATTAAGAAAATAGGTAAAATATTCTTTTGGATTTTAATACTTTCAGGGTGGATTGTATTGTCTGGCTTTGTTTCCAATTATTACCAGTTTATAAAACTTAAGAATGTGCAAATTAATTTCATTGATGATAATCTTCATGAATTTATTACAAAATCTCAAGTGAATTCTATGTTGTCGTTAATGGGGATTGTTGAAAAGGTTACTCTAAAGAATGAAATTGATTTATCGCATATTGAAGAAAAACTTTTAAATCATTCTGCAATTAATAGTGCTGAAGTTTATTTTAATAACAATGGTAATCTACAAGTTAATATTAAAAAAAGAACTCCTATTGCTAGGTTTGTAAGTCCAGTTTATGAAAAGAATTTTTATATAGATGACAATGGATTTCTTATGCCACTTTGCAGCACTTATGTTTCGAGAGTCCCCATTTTTTCTGGTAAAATAAATCTTCCAGAAAGACTAAACCTTTATATTTTAGATAGTCTTCATAAGTCCCCTGATTTTCAGAAAATTTATAAAATGAGTAAATTAATTAACAATGACTCGTTCTTAAAATCTCAAATTGTGCAAATCCACATCAATAATAATGGCTACTTTGAATTAATTCCAAGAATAGGTAACCAAAGAATTTTGTTTGGATCAATAGAAAATATGGAAAAGAAATTTAAAAAAATTAACCTTTTTTATAAAAATGGCCCACAGCCAAAAGACTTAAATAAGTACGACACACTAAATGTGTTATATGAAAATCAAATAATCTGCTCAAAAAGAAACTAAAATGGATGCACCAGAAATAATTGTAGGACTTGACATTGGAACCACTAAAATTGCTTGTTTGGTAGGAAGAAAAACCGATCACGGAAAAATTGAAATATTGGGAATTGGAAAGGCACCAAGTTTAGGCGTTACAAGAGGTGTAGTTTCCAATATTGAAAAGACTGTTCAGTCAATAAGAGCTGCAGTTGAAGAAGCAGAAGCCAAATCTGGAATAGAAATAAAAGTAGTAAATGTTGGAATTGCAGGACAACATATTAAGAGCCTTCAACATAGAGGGATGATTACTAGAGATTCCATTGAAGAAGAAATTTCCCAAAAAGATGTTGATGAATTAATTGAAGACATGTATAAATTAGTGATGATGC